>Ga0180429_10000562_pt1 | contig 32670 bp, 23 predicted proteins | sample SS_ome_FD_132428 | JGI IMG/M metagenome (GOLD analysis project Ga0180429, IMG submission 132428) | Hypersaline lake sediment archaeal communities from the Salton Sea, California, USA - SS_1_S_1 metaG | ecosystem: Environmental > Aquatic > Non-marine Saline and Alkaline > Hypersaline > Sediment ...
CGCCTGCCGGAACTGGGCAACACCGGCGGCGTGGTCGGCAACGTCATCCAATCGGATTTCGCGGTCGACGACTTTCTCGCCATCAACGTCGACGTCGACAACACCCTGACCTCGACCGGCGTGCTGCCGGTGCCGCTCGAGCTGACCACGGTACTCGACCTCGGCGTGCTCGAGGCCGGTCTGTACGGCTCTCTCGTCGACATCGATCTCGACCTCGCGTTCGGCATCAAGCAGAAAGTCACGCTGACCCCGACGCTGACCATGGACCTGTTCATGGAATACGCCGATCACAGCCCGGTCACCATCCGTCGGAGGGGCGCCGTGACGACCACGCACGAAGCGACCGTCACCGGCGGCGTACCGAACTTCCAGGTGAACTGGCAGGGCTCCGCGGACAATCCGCTGCGGATCACGCCGACCTACCGGCTCGACGTGCAGGCGGCCACCGAGAACGGTCTCAATTTCGATCTCGGTCTCAGCCTCGAAGCCCTCACGGCACGGCTGTGGCTCGAGGTGGTCGGGATCGACGTGTTCGACGAATGGCTCGGTCCCCTCATCGATCTCGACGTCCCCCTGGCCGGCGGCGACCTCTTCGCGCTGCCCACCAGCTACTTCACGCTGGGCGGTTTCCAGTCCGCAATCGCGGGCGAGACGTTCACCTTCTTTCCAGCCGCGACCCGCTTCGTCGGCGGCGGCGGCAACAGTGACTGGAGCAACGCCGCGAACTGGCAGGACACCGATGGCAACGGCATCGGCGACATCGGCGACAGTGGCAATGCGGCGGTGATCGACGGCGCCACCTCGATCCGGTTTGGCGAAACCTTCGCCGTCGGCAACCTCGCCGTCACCGTCGACGGCGATATCTCGATATCCCCCGGCGGTGCCCTCGTTCAGGAGGCCGGCGCGGCGGTCACGGCGTTCGACAACGAGGGGGAAATTTCCGTATTCGGAAGCCTGACCGTCATCGCACCGATCGGCGGCGGCGGCCACCTCGAGCTGGCCACCGGCAGCGTGTCGGGCCCGGTCGATCTACACGGCCAGACGGTGCTCGGGTATGGCACCATGACCGCGAACAACGTCTTCGACATCGGCGCGGCCAGCTCGGTCGTCGCTCGATCGGGCGTGCTCAACGTCAACGTCAACAACGTGACGACCAGCGTCAACCAGGGCGAGCTCGGCGCGGCCGACGGCGCGACGCTCAACTGGGCATCGCAGCATGCGAGCGCGACGCGCGTGACGATCGACAACCGCGGCGGCCGCATCTTCGCTACCGGCACCGTCTTCCCCGGGGCGCGCGTCACGCTCGGCCATCGCCGCGCCGGCGTCGCGGGCATCGTCCAGATCCTCGGCGGGGAGCTCGCGAGTGACGCGGATGCCGACATCCAGGCGCTGGGAACCCTGTTCCTCGACGGCGTCACGCGTGGTCCGCTCGTCACCAACGCCAACCTCGGCGGCATCACGGCGGACACGACCCGCACGCCGCTCACGACCCTGGCGCTGGATGGGCGCATCGTCAACGACGGCGTCATCGAGACACGCAACCTCGTCATCGGCGACCCGTCCCCCTCCCAGGGCCGCGTCGGCACAGTCGCCGATCTGCACGGCACCGGCACGTTGACCCTCGCGGGGGGCACGGCCACGGTCGTTTCGAATCTTTTCAGCAACGCGCAGTCCTCGACCCTGCGCAACGGCGCCGACCATACCCTCATCGGCGCCGGCACCATCGGCGACCCGACGTCCGGCGCGTTCGGTCGCAGCCGCGCGCTGCGCCTCGAGAACAATGGCGCGATCATCGCGCGGCGGGTCTTCCTCGACAATACGCTCAGCGACACGCTCTCGTTCACGCTCGGCACCGGCAGCGGCGCCCTGCTGCAGAACCGCGGCACCGTGCAGGCCGGATTGAGCCAACAGGCGCGCGGCAACCTCGTCCTCGATAGCGGGCGCTACGATCTCGCCGGCGGCACCCTCTGGGCGCAGTACGGTGACGTCACGCTGACGTCGAACGCGATCACGGTCGGTGGCGCCGATCCCGGCGGCCCCGGCGGCACCTGGCACGCGGGTAATAACTATGTCAACGGCTTCGCCGCCGCCATCCGTCTCGAGAACTCGGCGCAGCAATGGGCTGCGCTGCGCGATGCCGCCGGTCACGGTGAACTCGACAACGCCACCATCATCCTCGAAGGCCGGCATAGCAACCTGTTCCTGGACGGCACACCACTCGCCGCCAACATCGATCGCATCGGCGCCGGCGGCAAACTCGTGCTCAAGGGACAGTATTTCGATCGCAATGGCGCCGACTACCACTTCACCATCGCCGGCGCACTCGAGCTGATCGATGGCGGCCGGTTCTTCACCGGCCAGGTCAATGGACTAACCACGCGACTCGGCACGACGCTGGTCGAGACCGGCGGCAGCATCACCGGCTCGGGGGGTATCGCCTCGAACGTGCGCAATCTCGGCACTATCCGCGTTGCCGGCCGCGAGTTCAGTGATTTCCTCGGCTACGAGGTGGGGAGGTCCATCGCGATCACGGGCGGCATCTACGGCAGCGGCGAATTCGAAGTCGCCGACGGCGCCAACCTGTTTCTGGGAACCTGCGGCGCACCGCGGATCTGCGGCTTCAGCGATCCGCTCGTGACTACCGGCACGGTGTTCGGCTCGACGCCCAACACCGCCGGCGGGATCGCGGCCGGCACGATCGACGGCGCCCGGTTCACGGTCATCGCCGATGACACCCAGACGTTCGACTCGGACCTCAGAGTCGCCGGTGGCCCTGAAAATTTCAATGCACCCTGGCAACTCGTCAATGGTGCCCGCGTCGAGCTGAACGGGGTACGCACGAAGTTCTCCGTCGCCGGGACGCGACCGTTCGAGGAGATGCTGCACCAGATAGTCGGCTCGCAGCTGGTGCTCGCGAACGGCCGCGTCTTCGACGCCACCCAGACCGGTGACGGATACAACCTGGGATCGGCCGTGCCGGGGGCGGACACCGAGTTCGTCATCAAGAACGGCGCGTTGCTGCAACTCTCCGATGCCGGAACGGCGTTCACCGGTCCGGCCACGCAGCTCCTCAAGATCGAGGGGGGCGGCGAAGTCCGACTCGCCGGTGGCGCGCTGCAGATGGGCACGATCTCCCTCGATCGCTTCTCGCGCACCCGCGGATACGGCGAGGTGGTCACGAGTGGCGCGCTCGACAGCGGGAGCAGCATCGTCAATGCCGGCCTGATCCGCGCCGACGACGGCGAGCTCGAGATCCGCAACGCCACCATCGCCAACAGCGGCGTGCTTGGAGCCCTGCCAGTGACCCTGAGCGATCCCGCCCTGCGCGATGCACCGTCGGTGCTGCGCCTCACCGACACCAGCGTGACCGGGGGACTGGTCACGGTGGGACAGGGTTCGAAGCTGGCCGGCAACGGCCTGCTGCGCAGCGTCACGCTGAACAACGACGGTGCCATCCTGGCCGACGGCAGCGGCGGCGCACCCGCAACGATCATGGACAGCACGGTGAACAACGCCAGCAAGAGCGACATGACGATCGCCGGCAGCCGCCTCGTGCTGGAGCGCACGTCGGTGGTCAACGCCCTTGGCAGCGAAACCTACTTCGACGACGTTACCGGGCAGGATGTGACCGTCGCGCGCCGTGCGCGGATTGCCGCCACCGCGCTCGCCGGCGACGAAGCCGTGCTCCAGCTGATCGACAGCACGATCACCGGCGGCGAGCTGCTGCTCACCGCCCTCCTCGCGCCGCCGGCGCAGGGCGCGCCGGAACGGGCCGCCGCCCTCGAAGGCTACGGCACCCTGAGCGGCGTTGCGCTGACGGTCGGCGCCGGTGCTCTGGTCGACGCCAACGTCTCGGGCCAGACGCTGGCCATCGATCTCGGCGCAGCCACCGGCAAGAATCACGGCACGCTGCAGGCATCACGCGCCTTCGGCCTGCCGCTGGCCGCACCCGGCGGGACGCTCGAGCTCGCGAACGGAATCATCAAGGGCATCGGCGAGATCGTCGCAACCGAGGCGTCGACGGTACTGCTGCGCAACGTCGGCCTCGAGGGCGTCAGCCTGCGTACGGTCGATGACGGACGCATCATCGACGTAGCAACATCCTCGTTCTCGAGGCTCGCGAATCGCGGCACGTTCGAAATCACCGGACATGCCACGCTGATCGGCAACGTGCAGAACGAAGGCGGCACGATTCGCGTCAAGAGCGGCGGCGTGGTGACCATTGCCGAAGGCGAAGAACGCTTCAGGCAGGTATCGCCGCAGGACCTCGTCGCAGACGGCCGGCAGCCGTTCACGATCGGCGGTGGCGCCATCGGTGGGAACCTCGTGGTCGACGCCGGCGGCCTCATCGAGGGCATCGCCACGGCCACCGGCGGCACGCCCGGGCTGACGCTGGACAACGCGACGTTACGCCTGAACGGCGGCATCGTCGACGCCAGCGCCGGCGCGGTGGCGATCAACGGCACCCTCGGCCGCCTGCAGGGCAACGGCGTGATCTTCGGCGACGTCGTCAACCGTGGCAGGGTTGCCGTGCAAAACCTGCTTGCCTTCCGCGTGATCAATACCGGCGCCATCATCATCGACAGCCCGGCGCAGAACACCGCGCAGATCAGCGCGCAGCTGGTCAACAATCCAGGGGGCACGGTGACCAGCCAGGGCAACCAGTCGCTGCAGTTCACGGCGTCCGGCGTCGGTACACCACATACCAATGGCGGTGACATCCGCGCTTTCGACGGCGGCCAGGTCGTGTTCCAGGGCCAATTGAGCAACCAGGCCGGCGGCGAACTCCAGCTCGCCAACGGTACGTTCGCGTTCGACGGCGGTCTGGTCAACGAAGCCGGCACCCTGTTCATCTCCGCCGGCAACGCCAACCGCTTGTTCGGTGACATCGACAACACGCCGGGCGGCACCATCACGCTTACCGGCGCCAGTCACACGACCTTCTTCGACGGCCTGCGCAATAATGGCCTGCTCGAGGTTCAGAGCAACAGCCTCGCGGTGTTCGCCGGCAACGTCACGGGTGCCGGCGGTTATACCGGCCTCGGTACCAAGTTCTTCGAAGGCGGCTTCTCGCCCGGCTCGTCGCCCGGCCTGGTCAGCAGCGAAGGCGATACCATCTTCGGCGCCGATGCCGTCGTGACCATGGAAATCGCCGGCCTCGTGCCCGGCGAGAGTTACGACCAATTGCGCATCGGTGGCACGCTGAACCTCGGCGGCACGCTGCGCATCAGCCTGCTGGACGACTTCAATCCACGCGCCGGAGACAGTTTCGACCTGTTCGATGCACGCGAATTCAGCGGCGCTTTCGCGGTCCTGAGCTTCGCCGACGCGCGGCTCGGCGCGGGCCTGCGCTGGAACACCGCGGCCCTGCATTCGCTGGGTGAACTGTCCGTTTCCGCTGTACCCCTGCCGGCCGCCGCCTGGCTGATGCTGACGGCACTGGCCACGCTCGGCGCCGGCCACTGCCGGGCCCGGCGCGCAGCAGGGCAGCCGTCATGACGCGTCGCTGGTCCATGGCGACCGGACTGGTTCTCACCGCCCTCTCGGCCCTCGGTCAACTCGCCGTCGCGGCCCCGGGCGACCAGCCCGCCTGCGTCACGGTCTCCGGCACCGTGGTCTACGAGGCGAGTTCCGTGCTGACTATCGACATCGCCGGGCCCAACGGCTGCGGCCCCGCGGGTACCGACTACGATCGCCTGAGCGTCACGGACCTCACCCTCAACGGCGGCACCCTGGCGGTGCGCCTGGCCGCCGGCTACGTCCCCGGCGGTGGCGAGGTCTTCGACGTGCTCGACTGGAGCAACGCGCTGACCGGCGCATTCGGCGGTTTCGATTTCTCGCAAGCCGTGTTGCTGAACGGCCTTTCCTGGGACACCAGCCAGGTTCACGTATCCGGCCAGATCGCGGTCACCGGCCGCATCGAGATCGACTCCGAGCCCGGCTTGCGGCACATCGTCGCCAACGCGCCCGCAGGCACGACGGCCCGTTTCGCCGCGGCGCTCGACGGACAGGCGCTGGACCTGGCGACGCCGCTGGTGCTGAGCCGGGACGTCACTCTCTCGGCCGCGAACCTGCCGCACGGCGTGAGCCTTGACGGCAACCACGTGAGCCGGGTGATCCACGTCGCGAACGGCGCCAAGGTGACCCTCGAAGGGATAACGGTCACGCGCGGTGCGGGCGGTAACGGCGCCGGCATCGAGAACCTGGGCGGTGACCTGACACTCGTCGACGTGACCCTGGCCGACAACCACGCGGCCTTCTACGGCGGTGCGCTGATCAATCTCGGCGGCACCGTGACCGTGACCGGCTCGACCTTCGCCAACAACAGCGCGGGCCGCTCGGGAGGCGCGCTCTATAACGGGCAGGATCCAAGCGCGAAGGTGACGCTGACCAATACCACGATCACCGGCAATCACGCCGACGGTGGCGGCGGCGGCATCTACAACTACCTCGGCGAGGTGAACCTGATCCACGCCACGCTCACCCGCAACAGCGCGACCAACGAGGGCGGCGGCATCCAGAACGCCGGCGGGACGGTGCACATCGAGAACAGCATCGTCGCCGGCAACACGGCCGACGTGTTCGCTCCGGACTTCCGCTCGAATACACCGCTCGACACCGCGGGCGCAAACCTGATCGGCGACAATTCGGGAACCGGCACCACGTTCCCTGCTGGGCCGCTGGTCGGCACGTCACCCCCCTCCCAGCTCGATGCGAAGCTCGGCCCGCTCGCCGATCTCGGCGGGCCGACCCCGGCCATCGCCCCGCTCGCCGGCTCGCCGGCCATCGACGCCGCCATCGTCACGGCACTGACGCCCACCACCGACCAGCGCGGCTTCGCCCGCAACGTCGACGGCGATCGGCAGGGCGGCGCCGCGCCCGATCTCGGTGCGATAGAGACAGAACCGCCCCCACCACCACCGGTTGAGCAGCGCAGCGTACCGGCCCTGCCACTCGCGCTGCAGGGGCTGCTCGGCCTGCTGCTGGTGGCCGCGGCAGGCCGCGCGGGGCGCTCGCGCGCGCGGTGATCGCACATCGAAAGCATGCGAGACAGGACTTTGCCGCGGCCGCTGCGCAGGGCTCCGCGGCGTCACGGCCCGGCGGCAGCGTCCCGCCTCACCCGACGCTCAGCAGGCTTCGAACAGTCCGGCCGCGCCCATGCCCTTGCCGATGCACATCGAAACCAGCCCGAGCTTCTTGCCGCGCCGGCGCAGCTCGCGGATGACCACGCCGGTCATGCGCGAGCCGGTCATGCCGAAGGGATGGCCGATGGCGATCGAGCCGCCGTTGACGTTGTAGATCTCGTTGTCGATGCCGAGCTTGTCGCGGCAGTACAGGCACTGCGAGGCAAAGGCCTCGTTGAGTTCCACGAGGTCGATGTCGCCGAGTGACAGGTTCTTGTACTTGAGCAGGCGCGGGATGGCGAACACCGGGCCGATGCCCATCTCATCGGGCTCGCAACCGGCGACCGCCCAGCCACGGAAGTAAGCCAGCGGCTCGAGACCGAGCTGCTGCGCGCGCTTCTCGGACATCAGCAGCGTCATCGAGGCGCCGTCCGAGAGCTGCGACGCGTTTCCGGCGGTCACGCTGCCACCCTCCTCGAACGCGGGCCTCAGCTTGGCCAGGCCGTCGAGGGTGGTCTCCGGACGGTTGCATTCGTCGCGGTCGACGGTGCCTTCCACGATCGCGGTTTCCTTGGTCTCCTTGTTCATGAGCTTCAGCCACTTGACCGACATGGGCGCGATTTCTTCGGCCACGCGCCCCTCTTCCACGGCACGCGCGTAGCGCTGCTGACTCTGCAGCGCGTAGGCATCCTGCTGCTCGCGCGAGACCTGGTAACGGCGCGCGACGACCTCGGCGGTGTTGCCCATGGCCATGAAGATGGCCGGTTTCTCCGCCTCGAGACGCGGATGGTTGTCGAACACGGCCGGCGTGCCGCGATCGAGGCCGGTGATCGATTCCACGCCGCCGGCAAGGGCGATCTCGGCGCAACCGCTCGCGATCTGCGTAGCCGCGACCGAGATCGCGTTGAGGCCCGAGGAGCAGGCGCGGCTCAACGTCATCGCCGAGACCTCGATCGGCAACTTCGAGAGCGCCACCGCGTGGCGGGCCATGTTGGCCGACTGCTCGCCGATCTGGCGCGCCGCACCGACCACCACGTCCTCGACCTCGGCCGGGTCCAGCGCCGGGTTGCGCGCGAGCAGGGCGTCGATGCAGTGCGCGACGAGCTCGTCGGCGCGGGTCAGGTTGAAAGTGCCGCGGTGGGCCTTGGCAAGTCCGGTGCGGATGTTGTCGACGATGACGACCTGGCTCATCAGATGTTCCTCTCGTTTACGGGTGCGGCACCCGCCATCACCGGCATGTGCGATGACGCCGCCTCGAGCAGCGGCACGGGCCGGACCGGGCGCGGTCCGTAGGGTAACCCACGCCGCGGCCGATCATTCGGGGTTTCCGCGATCCGTGCCGCTGCCCCGGCGCGGCGGCGCCCAGCGCGGCGCGCGTTTTTCGACGAAGGCACGCAGCCCTTCGCGCCCGTCGGCGGAATCGAACACGTTGCACAGGGTCTCGATCTGGTTCTCGATGTTGCGCCGGTAATCGAGGTCGTTGGCGCGCATGAACGACTGCCGGCCGAGCGCCATGATGGTGGGTGACTTGGCGGCGAACGTCCGCGCCATGGCGCGCGCCTCGTCGAGCAGCCGCGCGCGCGGGACGGCGTGGTTGACGAGGCCCAGCGCGCAGGCTTCGGCTGCCGAAATCGGCTTGCCCCCGAACAGCAGCTCGAACGCCTTGTGGCGGCTGATCTGGCGGGGCAGGTGCACGTAATGAATCGCCGGGATGAGGCCGATGTCGACTTCCGGGTAACCGAGATCGATGTCGTCGGCGGCGAAGATGACGTCGCTCGTGATCCCCAGCGACATGCCCGCGCCGCGCGCCGGGCCGTTGATCGCGGTGATCGTCGGCTTGCGCATCGCGTACTGGATGTTCATCGTCTCCATGTAGAACTTGTAGACGAACTCGCGCAGGTCCTGGGCGTCGCCGGCGTCGACCATGCGCAGATCCATGCCGCCGCAGAACATGCCCGGCAAGGCACTGGTCAGGATCACCGCGCGCACGTCTGCATCGCCGTCGGCGCGGCGCAGCGCGGCGTGGATGGCATCGATCATCGGGTGATCGATGGCGTTGACGGGCGCACGGTCGAGCGCGATGACGGCGACCTGGTCGGCGACGTCGTAGGTGACGCGATGCTCGTTGTTCATGAGGGGGGCGATCTCCCGGGGGATGGCGGGTTTGCCGGCGCGCGTGGGCGGCGTCACTCGGAATAGAACAGGCTCGGCGTGACGCCGGGCGTCGGCGCCAGTCCATCGACCTCGCCACGCGCAATCATGTCGAGGAAGGACAACGGCCCTCCGCTCCAGGCCGGGAAGCCGAGCGCCGTGACGGCGAGCACGTCGATGTCGTCGGGTGTCGCCAGGAGTCCGTCGACGAGACAGGCGGCCGCTTCGTCGGCAAGTTCGCGCAGGATAGCGAGACCGGCGGCACGATCGGCGGCCGTGTAGCCATCGGACTCGGCGTGCGCAAGGCCGGCACGCGCGAACAGGGCGCCGAGGTCGAGCGCGTTGGCCAGCGCGCCCCGACGCGCGGCGTCGGGCGCATGCGCGTCCGCGGCCCGCCGCGCCGTCACGAGCAGGCGCGCGAGCGGCCCCGCGTCGCCGGGCGGGGTCGCGACCGGCGTCAGGCGCAGGCGCCTGGCAATGGCCAGCGCACGCGCAGCCAGCTCGCCCGGGGCGGCGGCGATCTCGACCGCCTCGACCGTCTCGAAATCGCCCAGGTAACGGATCTCGACGGGACAGCCGGTCGGCGCTGCATCGACCGCGCGCAGACCGATGGCGAATTCGGCGCGCACCGCCGGACCCGGTGATCCGACGGCGAGCGTGGCATCGGCGCGTGCCAGGTCGTCGACCAGGTCGAAACGCCCGGCGAAGCGCGCCGGCGCAGTGCCGTTGACGTACAGCGCGCGCACGCCGCCATCCGCCGCGTCGAGCTGCTGCGCGGCGCGCTTGGGCGCGGCGGTCCGCGACAGGAAGCTCGTCCGCACCATGTTGCCGGCGACGGCGTCCAGCATGATGGTGAGGAAATTCTCCACTTCGACCTCGATGGCGGCGTCGATGGACTTGCCGCGGCCGTCGAGCAGGCAGCGGCAGACCGCGCCAACCGCCGGATAGCAGTGCGCGACGCGTGGCCCCATCCAGGCCAGCGCGAGCAGCTTCTCGAGCACGTCGTCACCGTCCAGGAAACCCTCGGTATCGGCCGGGGCCTGCCAGCCGGCGTGGTCCCAGCGGGCTCCGGGCCGCGCCTGGCGCGCGATTGCGCGTGCGCTGTCGAGCAGTTGCGCCGCCGGCGCCAGGTGGTCGACCAGGCCAGCAGCATGTGCGACGGCCGGTGACACCGGCTGCCCGTCGAGCAGCATGCGCGCGGCAAACGCCGGCGTGGTCAGGCGCGGCAACCGCTGGGTGCCGCCGGCGCCGGGAAACAGGCCGAGCAGGATTTCGGGCAGCCCCAGGCCCGGTGGGCCACCGTCGACTGCGACGCGGTGATGACACGCCATGGCGAACTCCAGACCGCCGCCGAGCGCGAGACCGTTGATGGCGGCGACGGTCGGCACCTCGAGCCGTTCGAAGCGGCGCAGGGCGTAATTCAGTCGCGGGAAGACGGCACGAATTTCATCGGCCGTCTTGTCCAGGCGCAACGTGGTGAAGCCTCGCACCATGGCGAGGTCGGCGCCCGCCATGAACGCGTCCTTGCCCGAGGTCACGACCACGCCACGCACCGCCGGATCGCCCGCAATGCGTACCGTGAGCTGGTCGAGCTCGTCGATCATCTCGTCGGAGAAGACGTTGAAGGGGCGCCCCGGCATGTCGATGGTCGCGAGCGCAATACCGTCGGCCGCGACCTCGAAACGAATATTCTTCATGCAATATCCCGTGCGTTTGGCTGGCACGGGGCAGCATAACGCTTCGACCGGTGCCGTGCCCGGTGGCGATGCCAGCGCAGCGGGCGGCGGGAGATCACTGCCGTCCCCGACTGCTCGTGTACCGCCCACCGGGACGGCGCGCGCCACGCAACGTTAACGAATAACATGCCAGGAGGGAGGCGCCCGGAACCCGCCGGCCTGCGTCAGCGGACCCGGGCAGCTCACAGCGATTCTGTAACGAAGGGAGGAAGCATCGACCATGGATCTCCGACTGAAGGACAAGGCAATCATCGTCACCGGGGGTGGCTCCAACATCGGTCGGGCCATCGTGCTCGCCTTCGCGCGCGAGGGTGCGAAGGTGATGATCGGCGACATCGACGTAGCGCAGGCCGAGGCCGTCGCCGCGGCGGCACGCGAGGCCGGCGCCACGGCTGTCGACGTTGCCGGCTGCGACGTCACCGACCTGTCCCAGGTCCAGGCCATGTTCAAGCAGGCCACCGACGCGTTCGGCGGCCTCGACGTGCTGGTCAACAACGTCGGTTGGGATCAGCTCATGTTCTTCACCCAGACGACCCCCGACCTGTGGGAGAAGATCATCCGCGTCAATTTTGTCGGCACGCTCAATTGCACCTATACCGCCCTCGCAATCATGGCACCGCAGAACCACGGCGCGATCGTCTCCATCAGCTCCGACGCGAGCCGCCAGGGCGAACCGCGCGAAGCCGTCTACGGCGGCATGAAAGCCGGCATCAACAGCTTCATGAAGACCATCGCCAAGGAGAACGGGCGTAACGGCATCCGCTGCAACGTCGTCTGCCCGGGCGTGACCATACCCGAAGACGACGCCGAGGTCGGCGCCAACAGCATGTGGGTGGACAAGGACTCGATGTTCACCGCCGAGCAGCTCGAGAAGGTGGCGAAGAGCCTGCCGCTGAAGAAGATCGGGCGGCCGGACGACGTCGCCAACGCGGTGGTCTTTCTTGCGTCCTCCGCGGCGGGGCATATTACGGGGCAGGTGCTGAGTGTGTCCGGCGGCTATTCCATGATCGGCTGACCGTCACGCGCAAAGCTACTGCGCTCGTCAGCTCGCGTCCCGCCGGTGCTCGCCATCCTCACGTACATCCCGGTACGCTGCGGTGGCTGCGCGCCGCCGGAACGCGACCTGCCTTCGCTCGTGACGCTTTGCGCGCGACGGTAAAGCGCTCCTCCTTTCCACCGTTATCATCTGCAATCAGGACATCACGCATGAGCAACTACGAAGACATCATCTACGACGTCAACGGCCGCACGGCCACGATCACCATCAATCGCCCGCGCAAGTACAACGCGTTCCGGCCGCGCACGGTGGTCGAGCTGATCGACGCCTTCCAGGTCGCGGGCTGGGATCGCGATATCGGTTCGATCATCTTCACCGGCGCCGGAGACAAGGCCTTCTGCACCGGCGGCGACCAGTCGGACCACGAGGGCGGCACCTACGGAAACAATGACGCGCGCGGCGCGGTCGGCATGCCTGTCGAAGAGCTGCATTCGGTGATCCGCGACGTGCCCAAGCCCGTCATCGCCAAGGTGCGCGGCTACGCGATTGGCGGTGGCAACGTGTTCGCGACGATCTGCGACATGACGCTGGCATCCGAGAACGCCATCTTCGGCCAGGTCGGCCCCAAGATGGGCTCGGTCGATCCGGGCTTCGGTACGGCCTACCTCGCGCGCGTCGTCGGCGAGAAAAAGGCGCGCGAGATCTGGTACATGTGCAAACGCTACTCGGCGCAGGAAGCGCTCGAGATGGGGCTGGTCAACGCGGTCTTCCCCGACGAGCAGCTCGACCAGGAAGTACAGAACTGGTGCGACGAGCTCAACCAGCGCAGCCCGACGGCGATCGCGCTGGCCAAGAAGAGCTTCAACATGGACAGCGAGAACATACGCGGCATGGGCCAGTTCGCCATGCAGGCCGTCAAGCTCTACTACTACACCGAAGAATCACAGGAGGGCGTCAAGGCGCTGAACGAGAAGCGCGATCCCGATTTCCTCAAGTACTACAAATGAACCGACTCGCAGGCAGGCCTCGCCGGTGCTGGCTGGCGAGATGGGGTCACCTGCGGCGTCAGATGACGCCGCGGCGCTCCAGCAGCTCGATCAGCGCATCGACGCAGCCGCTGACGCCGGTCTTGCTCGTATCAAGCACGAGATCGGGCGCCGCCGGCGCCTCGTAGGGAGCGCTGACCCCGGGGAAATTCGCGATCTCGCCGCTGTCCGCCGCTGCGTAGTGCCCGCGCTGATCGCGCTCGCGGCACAGCGCGATCGGTGCATCGACATGCACCACGAGCAACTTGCCGTCACCGAGCTCGGCCGCCGCGCGCTGGCGCACCTCCTCGCTCGGCGCCACGAAGCTCGCGATGCAGAGCAGTCCGGCCTTGTTCATCAGCCGCGCGACTTCGGCCGCGCGGCGCAGGTTCTCCGAGCGATCCTCGGCTGAAAAACCGAGATCCTTGCTGATGCCCAGGCGCATGTTCTCGCCGTCGAGCACGGTGCAGGCGCGTCCCTGCTCGAACAAGCGGCGCTCGAGTGCATAGGCAATGGTCGACTTGCCGGCACCGGTCAGGCCGGTCAGCAGCAGGGTCAGCGGCTGCTGGCCGAAGCGCGCCGCGCGCTCCGCATCGGAGACCTGGCTGAACGATTCGTGCAGCGACTCGCTGACCGGCTCATCGTCCCAGTGATCGCGAGCCTCGTTGGCCGAGCGCGCCTGGATCATGCCGGCGCCTACGGTCGCGTTGGTCAACCGGTCGATGATGATGAACGCGCCCATCAGGCGGTTCTGACGATAGTCGTCGAACGCCACGGGCTCGTTCAACCGGATGGTGCACCGGCCGATCTCGTTCAGGCTCAGCGTCGGTTGTTCTTGACGATGCAGCGTGTTGACGTCGACCGCGTAACGCAGCGTGCTGATCGAGCCGGTAACCAGGCTGGTGGCATGCTTGATGTGGTAGATCTTGCCCGGCACCATCGCCTGCTCGGACATCCACACCACCATGGCATCGAAACGATCGTTCATGCGCGGCACGTTGCCGGTGCGCGAGATGACGTTGCCGCGGCTGACGTCGACCTCGTCTTCCAGCGTCAACGTGACGGCTTGCGGTGCGAACGCTTCCTCGAGCTCGCCATCGCAGGTCACGATCTGCTTCACGCGCGTGGTGCGGCGCGATGGGAACACCACGACCTCGTCACCCTTGCGCACGATGCCGGAAGCGATGGTGCCGCAATAGCCACGGAAATCGAGGTTGGGCCGGTTGACCAGCTGGACCGGGAAGCGGAAATCCTCGAGATTGCGATCAGAGCCGATGTAGACCGACTCGAGGAACCCCATCAGGGTCGGACCTTGGTACCAGGGCGTGCTCGCGCTCGGGTCGACGACATTGTCGCCGCGCAGGGCCGAAATCGGAATGAAATCGAGATCGGGAATATTCAGGCGCACGGCGAAATCGCGGTAATCGTCGCGAATCCGGTCGAAGACTTCCTCGCTGAAGTCGACCAGGTCCATCTTGTTGATCGCGACCAGCACGTGCCGGATGCCGAGCAGCGAAGTGATGAATGAATGGCGCCGCGTCTGCGTCTGCACGCCGTGGCGCGCATCGACCAGGATGATCGCGAGGTCGGCGGTCGAGGCGCCGGTCGCCATGTTGCGCGTGTACTGCTCATGACCGGGTGTGTCGGCGATGATGAACTTGCGCTTGGCGGTCGAAAAGTAGCGGTAGGCGACATCGATCGTGATGCCCTGCTCGCGCTCTGCCTTGAGGCCATCGGTGAGCAGCGCCGGATCGAAATCGCCGCCGGTCGTGCCGTGGATCTTCGAGTCCTTCTGGATCGCGGAGAGCTGGTCCTCGTAGATCATCTTGGAATCGTAGAGAAGCCGCCCGATGAGCGTGCTCTTGCCGTCGTCGACGCTGCCGCAGGTGATGAACCTGAGCAGTTCCTTCTCTTCGTGCTGACGCAGGTAGGCGTCGATATCGGTGGCGATGAGTTCGGATTGATGAGACATGTAGCCGTCCGTCAGGCAGTGCGGCGCGTGCGCCGCGTCAGGTTGATTCCGTGCGCGCTCAGAAGTAGCCGCGGCGCTTCTTTTCCTCCATGCCGGCGCCGCCTTCGTCCTGGTCGATGACCCGGCCCTGGCGCTCGGAGGTGGTGGCGAGCAGCATCTCCTGGATGATCTCCGGCAGGGTGGTCGCCTCGGACTCGACCGCACCGGTCAGCGGATAGCAGCCGAGCGTGCGGAAACGCACCATCTTCTGCTGCGGCGTCTCACCGGGGCGCAGTTCGAGGCGTTCGTCGTCGACCATGATGAGCACGCCGTTGCGCTCGACCACCGGCCGTTCGGCGGCGAAGTACAAGGGCACCAGGGGGATGTTCTCGAGGTGGATGTACTGCCAGATGTCGAGCTCGGTCCAATTGGAGAGCGGGAACACCCGGATGCTCTCGCCCTTGTCGACCTTGGCGTTATACAGGTTCCACAGTTCGGGGCGCTGGTTCTTGGGGTCCCAGCGATGATTGCGATCGCGGAACGAGTACACGCGCTCCTTCGCACGGGACTTCTCCTCGTCGCGGCGCGCGCCGCCGAACGCGGCGTCGAAACCGTACTTGTCGAGCGCCTGCTTGAGGGCATCGGTCTTCATCACCTCGGTATGCTTCTCGCTGTCCTCGAAGGGACTGATGCCGAGCGTGAGGCCTTCCTGGTTGGTGTGCACGAGCACGTCGAGGCCGAGTTCCTTGCGCACGTACTCCTCGCGGAAGCGGATCATCTCGCGGAACTTCCACGTGGTATCGACGTGCAGCAGCGGGAACGGTGGTCGCGCCGGGTAGAAGGCCTTCATGGCGAGCTGCAGCATGACCGCGGAGTCCTTGCCGATCGAATAGAGCATCACCGGGTTTTTGAACTCGGCGGCTACCTCGCGGATGATGTGGATGCTCTCCGCTTCCAGTTGCTTGAGATGGGTCAGGCTGTAGCTGGACATAATGGGCCTTGGCGCGCTCCGTGCCGCTGAACGAATTGGATGGTAGGTCGCGCCGAAGTGGCGCGCGTCGGATTATAGCGTCGCGCCGCGCGCGGCACATGACAATGCGGAAAAACCGCGGGCACAGTTCGCAAAATGCGCTCGCCCCGGGTGAGCGACGGCGCCCGGCGCGAGCCGCGCACCCGTCCGCTCAGCGCACGCGGCGCCCTACCAGCACACGGGCACCGCTGTCGCCGTAGCGCTCGCTGTGGGTGATGCCCCCGGCCAGCTCGAACAGGTCCCCGGCGCGGCACGTGGTGGCCTCGCCAGCCGCGGTCGTCACCAGCAGCTCGCCGTCGAGGACCAGCGCCGCGACGTCGAAATCGTGGCTGTGTTCGGGATTGTAGACGCCAGGCGCGCGCTCGATCAGCTCGGGGGCGTCGTAGCCCCGCTCGGCGAGGCGCGCGCGGAAGCTCGCTTCGTTCATCGGCCCAGGTTCTCCGCCTGTCACAGTTGCGCGCACCTTACACCCGGTGGGAGCGCGGTGACAGGGGTGCGCGGCGACCGCACCCGGCCGCCGCGGGGTAACGGCTTCAGCCGGCGAGCACCTGCTGCACCGTGAGCTTGCCGAGCTGGGACATGTGAACTTCGTCCGGACCATCGGCGATGCGCACGTAACGCGCGTAGGAGAAGATCTCGGGCAGCACCGTGTCCTGGCACACGCCCATACCGCCGTGCGATTGCATGGCCCGATCCGCGACCCGCTGACACATACGCGGAATCTCGATCTTGACCATCGCAAGCGCATCGCGGGCCACCTTGTTGCCCTCGCGATCGAGGCGATCCGCGGCCCACAGGCAGAGCAGGCGGGCCTGCTCGATCTCGCCCCGGGACTTGGCGATATCCTGGCGAATACTCGACTGCTCGGACAGTTTCTTACCGAACGCGACGCGCTCGTCGACCCGCCGGCACATGATCTCCAGCGCGCGCTGCGCGCCGCCGATGAGGCGCATGCAGTGGTGGATGCGGCCCGGCCCGAGACGCCCCTGCGCTATCTCGAAGCCACGCCCCTCGCCCAGGATCAGGTTGGACGCGGGCACACGAACGTCCGTCATGCGCACCTCGGCATGGCCATGCGGCGAATGCAGGTCGTTGAGCACGCGCAGCGGGCGCACGATCTCGAAGCCCGGTGTGCCGGCCGGCACCAGAATCATCGATTGCTGGGCATGGCGCGGCGCGCTGGTGTCGGTCTTGCCCATGACGATATAGATCTTGTTGCGCGGGTCGTAAACGCATGAACTCCACCACTTGCGCCCGTTGATGACGTACTCGTCACCGTCACGACGGATCTCCGTCTCGACGTTGGTGGCATCGGAAGACGCGACCTGCGGCTCGGTCATCAGGTAGGAGGAACGAATCTCACCGGCGAGCAGCGGCTCCAGCCATTGCTTCTTGTGATCGTCGCTGCCGTAGCGCGCCAGCACTTCCATGTTGCCGGTGTCGGGCGCCGAGCAGTTGAACACTTCAGAAGCCCACATCACGCGCCCCATCTCCTCGGCCAGCGGGGCATATTCGAGGTTGGTCAGGCCCGGGCTGTAGGGCGCGTACTCGTGCGGCAGGAACAGGTTCCACAGGCCCTCGGCGCGTGCCTTCTGCTTGAGCGTCTCGATCTGCGGCGGCGGCACCCACAGGTTGGCCGGGTCATGGACGAACTCGAAAATCTCCTCCTCGATTGGGTAGATGTGCTCGTGCATGAAAGCGCGTACGCGTTCGAGCAGCTCGCGGCAGCGTTCGTTGTATTCGAAGTTCATGGTCTCCACTCCTCGTGTGACTGATGGCGGGTCGCCGGCGCGCGGCACCCGCATGCTGGGCAGACGCCATCCTAGCCCTCGGAGTAAAATCACTCCAATTGATGTTCTATATATCTGTCCATCAATATGAATGATGTTTCCACGAACCCGCGACGGCTCGATCTCAACCTCTTCCGGGTGTTCCAGGCGATCTACCAGGAGGGCAGCCTGACCCGTGCGGGCGAGGTCCTGCACATGACCCAGCCCGCGGTCAGCAACGCGCTCGCGCGCCTGCGCGAAGCCTACGACGACCCGCTGTTCGTACGCCGCGGTCGCGGCGTCTCACCGACCCCGCTCGGCGAAAGCCTGGCCGGGGACATCGCCGAGGGACTGCGCCTGCTTGGCGCCGGGCATGCGCGGCGCGCCGCTTTCGATCCGTCACGCGCCGACCGCCGCTTCCGCCTCGCGGCGGGCGACCTGTCGGCGGCCCTGGTCCTGCCGGCGGTGCTGGAAGCGCTCGCCGACACGGCGATGCGCATCGAGGTGCAGGCCTACAACCGTCGCCAGGCCGTGCACGCGCTCGCCAGCGGCGCGGTCGATCTCGCGCTCGACGCCCTGCCCATGCCGGACCCACAACTCATGTCGCGCAAGCTGGCCGAGGACGAGATCGTGTGCGCGGTGCGGCCCGGCCACCCGGCGCTAGCGCGCCGCCTGACCATGACGCGCTACCTCGCGCTGGGCCACGTGCACGCCTCCGGGCGGCCGCGCGGGCTGGGCCAGGTCGACATGGCGCTGCGGCGACTCGGCGAGCAGCGCCGTATCGCCGTGCGCACGCCGCATCACCTCGGCCTGCCCTACCTCGTGCACCGGTCCGATCTCGCGGCGAGCGTCCCGCGCCGCCTCGCCGACGCGCATCACCTCGAGACGCTGGCATTGCCGTTCGACATCCCGCCGCTCGAAGTCCACGCCATCTGGCATCGCCGAACTGCCGCGGATGCCGCCAACGGCTGGTTCCGCGAGCTGCTCGCAAGGGCCCAGCACGACACGGCGGCGGCTGCAGACCGGCGCTGAATCCGTTCACTGCCCGACGCGCACGATACGCTTCAGCCGCGGTCGACCGGCGCGAGCAGCAGGGTATCGAGAAAGCCGTCCAGCCAGCGTTCGCTGGCAGCAGCGTAGCGTGCGAAATCGGCCAGCTGGCGCGCGCAATCGGGTGCACCATGGTGGGCGATACGCTCGCGCCCGATCTCGGACATCGCCCAGCGTTCGATCATCGCGCGGGTCATCTCGGGATGAAACTCGATGCCGTACACATGCGTGCCGTAGCGATAGGCCTGGGCGTCGAACAGCTCGCCGGAGGCGAGATGAACGGCGCCGCGCGGAATGTCGAACGTCTCCGCGTGCCACTGGTAGAACATCATCGGCGCCTCGAGGAAGCCCGCGGCGGCGGCCGTGGGCACCACTTCGTGGTAGCCGATCTCCGCGTGGCCGCCATCGTGCGCATAGACCCTCGCACCGAGCACGCGTGCGATCTGCTGCGCACCGAGGCAGATGCCGAGCAGCGGTTTACCGCTGTCCAGGGCGTGTCGTTCGAGCCACTCGAGCTCCGCGCGAATTCCGGGAAGATGATCGTCGTTGGCGCTTTGCGGGCCGCCAAACACGACCAGCGCGTCGTAGGCGTCGAGCACCGTGGGCAGCGTATCGCCGAGGTTGGGGCAGCAGTGCTCGAGCACGTAGCCACGCGCGGTGAGCGCCGCGCCGACACGTCCCGGTGTCGAGTGCGCCTGGTGCAGGATGGTGAGAGCACGTTTCTTCATGTCTTCGGGAAAAGTCTGCAGCAATCAGGGAACCTCTGAACAAGTCATGACCCGGCATCTTGCGCCCACGCCGTCCGATTTCCGCGTTGCGAATCTTCGCAATCGCTGGCAATGACGTGCGCTTCGCGCCTTGAACTCGAACAGCGCGGAGACAAACTGCTCGGCCCACACTTGTTCAGAGATCTCTTGACGGGCGGGCACGCGCCTGACTCCCCTGCCCCGATTCGCCCGACCGGCCCGCCACGCTTCAGTTTAACGGCATGGCCGCCGCGTCGTCGCCTCGCGCGGACCGCTCAGGGCGCGAAGGCATCGCGCGCGAAGGCAGCGGCGCCGCGCGCGAAGGCTTCCGCCGTACCGCCCTGCGGGCTGATCACGATGGTGTCGACACCGGCGGCGTAGTCTGCGGCGACCTGCTGACGGCACCAGGCCTCGTCACCGAACGTGAAGATCCGGCGCACCATGTCATCGCTGATGGCCGCCGTGATGCGCCGGCGGTCACGCGCCGCGTATCCGGCCACCGCCTCGTCCACTGCCGCGCCGTAACCGAGCTCGCGCAGCACGTTCTGGTACTGCTCGGCCGACGCGTAGAACGCGAGGTGCTGGCGGAAATACTCCAGTCCCGCCGCCTCGTCGTCGGTGAGGTACAGGGCGCGGCGCTTGACGATCTCCAGGTCCTCGACGCGCCGGCCGGCACGACGCGCGCCGGCATCCAATCGCGCGAAGGCATAGTCGAGCCGATCGGGCGGCGTGAAGTCGTTGAGCAGCACACCGTCGGCCAGCTCGCCGGCCAGTTCGAGCATGCGTCCACCGATGGCGCCGAGGTGGATCGGTATCGGTGTCGCCGGGACCGCCTGCAGACGGAAGCCGTGGCTGTGCAGCGTCCGGCCGGCAAACGCCGTCTTCTCGCCGGCGAAGATCGCGCGCAGCAGGGTCACGGTCTCGCGCACGCGCGTCAGCGGACGCGCATACTCGAGGCCGTACCAGCGCTCGATCATGTTCGGCGTGGACGCGCCGAGCCCCAGCACGAAGCGACCAGGAGCGCGCGCCTCGGCTGCCACGACGCCCGTGGCGAGCACCGGCGGCGGGCGGTTGAAGACCGGCACGACCCCCGTGCACAGCCGCGTACGCGTGGTCGCCACCCCCAAAGCCGCGGCGAGCGCGACCGGATCCTCCATGCCTTCGGCATCGCACAACCAGAGGTCGTCGTACCCGGCCGCTTCGGCCCACTGGCCGCGCTCGAAGCCGGCATCCAGCCCCGGTACCGGCCACAGCATCAGCCCCATGCGCCGTTGACGATCAGCCATTGTTTCCCCTTCGTGTCCCGCAACCGTGCACCGCGCGAGGCAGGTACGACACCAGCGCACCCACGGTCTTTGCCATCACTCGCCAGGATACGCATTATGGCCGCAAGCCAGAGGAGAGAACCATGAGCCGAGCCGCTGAATCGACTGACCAGATGGATGAGCTGCCCGCAGCCGTGCGCGCCGGGATCGCGGCCCATCACGACCTCTACCTGCGCGATCCCGAGGCTGCCCATCTGTGGGATCCGGCCGTAATCGGCGTGCCGGGCGGACCGGTACCCTGCCTGCTGTTGTTCCACACCGGGCGCAGGAGCGGCCAGCGCCTGAACACCATCCTGCAGTACTACCGCATGGACGGACAGGTCGCCATCGTCGCCTCCAAGGGCGGCGTGGCGAAGCACCCCGCGTGGTATCTCAACCTGTGCGCCGAGCCCGCCTGCGAAGCCTGGATCGGCGCCCGGCGCAGCCACCTGCGGGCACGTACGGTCGAGGGCGAGGAACGGGCGCGCTGGTGGGCGCTGATCACCGCCGAACAACCAGTGCAGCGCGAGTACCAGGCGCGCACCAGCCGCGAGATTCCCGTCATCGTGCTCGAGAACGACGACGCGGCGTGACCGCGATCGGCGCGGTCCGCGCCGCGCCAGGGATGCCACGGCGCTCGCGGTCGCCGCCGCCACGGCACGATCGCTACACCCCGGTGGTCCGCCGCAGCGCCAGCCTGAGCTGCTTCTCCGCTTCGATCACGGCGAAGAAGACCACGCCCACGCCGATCACCAGCAGCCCGTCGGCGAGCGGTACCGCCTGCGTGCCGAAGACCCGTTGCAGCGGCGTGGCGTAGGTCACGGCGAACTGCGCCGCGGTGACGACGAGCACGCAGATCCACACCGCCGCTGTCCCGCGCACGGCCGCACGGGTCAGCGAAGTACCGTAAATATTGCGGATGAAGAAGAGGTGAAATATCTCCAGCACCACGAGCGTGTTGAGCGCCATCGTGCGCGCGAGATCGGGGGCATGGCCGCTGTCGATGGCATAGGCGTAGATGCCGAACACGGCGAGCAGGAACAGCGTGGAAACGAACACGATCCGCCAGATCAGATCACCACTCAGCAGCGCCTCTCCGCGGGGGCGCGGCGGGCGCCGCATCGTATCGGCCTCGGTCGGCTCGAACGCGAGGGCGAGACCGAGGGTGATGGCGGTAATGAGATTGACCCACAGGATCTGCACGGGGCTGATCGGCAGCGCCATGCCGAGGAACAGCGCGACGACGATCGTCAGCGCTTCGCCCGCGTTGGTCGGCAGCGTCCAGCAGATGACCTTCTTGATGTTGTCGTAAACGGTGCGTCCCTCACGCACCGCGGCCACGATGGAGGCGAAGTTGTCGTCGGCCAGGACGAACTCGGCCGCTTCCTTGGCCGCCTCGCTGCCCTTGCCACCCATCGCAATACCTGCATCGGCACGTTTCAGCGCCGGCGCGTCGTTGACGCCGTCTCCGGTCATCGCCACGGTCAGGCCGCGACGTTGCAGGGCGACGACGAGACGCAGCTTGTCCTCCGGGCTGGTGCGGGCAAACACGTCCGTCTCGACGATCTCCGTGGCGAGCTCGGCATCGCTGAGCCGCTCGAGATCGGCACCGGTCAGGACGCGGTCGGGATTGCGCAAGCCGATCTCGCGTCCGATGGCCGCCGCCGTGCCGGCGTGATCGCCGGTGATCATCTTCACCCGGATGCCGGCCGCGTGACACTCGGCGACAGCGGCAACCGCCTCCGGACGCGGTGGGTCGATCAAGCCGACCAGGCCGAGCAACTCCAGCTGGCCGTCGAGATCGCTGTTGTTCAAGAGCACGTGCTCCTGCGCTACCGGGCGCATCGCGACGGCGAGCACGCGCTGCCCCTCCGCGGCGATCGCCTCGACACGGCGCTGCCAGTCCGCGACGTCCAGCGGCCGGCTGTCGCCGCTGGCGGTGCGCACGCTGGCACACATCGCGAGGATCCGTTCGGGCGCACCCTTGACGTGGATCCACGCGTGTCCTTCGTGATCGTGGTGTAGCACCGCCATGTAGCGGTGGGCGGCATCGAAGGGAATGGCGTCGGTGCGCGTGTATTCCGCGAACGGTTCGGGGCCGGCGCGCAGCATCTTCGCCGCGAGGGCCTTGAGCGCGCCTTCCATGGGATCGCCCTCGGTGCGCCAGCCGCCCTGCCCGGGATGCAGCGCGGCGTCGTTGCACAAGGCCACCGCGCGGGCGAAGGCCACCAGCAGCGCGTTCTCGCGGGCATCCACGATCTCGGCAGCGCGACGAATCTCTCCCTCCGGCGCGTACGCCTCTCCGGACACCGCGTACTCGCCCCCGGCGGTGACGAACGACGCCGCCATCATCTCGTTGCGCGTCAGCGTGCCGGTCTTGTCGCTGCAGATAACCGAGACGGAACCCAGGGTCTCGATGGCCGGAAGACGCCTCACGATGGCGTGGCGGCGCGCCATCGACTGCACCCCCACGGCCAGCGTGATGGTGAGCACCGCCGGGAGTCCCTCCGGGATCGCCGCCACCGGCAGCCCGACGACGGCCATGAACAGCTCGGCGAACGGCAGGTGGCCGACGAAGTAGCCGTAGACCAGCAGGATCCCTGCGCCAAGCAGGATCAGCACGGTGAGCCAGCGCGCGAACGCGTCCATCTGGCTGACCAGCGGTGTTACCAGTGTCTCGACCGACGACAGCATGCCGCTGATGCGACCGATCTCGGTCGCCGCACCGGTCGCGACGACGACCCCGCGAGCACTGCCGGCCGCGACCAGCGTGCCGCTGAAGGCCATGCAGGTGCGGTCGCCGAGCGCCGCTTCGGCAGGGACCGAGGACGACGATTTCTCCACCGGCACCGACTCCCCGGTGAGGATGGCTTCGTCGATTCGCAACGCGCTGGAGTCGAGCAGCCGCAGGTCGGCCGGCACCTTCGCGCCGGCTTCGAGCAGCACGATGTCGCCGGGAACGAGCGCGGCGCCGTCGACGGTGAGCCGACGGCCCTCGCGCACCACCGGGCTGCGCGGTGCGAGCATGCGTCGAATCGCGTTCATCGCCTGCTCGGCGCGCCCCTCCTGCACGAAGCCGATGATCGCATTGCCGACGACCACGGCGAGGATCACCGCAGTGTCGATGACGTGTCCGAGCGCGGCGGTGATCACCGCGGAGCCGAGCAGGACGTAGATCAGCACGTTGTGAAAGTGCGCCGCGAAGCGCAGCAACGCGCTGCGCGGCGCGGGTTCGGGCAGGCGGTTCTCGCCGTGCGTGGCGAGACGCGCCGCGGCTTCCGCCTCGCTCAGTCCGGAACGGGTGACATCGAAACGGGCGAGCACTTCGTCCGCCGGCGCGGCATGGCAGGCGGCATCATCGGCACTGCGCGTCATACGTGGTTCCTTCGCCAGGTCCCGGATGGAATCGACAGGGCGGGGCGCAAATAGCGTGCCCCGCCGGGTCGGTGAGCGTGCCGCGAATTCTACGGGAAGCGCGAGCAGCAGCACCGCCTGACGATTTCGCACCCCGGGGCTGCCCACGGCGGGCGATGCAGCGCCGCCGCGTCAGCCGGCGCCGGGCAGCTCGCAGGCCTGGCCGAGTTCGACCGCCGCGTGCACGGCAAGGTTGCCGTGGGGCCCTGCACACCATGAGGGCATGACGACGCTGTACAGGCCCGGCGCGCCGGCAACGAGCAGGAGGATGTTGGCCGGCTCGCGAACCGCCGGCACCGGGTCGCCCTCGCCCTGCAGCATCTTGCCGTTCAGTCGCGCAAGCTCGTGGCGCGGCGTAACCGCGCGGGCCGCCAGCGCCTGCTGGATGCGCGCGCGGTCGTAGCCGTGTCGCGCAAGTACTGCCGCGTGCTCCGGATTCAGCACCACGGCGACCGCGGCATGACCACCGAGATAGCTGTTGTTGCTGCCACGATTGGAGATGACCATGGCGAGCAGATCGAGCAGCGCCTCGGCCGAAGCCGGCGCGTCGGCGTCACCCGAGAACAGTACCGAGTGCGGCCCCTCGACCCCGAGTACCGTCACCGCGGCGGCCCCGGGCGCATGGCCGAAGGTGGTCGACAGAGGCGGAAACGGCGAACTCTCCTCGTCCTCGGCGAAGCACAGCGAGAGCTTGGCCGGCGAGCCGTGAATGGCCATGTCCGACTCGCCCGGGCGCGCCGAACCGATGTTCATCATCGCCAGCCGCAGAGCGCGGCCGGTGCACAGGTTGGCGCGGTGCCCCGGCCCCATCAGGCCGAAGCCGCCGGCGTAGCCACCGGCCATGCGCGCGCTGCCGTTGACCACGATCATCGGCGCGATGCAATGCGTGGTGGCCTGCATCTCGGTCAGGTCGAAGATGGGCTCGCACACCGCGCGCACGGCGGCGGCGACGACCGGCATGTGATCGGGCAGACAGCCGGCCATGACCGCCGCGCAGGCGACCTTCTCGACCGTCGCGACACCGTGCCCCGGCCCCATCGTGCCGAGTTCGATATCGCCATCGAGTCCGCTCGCGAGCACCATCCGCGCGACGCGCTCGGGCGTCGGCACGATGACCGGCAGGCCATCGGTGCAACCCAGCGCGTGCAGGGCTTCCTGTGCCGCCATCTCGTCGGCGGCTTCGAGCATCGCTGCACTCATACTCAGCCCTCGCGCAGCCGCCGCAGGACATCGGCGGCAACCGTATGCGCCAGTTCTGCCATCGCCGTGGTGCCGGTGCCGGCCACCGGGTGCGGCACGATCACCTGGGGCAAGTCTGGCATGCCCTCGGCGCGCGCGACGAATTCGCCCTGGGGGCGGAACTTGGCGGTGACGAAGGCCACCGCGGGTCGGCCTTCGCGGGCCAGTGCAATGCCGTCACGCACGGTGCCGGAAGTGCAGCTGCCTCAGTGACCGTAGGCTGTCACCAGCGCATCGCACTCGGCGGCAATGCGCCGTACGAGTTCGCCGCACGCCGGCGCCGAAGCGCCGGGCTTGGCGTAACGCGCGAAACGCACGCCCGGCAGCACCGCGCCCAACGCCGCCTCGACGGCATCGAGAAAGGCCACGGAGTCGGGAAAGCCGTTCGCCAGCAGGCCGACGACGGCGCCGTCGCCGAGCGCGTGACGGCAAGCGTATGGCTCGGACGGTACGCGCGTCGCACCGCGCGGGTCGTGAAACTCGATGGTCATGACACTTCTCCTGCGGCCGGCAGCCGCGCGGGTTGCGGAAAACGGCGGTCCGCTCAGCCGGCCGACTTGTCGCGCTCGGTGGCGTCGAAATAGGCGACCAGTTCAGGGGAGAGCTGGCCGTCACCCTTGGCACGCGCATGTTCGAGCATCTTCGCGCGCACCGCCGCGGTGAGCTCGCCCTTGAACTGCGTGTTGTTGGCGCGCAGCCAGGTCTCGGAGTCGACACGGTTGCGGTTGAGCTGGTTGATTTTCGGAATCGCGAAACGTGCGATGAGTTCGTAGGAGCGGTGCGTCTCGGCGCGATCGGCCCAGTGGTGATCGAGATTCAGAAAGCAGCCGAAACCACCCGATTGTTCGTACAGGCGCTCGATTTGCGCGACGAAATCGTCCGGCGTGCCGATCACGGCGAAACCGGTCGCGATCATGTGTTCGACCGGGTCGGCGCCGGGCGGCGGCGCCAGCGGCAGGGCCGCAACCTCGGACATGTAGTCGATCCAGCGCGCGAGCCCGAAACGCACGTTCTCGCGCGCCTTCTCGCGCGTCTCGGCAACGTGTACCGGGCCGACCAGGCGCCAGCCGGCGCGATCCATGGTCTTGCCGTGTTCCTGCGCGGTCTGTTCGGCGATGTCCCAGTTCGAGGCCAGCGCGTTGAAGCCGCCGGTCGAGGTGGCGCCGATCGAGAGCAGGCTCAGCCCGTGCTTGCCGGCCGCGGTGGCGCCGGTCGGCGAGACCTGGCTGGCCACCGCGATCTCGACACCGCGTTCGTCGTAGGGCGGCATCTGCAGCTGTGCACGCTGCAGGTTGAACCAGTCGCTCTTCATCGTTACCTGCTCGCCGGCCAGCAGCCTGACCAGCGGTTCGATGGCCTCGTCCATCTGGTCACGTGCCCGGCTCGTATCGAGGCCCTGCATGAACGAATCCGATGGTAGCGAGCCCGGACCGACGCCGAACATCGCGCGGCCCTGGGTGTGGTATTCGAGCTGGCGGATGCGGTCGGCAAGCGTGTAGATGTTGTGGTAGGGCAGCGAGGAGACCCCGGTACCGAGGCGGATACGGCGGGTGTGCTGCGCAACGGCGGCAATGAAGAGTTCAGGGCTCGCCGTGATCTCCCAGCCGCCCGAATGGTGCTCACCAATCCAGGCCTCGTCGTAGCCGAGCTTGTCGAGCAGGATCACCCGGTCCATGTCTTCCTGCAACGCGAGCCCGGGATGCTCGTCGGGCGGGGTATGCGGCGGAATGAAAGCGCCGAAGCGAATGCGTGGCCGTGCCATGTGGTAGTCCTCCCCTCGCGGTCATCGATGCCATTCGAACCGACGCGCCTGACGCGTCGCCGCCAGTATAAGCCGGCGGCCGCGCCGCGTGCCCGGCGCGTCCCGTGTCAGGGCGCCTCGTAGCGCACCGCCTGCTCGGCGGCGTGCCAGATGCTGTAGCCGGCCGGCTCGGTCTGCTCTTCGAGCAGGTGGCCGACCAGTCCGGCACAGCGCGCAATCAGGTTGAAGCCGCGCGCGATGGTCGGCGGGATGCCGGCTTCGAGCAGCACCGCACCGATCGCGGCGTTGGCGTTGATGACGATGTTCTTGCCGCTCGCTGCCTTGATCGCGTCGCCGAGCAGGTACATCGCGTCGATGTACTCGCCTTTGGCGCCGGCCGCGCGCGCGACCTCGTCGAGGCGCTTGACGCGCGGGTCGCCGTTGGTATGGATGGGATGGCCATAGCCCGGCAGGAATTCCTTGCGCGCGGTGTAATCCTCGGCAATCGCGCGCGCCTCGGCGGCGCGCTCCGTGCCGGGCAGCGCGACGATGCGTTCGAACAGCGCCGCGGCCTGGTCGGCGGTACCGACGAAACGCGAGCCGGCGCCGAGCAGGCCTGCCGCGACAGCGCCCTGCAGCGATTCGGGCGCCCCGAGCCAGGTCAGGCGACTGGCCGTCGCCGACGGTGTCATGCCGTGCTCCATGATGCACACGAGCACTGCGTCGACCACCGTGCGCTGCAGTGCGGTCGGCTCGCGGCCGAAGAAATGGAACATGATGAAATCGGTGAACGTGACGTGGCCGATGAGGTCGTCGCAGAGGTTGCGGCCACGGATCCAGATGTTGTCGACGTCACTCGTGCACAGTCGCGTGACGGGATCGCTTTTCTTGTACATGGGGTCTCCTGCGGTTGATCCGTCCCCTCGTGTGTGACTCGCGCTAGCCGCCGCGCAGCGCGCGGGTTGCGGCTTCGTCGATGCGCAGGCCTTCCGGGTCGAGTTCCGGGTCGCCCTCGACGACGACGCCGTAGCTGGCGCGCGCGCCGGCAATGCTGACGTAACCGTCACGCACGTCGGCGAGCACGCGCTCGGGCGGGCGCGTCATTGGATCGCCCCAGCCGCCACCACCGTTGGTCAGGTAGCGCGACACCGCGCCCGCGCGCGTGCGCCACACGGCCTGGCGCGCGAAATAGAAATACTCGCCGTCGGCATCAGGCGCCTTGCTCGCCGCATCGAGCACGCCCGCGATCGGCGTTGATGCGGCATACACGTCATCGCGTACCGGCAGCAGGCCATCGCTCGCGCGCAGCGCGGCATCCTCCGGCTCGAACAGCCAGCAGGCGCCGGCACGGCCGGTGGCGCCGCCGCAGGCGCCGTTGCCGGTGCCGTACTTGAAGCGGATCGGGATCGAGTAGTGTTCGGCATCGGTCAGCCAGCAGGCGTCCTTGAGCACCGCCGCGCCGCCGCGGTTGAAGCCCGCGCCGCCGGTATCGGCAACGTACTCCTTGCGCAGCAGCAGCACCGGTGACTCGAGTTCCATCGACTCCGTCGCCGGGTCCAGTCCGTTGACGATGTAAGGCACGGTGTAACTCTCGCCGTCGTGGTGGCGGTCCGCGCCCCACGGACCGTGTTCGCCGCCGACCAGGCCGATGTTCGACCAGGGCCTGCCGTCGTCGTGGCGGCCATGCGCATTGTGCACCGCCACGCAGCCGTAATCGCCGCCGAAGGCATCGTCGCCGAGTACCTTGCCGAGTTCGCGCAGCATGCCGGCGAGCAGCGCCTGGGTAACTTCCCAGTAGAGCATGATGGCGCCGTCGGGCGGCATCGCCGAGAGCACCGTGCCGGGCGGCACGACGATGTCGATCGGACGGTAGGCGCCGGAGCTGAACGGCGTGTCCCGATCGAGCAGCAGCTTGAAGGCGACGCCGACCGCGGTCTTGGTGTCGAGCGGCCCGGCGTTGATGCAGGTACGCGCCTGGCGCGACGAGCCGCTGCAGTCGACTTCGACGCGTCCGCCTCGCTTGACGATCGTCGCGCGCACGACGAGCGGCTCGTCGTCGCCCGCGCCGTCGGCATCGAGCGATTCCTCGACGTGATAGTCGCCGTCCGGCAGGCGCGTCAACGCGTCGCTCATGGCCTCGGCAGCGGCATCGCAGCAGTAGCGCACGGTACCGCGGTAGGCGGCCTCGCCGTAGCGCTCGATGCTCTCGATCAGCAGCCGCTCGCCGAGCTTGAGCTGCTCGGCCATGGTCATGAAATCGGGCTGCAGCAGAGCCGCGAAACGGGTGTTGTCGAACACCAGGCTGAAGGTCGAGCGCACCGGCTTGTCGTGCTCGAACAGCAGCATCGGGCCGAGCACGAGACCGTTCTCGTAGACGTTGGCCTTGGTGCCGGAAAAACCGCCCGGCACAGTGCCGCCCATGTCGAGCTGGTGCGCCCGCGCATTGACGAACGCGATCGGCCGGCCGTCGTGGAACACCGGGCGGATGAACAGCGCGTCGTTGACGTGGTTGCCGCCGCGGTAGGGATCGTTGCACAGCAGGACGTCACCCGGCTTGAGCCGCTCGACGCCATACTCCTCGACGACGTTGCGCACGGCATCTTCCATCGTGCCGAGGAACACCAGCAGCGAACTCGACACCGCCGGCATCGGGTAATCCATGTCGGGCGGGCCGGAGATGGTGATGGCGAAGTCGTACCAGTCGCGGATGATTGGCGAGAACGCGCTGTACATGAGGCCGGTGCTCATGTGCTCGACGGTGTAACGCAGGCGGTTGGACAGCACCATCGCGGTGAAGCGATCGCAGTGGTAGGTTTCGGCGAACTGTTCCTCGGTCCAGTCGCGCAGGCGCGCCGGGCGGGTCGATTCCAGGCTGCCGTCGCGGTTCGGTTGCGTGCTCATGGGCGTGCTCCCTCAGCGAATGCGCTCGATGCCGATTTCGCCGAAGCGACCGACACGGGCGAGCTGGTTCTGCGTGATATAGGTGGTGGACAACGCTTCGCGCACGATCGCAGGGCCGCGGATCTCGTCGCCGGCACGCAGGTCGTCGCGGGCATAGACCTGGGCGAGTTCCTCGGCATCGGCGACGAAGCGCAATACGCTGGTGCCGACCGGCCGCAGCGGCGCCCCGCCGCGTCGTGGCAACTCGGCGTAGGCGACCTTGTCCGTCGGCACCACGGCGCGCAGCCGGTAGGTCACGCCCTGCACGGGAATACTGGCAAAGCGATTGCCATTGCGCTCGGCATACGCCTGGTGGAAGTTCTCCACCATCTGCTCGATGGTGGCGGGCGTGATGGGCCCTGCGGGCACCGGCACGAACGGCGTCTCCCAGGTCTGGCCGACCAGCTGGCCATCGAACGCGCGTTCGATGGCGACGTCACCCTGTGCGCCGAGACGGCGCCGGAGACGTGCTTCCATGCTCTCGAACAAGGCCGCGACCGCATCCGCGTTGCCGGGCTCGAGGACCGTGTAGGCGCTCTGGCTGAGGCCGTAGGCCTGGTCGGCGCTGAGCAGCCCGAGCGCCGAGAACAGGCCCGGGTGTGGCGGCACGACGACACGCTTGACGTTGACCAGGTCGGCGAGCGCCGGCAGCAGCAGTGGCCCGGCCGCGCCGAACGCGACGAGCGCGTAGTCGCGCGGATCGATGCCCTGCTTGATGGCGATGTTGAAAATGCCTTCGGCGATGTTGTTGAGACCGATGTCCCAGGCATAGCGCACGCGGTGCTCGAACGACAACGGCGTGTCGAGGCGCTCGAAGGCACGCGTCGCCAGCGTAGCGTCGAGTGTCATCTTGCCACCGGCAAAGCCGTGCGGGTCGAGCAGGCCGGCGAGCAGGCAGATGTCGGTCATGGTCGGCTGTTCGCCGCCGCGTCCGTAACAGGCCGGTCCCGGGTCGGCGCCTGCGCTGCCGGGACCGACGGTGATGTCGCCGCTCGGCGAGACCGCGACCAGGCTGCCCCCACCGGCGCCGATCGAGGAGATGTCGTTGGACAGGGCGTTGACGATGAGATCGTGCTCGAGTTCGAAGGTGGTGTTGACGAAGGGCTCGCCATGCGTCACCAGGCTGATGTCACAGGAAGTGCCGCCGACGTCCGCGCAGAGCAGGTTGGGCTCGCCGATCAGGCGCCCGAAATGCGCGCTGCCGACGGTGCCGGCGGCCGGCCCGGCGAAAACCACGCGGAACGGCGCTTCCATGGCGTCGGCGGCCGGTATCAGGTTGGCGGTACAGTCGGCGAAGTTGAGCTGGCCGGCAAAGCCGAGTTCGCGCAGTCCGGCCTCGAGACGATTGGTGTAATCGTCGTAGATGATCTTCATGAACACGTCGACCAGCGTCGTCGAGGCGCGCGCGTATTCCTTGGCCAGCGGCGAGATCTCGCTCGACAGGGAGCACGGCAGGTCACCGAGCTCCTCGCGCACGAGTTCGCGCAGGCGCTGCTCGTGGGCGTCGTTGGTGTAGGCGTTGAGCAGGCAGATGGCGATGCCTTGCACGTTGCACCGCCGCAGCACGCCGAGCTGCTCACGCGCCTGCGCTTCGTCCAGCGCAACGTGAATCGCGCCATCGGCACGGATCCGCTCGGTGATGCCGCGCCGCAGGTAGCGCGGCACCAGCGGGCGCGCGGCATCGCCGAAGCTGCGCCGCCAGCTCGGATCGGTGAGCGCGGCAACCGGCCGCCAGCTGCGTCCGATGTCGGGAATGTCACGGTGCCCGGCGGTGGTCAGGAAACCGATCTTGGGCAACGAGCGCGTGATGATCGCGTTCAGCCCGTGGGTACTGGCGTGGTTGAACACCGTGGCTCCCGCGATGCCGAGCTCGGCGGCGCCGGCGACCACGCCGCGATCGACCTGCTGCACATCGGTCGAGACCTTGGCCGTACGGATCACGCCGTCGGTCACCGCGACCACGTCGGTGAACGTACCGCCCACGTCGACTGCCATCATGTTCTCATCCCCTCTTCGTTCAACACGCGAGCGCGTCGGTCAGCAGCGTCACGTGACCCAGCCGCTGCCATTTCTCGCGCTGCTGGCTGTGCAGGCACGACTGGCACTTCACGACCAGGTACCAGCCGCCCTCGGACAACAGCGGGTAGCGCATCAACGCCGGCTCGCCGCAGGCATCGCAGCGGCCTGCGACCGGCTCGCGCGCCTGTCGCGGCGTCGGCTCGTCAGGCCGTGGAAAAGAGTGGTTGCTCATGCTCGGGACCTCCCCAGGTCGTTGGCGCCAGCTTGCACGGTTTGCCCTGTCGCGGACAAGACCCGACAATCGTCGCATGAAAGAAGAGCTCAATCGCTACAAGCGTGCGCGCATCGTCGAAGAAGCCTCGCGGCTGTTCTACGAGCGCGGCTTCACCGGCACCACGCTCGACGCCATCGCCGAGCGCCTGGAAGTGACCAAG
>Ga0180429_10000565_pt1 | contig 32592 bp, 28 predicted proteins | sample SS_ome_FD_132428 | JGI IMG/M metagenome (GOLD analysis project Ga0180429, IMG submission 132428) | Hypersaline lake sediment archaeal communities from the Salton Sea, California, USA - SS_1_S_1 metaG | ecosystem: Environmental > Aquatic > Non-marine Saline and Alkaline > Hypersaline > Sediment ...
AAAGATTCGAGGCTACCTTTGACTTCCTGGAAGGAAAATAACTGACATCTATGGGTATCTCCCTGATATTTAAGCCCTTGAAGGAAAGATCGATGAAAGTCTCCTGGGTATAGGTAAACTTTCCCTGGAGATTAAGCAAGATGAGGGCTCTTTTAGAATAAGCCCTGAAGCCGCAGGACACATCCAGGTACTTTTTTCCCACCAGGCGGCTGATAAGAAGAGACATGAGCCTGTTGCCCCATAACTTCGCCACAGGCATATGAGGTATAGGCTTTTTATCTATAAACCTGGAAGCGGTCACGAATTCCGCGCCTTCATCAAGTATGGGCCTTAAAAGCCCGGGTATATCGGCCGGATCGAACTGGGCATCCCCGTCTATATTTACCATCAGGTCGAAACCATTTTCCACGGCATGATCAAGGCCCCTGCCAAAGGAATATCCCACACCCATGGTCTTGTGATTATCAATGACTTCCACGCCCATTTCCCGGGCTATCGCTGCCGTCCTGTCAGTGCTTCCGTCATTTACAACCAGGATGCTGATAGAGTCCACGCCGTCTATGGAAGATGGTATCTTTTTTATTACCTCTCCTATTTTCTCCTCTTCATTAAAGGCAGGTATGATCACCAATAATTTTTTCATTATTCCAGTTTCCAGTCCCTGATAGCATTCATGTATCTTACCATGCCCCGAAAGAAATCATCACCCGAGTATTCTGCATAGGCGATGAGGTCCTTGGGAAGGCATTTGCCATTTACCCCCATTTTGCCATTAAAGGGTACAGACAAATGATTTTTACCTATCCATTTTCTTTTGTACATGGCATCTCTTACTGCATCATAATCTATATTTTCCTTCTTGCAGATCCTGTAGAGATAGTTGGCAAATATAACTTTAACAGCATAGAAATTATTTATTGAATACTTTATAGTCTCAGCTGTCTTATTATCAGTCTTTATTATATGGCTATCTATAAAATCTTCTTCATAGAAAAGTTCAGAAAATTCATTGGTAAGAGTACTGTTTTTACCCCCGATAACTATTATGTCCGGGGACATGGCATCCTCTATGGAAGTCTTTTCAGTCAAAAATTCAGGATTGCTTATAATATCGCATTTATATTTATTCATCAATCTTTCTGCAGTACCGGGTACAACTGTAGACCTGATTATGAAGACCTGGCCGTTTATATTCTCAGATATGCTTTTTTCTACAATCGAGGTGTCGCACCCGTTTTCATCCGAGGGTGTGGGGACGCATATAAAGATATGCTTAAAATCTTTAAGCCGGCTCTTATCAATATTGCTCCTATCCCTTATCTCATCATATATATTTTTGATGCCAAGTGATTTTGCAGTCGCCTGTCCAAGCACCCCGCCCCCTATTATTGCAGCATTCTTTCTCATTGAATCACCCTTTTCTAGATGTAGTAATAATCAGTCTGCAGGTCTTCAGACATGCAGACTGATTAGATTAATATAGCATAAATGACATTTATTTTTAAAAGATTATTGATACCGGCATAAGGATGCAGCCTGCCAATATCAATTTATTATTTATACAATACTGTTTTTAGTATAAAATCTGGTATTGATGTTTATTAGGGAAGAATCCGGAAATTGGAAACCAAGATCTTTAAAAGCAATATCTTTTACCTGTTTATCCTGTTTTTTACTGTAGCCAATAACCTTGTCAGTATAATAGCCGGAAAATATATTGCCATAGACCTGAGTATTTCTACCAGCCTGGTCATATGGCTGATAGTGATGATAGCCTCTTATACCGCCAAATTCGTATTCTGGATGATACTTCACCGCAGGTTCAAGCTCTCTTTTATCTATCCGGTGCTCAGCATAAATTATTTTGTGGCCCTTGTCCTGGGAAAGACCCTATTTGGAGAGCCTATCACTGCATTCAAGATCGCCGGCTCGGCAATACTGGTGGCAGGAGTGTTTTTAATACTTCTTTCCAGCCAGAAGACGGAGGCGCCGGTATGACAGCATTATTGATATCCCTGGCCGTATCCATACAGTTTTTGGTATCCCTGGCGCAATATAATATGAAACTGGGGGCCAGGAAACTGGAGCCCGGAAAAGGAATATTGTCTAACCTGAAAAACAAAAACCTCCTGGCGGCTGTATTTTTATTTTTTACCACCACGGTACTTTCCATAATCACCATGAGGTATATGGATTTTTCCATATTTTATTCTTTTACGGCGCTCAATTATTTGTTTATAATGTTTTTTTCCTGGAAGATCCTGAAAGAAAGATTTGACTGGCTCAGGATATCAGGTAATGTGCTGGTAATAATAGGGGTTATAATATTTAATCTAAGATAAGGTCATTTAGGGAGGATAATTTGGACTTAAGCATAATAAGTTTCTATAACCGTTCAAAGAACATAATATTTATGTTCCTTTCCTTCTGCGCGCCTTTTACCATCTATGTGCTTACCCTGGAAAGAAAACTGATCGGGGGAGATACTTCATGGTATGCCCTGCAGATACCAGAGATGTCGCTTATGGTGCCGACCGGTTATCCTACTTTCAGTATGTCGCTTAAGCTTTTTACCTTTTTGCCCATAGGCGATCTTGCCTGCAGGCTCAACCTTTATTCTGCTGTCTTTGGAGGGCTTACCATCCTTTTTCTGTACCTTACCATAAACAGGCTGGTAAAAAACGAAATCATCAGTTTTTCCAGTTCGCTTATCTTTGCCTTCCTTTATCCATACTGGTTTGTGGCCAACAGGCTGGAATTTGATACCCTGAATTCCTTTTTTATTGCCCTGGTTCTTTTTTCCGCTGTGGTATACAGCCAGGCAAGGGACAGAAGATCGCTTTATTTCTTCTTTTTCTGCCTTGGGCTCAGCCTGACCAACCATCCCATAGCCCTGTTTGTGGTGCCGGCCATATTTATATATGTGGTGATCGTGAACCCCAGGATCTTTAAAAGCGCCAGGGCAGTTTTTCTTTCCATCGCCTTTTTCATACTTCCCCTGCTGTCATACCTGTATCTCATCATAAGGTCAAGACAGGGATACGGTCCGGTTACCGACCCGGTAAAACTTTTTTATTATATTACCGGCAGGAATGTCACCGGCGAGCTGCACGGAGGCCACTTTTTTGACAAGCCCTGGAGCCATATGCTGGGGGTCATGGGGGAATACCTGTGGATAATATATGATGTCTTTGGTCCTGCCCTGATAGCTATCGCATTATTAGGCCTGGGATACCTGATAAGGAAAAACTGGAAGCTGGGCGTTTGCTCTATTCTTTTTATAGCATTTAATGTAATAGTCCCGCCCCTTTATCTGCCCTATACCAATGATAATTATGTGATCTTTTCCATGATATTGACGGCTGTATTCATAGGTTTTGGGTTCCTGTTTATACTGGACGGTTCCCTGCGGCTTTTTAACCGGGCTGCCGGGAAAGGCAGGCTGCTGCCAGCAGACAGGGTATTAAAATATATACTTATAGCTGCTGTCCTTTTATTTTCATTGTCATTTGCAGCTTTCAGGCCGGTACTTTATTTCCAGCAGCAGGACCGTTCGGAACCTCTTCCCATCTATGGATTCTGGGACGAAGCCTTTGAGCTGATGGAAGACGATTCAGCCCTTTTCATCCATGCTTTTTCCGAGAATGTCGGGACCTTTGTGGGCAGGTATGAATATCCGGAAAAGGATATAAAGATCTATAATTCCAGGAACCCTGGATATTCCATAGATGATGTGATGCATGAATTTGAAAATGGCAGGGATGTTTATTTTGTGGGAAACCTGGGGCTTTTCAAATTCCGGTTTAACACTGAGAAGCTGGGCAGGACTTTTTATGTATACCGCTATACTGAGTTCCTGCAGTTAAACAGGGCAGTAAGCCTGTTTGAAAGCCTCAAGATAAATGCCCAGGTCGAAGAAGGCAGTAAAAAGTTTGGCGATAAGTTCCCGGTCCGGTTTACAATAGAGAATAATAATCCGGAAAGGATACAGGTAACATCCCTGGAGCTCGATCTTCCTGAAAACCTGGAATTTGTGGATGTGGATCCAGGGGGCTATATAGACCAGGGTCCGGGGATGAGCCGGGGAATATATATGTGGGTAAGCGACGGATATTTTGTGGAAGCTGACAGCACTATCGATCTTGTAGTCTATCTCCGGGGTTCCGCACCCGGTACCGGGGAAATAAATTTCAGGATAACCACAAATGATGTCTATTTTGAAGCAGAAAGTACCGTAATAGAGATAAAATAATATTATGACCATTATGGATCATATGCTGTATATTCATAAGATAAAAAAAATACTGGCATTATTGATGCTTGCGGCAGCATCTGTTGTGCTTTTTTCCGGATGTGCTGATGGAAATGACACAGCAGGCGCCGCACCTGAGATAGAAGACCCTGACCCGCCTCCTTCTATAGAATTAAAAAGCCTTGAGATCATTGATATAAACGGTAATGACCTTTATCCGGGCGACGAGATCCTGGCGATAGTAGAACTGAAAAATTCCGGGGAAGCGGACACAGGAGGTATAAAGCTGGACCTGGCCTGGGGAGATTCAGTGATAACCGGGGAATCAGGATCAGTCATAGAAATAGGCGGGTTGAAAGAAGGCGAAGAAAAAAGGATAGAAGCCGGGGCGAAAATAAAACAGGGCATAGAAGATGACCTGAATGGATCCATAGTATTGGAGATATCCAGAGATGACTATGTTTTTTTCAGTACTTCAAGGGAGATAAAAATATCAGGGGTAAAGGAATATAAGCGCAATAAAATACCCATTATAGGGCTTCATGACATCGAGGATGAGATAGAGATACCCATAGAACTCAGCACGTCCAGTTTTGATATACTTTGCAGCACCCTTAAGGATTTTGGATATGAGACTATAACTTTTTCTGAACTCTTAAAGCACCTGCGGTACGGAAAGGCCCTTCCCGATAAGGCTGCCATTATAACATCCGATGACGGATACCAGGGCAATCATTCGAATGCTTTCCCGGTATTAAAGAAATACGGGTTTGTAATGACTGTATTCCTGGTAACAGGGGTGATCGCCGATGAAGAAGATTCCAGGATGAATAATACAGTATTTAACAAGAGGACCGATGTGGAGAGGCCCATGCTGATATGGCCGGAAATTCATGAGATGTATGATCATGGCTGCGAATTCCTGTCCCACACGGAAAATCATGTCAGGCTGGGGCTGGCAACTGATGAAGAGGCGCTTGACGAGCTTATATCGTCAAGGATGGAGATAGAGAAAAGACTCGGGAAAGACGTCGATTTTTTTGCCTGGCCTTTTGATAATTATTCAGAAGATAAATGGCCGCTAATAGAAGAGGCCGGATATGAGGGTGCAGTCAGGTACTGGGGAGGGATCGAGGATATAAGGACAATCGATCTGAGGAATATTAAAAGAGTAGAGTTTAACAGCTATGTATCACCGTCCCAGTATGCCGGTTACCTGGAATTGTTTGACCTTGGCATCGAAGGCAGGGCAGATCCTGAAACAGTCTTAAAAGGCCAGGAGATCAGATTAGAGTACACAATACAGAACAATGAGGAATATATGATCAGCCTTTCATCTTTGGAGCTGGAACTTCCCGAAGGAATTGAACTTTCAGATATTGACTCCGAAGATAGCGGTATAACGCAATTTCCCGCCCTGCATGAAGGTATATATATGTGGGTCGGTCAAGGTTATGATATCGGTCCGGGGGGCAGCATGGATATAGTGATGAGACTTACAGTCAATAAGGCGGGAGAGTTTCCGGTAAAGTTCCGGGTGACCTCAAACGGCTCATATATTGAAGCGGATGATCTTTTTATCCTTTCTTCAGAGGGGTAGGTTATACCAAAAAGTATTGAAAAAAATAATTATTTATAGTAATAATAATCCCAATTGTCAAAAAAGATAGGTCAGTGACTGTTAGAAATGATTATTAAACAATGGTTTGCCAGGGCAAAGGCCAAAGCAGGGTCTATTTCCCGGATAGCCCTGAATAAACTGAAGAATCTTAAAATAAAAATGAATAGGAAAAATATAATAATCATTGCGTCAGCTGCATTTATTGTCTTGCTGGCTGCCGCAGCCGGTTATTATTATTACTTCTATATATACACAGGGCCAAATTTCGATGACCCGGCTTCCAATGATGTAGCCACAGCTTCTATGGAAGAGGTCGAGCCCGGCGGTATTCTTAGTTATGAAGTAAAATTCAAAAATAACGGCTATCGTACGGTGGATTCTCTCAATATATACATCCCTATACCTGATAATGTGGAATTGACCTCTTATACCGAAGGCGCAGTATTAGATGAAGAGGGAAAGGTCCTTTCATACTCATTTGAAGATATTGAAAAAGATGCCTCGGGAAAACTGTCATATGGATTAGAGGTAGACCAGCCCCTGGATAATAATACCAGGATAGATATGGAAGATATTATATTCGACTATACCATAAGGGAAGAAAATTTTAATAAGACCATAAAAAATGATAATTTCCATATAGTGAAGAGTTCGCCAGATTTCAGCTCTTTTTCCATAACTTCTGCTGATACAAATGGCGGGCTGCTGTCCCTGGGAGATGAGATAAGATATACCATAAAAATAAAAAATACCGGCAATATGATTGCCGGGGATGTAATCATAAAAAGCAGTTTATCTCCATTTTTGGCACCCGTAGAAGATACCATCAGCCCGCAGGGCAGATATAATGAAGGAGATATAATATGGGATATAGACCAGATAAAACCAGGTGATTCGGAGACCTTTTCCTTCAATGCTGTCCTGGAGGAAGGCGATGTAGATGATATGGAAGAGATCATTACCGGCGCTGCTGTTATTTATGATGATAAAGAGGTCAATAATGGAGAGACTGTAGAAATTGCCAGGCTTTTTCCTGATTTTTCTGAAAGCACGGCTGTCTTTGCCGATGCCAACGGGGGAGGCTACCTCTGGGCCGGCGAGACTATAAATGTAAGGGTCACCATAAAGAACACAGGCCAGAGGAAGGCTGATGATTACCAGCTTTATTGTCCCATACCTGCCCAGGCCACTTATGTCAGCCAGTCCGGTACAGCAGAAGGAATACGGTGGGATGACGGGATAAGGGGATTGATCTGGGACCTTAACGGGCTTGAAGTAGGCGGGACCAGGGAAATAGTTTTCAATATGACCGTCAATAATGACTTTTATTATAGAAGCAGCACCATAAGTTCTGAATTCCATATTGCTGCCGGGGAGGATGAATTTCTTCTTGAACCGGCTTCCATCTATGTGCAGGGACATCCATATCTTAATGTCGTGGTTATGGGCGACTCCCTTATCGCTAAGTCCGACTGGGTGCAGAGGCTGGATAATAAGCTCGAAGCTGCCTATCCGGCCGCTGATTATAATACTTCTGCCAGTGCAGTAAGCGGCGAGATGTCCTTTCAGGGGCTGGCAAGATTTGACAGTACGGTCGGGCCCCTCCATCCCACTATACTTGTGATCGCCTACGGGACAAATGACACAGGGATCAGCCTGAGTTATTTTAAATACAGTATTACCACCATGGTGGGAAAAGGCAGGAACCTGGGCGCAACAGTCTTTATAAATACCGTGGGCCCCATAACCTCGGCAGGCAAGGAAGACTGGCCGAAATACAACCAGGCTATCAGGGAGATCTCTGCCCAGTATGGTGTGCCCATTATTGATGTGACAACACCCATATCAAGGAGTATTGGAAGCTATCTGACAGACGGCATGCATTATTCTTCTGCGGGAGCAGAGACGGTAGCCCAGGCCGCATTTAACAGCATTGTACCTTATCTTAACGGACTGGGGGGAAGAAGGTAGGAGATCTTGAAGAGGACTATCTTTTTAAAAGTGTTGTATTACCTGTTTTTTGTACTGGTGATACTTATGGCCCTGGTCATCTTTATGGAGATAATAGACTTTGGCTTCTATGATAAATATCTTTCAGGGTTTTTCAGGCAGGCAATAAGATTCTTTGATTTCTAACGGCCAGTACCTGATGGTCCTATTTCCCCGTTTTCCTTTCCGGCGCCGCGCTTTTCTTTGGCAGCTATTTCTTTTCTTTCAAAAAACGGCCTTATGATATTGGCCAGTCCTCCCAGGATGCCAAGTGCCAGGAACATGACCAGGATAAGCAGGGAGAAGACAGCAGCCCTCTCATTGGCTACGCCCATTGCTACCAGTATAAATACCAGGGCGTTTTCCCTGAGGCCCAGGCCCCCTATGGATATGGGAAGCATGGTTATTATAGCTACTACCGGCGATATGAACACAAAGGCGACCAGCCCCAGATCTATGTCCAGGGCTTTTGCTGCCAGGTAATATTCTAGGATTATCATAAACTGCATGGCAAAGCTGAGTATAAGGGCCAGGAACAGGCTGAGCTTTGCCTGCTTGAAGCTTCTTAAGGTATTATAGATGTTTTTAAGGCGCTTCCTTATTTTATTGAGAAAGCTTATCCTGGCCACCAGCCGGTCCAGCTTAAGTATGGAGGGATTGATGATAAGGAAACCTATTACAAGGGAGAAGGTAAAAAATATGACTATAGGGATTATGACTGACTGTTCTCCTATGGCGGTAAAACCCAGAAACAGGGCTATGACCGCATAACTGGCTCCGCTTACCACTCCGGAAAACCTTTCCACCAGTACCACCGAAGCTGCTTTTTCCGCAGGCATATCCCCCTTTTTGGCAGAATCATATATCCTGTAGACATCTCCGCCTATGGTAGTCGGAAGTACATTGCTGTAAAGGAAGCTGATAAGCACGGTTACTGACAGAGTCCCCACTCCCAGTCTAACTCCCTGGGCCTTCAGCAGTATCCTCCATCTCTCGGCAGTTATCCATAATCCCGCAAAGTGGGTGGAAAAGGCCAGGATAAGGAATCCTATATGTGATGACTTTAATATCTCCAGGGCATTCCCGAAATCCCTGAGCTGGGTGCCTATAAGCACGCCGATAAGAGTCAGCCCTATGACTATCCTGAGTACCAGGAATATGGTCTTTTTGTGCTTTTTATAGAAAGATATAAGTGTATTTTTCAAAGTCATGATCAAATTATTTCTTCCTGGATCTTGCCGCCCTGGCGGGGACCCCGGCAGCTATGAAAAACTTTTTCTGGCCAAACAGGGCTTTCCGTATCTTATCCTGGCATATCTCCTGGTAATGCTTTATTTTGTTCATCTCCTTTTATTTGTCTGTCAAGACAGGGAAATATTTTACATCTTTATGGTTTTTAATGCACCAGCTTATTCCGGAAACGCAAATGGCCCCTTAGAAACATGCTCCCGTATTCAAACGGTATCCCCATGAATGTCTTCCTGGTTATCCTGTCGCATCTATAGCAGGGGAGGTCCCTGCTTATCCTGCCTTCAGCGAACATATGCCTGAGTCCAGCCAGGAAGCTTCCGGAAAATATTTCCTGCAGAGTCTGTTTTTTAAGGTCCCCTGCGGGCATGGCGCCCATGAAATCCTGGGGACAGGGATATACCCTGCCGTCAGGGAATATAGTCAGTGAATACCAGGGGAAGGTGCAGATACCAGTACCTGTTGTCCGGACAGGGCTGCCGCCATCCAGCAGGCCGCCCCAGTTATGGGCCTGCCTGACCACGATCCTGAAGGGGGAAAAGCCTCTGAAAGCATCAAGGATCTTATGCTTATATCCGGAGACAGTCATCCGGTCGACGTCCCCCATAAGCTGGAAAGATACTTCAGGGCCTGCCTTCCCCAGTCTTTTCCTGGTGTTTAAAAATAACCTTATATTCTCAAGGGTCTTGTCCAGTTCTGCCCCCGGGCGGCTCTGCTTATAGATATCCGGATCCATGGTATCGATAGAGAAGGTCATTGAATCAAGGCCTGCTGTTATGAGGTCCTTTCCCAGCTTCTCATCCAGCAGGACGGCATTGGTATGGATATTGGTCTTAACTGACCTTTTGGCCGCATAGGCGACCATATGGGCTATGCGGGGATGGAGAAGGGGCTCTCCCCGGTGAAAAAGATTGGCCTCATATATAAGTCCGGCCGCCTGGTCTATTATGTCCTCAAAAAGGCCGGTATCCATATCTTTTTTTGCAGCTGCGGGAAGCCGCCGGTTAGGGCATGAGATGCATCTGAGGTTGCACCTTGATGTGGTCTCGATCCACAGTTTTAAAGGCGGAAAGCCGGGGGAGGCGTCTTTTCTCATATAGGATGAGAATAATTTCAAAAGGCGTATAAGATGTCTGATGCCTTTCATCTTTATTACTGTAGTATATCCCTTATTACATAGGTGGCCTTGCCCTGGGCCTCATGATATATGCGCATATTTATCTCGGCCAGAAGCCCCATGGTTATAAGCTGTATACCCACAAATATCATGAATATGGAAAGGATAAATAATGGCCTGTCTGACAGGCTCTGGGCAAAAAACAGCCTCATGACAATGAGGTAGGCGGTGATTATGATGCCGGCTGTTCCCGAGAAAAGCCCCAGGAGCCCGAATATCTGTATGGGTCTCTGGGAATAACTTAGGAGGAATTTAATGGTTATTATATCCAGTATCACCCTTATGGTCCGGGATATGCCGTATTTGGACCTGCCGAATTTGCGGCTGTGGTGGGTAACGGGGATCTCGGCTACTTTGGCTCCTATCCTGGAGGCTACGGCAGGTATATACCTGTGCATCTCGCCATAAAGGTCTATATTATCTATTATCTCTTTCCTGTAGGCCTTAAGAGTGCAGCCGTAATCATGCAGTCTGACACCGGTAAGGCCTGAGATAAGCTTATTGGCCATTATGGATGGAAGGCGCCTGGTGACCGCCTTGTCCTTCCTGTCTTTTCTCCATCCGCTTACTATATCATAGCCTTCATCCAGCTTTTTCAGGATAGCGGGAATGTCCCCGGGATCGTTCTGCAGGTCGGCGTCCATGGTTATTATCACTTTTCCGCTGGAATAATGGAAACCTGCGCTCATGGCAGAAGTCTGTCCGAAATTCCTGCGGAACCTTATGATGCTGAATCTCCTGTCTTTTTTATGGATATCCCGAAGCCTGTCATAGGTGCCGTCGGTACTTCCGTCGTCTACCATGATGACCTCATAGCTGATACCCAGGCCGGGAAGTACCGAATCAAGTTTCTCATGCAGCCTGCCGATGCTTTCTTCTTCATTAAATACCGGTATCACTATAGAAATATCTGTCTTCTCTACGGGATCTTTTCTTGATGTCTTTACGCTGTCTATCCTGTCCATAAGCCTTTTATTTCCTTTTATTTTTTTCTTTATACCAGTCCATAAATAATCCCAGCCCTTCTTCTATAGTGGTCCCGGGCTTATATTTTATCAATTTTCTGGCTTTTTCAATATCGGCAAAAGTGGCCGGGACGTCTCCCGGCTGCAGTTCCGTGTATCTTATGCCGGCTTCCCTCCCTGATGCTTCCTGGATCATCCTGATAAGGCGGTCAAGCTTTACCGGGTACGAGTTTCCCAGGTTTATGATCTCATAGCCGTATACCAGGTCAAGACTGTTTATCAGGCCGTTTACTATATCGTCTATATAGGTATAATCTCTTGAGGTGGATCCGTCTCCGAATACCTCTATGGGAATGCCTTCAAATATATGCCTGGTAAATCTGTGGATGGCCATCTCAGGCCTCTGCCTGGGACCGTATACCGTGAAGAACCTGAAAGCAAAAACCGATATATCATAAAGGTGATGATAGGTGTAGCATATAAGTTCGCCCGATTTCTTAGTGGCGGCATAAGGTGATACGGGGCTATCCACCCTGTCTGTCTCCGAGAATGGCATCTTCCTGTTCCCGCCGTAAACCGATGACGAGGAGGCAAAGATAAACTTTTTGATCCCCCTATCCCTGCAGTTATCCAGAAGGTTTATGGTGCCCTGCACATTGACTTTTTCATACAGGGCGGCATTGGCAAGTGACGGCCTTACGCCCGCCCTGGCTGCCAGGTGGATAATGATATCGGTATTATTTGAAGATAATATATCATCCACAGCCTTCCTGTCTGTTATGTCGGCACGGAAAAGGGTGAACCTGCTGTCATCTGCCAGTTCCCTTATATTATCTTCCTTGACGGCGGGGTCATAATAATCATTGAAATCATCGATACAGATGACATTATGCCCCAGGCTGATTATCTTCTGGCAGAGGTGGGACCCTATAAAGCCCGCCCCTCCGGTGACCATTATATCCATATTATGCCAAAATCCCTGTTATCTCGTCTTATCATACAAAAAACCTTTCATACCACAGCCCCACATTCATAAGCCCCCATAATATATGGTTATGATTATGTCTCATAGCTGTGTGCTCATCAATAAGCCGGTCAATATACTGCCGGTTAAAATTTTCCCTGATGACCGGCGAACGGTCGAACAGGTCCACCATGAATCCCCTGAGATCCTCCCTGAGCCAGTTCTTTACCGGCAGGCTGTATCCCTGTTTACCCCTGTAGATGATATCATCGGGCAAGAACTGGTTCTTTTTGAGCGCTTTCCGGAATATGTATTTGGTCATGGTGCCTTTTAGTTTGAGGCTGGAAGGGATGGACATGGAAAGCTCGGCTACCTCATGGTCCAAAAAAGGGACCCTGACTTCCAGGGAGGTGGCCATGCTCATCTTATCCACTTTCATGAGCACGCTGTCGGCCATGGTCAGCTTTATATCCACGTATATATCCCTGTCTATGGGGTTGCCGGAATTGCAGCTGCGGCTGAAATAATATATGGGGTCAAATGGCGCAGTAGAGATATTGCCGGCCGCATACTGGCTGAAAATGTTTTTTTCTATATCCGGCCTCAGGAAATACTGCCACCTCATGGCTCCCGCCTCTGCCGGGTAAAGGGTTCCTTCTATGAACCGCTTGAGCATATTTACGGCGCCTTTTTTCTGCCGCTGGTCAGGAAGCTTCATGATAAGGGGGGCAGCGACCTTCTCCCGGAATACCCTGGGGAATATCCTGTAATAGGAATCCATCTTTACAGCCTTAAAACGGTCATATCCCATAAATATCTCATCACCGCCTTCGCCGCTCAGGCATACCTTTACCTGTTCCCGGGCTTTGCGGCTTATAAGGTAGAAGGGGATGGAAGAAAGGTCGGTCATGGGTTCATCCAGGTGATAAAGGCTTTCAGAGATATCATCCGGGGATATGGGATCTATCATGAGCACATTATGTTCTGTATCAAAATAATCAGAGACAGTCTTTGCATAGGGAAGCTCCGAAAATGTCTTATCCTCGTATCCTATAGAAAAGGTCTTCAGCTTTTTTCCGCAGTTTTTGGCAGCAAAACCTGCCACTGTGCTGGAATCCAGGCCTCCGGAAAGAAATACCCCCAGGGGCACATCTGCTATAAGCCTTTTCCTGACTGATGCTTCCAGGGCGCTGAATATCCTGTCTGCAGCTTCTTCCTCATCGGTTATATCGTGGGAGAACTCCAGGTCCCAGTATTTCTCTATCCTGAGCTTTCCCTGGCTGAACAGGGCATAGTGACCCTGCCTCAGCTTGTAGATATCCTTAAACATGGTATCCGGCGCAGGTACGAATTCATAACCAAGATAGTAATAAAGCGACTGGTGGTTTAACTGCTTTTGGACACAGTCAGCCTCCAGGATGGATTTTATCTCCGACCCGAATATAAGCTTTCCGTCTTTATGGTAATAATAAAGGGGTTTGATGCCGATGCGGTCCCTGGCCAAAAACAGCTCTTTTTTGTCCTCGTCCCATATGGCTATGGCAAACATGCCGTTAAATCTCTTAAGGCATTCCGGCCCGTATTCTTCATAACTCTTGAGCACTACTTCGGTATCGCAGTGCCCGTTGAACTTATAGCCTTTTTTCTCCAGGTCTTTTTTTATATCGGGGAAATTGTATATCTCGCCGTTATATACGATCCACAGATTGCCCTGACGGTTTACCATGGGCTGGTTCCCGTTTTCCGAGAGGTCAATGATGGAAAGACGGGCATTTCCTATGGACATCAGGGGAAATGCCTTTACACCGCTTACATCCGGGCCCCGGTGGTGTATTTTCTCCGTCATGGACCTTATCAGTCTTTCATCCTGCCAGTTAAATCCGCAGATGCCGCACATATTTTTTTATCTCCCAGTCTTATATATAGCTTTCCTGCTTATACCATTCGGCTGTCTTTTTTAGCCCTTCATCTATGCCTGTCCGGGGAATATAGCCTATTTCTTTTTTGGCCCTGTCGATGACAAAGGCGCGGTTCTGCCTGAACCAGTCCACCCGGCGCCTGAAGAGGGGAGGCTTTATCCTCAGGGGCACGCATACAGCTTCCACTATAGCTGCCAGCATATAAAGCGGCAAAAAGGGAAGGTGCAGGAACCTGACATCTTTATCCATGGACTGGCCCACTTTCTTTACCAGTTCCTTTATAGTGAAAAATTCTTCATCAGCGATTATATAGGGCTCTGCCTTTTCCCGGCTGCTCATAAGAGCGGCATAGAACCCGTCTACCAGGTTGTCTATATATACCGGGTGGTAATAGGCCCTGCCGTCTCCGAACATTACAAACCTTTTCTTTTTTGCCAGCCTGAAAAGGAATAAGAACCTCTCGGGATCACCGGGACCGTATATGGCAGTGGGCCTTATGATAACGCTTTTTAGTCCTTTATCCGCAAATTCCGTTACCACTTTCTCACCTTCATATTTGGAGAACTGGTAATAGTCTGCCGGCGCTACCGGCGAGTCCTCATCACCGGGAGGGTCCTGGATATTGCCGTGAACCCCCTGGGTGGAGCAGTATACCAGCTTTTCCACCTTTTGCCTGAGCGCTTCTTCACATATTATGCGGGTGCCTTCCACATTGGTATCCCAGTATACCTTTTTGGGTACATTTATGACCCTGAATGCTGCTGCCAGGTGGAAGACTGCTTCTGCGCCGTTTATGGCTGTTTTTACAGCTTCCCTGTCGGTTACGGAACCCGGGACCATCCTGGCGCCCTTTTGGGCCAGTTCCTCAAAAAAAAGACCCTCCTGGTTATCCAGGCAGGTTATATCATGCCCTTTTTTCAGAAGGAACTCTACCAGGCGGCTGCCGGCAAAACCGGTTCCCCCGGTTACAAGTATTTTCATATCTTACCCCTTCTACTATTTGATCATGCGGCATATAAACTGTATCGGCATCATAAGCCTGTCTTTTAATAGACATGCCGGATGTTAACAAACAGCTCCCCATAGCAGGGAGGATTCCAGTAAATATGCATCAATTATGCAGATATGTCAATACATATCCGGTGCCGGTCAGGGCAGCTGGTATATGAAAGCCGGACCCCAGTCGTCACCGGGAAGGCTGGTAAGCCTGGTCTCCCCAGACCCGTCCATATTTATGACAAAGATCTCGCTCTGGCCGTCCACATATGAGTTAAATGCTATGAGCTCATTATCCGGGGATATAAACGGATGCTCGCTGTTGGCCCTCTGTGATATCAGCCTTATATTTTCGCCGTCCCCGTCCATCATATAGACATACCTGGTATCTCCCTGATATCCCATAAAGGCAATATATCTGCCGTCTACGGACATGCTGGGGACTCTCATCCTGGCATCGCTGTCAGATAGTCTCTCTATATTGCTGCCGTCATGGTCCATGATGTATATCTTTTCACGGCCCCCCACACCTGATTCGAATATCACTTTATACTGATAGGGATGGGCAAACGGATGCCAGTCTTCTTCACCGGAATTGAAGGTAAGCCGTTTTTTATCGGAGCCGTCGCTCGCCATCCTGTATATCTCCCAGTCGCCGTCCTTATAAGCCTCGTAAAAAATATACCTGCCGTCAAAAGACCAGGTCGGATACCCGCTCCTGAAAGGGTCATCTGTTAGCTGGACCTTATTGCTCCCGTCTATATCCATGACCACTACCTGCCAGTAGCCGCCGATCTCCGCAGTATAGGCTATCCTGCTCCCATCAGGCGATCCCGCCGGATAGGCATCTTTCTGAGGACTGTCAGTAAGCTGGGAAAGCCCGCTGCCGTCAATATTCATTATGTATATATCTTCATTGCCGTTCTGGCTGGATACGAAGGCTATCTTTTTGTCTGCATATTCTATATCGGTAGCCCGGGGCCCGGCACTGGCGGCTTCATCCCTGCTGACTGCCCAGCCTGAGATATTTACCGAGTTTCCCTCCAGCGAAGCCTCCACTGACATAATGGCATGTGGATCTTCCCTTTCGCCTTCGATAAGGAAGTCCCGCATAGCCAGGTTATAGGTCCCTTCTGCCGAATAGGAATACACATAGAGGGTGTTTTCCGTTCCCGATCCCAGGCCGGTGGCATCAAATACCAGGCTGTATCCTGAATTTACATAATTGGAATTGCCCAGGGCGGCGGCCACATCCTGCCTTTCCAGCCCATAGTCTGCCTGGCCCAGGTGGCTGCCCATATCCCGGGGGCCGTTAAGGTATACTTCCACTTTTTCTATTCCGGTACGGTCGCCCAGCGAGACATCGGCGGACCAGCCGGATATTCGCAAAGAATCCATATCTTCTTCCTGTATAAGGGCATCATGGCCGGGTCCGTCAATATGCAGTTCTATGCTCTGTGAAAGACCGGCTTCCCCGTCTACAGCAACCCTGTGCCTGGTATATTCCCAGCCGTACTCCGGTATGAGGGTATAGATATACAGATGATGTATGGAGCCGGGTTCAAATTCCAGGCCGGAGTCCTCCAGGGCCAGCAGAAAGCCCGACTGGGACAGTTCTTCCCCGTATATGGAATAGGCCTGTCTTGAAGTCAGCCCGTATTGCGCTTCCCCTAATAATATACCCTCATCGCGGGGTCCGTCCAGGTATACCTCGATAGAGGAAATAGCTCCGGGATCTTCCTCCTCAGGCTGCCCGGGGCCATCTTCCGGAAGAATAGCAGTTTCATCTTCAACAGGCTCCTCCGGCATAATGGGAGGATCTTCAGCTGCCGGCGTACCATCGGGCCCGGCAAAGGCTTTGCCTGCAGCTCCCAGGAACAGGGCAAGTGCCGATATGAGCAGCATTATGAGGATTGTAGTAATAGTCTTCATATTTTAAGTTTTATGTTCCGTTCTAATGCCATTTAATTATAAAGCTATATTCTCCAAAGTCAAAATACCGGCCCCGGCAGCAGCAGCGCCGTTATAAATAAATGGTTATATATTTTTTTGTTTTATGGTATTTTTACTTCTATAGACATATACGGCTTTTTGGAGTCAAAGTTTGAGGATTTTTTTAATAACGGTATCTTTTATAAACAGCCTTCTTTATTTCGCCATATATGCATATTTTGACACTTTGATGGGGATTATCGGCCCCACCGCGCTTTCCGGAGGTCTGCAGAGCTTCCTGAAGGTGCTGGTCCTGTCAGCGGCCGGTTTCTGCGTGGGCCTTATTCCTATGCTGATGCTGGCACCGGGTATGAGGCGGAGCCGGGTGGATATAAAGAACCTTATACTGCTGGGTATAGTACCTTTCATGCTGCTCATACTATCACCGGGCCCGGTTTTAGAGCTTATAGCATCAAAGGTCTTCTCCGGTAATGAAAGCATCAGGGAACTACTATTTTACCTTTTCTCCAGGCAATCCCTTTGGTCTGTGTGGCTGGGATTTGCCCTGGGAACGTCGGTAAGGATATCATTTAAGAAAAAGCTTCACAGGCATGCGGCCAGCTACAGTGTGCTGGAAGAACAGGCGGCAGAAGAAAAGAAGGATGAAGGTAACAAAGAGCTCTAAATACACCTATTCCAGGAAAGACACAGGAAATAAGGAAAAGAAAAACGGTCATGCCATGATGCGCATTCTGCTTATCATAATATGCTTTGTCAATATCTTCCTCTATTACACTGCATATTCCTACTATGACAATATCCTTACCGCCCTGGCAAGATATGAGCTTCCGGTGGGTTTTTTGACTTTTCTCAAGTACTTCATAATATTTTGCCTGGGCTTTTTGATCGGGCTCCTGGTGATACTGGCCATGAGGCTCAGGGTTAGCATGAATTATTTTGATATAAAGGTACTGCTTCTGGCCGGGTTATTTCCGGCGCTTGCCCTGATACTTTCATTTTCGGGGCTGGTAAGCTTCCTTATAAATACCTTTTTTGCCGGCAATGAGGCCATAAGAGAGCTCTATTATTATTTCTTCTCCAGGACGGATATATGGGCCTTATGGCTTGGTATCGCTGCGGGTGCATCGGTAAGGCTCAGGCTTATGCAGCCTAAAAAAAAGTACAAGCATCAGGCAATGGATTAAAGTCCCTGTATCATACCCTCATACCGGAAGGCCCCCGGCTATCCTGGGATCTTATGATGATCAAACAGCCTGACCCGTATATTGCCGGAAAGCTTATTTTATTATTTTCTCCTTAATCCCTTCAAAGACCCTATGGCTTCGATGACTTTTTTGGTCTCTTCAGAGATCTCCTGTACCATATCGTGTTTTCTGGAGACTTCTTCCAGGGCTTTTTCTTTCCCGCTTTCAGTGGTTCTTATTGCCTTGCCGGTAATAATATTTGCTGTATTGTCAAAAAACTCCATGTACCCTTTCTGAACTGCGATGTATTCTACGGTTTCCTCATTCCGGTACTTGACTATTCCGATCTTCAGCTGGCACACGACCGGTATATGATCAGGCAATATGCCCATACTTCCTTCTACGGAAGGCACACTGATAAAATCTACCTCTCCCTGGAATATTTTTTCTTCGGGGCTTACAATGGATGCCATAATCTTCTTTTGAGCCATTTCCATCAACTTCCTCCGCTGCCCTGATCTTCTTTTTGCATATCCTCAGCTTTTTTCTCGGCTTCTTCTATATTGCCGACCATATAAAATGCCTGTTCCGGGTAATCGTCATATTTTCCGTCAGCAATTGCCTTGAAGCCTTTAACGCTTTCCGGGACGCTTACATATTTACCTTCTCTTCCTGTAAACTGCTCTGCCACAAAAAATGGCTGTGAGAGAAACTGCTCTATTTTCCTTGCCCTCTGGACTGTCGATTTGTCTTCTTCTGAAAGTTCGTCAATCCCAAGTATTGAAATTATATCCTGAAGCTCTTTATTCCTTTCCAATATCTCTTTGACTTTTCTTGAGACATTGTAGTGCTCCTGGCTTACTACTTCCGGGTCCAGTATCCTGGACGAAGAGGCCAGAGGGTCTACCGCGGGATACAGGCCTCTTTCAGATATATCCCGAGACAGCACTACTGTTGAGTCCAAATGGGCGAAAGTTGTAGAGGGAGCAGGATCTGTGAGGTCGTCTGCGGGGACATAAACTGCCTGCACCGAAGTTATGGACCCCTTTTTTGTGGAAGTTATCCTTTCCTGTAATGCATTCATCTCGCTTGCCAGGGTGGGCTGGTACCCCACAGCCGAAGGCATCTTTCCCAGAAGAGTAGACACTTCCTGGCCAGCCTGGATAAACCTGAAGATATTATCTATAAAAAGCAGCAGGTCCCTGCCTTCGAAATCCCTGAAATATTCTGCCATGGTAAGCGCTGTAAGGGCAACCCTGAGCCTGGCCCCGGGAGGCTCGTTCATCTGGCCGAAGACAAGAGCGGTATTTTCCAGGACCCCTGATCTTTTCATCTCCAGCCATAATTCATTTCCTTCTCTTGTCCTTTCTCCCACTCCCCCAAAAACCGAAAGTCCTTTATGTTCAATAGCTATATTATGTATCAGCTCCATGATGATCACAGTTTTACCGACCCCTGCACCTCCAAACATCCCGATCTTCCCGCCCCTGACGAAAGGGCACAAAAAATCTATTACTTTGACCCCGGTCTCAAAAAGCTCTGTCTTTGTATCTATGTCTTCAAGTTCCGGAGAAACCCTGTGTATTGACAGTTTCTTCTTTGCTTTTACCTCTTTTTTGATCAGGTCTTTCGTTTGGCCCAGGACATTGAAGATCCTGCCAAGCGTCTCACTTCCCACGGGCACTTCAATAGGCTTGCCTGTGTTCCTGGCCTCCATTCCCCTCGATAGCCCGTCAGTGGAAGACATGGCCACAGCCCTTACCCTGTTGTTTCCAATAGACTGCTGTACTTCTGCAATTATTTTTTGATCCCGGGGGCTGCTGCCCGGACCTTCTTCCATGCCCATAGTTTCTAAAGGCTTATCGATCTCCAGGGCTGTATAAATATCAGGAATATTTCCCCTGGCAAATTCGACATCCAGGACTGCCCCCCTGATGCTTATTATTATCCCTTTATCATTTCTGTCATCCATAAGAACGAATCTCTCCTGTATCAGCCATAAGTCTCAGCTCCCGATACCACTTCTATTATCTCTGTAGTGATCTCATGCTGCCTGAGACGATGGTATTCTTTTGTCAGAGCTCCAATCAGCTCTTCTGAATTAGTGCTTGCCTTGCGCATTGCAGTTGCCCTTGAACCGGTCTCGCTTGCGGTAGATTCCAGCAATGCGCCATATATCCTGGTAAAAATATATTCCGGTACTACAGACTGGACGATTTCTTCAAGGGACGGTTCGTAATAAAAATCGGGAAGGTACCTGCATACCATGGGACTCCGGCCCCTTTGTTCCTCCATCCTTATTTTTTCCTCTACATGTTCTTTTATGGGTATGGGAAGCAGCTGCATGGCCCTGGGGTCCTGCTTTGCAGGGTTTATGTATTTTGTGTAGCATATTATTATTTTATCGGCATCTCTTACTATATATCTCGATATCAGGTCTCTTGAGATCTTGGTGGCATCCATAAACCTGGGCCATTCTGACAGATTCTCATATACTTTCATAAGCTCATAACCCGCATGCTGGAAATGGTTTTTTCCCCTGGTGCCTATGATATCAAGGGCAACCTCCAGGCCCTCTTCCCTGTATTTTTTTATCTGGCTTTTCACCAATTTAAAAATATTAGAATTATATGCGCCGCAGAGGCCCCTGTCAGCGGTTATCCCAAGTACCAGGACTGCCTTTTTATGTTCCCGTTCTGCAACCAGCCTGTCGTCCATTACTTCCCTGCAGAAACCAAGATTATAGATGAAATCCTCGACCTTCTCTATGAAAGGCCGTGCCTCTTCTATTCTTTGCTGTGCTTTATTTATCCTGGAAGAAGCTATCATCTGCATGGCTTTAGTGATCTTCTGGGTATCTTTTACACTTTCTATTCTTTCCCTTACTTCTCTGGCCTTTACCACTTATTCTTCCGCTCCTGTTTCAATGCCGGACTTAAAATCCTTTATAGCGTCTTCTAGATCCCGGTGAAGCTCTTCATCTATATCTTTTTTCTGTGAGAGCTTATCTAATATTCCTTCTTGATATCTATGCATGTATGAGATAAATCCCTTTTCAAAATCCTTTATTCCGCTGATGGGGATATCATCTAAAAAACCATGGGTCAGGGCAAAAATTATTAAGACCTGTTCTTCGACTGCTATGGGCCTGTATTGATCCTGTTTTAATATCTCCTGTATCCTTTCCCCCCTTTTAACCTGTTTTTTTGTCTCCTTATCCAGCTCCGTGCCAAACCGGGCAAAGGTCTCAACCTCTCGGTATCTTGAAAGGTCAAGCCTCAGCATACCGGATACTTTTTTCATTGCCGGGATCTGCGCGTTTCCCCCGACCCTGGATACCGACATGCCGGCATTGACCGCCGGTCTTACGCCTGCATTAAAGAGGTCCATGTCCAGGTATATCTGTCCATCCGTCATTGAGATCAGATTGGTCGGTATATAGCTTGATATATCTCCTCCTTTTACTTCCACTATGGGTATGGCGGTAAGGGAGCCCCCCCTTAATTTTTTTGAAAGCCTGGCAGAGCGTTCAAGAAGCCTTGAATGTATATAAAAAATATCTCCCGGGTATGCTTCTCTTCCGGGGGGCCTTCTGAGCAATAATGATATTTCCCTGTAGCTTACCGCATGTTTTGAAAGGTCGTCATACATGACAAGGGCATGCTTACCATTGTACATAAAATGCTCCCCCATGGCGCAGCCTGCATAAGGGGCAATGTACTGCAGGGAAGCCGGATACCGGGCCGATGCCACAACCAATGTGGTATGCTCCATGGAGCCGGTTTCTTCAAGTTTGTGTGCAATTCTGGCAGTTAATGATGTTTTCTGGCCGATTATCACCAGGACACAGTATATATCTTTGCCCTTCTGGTTCATTATGGTGTCTAACAGGATCGCTGTTTTGCCGATCCTCCTGTCGCTTACAATAAGCTCCCGCTGGCCCCTCCCGATCGGTACCATGGAATCAATTGCTTTTATGCCGGTCTGCAGCGGTTCCTGCACAGGCTGCCTTTCTACTGCCTCCGGAGCCCTAAATTCTATGGGCCTGTACTTTTTTGCCCTTATGGGTCCCTTATCATCCAGGGGCCTGCCCAGGGGATCCACTATCCTTCCGGCAAGCTCTTCTCCTACAGGGACCCTCAATACATTGCCGGTCCGCCTCACGATATCGCCTTCCTGGATGCTTCTGCTTTCACCCAGTATGATCCCGCCTATCTCATCTTCTTCCAGGTTCAGGGCAAGGCAGTATATGCCGCCGGGAAGCTTCAACATCTCTCCAGAAACGGCTTTAGACAAACCTCCGATCCTCGCGATGCCATCGCCAGCTTCCAGCACTCTGCCCACTTCCTCTATTCTTGATCCCTTCTTATACTTTTCCAGATTCTGGCTGATGATGTCTGCTATTTTCTCAGGCTTTATGCTAAGAGCCAATGTCCTCACCCCGCGGGTCTCTGGATTTTAAATTTTCTTTCATGGCCTCCATTTTCCCCTTTATGCTTAGATCGATAAGGCTATCCCTGACCTGTATGATGAGTCCGCCCAGTATCGATCCATCTATAATATTGTTTATCCTTGAATCCATATTGGTCTTTTTATCAACCTTATGCTTGATCGATGCCATGGTCTTTTTATCAAGTCTTACAGCGCTTATGACTTCCACATCTATCTGTTTTTTTAAATCATTTACAAGCCCGGAATATTTATTGCATATGTCATCCATGCGGTCAAATAAGTCCAGGGCTATAAGGGCGGATGCGCAAGCCTTCATTGCAGCCGAAGCGCTGGACCCCAGAGCTTCCAGCAGGCTGCAGACTCTCCGGTCAAGGGGTATTCCTTCATCAGAAAAGGATGCCTTCATGACTGGATCCTTATCCATAATATCTTTCAGGCCCCATAATTCTTTCTCAAGCATCTCGGCTGAATCTTCTGCCAGCCCTATATCAAGGAAGGACCCTGCGATGTATTCGATCCTTTTCATATTTTTATCTGTCATCTAGATCTTTTCTATCTCTTTTAAGCTATCTTCTATGATCTTTTTATGGTCTTTTTTTGAGATGCTTCTGGAGATCAGGTTTTCAGCGGCGCTGAATGAAAGTTCTACGATCCGGTCCCTGATCTCTTCAAGGGATTTCTCTTTTTCCCTTTCAATTTCTTTTCTTGCCTCTTCCAGCATTTGCCTGGAGTCGGCTTTTGCTTTCTTTTCAATCTCCCTTTTTATGGTCTCTGCTTCTGCTTTGCTTTCTTCTATTAATTTTCTTGCCTTGTCCAATGCTTTATCGATCTCTTCTTTTTGCTTTGATAAGATCTCCCGGGCTTCTTGCTTTTTCTTTTCTGCATCATCTATATTCGCTCTTATCTCCTCCTGCCTTTTTTTGACAGCATTATCTACGGGCTTGAGAGCAAACTTCCACAGCACGAATGCCAGTATTCCAAAAACAATTATTGACCAGAAGATAGTGCTGGTCATGGGGTTTAATATACTTAAGACCTGATCCAATCTATGCCGCCTTTTTTAAATATTTAACCTTATATTACAAAAATCAATATAAAAGCAATAACCAGCGCATAAAGAGCAATAGCTTCTGCAAACGCGATCCCGATAAACATTGCTGTCTGTATCTGGTTCGCTGCTTCCGGCTGCCTTGCTATTCCGTCCAGAGCCTTGCCGACAAGATTTCCGATTGCAAGTGCCGGTCCTATTGTTCCTATTCCTATGGCAAATCCTGCAGCTAGTACTGCGGCTGTCTGAGTATCCATTTATTCAGTCCTCCTTAGTCAATGCTTTTCACTGATTGCTTCATTTATATACATTGAAGACAATATAGCAAAAATATATGCCTGTATTGCCCCAATAAATATTTCAAACAGGTTCATCACCTCCGCAAACGGGATCGATATTGCCGCTACATAATAGCTTTTAAAATATATGATAAGCGCCAGGCTTACAAATATGATGACATGGCCGGCAAGCATGTTTGCGAAAAGCCTTAAAAACATGGAAAAGGGTTTTGCAATCGTGCTTATGATCTCAACTGGTATCACTATCACATACATCCAGGATGGGACCGCTGAAGGTGCGTAAGTCCTGAAATAACCCCACCGGTGTGTAGCAATATTGGTTATCTGCACGATAATAAATACAAAAACTGCAAGCATCAATGGCAATACAGGGTTTGCCGTGGGTACATAAGCGCCAGGGATCAGCCCGACCAGGTTATTGGAAAGGACAAACAAGAAAATGCCGGCAATAAAGGGCCACCATCTTTCTCCTGCCTTTTTGCCCATAATATTATATACAAGGTGATTCTTTACAAAATATATAAAAAATTCTACAACCGTCTGCCTTTTTGAGGGGCGGGTCCCGGGCTTTATGGCCAGAAAATAAAATAGAATAAAGAAAAGAAAGCTGCCCCCGGCCATAGAGACAACCAGGTTTGTGATCGAGATATCTATGCCGAATACTTTTACCGGCACCAGGACTTCCAGCTTGAAAAAATCCAAAACCTCCAAAGTCCCCTCCTGCATCTATACCATCCCGCTTATTTTTTAAATATCCGTCCCCTGTATAACAAAATTATTTCCAAACCCAGGAATATTATAAACAAAATAGTAAAAAATATTAAGAAAGCGGCAATATCAACAGGGGCAAACCTTGTAACTATAAAAAGCATTATCCCCAGGAAAACAAGCTTGCCGTAAAAAACATAGACAGTAAGCTGCAGGGCTTTTGTGTCCTGCCTCCTGTATATGTATTTATATACATTTATAGTTATGGCGAACATGGAGAAGACCAGCACCGCAGCCATCATGAAAGAAAGGAAAAGGGTAAAACTTGAAAAAAAGAAAAAAAGCAGCGAAGCCGCAGATAAAACTGACGCGCTTATTATATTTGTCCTGAGATTTAATCCGGTCATACCGCCTGTTGTCCCTATATTAAAAAAGTATATTTAACCGCCCTTGCCAGATATTATACTGATATGTGCCCATAAGCCGATTTTTATGAGGATACTGATCCGGGGCTGGCAAGACCTGTATCAATCCTGGTACATAAAGCAGCCGTCACTGTCTTTATAGCCTGTATTAGTGATATTTGTCTTTTGGCCGGTCTGGATGTCGTATATGATGATATCCTCTTTGCCGCCCGACCTTTGTTCATAGACGATGAGCTTTCCGTCAGGAGAGAACATGGGGTGTCCGTCCCAGTCGCCGTTGGTGGTGATCCTTATCTCATCCTGGTCCCTTATGTCTGCATAATATACTTCACTATTATCGCCGAAATACCTGGTATATGTGAGCTTGGTGGAGTCGGGGGACATGTCGGGAGTCCTTCTCCTCTCATGACGGGAGAATATCCTGGATACGGCGGAGCCGTCGCTGTTCATGATATATATATCGTCATGGCCCGGCATGCCGGATTCGAATATGACCTTGGAATCGAATGGATGGGCGCTGGGGTGCCAGTCATGGCCTCCGCTGTTATGGGTCAGCCTTTTCTGGCCGGATCCGTCTGTGTTTATACGGAAAAGCTCCCAGTCTCCGTCCAGGTATGCTTCAAAGAATATATACTTCATATCATGTGACCAGGCAGGGTAGGCGCTTCTGTAGCTGTTATTGGTGATCTGCCGTTTGCCGCTGCCGTCCCAGTCCATGATCATTATCTGCCAAACGCCCCCGATATCGGCAGTATAGGCAATCTTTTTCCCGTCAGGCGAGACTTCGGGGTATAGGTCATCTCCATTATTATCGGTCAGCCTCTGCCAGTCAGATCCGTCGAGATCTATGCTGTAGATATTGTAATTGCCGTCCCGGTTGGACTTGAATACCACTTTCCTGATGCTGTATCCATCCCTGTCCTGGCTGAGGTCAGAGTCTGAAGCCTGGCTGGCATCGCCGGCGCTGCTTTCCTGCTGCTGTTTCTGCAGGAACTCCTGGACCTGGTCCCTGCTGACGGCATATCCCTCGATTATGAGGGTATCATCGGATACCAGCGCCTGGATATCGACCGAAGCTTCTATGACTGCTTTTTCCTGTCTTTCTCCTGATATATATACATCAGTCTTCTCGAAATTATAAGCGCCCGACTGGCCTTCAGCATATATAAACAGGGTGTGCTTTGTACCCGGTTCCAGCCCCGGACCGTCAAGGTCCATATTATATCCGCTATAAAGAAAATCCTGGTTTTGGTAAAAATCGACCACTCCGGAACGGGGGATGCCGTAATCCGCTTCACCCAGCTCCAAACCGAATCCCCGGGGCCCGTTTAAAAACACCCTTACCCTGCTTATCCCGGTACTGCCCGAAGCGGTTGAATCAAGGGCCCAGCCCCGTATCCTCTGCAGGGTGTCAATTGCTTTCTTTTCACCGGGTTCGTCAATAAATATCTTTATATCAGCATTTCCCGGCTTGGGGCCGGTGATATTTATCTCCTGCCTCAGGTAGTCCCAGCCGTTTTCAGTATTATAGTAATAAATATACACAAAATGGGTGGAACCCGGCTCCAGGTCCAGGCCTGTGTCCTTCCACCTGAAACTGAACCCGGTGTCTGCCAGGTCAGGACCATATAACTCTGCCGCCCGGGAAGACGCAGTCCCATATGAGGCAGCACCCAGGTATATGCCGTTTTCCATATCACCGTCAAAGTATATCCTGACAGTATCCTGCTCCGGTTCTTCTCCTGCTGCATCTACTGTTTTTGCATATTCAGGTTCCCCTGTTTCCTGCAGGGAGGCCTCTTCTTCCTCCCGGCCATCATCTTCTGCCGCACTGTCCGTACCCTTATCTGCTGACTGAAAACCGGCTTCATCTGCCCGGGGCTCTTCCAGGACTTCTATACCGGGAGCAGTATCCGGCTTATTGTCAGATACGATGGCCATGCTTTCTTCTTCCGGGGGAGCTTCCGCAGCCAGCTCCATATCAGGGGGAGCGCCGGTCATCTTGCTGATAAAAGTGGTGAGAAAAAGAGAGGAAACTATCACAAACAGGATTAAAAACAATATTAAGATAACTCTCATATAATAATTTTAAAAAACTATTAAATCTTCCATTTTTATTATAGTAGTATAAAAAACTTTTTTATACAAACAGAATTAAAATATACGGTCATAAAAAGATTTAAAAACGGATCAATTTTTTGGCTTAAGATTGTATGAATAACTGATATAATAGGGCCAGACAATAAAAACCTTATAATGCCGGATGAAGAAAAAGAGAATAATGATACTGGGCATGAGCCCCATGCCCTTTGAGAACGATATAAAGGTTTACGGCACCGGGATCAGGACATGGCAGTTTGCCCGGCCCCTGCTGGAGGAAGGCCACAGGCTTTGCATTGCCGGATATGCCGTTCCCTCAGCCTATCCGGAAGGTTTTAAAAGCGTGCATGATGAGGATTTCAGAACCGGTAAATACGGCTTCCGGTATCATATACTGAATAAAAAGGATTTTGAGGATAAAGACCTGCTGGCGGATATAGCTGCGGATTTCCAGCCGGACTGCCTGGTGGGCTGCACTTTTTATCCCTCATATATGGCAGCCGGACTGAGACGGGCGCTTTCCGGCAAAATAGACAAGCCTGTCATCCTTCCCTTATGGGCCGACCTTTTCGGGCATGTTATGGCCGAGGCCCAGGCCAGGGCATTTATAGACGGTGATGATTCCCCCCTTTTCCACTACTGGAACAGCGAATACAAGATACTCAGGGAAGCAGATATATTCTCCTGTGTATCCGCAAGGCAGGAATATGCCACCATCGGCGAGCTGGGAGCGGCTGGAAGACTGAACCGGCATACCTCGGGCTACCGTTTTACCAGGACCATACCCTGCGGTATGCCTGTAGAAAAGTTCAGTCATGCCGGTACAGCCATAAGGGGCAAAAACGGTATAACCGGTAAAGACTTCGTTGTCCTGTGGTCGGGAGGGTATAATACATGGACTGATGTGGATACCCTTTATGAAGGACTTATAAAAGCCATGGAAAAGGATGATTCCATAAGATTCGTGTCCACCGGGGGAGAGATACCGGAGCAGGACCGCAAGACTTATCCCCATTTTCTTTCCCTTATAGGGTCAGGCAGGTTTGGGGATAGGTTCATAATGAAGGGATGGATCCCGGGAAGCGATGTTTCCGGCCATTATCTGGAGGCTGATATAGGGATAAACATAGACAGGGATATATATGAAGTAAGGCTGGGCAGCAAAAACCGCATACTGGACTGGTTCAGGGCCGGGCTCTGCGTACTGTCCTCGGATGTATGCGAGCTTACGGAACAGATGGCTGCTGCCGGGGCCGGATTTGTTTTCCGGCCGGGAGATCCAGCAGACCTGGCCCATAAGATACTTATGCTTTCCTCTGACCGGGCAAAAGCAAGGATAACCGCAGAGGCAGGCAGCAGATGGGGCAGGGAAAATTTCAGCTTTGGGCGGACTACAGAGTCCCTGCGGGAGTGGGTGCGGGAACCGGTTGGGGCTCCCGACTACGGCAGGGAAAAGATGCTTTTTTCCCGGATGCAGGAAGCTCTTGGCAACCTGCAGGGTATATCGGAGGACCAGGAGAAGATGATAGCTGAAAGGGATATCCAGATAGAAGAACTTAAGATATTGGTAAAAAGACGCCTGCCATACAGGATGTACGGCTACCTTAAAAAAGCATTAAGGATGTTAGGAAGAAGGCAGGACAGGGGGCCGGATGCATAATAGAAGCCTTATAGTAATAGTCACCTACAACAGCCGGGACTTTATAGAGGACTGCCTTAGATCTGTAACAGACCAGACATACAGGGACTGGAAGCTTGTAATCGTAGATAATAATTCGTCGGACGGGACCCTTTCAAGGATAAGGCAGTTCCGGAACCAGTCTGCCGGGCTTGATAATGATAATTTCCGGCTGGTGCGCCTGAGGAAGAATATAGGGTTTTCCCGGGCGGTAAACCATGCAGCCCTGAACCTTGCTTCCAGGCGGGAAACTGATCCATTTGAATACCTTGTCCTTCTAAACCCGGATATCTGCCTTTTCCCTGATGCCCTGGAAAAACTGGTGTCCACATTCCGTATGGGGTCACAGGAGGGGGGGTCTGCCGTTGGAGCCTGCGGGGGGCTTATACTGGAATATGACCGGGATGTCATACAGCACCGGGCAGGAAGGATAACCGGCAACTTTATCACCAGCCACGAAGGATCGGGGGAGAAGTTCGACATAAGTTCAACAGGCTTAGATGCAGGCCTGGTAGAGTCAGATTATGTCACCGGCGCTTTCTTTGCCACCAGGTATCATTTATTCTGCCGGTCGGGAGGTTTTGACCGGGGTTACCGCCCCGTATATTTCGAAGAGCTGGACTACTGCCTCAGGCTCAGGGAAGCCGGCTGGAGAGTGGCTGCCAACCAGGCAGCCGTATGCAGGCATTTTGAGGGGGCATCTGTAAAAAGCTTCAGCCACAGGTTCTACCGCCACTATCATAAGAACAGGCTGAGGTGCGCCCTCCTCAATATGGACATACTGGAGCTTGTGCGCATCTTCCTTCCCGCAGAGATAAGATGGCTCAAAAAGGGCGCCACCAGGGACCAGGCAGCTCCTCTTTTATATGCCTACTTCATTAATTCGGTTTTTTTATTATTCAACCTGGGACTCAGGATAAAAAATCATTTTATATTGAACAGAATAGAGTTAAAATGAGTGATGGTCTCTATTTGATCATTACAATCAAAAAATAATCACCGGGAGAGGGAAATGGTATTGGATTCTTCAAAAAAGAAGGCAAAGACCAGGGTATCCATAATCAGTTATGATATCGTGGGCAAGAAGATGGCAGGGCCGGGTATAAGATTCTATGAATTTGCCAGGATCCTTTCAAGATATATGGATGTAACACTGCATACCCCCAATAAAGTGGATATCGATGCGGAAGGGGTAAGGCTAAGGCACTATAATATAAAAAACTATAACAGCCTGGCAAAGAATATGGAGAATGCCGATGTCATGATCATGCAGGGGCATATCCTTTACTATTTTCCCTTCCTTAAGAATTTCCCGGGCAAGATCATCGTGGACCTGTATAATCCGTTCAACCTGGAGAGCCTGGAGATGTATAAGGAAAGCAGCATTGCCGAAAGGCTCAGGATCGACCGCAGCAATAACCATATAATAAAGCTGCAGCTGGCTATAGGGGATTACTTTATATGCGCTTCCGAAAAACAGAGGGATTACTGGCTTGGCATGCTGGGCGCCATGGGACGGGTCAATCCTTACAGCTATGATGCTGACAATACGCTGCGGACCCTTATAGATGTAGTTCCCTTCGGGATACCGTCAGAACCTCCTAAAAGGTCAGGCGCATCTATTTCCGGCATAATCCCCAATATCAGGGAAGGCGACAAGATACTTCTATGGGGCGGAGGCATATGGAACTGGCTGGACCCCATAACCACCATAAAGGCATTGTGGGAGACTGCCCGGGACCGGGATGACCTCAAGCTGCTTTTTATGGGGATAAAGCATCCGGACCCCAAGCTTCCCGAGATGAAAAAATGCCTGGATGCCATAAAACTATCCCGGGAGCTGGGATTATATAATGAAAAGGTATTCTTCAATGAATGGACCCCTTATGATATGAGGCAGACACTGCTCCTGGAAGCAGATGCCGGCCTTTCCATACACCAGGAAAGGATAGAGACAGAGTTCTCATTCCGAACCCGGGTCCTGGATTATATATGGGCAGGCCTTCCGGTTATAACCACAGAAGGCGATTCCATAGCCAAGATGGTCAAAGAGGAAAATATCGGGGAAGTGGTAAAGTATGAGGACACCACCCAGCTGGCCAGGGTCATGGAAAGCATATTGGAGAACAAAAGCCTGCAGGATATATTCAGGAAGAATATCAAAAGGATAAGGACCAGGTTCTTCTGGGAAAACGTGACCAGGCCCCTGGTAAGATACTGCAGGGCTCCCCGGTATGCTGTGGACAAAAAGAAAACCTACCAGCTGGTGGAATACCAGAACAGCCGGCTGAAGAATATGATAAAGGAAAGATTCGAGGGCTGCACTAATATACTTATGGTCACCCGGGATAAAATGTCTGATAAGGGTCTTGTTGTTGACGGGGAAGTGGGCAAGGTGTTTTTCCTGGACCTGGACAGCCAGAAGCAAAAAGACAGGACCGGCCAGGACCTGGATGAGATAGGAAGGCTTAAGGCAGGCATAACCCAGCGGACCAAGTTTGACGGTATGATAATATCCAATGCCTACCAGGATGTAGAGCCGAAGTTTTTCTATGACCTGGTCAATGTACTGGGGGAAAAACTAAAAAGAGGCGGCCTGCTCTTTATCTCCCTTCCCGAAAACAGGGGACTTGTCCAGCTCCTGGGCCGGGGGAAAGCCAGGGACAGGACCGGGATAAGGATAGATGACTTTACCATGGAATATATACTCAAGGATTACGGTTTCAGCATAATCGACCAGGGAGACTGGGACAGTATCGAACAGGCGGAAAGGATACTGGGAGACCAGGAACTGGGGCAGGTATATGGTAAAAATGAGCTGTTCGAGCTTTTCGAGATCGGGATGGACCGCAGCAGATTCGAGGAGCTGGAGCTTTTGAGCCGGTTCGATATACTTGAATCGGAAGAGTCTTTAGCAGACCGTTCGGTAAAGGGGAGGCTCAAAAGATATATCTACCTGCTTACCAGCATGTACTTTGAGAATATGAGGAAAAGCTATAACCAGTCCATGATGAATCTCAGCAATAATATCCATCTGCAGATAAACCAGGAGATAAATGAGCTTAACCGAAAGAACAGGGAGAGGATGATACTCATATATTTCAATATTTTCAGGACCCTGTACCAGGAGATAAAGGGGCTGGGGTATGATATAGGCAGCCTCAAAAACCTTCTGGATGACCTGCCCATAAAGCAAAAGTCAAAGGTAACAGGCGACAGCATAGACCAGAACCTGAAAGTCCTCCTGAGGGATATGGAGAATATTGACAGGATACTTGGTCTTTCCATAACCCACAAATATTACCTGGCCAGGAAAAAGTAGCATAAAATTTCTAAATCTGATATAAGATTTATTTATTAATATGATAGGGGAGAAAAAAAAGTTGAGCCTTTTATACTCAGTCCTGCTGATATTGTTGAGTATTTCCATTGCTGTGGGAGGCCAGCTGATGCTAAAGATCGGCATAAACAGGATGGGTGTCAGCGATCTCGGCAGCTTAAGCGCTGTGGGGGGATTCTTTTCCGGGATAATCAAAAGCCCGATGGTAATTGCCGGTCTGCTGCTTTATGTAATATCTGCTGCCATATGGATGATAGTCCTGTCTGCCGTAGTT
>Ga0180429_10000567_pt1 | contig 32486 bp, 26 predicted proteins | sample SS_ome_FD_132428 | JGI IMG/M metagenome (GOLD analysis project Ga0180429, IMG submission 132428) | Hypersaline lake sediment archaeal communities from the Salton Sea, California, USA - SS_1_S_1 metaG | ecosystem: Environmental > Aquatic > Non-marine Saline and Alkaline > Hypersaline > Sediment ...
GCCGCTCTTTACTTTTGTTGTTCTCGAATTCGGCGCACCCCTCGTACCAAGTGTGATCCGGCCCGAACCGCTCAACGCCCTGAGCGTGGTCGGCGCTCTCCTCGTCGTCGGCGGATCGATGCTGAGCGCCCTCGGAAAAAAGAACAGAAAAAGTCCTCTCCTTGCTCTGGAGGAATCATGAAACAGACGCGAACGATTCTCTCGCTCCTCATCACGACCGTATGTGTCCTTTCCGGGTGCCAGTTCGTCACCGAAGAGATTACGGCCGATCATTGCGATTTCGACATGATCGAGTCGGTGGGGGGGATCGCCCTCGGCACGGCGTGCCAGACCGACGACGGTGCCTGGTTTCTTCCCCTGCGCTGCGATCTGTCGGGGTGCACAACGGTGACGCGCGAGCCGGTGATGGTCAACTCGGGCCTCGCCGTGAGAGAGATTCACGCCCGGATCGAGAAAGAGGCCCTCCTTTTGTGGATCGAGTCGTGCGTGTATACTGAAAAGTCGTCGACGCCGCAAACGGACGGGATTCTGCTCGAAGGCGTGGAACCCGGACGCTACAAGGTCGAGTATCTCAGCGCCGACGGCCGGAGAGACGCGATCGGCACGGTTGTGATCGGAGAGTGATTGCCCGCCGGCGCTGAAGCCCTGCGAGCACGAGGCAGCAGAAGAGATGAAGCAACCAAATTCGAAGAAGAAACTTCTCACACGGCGCCGCCTGCTCTTTTGCGGCGCCGGCCTGGGAGTCGCCGCGGTCACCGGCGGCTGGGCGCGCTATTTCGAGTCGGAGTGGATCGAGCTGACCCGGCGCGATGTGGCGCTCCGCGGCAAGAAACTCGCGGCGCCGATCCGCGTCCTTCACATGAGCGACATTCACGCCTCCCGGTTTGTGTCCCAGTCGTACATCAACGATGTCTTCAGCCTCGGCCTCGCCGAGAAACCCGATCTCATCTGCGTGACGGGAGATTTTATCACCAAGCGCCACCACGAGCGCGAGAGCTACGTGCGCGCTCTCCGCCGCCTGAGCGACGCCGCGCCGACTTTCGGCTGCATCGGCAATCATGACGGCGGATGGTGGATCGCCGAGCACGCCGATGGTTTTTCCGAACCCGCGGAGGTGATGGCGCTCCTCGAGGAGAGCGGCATCGAATGTCTCTACAACCGTTCTTGCACGATCGAGCTCTCGGGGCGGCCGATCCACGTTGCGGGCGTGGCCGATCTCTACTCGCGCGAGACCCTGCCGTCGCTCGCCTTCGAGAAGATTCCCCGGAAGACCGACGACCCGGTCCTCCTCCTCGCCCACAATCCCGACACGAAGAGGCTCGTCAGGCCCTACAAGTGGGATCTCATGCTCAGCGGCCACACGCACGGCGGCCAGATCGCCTTTCCCTTTTTGGGGGCGCCGATCGTGGCGATTCACGACCGCCGCTACGCGCGGGGACTCAATCGATGGCTCGACCGGTGGATTCACACGTCGCGCGGCGTGGGCAACGTGCGCGGCGTGCGGTTCAACTGCCGCCCCGAGATCACCCTGCTCACCCTGTCCTGATCAGGCTGGGCACCGAAAGGAGAAAGGATGAAACGGCCCATCTATCAGATCGACGCCTTCACGAGCAAACTCTTCGGGGGGAATCCGGCCGCCGTGGTGCTCCTCGACGAGTGGCTGCCCGACGAGATCCTTCAGTCGGTGGGACTGGAGAACAATCTCTCCGAGACGGCCTTTGTCGTTCCCGGGACCGACGCTTTTGGGCTGCGATGGTTCACGCCCGAGATCGAAGTCGATCTCTGCGGCCACGCCACGCTGGCCGCCGCCTATGTGCTTTTTAACGAGGGCAGCGTACAGGGCGAATCAGTACGCTTCGATTCGCCGAGCGGTCAGCTCAGCGTGTCGCGCGACGGCGAGATCTACAACCTCGACTTCCCTTCCCGTCCGCCCGAGCCGGCGGCGTGCACGCCCGAGCTGGTCGCCGCCCTCGGCGCCGAGCCGGCCGAAGTGCACGGTGCGCGCGATCTTCTCGTCGTCTACGAGACGGAGGAGGCGATCCGCGCCCTCGCGCCCCGCTTCGAGGCGCTCGGCGCGCTCGACGCTTTTGCCGTCTGCGTGACGGCGCCCGGCGGCCCGGCCGCTTCCGGCGGGGAGGTCGATTTCGTCTCCCGCTTCTTCGCGCCCGCCGCGGGGATCAACGAGGACCCGGTGACCGGCTCGGCCCACTGCACGCTGATCCCCTTCTGGGCGGAGCGGCTCAAAAAGAAAGAGCTCCGCGCCGCCCAGCTCTCCAAGCGCGGCGGCGAGGTCTTCTGCCGCGATTGCGGCGACAGGGTGCTCATCGGCGGCCGCGCCGTCGAGTATCTGCGCGGCGAAATCTCTTTGTAGAGGGAAGGACGATGAGATTCAAAACAGCCCACTTCTTGCTCGTTGCCTATCTCGTCCTTTTTGCGCTCTGCGCGATCAATCCCCACGATCGCGCCGTCTGGTGGGCCGAGAACATTCCCATCATGCTCATCGTCGCCGCCTTCGCGGCGACCTACCGCTCCTTCGAGTTCTCGGCCGCCTCCTACATCATGATGAGCGTTCTCGTTTTTCTCCACACCGTGGGCGGGCACTATACCTTCGAGCGTGTGCCCTTTGATTTCGTCACCGACCTCTTCGGTTTCGAACGCAACCATTACGACCGGATCGCCCACTTCTCGGTCGGCTTCTACGCCTTCCCCGCGGCCGAGTTTTTGCTCCGCAAGGGGTGGGTCTCCTCGCGCTGGGTGCTCTATCTCTTTCCCGTGTTTTTGATCTTTTTCGTGGCGAGCGCCTACGAGATCATCGAATGGCTCTACGCGGTCACCTCCGACCCCGAGGCGGGCACGGCGTTCCTCGGCTCCCAGGGCGATATCTGGGACGCGCAAAAAGACATGCTCGCCGACGGGCTGGGATCGATCGCCGCCATCGGGCTCTTTGTGCTTTTGAGGCGCAGAACGATCAGATCAGCCATCGACGATCAGATCAACCATCGATAGGTGAAAGGAATAAAATGAAAATCAAAGCCGCCCTTCTGAGAAAACCCAACACGCCCCTCGCCATCGAGACCCTCGATCTCGCCGAACCGTGCGAGGGCGAGGTCCTCGTCAAGGTCGCCGCCGCCGGGGTCTGCCACAGCGACTGGCACCTCGTCACGGGCGACACCGATCACCCCATGCCGTGCGTTCTGGGCCACGAGGGCTCGGGCCGGGTGGCCGCCGTGGGCAAAGGTGTGAACCGCGTCGCGGTGGGAGACCACGTGATTCTCAACTGGGCTCCGGCGTGCGGCGCGTGTTTCTACTGCCTCGAGGGGAGCCCCTGTCTCTGCTCGACCTATATCGAGCCGATCTGGGGGGGGGCGATGATGGACGGCACCACGCGCCTCTCGCAAGGCGGGAAGCCGGTCTATCACTACAGCGCGCTCGCCTGCTTTGCCGACCACGCCGTGGTTCCGGCCGAGAGCTGCGTGCGGCTCGACAAGGACATCCCCTTCGAGATCAGCGCCCTCATCGGGTGCGCGGTGACGACCGGCGTCGGGTCGGTGCTCAACACGGCGCGCGTTCCGGCCGGGGCGAGCGTGGCGGTCTTCGGCGCCGGAGGGGTGGGGCTGAGCACCATCATGGGCGCCGACCTGGCCGGCGCGGGGCCGATCGTCGCCGTCGACAGCGTGGCGGCCAAGGCCGACGGGGCGCGAGGCTTCGGCGCCACCCACGGCATCGCCGCCGGGCCCGACGCCCTCGGCGCGCTCCGCGATCTCACCGGCGGGCGCGGCGCCGACTACGTCTTCGACACGACCGGTCTACCGGCGGTCCAGGAGGAATGCCTCGCTGCGGCGCGCCCCGGCGGCACGGTGGTGCTCGCCGGCCTGGCGCCCATGGGCAGCAACACCAATCTTCCCGGCGCGCTCCTCACCCGTCAGGAAAAAACCGTCATGGGCACCTACTACGGAACGGCGGTGCCCGACCGCGATTTTCCCCTCTACGCCGACCTTTTCTCCCGGGGCCGGCTCGCGCTCGACCGGCTCGTTTCGAGGACCTTTTCTCTCGACGAGATCAACGAGGCCTTCGAAGAGATGATCAGCGGCAGGGTGGCGCGCGGTGTGGTGGTCTTTTGACCCTTCGAGAATCTTTTTGCAATTGGCCCGGCGAACCTCTTTGATGGGGCGCTTCAATCCGGTTTTTTTACAAGCAAGGAACAGCAAACATGAAAAAGACATTCGCACTGGCCGCTCTCGGCGCGGCGCTTCTCTGCTACGGCTGCGGCGGCGACACGCACGAGTCGATCGCCAACAAATCGGTCGACATCTTCACCGAGATGACCGACATCATGACGACCATCACCGACGAGGCGACCGCAAAGGACGCGGCTCCCAAGGTCGAGGCGCTCGCCGCCGATTTCAAGGCGCTCATGGAAAAGGGAGAGGCCCTCGGCGAGCCGTCGGACGAGGTCAAGAAAGAGCTCGAGAAGAAGATGAGCGACGCCATGCAGAAGTTTTTCCAGGAAATGATGCGCCTTAGCCAGATCGAGGGCGCCATGCAACACCTCGAGAAGGCGATGGAAGGAATGTCCCCGGAATAATCGGACCCTCGGCGGTGAACGTCCGCCGGTCAGAAAAAGGTTAACCTCACGTGGATCCCCTCAGTCAGGGGTTGCTCGGCGCCGCACTCGCCCAGTGCGCGGCGCGAGAAAAAGAGACACGGCTCGCATCGGTGAGCGGGGCTCTGTCGGCCCTGCTCGCCGATGCGGACGTTTTCATCTCCTCCGGCAATGACCCGCTCCTCTTCATCGACTACCACCGCCACTTCACGCACAGCGTTCTCTTCATTCCCGCCGGCGGACTGATCGCGGCCGGGATCTTGTGGATTTTTCTCAGGAAGCGTCTGAGATTCGGGCGGATCCTGCTCTTCGCGCTCCTCGGCTACGCCACCGCCGCGCCGCTCGACGCCTGCACCAGTTATGGCACCTGCCTCCTGTGGCCCTTCTCGGCAATGCGCGTCTCCTTCGATATCATCTCCATCATCGATCCTGTTTTTACGGTCGGCCTGCTCGTCGCCGTTGTTGTGGCATTGAAAGGGCGGTCGGCTCTCGCCGCGCGGATCGGGATCGCCTTTTGTCTCGCCTACCTCCTGCTCGGCGTGGTGCAGCACGAGCGCGCCCGGGCGGCGCTGCACGATCTCGCCCGGAGCCGCGGCCACACGATCGAGCGCGCGCGCGTCATGCCGTCGATCGGCAATCTCCTCCTCTGGCGGTCGATCTATGAACGCAAGGGATCGCTTCAGGCGGACGCGATCCGCGTGGGGCTTTTGGGCGGACGGGTGATCTATCCCGGTGAGTCTCGGGGCCGATACGGGCGGGGCGATGTCGATCCCACCATCGGGGCTGATTCGGTGCTCGGGAAAGACATCGAGCGGTTCAGGCACTTTGCCGACGACTTCTTGATCCTCGTGCCCCACGATCCGCCGGTGGCCGTCGATTTCCGCTACTCCCTGCTGCCCAACGGAACGATGTCCCACTGGGGGATCGAGATCGATCCGAAAAAACCGGACCGCCACGTACCGTTCCGCCGTTTCGGCACGATTACCCGGGAGAGGTGGGACCGCTTCCGGGCCATGGTGTGCGGCCGCGCGCCCCACGTCGTGGAGTCGATGCCCGCTGTGGGTGACGAACCCTTCGGCGTTGTGGGATACCTGCCCCATTACAGGATGGCATCCACCTCTGCCGAAACCATCTCTCCGGGCCTCACCGATGTTATTTTCTTTTCGCTCGAACCCGATGGTTCAGGCGGGCTCGATTGCAGCAAACTCACACCGGAACGGATCGACTCCTTGCGTGCCTTCAGAAGCCGCCTCGGCGCACGGGTGCTCGTCGCCCTCGGCGGCTGGGGGCGCTCGAGCGCTTTCCGTCCCATGGTGGCCGATCGGGCGGCGCGGGCGGCGTTTGTGGCGAAAGTGACACGTCTCTGTCTCGACGAGGGCTTCAACGGCGTCGACTACGATTGGGAGTACCCGGCGAACGGGGCCGAGCGGCGCGGCTATGCCGCCCTCCTGGCCGAAACGCGGGACGCCTTCGAACCGCACGGGCTGCGTGTCACCATCGCCCTCGAGCCGCGCACGGAGCTCTCGGCCGCGGCGCTCGAGAGCGTCGACGCGATCCATCTCATGTCCTACGACCACGGCGGCCGGCACGCCACCTTCGAGCAGTCGGTCGACGACGTGGCGCGGCTCGTGGACAGGGGCGTTCGGCGCGGCGCGATCTGCCTCGGCCTTCCGTTCTACGGGCGAAAGTTCGACGGGAGCCGCGAGGCGACCACCTTCGAGGCGATCGTGCGGCGCTTCGATCCGGCGCGCGGCGACGACGAGGCGGGGGGCTACTTCTTCAACGGGCCCGAGACGATCGTTGCGAAGACGCGCCATGCGCTCCGCAACGGTCTTGCGGGTGTCATGATCTGGGAACTGGGACAGGACGCCGGGGGCGAAATGTCCCTCTTGCGTTCGATCGCCGAGACGGTGAAATCGCGCCGCTGATTTGATTGCCGCCGCCCCTGTGATAAGCTGGCGGCCACTCCGAGACGAAAGGCCCGTTCATGAAAATAGTGAGAGCCAGCGACTGGGACCTGATGCGAGACATCGTGCCGCGGGGTTATGTGTGCTACCGCGCCGACCGGAAACCAAAGCTCGACGGTACCCTGTCCGATCGGGTCTGGGAGCGCGCGCCGTGGACCGAGGAATTCGTCGACATCGAGGGGGACCGAAAGCCGAGGCCGCTCTATTCGACGCGCGCCAAGATGCTCTGGGACGACGAGTATTTTTACGTCGGCGCGCGGCTCGTGGAACCCCACGTGTGGGGGACGCTCACCGAGAAGAACTCGATCATCTTCCAGGACAATGATTTCGAGGTCTTCATCGATCCAGACGGGGATAACCACAATTATTACGAGTTCGAGATCAACCCCCTCGGCACGATCTGGGAACTGACCCTCGAGCGCCCCTACAAGGATGGAGGGCCGGCGATTCACGGAACCAATCTGGCCGGTCTGAAAAGCGCCGTGCACGTGGCCGGAACGCTCAACGATCCGCGCGACGAGGACGAGGGATGGTCGGTGGAGATCGCCTTTCCCCTGGAGCGCCTTGCGGATTTTGGCGCGCCCGCGCCGCCCGCTCACGGTGATCAGTGGCGCGTCAATTTTTCCCGCGTCGAGTGGCGCCACGAGGTGGTCGACGGCGCTTATCGCAAGGTCGAAGGGCGGCCCGAGGACAACTGGATCTGGTCACCCCAGGGTTTGATCGACATGCACCGGCCCGAACGGTGGGGGTTCGTGCAGTTCTCGACGGCCGAACCGGGGGCAGATTTTTATCGTCCCGACCCGGCCTTTCGGGCGCGCGAGCTGCTCATGGAGGTCTACCACGCACAGAAGGTTTTTCACGCCCGGGAGGCGCGCTGGGCGGGGACGCTCGCCGAGCTCGGGCTCGGCGCGCTCGCCGAAACCGGCCGCGACGCAGGGGACGCACCGGCGGGTCCTGTCGTCGAGATCGAAGGCGACGGCGAGGGCTTCACCGCCGCCGCTGAGATCACCCTCGCCGGCGGCAGGGTGAAGCGCGTTCTGGTCAATCACGAATCGAAACTCTGGACCGACGAGGGGTGACGGCCATGTTTGATGTGGAAAAAGATCGCTCCCTGCCCAAGCCCGAATTCTACGCGCGCGCCGCCGACCAGCTTCGGGCGCTCATCGGCGATGAGCGCGATTTCATCGCCAACGCGGCCAACATGGCCGCCCTCGTCTATCATCTGCTCGACGATCTCAACTGGGCGGGCTTCTACATCCACAAGGGGGGCGAGCTCGTGCTCGGCCCTTTCCAGGGAAAACCGGCTTGCATCCGGATCGCCATCGGCAGGGGCGTGTGCGGCACGGCGGCGGCCGGCGGTGAAACGATCCTCGTCGACGACGTGCACAGCTTCCCGGGCCACATCGCCTGCGACGCCGCGTCGAAGGCCGAGATCGTCGTCCCCCTCATCGAGCGGCCGAGCGGGCGACTGATCGGGGTGCTCGACCTCGACAGCCCGACAAAAGCGCGCTTCGACGGCGACGACCGCAACGGGCTCGAGGCGCTGGCGGCGATTTTTCTGGAATGTTCAGACCTCGAAGGCGTGGGGTAGCGCCCGCTCCCCGCGGAGGGGCCATGGAATTCGATCTGCAGACAGCGGCGGTGATCGGGGTGCTCTTTGCGAGCACCCTCGTGCGTTCCACCTTCGGATTCGGCGACGCCCTTCTCGCCATGCCGATTCTGGTCATGATCGTCGGACTGCGCACGGCCACGCCGCTCGTCGCCCTGGCGGCGAGCACGATCGCCTTGACCATCCTCGTGCGCCACTGGCGCGCCGTGCGCTTCGTCAGCGCCTGGCGGCTGGTTGCCGCCTCCCTCGTGGGCATTCCGGTCGGCCGCTACCTCCTCGAAGGCCTGCCCGAATCGGTGATGAAAACAATCCTCGCCGCGGTGATCGTCGTCTTTTCGCTGTTCCATCTCCTCGGTCGCACACCCTTCGGCCTGAAGACCGAGCGCGGCGCCTGGCCCTTCGGTTTCGTTGCCGGTATTCTCGGCGGCGCTTACAACACCAACGGTCCGCCCGTGGTGATCTATGGCCTCTTGCGGCGATGGCCGGCGGATGCGTTCCGGGCCACGCTGCAGGGGTACTTCTTTCCCACCGGTCTGCTGATTCTCATCAGCCACGCAACGACCGGTCTCTGGACGCGCCCCGTGGGCGAGTATTTCCTGTTCAGCCTGCCCGTGGTGGTTCTCGCCGTCTGGCTCGGCGCGCGCCTCAATCGAGCGATCCCCGAGGGGAAGTTCGATCGCGCAATTCACGTGCTGCTCCTGTGTGTGGGTGTGCTTCTCTTTGTGCAGACCCTGTTCTGATTAGCTGACTTTCTTTACGTGGGGGTCGGAGAGCTTTGCCCTCTTGGCGGGGCGCTCCTTGGCGAGGCGCTCGAACTCGTTCAAGGTGGCGCGGAGCGTTTTCATCTCGGCGCGGGTGGACGCGGAGCGGTCTTTTCTCGACTGCTGCCGGGAGAACTCTCCGAGCTGCCGCCCGATCGCCGACGGTCGGTAGAGAACGAGAGCGCGCCGCTTGCCCGACGGGCCCCTGCCGCGCAGCGGTCCCATCACGGCGGCGTCCATCGACTCGTGGAATCCGATCGTGTCGTCGAGGGTGTAGGCGCAGATCCGCTCGGCGCCGGCGCGCCAGGCGCGGAGCAGGGTGTAGCGCACGAGGTTCTTGCCGATGGCGCGGATCCGTTCGCTTCGGATCCGTTCCTTGTCGAAGAGGCCGGGGCAGACAAAATTTCCAGTGTGGGGGAGGAGCGGGAGCACGCCGATCTCGGGGCAGACGAGCACGTTGCCCTCGGGATCGTGGGTCGAGTGGGTGCCCGCGCCGGTGAGGTCGTCGAAGAAGTCAAAGATCCTGTTTTCGTACCAGGGCGTCTCTCCGTCAACGGCGGTCACCGCCAGGGGAGTGATGTAACCGAAAGGGCCCACACCGTCGGCGCAGGCGAGGTTGTGCAGTTCGCCGGCATGCTTGATCCGGTTGAAGAACTGGTCCTTGAGCAGCTCCTTGACCTTGCCGTCCTCGACGCGCTCCTTGAGAGTGCGCTGCACGAGGAAGTCCCAGCTCAGCAGCTTGATGCGGTAGAGGCGCTCCACGAGTTCTTCCTCTGTCCAGGCGCCCCTGGAGAGGAATTCAGGGATGGAGAGATAGTCTATTCCCTTCGCGCGAAGCATGGCTCGACCTCTTTTCTGTCAAAGGATGCCGGTGAACGTCGGCCGGCTCTGTATATATCTATATAGGCCGAGTCGGGAAGTAATCATCAGGGAGGGAATATTTTGGCACGCGCCCCGAAATGAGGGTTCGATCTCTCCGAGTGCGTTTACCAGTTCTCGAAACGGGGATCGAGTTCGAGGCGGATCTCGGTAACCTCGTCGGCCTTGATCGCCACATCCATTTCGCGCAGGTTGCGCCGGGGATACTGGCCCGGATTGGGGAGGCGCTGAACTCCCTCGAAAACGACGATGCGGATCTCTCGAGCCGGAAGGTGGTCGAAGCGGAAGGAATTCCATTCCAGCGACCTCTGGCTCAAGGGCGTGTGGCCGGGGAGCAGCGCCTCGTGGTGGTCGCCCCGTCCGAGGGACTTGAAGAGGCCGATCTGAACCGGTTTCTCGAAGGGATCGCCGTCGAGGTCGACGATCGAGACGATGAGCGATCCGAACCGGGACGTTCTCACCACGTTGAGATCGCCGAGATTGAGGTCCTGGCCCGCCGCAAGGGTGAACGGGTCCGATCGATAGTCGTCGAATCCCGAGGCGCGCGCCTCGAGCCGAAAGGCGCCGGCCGGAACGGCCGAAACCCGGAAGGCGTCGCCGATGTGGTTGTTGAGCTCGGCGGCCACCCGTCCCGTGTCGCAGTGGCGCACCAGAAAGAACCACTCCGTGAAGTCCGCCTCGAGACGCAGACCGCTCGCCGCGTCGCACAGGGCGCCGCTCACCGACCCCCTGGGCACGACGAGATCGATGCGAAAGGGATCGGGCGGATCGGCGGGAACGATGATGTAGGGGAGAAAAGGCCGGCCCCCGTCTTCGAGGTGCACATCGATGCGCCACTGGCCGGGCACGAGGTTTCGCGGCCGGAACTCGCCGCGCGCGTCGGAGCGGCACGCCTCGTAGATCTGCCCGCGCTCGACGAAACGGTAGGTCTCGTTCCGGTCGAGCGACGAAACCTGGACGGCGAAGAAAAAGATCCGCGCCCCCTGCGCGGGGCTCCCGTCGGTGTAGCGCAGCGATCCCAGCACGGTGAAGGGCGCTTGAAGGGTCTGCCGCTCGATCTCCACGGTGATCGCCCCGCCCGAGGGAAGGGACGCCTCGCGCGTGATCCTTTCCGTCCCCGTGGAGACGGTGATCGTCCACGCGCCGGGAGCGACGCTGAAGGTGTGTTCCCATTCCCGATCGGTCCGGCTGTAGGAATGGGGCGCAAAATGGGCCGACCGGAACTCGAGCGAACCCTGGGCGCGGCCGATCATCTTTTCGCTGAAACCGCGGTCGCGCCACGCCTGTTCGCGCTCCCGCGCGGCGCGATTGCCGAGGGCGACGGTGAGCCGCCTGAAGTCAGCCATGTCGAAGCCCGCGCCCCTGATGCGGAGCAGCCCCTTTTTTTCGAGCGGCGCGCTGAGGTCGTTGAGGCCGTCGGCGGGGGGCACGTGGAGGGAGTCGACGATCGTCGTCGTGTGGTATTGCGATTGGAAGACAAGGTTGTACGAGGCGTCGGCGCGCAGGCCGAGCCGGTCGATGGGGATGGCGAAACGTCCGCGCGAATCGCTGTAGCAGCGGCCGAACTTGATTTTCCGGCACCCGCCCGTTTCGGTGGGCGCCTCCCAGAGAGCGACCGCGCACTGGGCGACCGGATCGCCGCTTGTGCGGTCGAACACCCGGCCCGACAGGCATGGCGCTTTGCGGATTGCGGCGAAGGCTTCGTTTTCCCTGGAGAGGATCTTGAGGGGTTTGTTCTCGGCGGCCGCGTCGATTTCGCTGACCAGTTCTTCTCTCCCGGCGGCCGCTTCGGCAATGGCGGTCTCGGCGATCACCGGCTCGGTCCGGTCGGGGCGATCGAGAAAAACGAGCAGGGCGGCGAGCAGAATCGCGGCGGCGAAGACGATCAGAATCACTCCTGCTCGAGGCATGACGATCTTCCGAAGCGATGAACGGGCGCCGCGATGGGTCGAAAAGATACCGGGGATCGAATCCCATCCGGTCGCTGTGATTCGGATGGAACCGAGCCGGGGTACGGGTATACTGTAGCACAGTGCCCCCGGTCTCACCAAGCAACATGTGGCGGAGTAAATCGATGAAAACATGCTGGCTCGTCCTGTCTCTCTGTTGGCTCCTGACTCTGTCCTGTCCCGCCGACGAGACTTCCGATTACGACAAGTACTGGCCCCAGTGGCGCGGCCCCGAGGGAACGGGAATGGCGCCCCACGGCGATCCGCCCGTGGAGTGGTCGGAGGAGAAAAACGTTCGCTGGAAGCTCGCCATCCCGGGCGAGGGCCACGCCTCTCCCATCGTGTGGGGCGAAGTGGTCTACGTGCTCACCGCCGTGAAGACGGAAAAGACCGTTGAAGCCGGGTCGGGCGAGGCCGAGCAGGAGCCGGCCTCGGGACGCCGCAGGCGATCGAGGGCGCGTAAACCGACGAACCTCTACGAGTACGTCGTCATGGCCGTCGACCGCAAGAGCGGCAAGGTTCTCTGGCAGAAGACCGCCTGCGAGGAGCTGCCCCACGAGGGCAAGCACGCCGACGGGAGCTGGGCGTCGCCTTCGCCCGTCACCGATGGTGAGCGGCTTTATGCCTACTTCGGTTCGCGCGGCCTCTTCTGCTACGACATGGAGGGTGAGCTCCTCTGGAAGAAAAACTTCGGCGACCTGACCATCGCCCACAGCTTCGGCGAGGGCACGTCGCCGGCGCTCCACGGCGACATGCTCGTGATCAACTGGGATCACGAGGGGGAGTCGTTCATCTGCGCCCTCAACAAAAAAACGGGCAAGGAGTACTGGCGCAAGGAGCGCGATGAGCCGACCTCGTGGGGCACGCCGCTCATCGTCGACGTCGACGGCGATCCGCAGATCGACGTCAATGGCACAAACCGCGTGCGCGGCTACGACCTGACCACGGGATTCCCGATCTGGGAGTGCGGCGGCATGACGCGCAACACCGTGCCCACGCCGATCGAAGGCGACGGCCGGGTGTTCGTCATGAGCGGTTTCCGCGGCGCGGCGCTCGTGGCGATCGATCTCGCCGGGGCGTCGAAGGACGTCACCGGCACCGAGACGGTCGCCTGGACCCACGACAAGCGCACACCCTACGTGCCGTCGCCGCTCCTCGACGAGGGACGGCTCTACTTCCTGGCCACCAACACGGGCGTGCTTTCCTGCTTCGACGCGGATTCGGGCGAGGCTCTCTACACGGGCCAGAAACTCGACGGCATCAGGGGGGTCTACTCGTCGCCGGTGGGCGCGCAGAATCGGGTCTACTTCAGCGGCCGAAACGGCGTGTTCGTGGTGATCAAAAACAGCAGCAGCTACGAGGTTCTCGCCAGGAACAGTCTCGACGACTCCTTCAGCGCCTCACCCGCCATCGTGGGCGACGAGCTCTACCTGCGCGGATTCAAGAGCCTTTATTGCATCGCGTGCGATTAGGAAATCGCACAGTGCGAATAAGAATTCGCAAGACGGGCGAATGATCCCACGTCGTGGATCGCCAAGACCTTGAAGCTGATTCGTTTCATTTTCTATTGGTGCGAATTATCCGTCGATATGCTTTTTCAGCCAGCATTCCCAGTCGAGTTGGCTTTCTCCAAAATCTTGACCGGTGATTTTTCGAAGGGCCCTCTTGACGTTGGATCGGACGCGTTCGTCCTCGTCGAAACGGAGATGTTCGATCAATTTGTACAGGGCGCGTGTGTCACCCATGTCAGCGAGCTTTCCGATCGCCTCCGCCGCCGCAGCTCCGACGCGAGGGTCATCGTCGTCTAACGCGATCATCAGCGACGGGATGACGCACTTGGCCTCGAGGCCTCCCAGGCGCCGTGCACCCTCGGATCTCGATCGCGGGTTGTCTGATTTCAGGGAGGCCAGTCCCTCTTTGACCTCAGCCGAAGACTCGTCGATCCGCTGCTTCTCCCGTCGTTCCAGTCGTCTCAGCTCGAGTTCGTACACAAATTCGAAGAGATCCTTGCCTTTGGCGACTCCATCATCGAAGGAGGGATCGTAGGTGACCAGACCGCAAAGGAAATCCACAACCTCGCCAAGATTCAGATAGAACCCCAGATTGATGGGCATTACATAGGCTTCTCCGCCGATTCGAAAACGCGACATCATGGGCGGCCGCTTCTCTTTGTACTGGAACATGGAGATGCAAAGTTCACTGCTCTCCTCCCCGTCTGCACCGAGAACTGCAAAATGCACGAAGGGATTGAGTTTGTCAGAAAGAACGAAGCATCTTCCGAACGACTCGAATCCCGGCCCTGCCGCAAAACCAAAACCGATTCCCGAGTAGTCCGTCACCTCCGCCTTGGCGCCAAAACCAAAACAAACACTGGCTTTGACATCAACCACGTCGGTCAAATCAAGGCATCTGTCCCGTGTGTACGCTATCGCCGAAGAGCAGCCGTTTGCGCACAGAAGCAGGGCGATGAGAAATAAAAAGGCTGCATAGGGGACGTGACTGACTTTCATAGTCTCTCCTGTTGCGTCGACCGATATGGATCGTGAAAGATTCCCGAAAGCAATCTCACGGCACGAAGCGCAACTCGACCGCGTTGGACGCATAGTCCCACTGCGGCGTGGAGAGTCCGAAAGCGAAGTATATCGTCCTGCCCGTCCACCCCGCCAGGGATGGCGCGTTGAGCGTGGCCGTTCCCCGGCCGGCGGGATCGAGGGTGCCGGCAAAGTGGGCAAAGACCTGGCCGTTGAGCCGGGCGAGCACATAATTGGTGAACCAGTCCCGATTGATCGGAATGGTGGCGAGACCGCCGGGAAGCAGCGTTCCGGGCTCGGTGCCGCTCAAACCGGCGCAGAGCAGATAGTCGCGGTTGGCGTGGGCGATCCCCGGATCGAGATCGAAGGTGATCGCGCCCCCCTCGGCGGCGTAGAGGTGGCGCCGGTTGGTCACGAGCGGCGCGCCGAGATAATCGATCAGGGTGCGCACCGTGATCTCCGTCGCCGCGATCGCGTCGTCGAGATCGATGGCGCTTCCCACGTGCACATGGCCCGCCGAGAGGGCCTGGAAGAGCACACCCGGATCGGCGTGGAGGTCGTGAAACCACGACGCATGGTAGCCGATGTATTCGCACAGGTAGCGGCCGCTGTCACCCGTATTGTCGACAAAGGCGTCGAGGCCGATGGCGGCGTCGTTGACCGCGTCGGCGATGGCCTCCATGGGTAGGGCCGCGTAGCGGATATGGTCGACCGATTCCGTGCCGTCGGGCGGGGCGGGCGTGGGCTGGTAGGGAGACTCGTAGTCGTCGTACCAGCTCGACAGGTTGCGGTTGCGCCATTCGAGCTCCCACCAGTTGTTGGCATAGGCCCGGCCGAAGGTGATGATCGCCACGGGATTGACGGCGGCGGTGATGAGCCAGAAATCGTCGGACGTGTCCTGATAGTCGACCTCGAAATCCCCTTCGCCCTTGCCGAGCCCCGAGGGGAACTCGGGGAAGAAGGCGAGCACGTTGTAGCCCCTTCCTTCCCAGTCGCCGCCGATCCAGCCCTGGGGGTTCTGCACGGGATCGGTGCTGAAGCGCCGGATCATCTCGTTGGTCGGCGGCCAGTAGCCGGTGAGCATGATGCTCGGAAGGCCGTTGCCGACGGCGCCCTCGATCTGCCTGATCGCCGGTTCGGTCCTTTCGAGATCGATTTTTTGGGCGTAGGGAGGGAGCGCGCCCCCCTCCGGCTCGCGGAAAGCCTGGGCCGAAGCCGGCTCGAGCGCTGCCGCCGCCACGATGGCGAGACCGATAGCCCATCTCAGTGCACGATTAAATTTTCCGTCACACATCTGTCGATCTCCCTGTGCGTTCTGGCGAGTGATCCTGCTCGGCGCCCCGGCGCCGGGGCCGGAAAGGATTATACCACAGAGCTCCCGGTTATTTTGCGATCGAAGATCGTCATTGACTCAACGCTCGGCCTGAGTCATAACATTGCCCTGAAATTCGACACAACGCGTCCCTTCAGAAAGGGAAACCGTCCCTTCAGAAAGGGAAAACGCCCCCTCAGAACGAAAGGCAGAGGAGATGATCATCGGCCTCATCGGTCTGGCCAATTCGGGCAAGACCACGATCTTCAACGCGCTCACCGGCTCCGAGGCGGCGGTGACTGCATACGCCAACGCCAAGGTCGAACCGAACCTCGCCGCTGTCGCCGTGGCCGATCCGCGCGTGGCCCGGCTCGAGGAGATGTATTCGCCCAAGAAGACGACCTACGCCACCGTCGACATGATCGACTTCGTCGGCCTCAGCGAGGGCGCCGCCCAGGGGGGCGCCTTTTCGGGCCTCACAATGGGCCTCGTGAAGAACACCGACGCCATCGGCCTCGTGGTGCGCAATTTCGACGATGAACTCGCCGGCGCGCCCGATCCGGTGGGCGACATGGAGCAGATCGAGGTCGAGCTCTTCATGTCCGACCTGATCATCGCCGAAAAAAGGCTCGAGAAGATCGATCTCTGCTACAGGCGGGGCCAGAAGGACCGGGATCTCGAATTCGAGGAGGCGCTGCTGCGCAAGATCGTCGATCAGCTCGGCAAGGACCGGCCGATCCTCGAGATGGATCTCAACGAAGACGAGTCGAAGGCGGTCAAGGGTTTCCACTTTCTCACGAAGAAGCCGATGGTGGTCATTGTCAACTCGAACGAGGAGAATTTCGGCAAGAGCGCCGATCGCATCGCGGCGATCGAAAAGCGCCACCAGGCGATCGAGTTTGCGGGGACCTTCGAGATGGAGCTCGCCCGCCTCGACGACAAGGAGGAAGCGCGGCTCTTCATGGAAGACCTGGGCATCGCCGAGTCGGCGCGCGACCGGCTGACGCGCATCGCCTACGACACGGTGGGATACATCAGCTTCTTCACCGTCGGCGCCGACGAGGTGCGCGCCTGGAACGTCTGCCGGGGGCAGTCGGCGGTCGAAGCGGCCGGCGCGATCCACAACGACCTGGCACGCGGTTTCATCAGGGCCGAGTGCTTTTCCTACGACGACCTGATCGAGTGCGGGTCGGAGAAGGCGGTGCGCGAAAAGGGGCGTTTCCGGCTCGAGGGCAAGAACTACGTCGTCAACGACGGCGATATCCTGAGCATCAGGTTCAGCGTCTGACAACAGCTCCCACCGCCCGGCCCATTCCGCGTGAAATCATGCCCTTCTAAACTTTTGAAGTTGGCCACCGGTTTCCGTCCGAAATTGCCGATAGGTGTAGGGTTTACGCTGGAGTAGGGATACTGCCTTCACCGCGAGGTGAAGTCTGACGGCGCCCGGAGAGAAAGGACAGCCCCCGATGGGCGAGGATCGATCGCCGAAAAGCCAGAAGTGCCGCCCCGCAACGGGAAGCACCGAAAATATCGAGGAACTCAGAGAGGCGCTTGTCGAATCGGAGGAGAAGTTCCGTTCCCTCTTCGAATCGACGAGCGATTCGGTGATCCTCCTCGACGACACCGGCTTTTTCGACTGCAATTCGGCCACTCTGAAGATCTTCGGGCTTTCCTGCCGCGACGAGTTTTGCGGCCGCCAGCCCTTCCAGTTCTCGCCCGAAAAACAGCCCAACGGAATCGATTCCCAATCACTGGCGCGGCAGTTCATCGAGAGCGCTCACGAAAAAGGGCGGTGCCTTTTCGAGTGGACCCACCGCCGGGCCGATGGATTCGAGTTTCCCTGCGAGATTCAGCTCAGCAGCCTCACCTGGGAAGGGCGGAGGGCGATCCTCGCCGTGGTGCGCGACATCACCAGCCGCCACCGCATGCAGAGCGCGCTCAAGCACTCGGAGCAGCGGCTTTCGCTCCATGTCGACGAAACACCCCTTGCCTACATCGAGTGGAACACCCTGCTCGAGGTTCAGACGTGGAATCGGTCGGCCGAGAAAATCTTCGGCTACTCGAAAGAAGAGGCGCTGGGACGCAGCGCTCTGGGTTTGATCGTTTCCGAGGACGAAGAGGGCAATATCGATCAGGTGGTGCACGACCTTCTGCATCGGTCCCGCAGTGTGCGCGTTACCAATCAAAACGTCACCAAGTCGGGCCGCGTCATCCTCTGTGAGTGGCACAACACCCCGCTCATCGGCGATAACGGCGAAACGGTCGGTATCGCCTCCCTCGCCCAGGACGTGACCGAACGCCGGCAGGCCGAGGAGGCTCTCCTGAAGAGCGAGCAGAGGAAGGATCTCGCTCTCGATGGCGCCGATCTCGGCCTCTGGGACTGGGATATCAAAAAGGGCGCCTCCTTCTTCAGTCCGCGATGCGCCGGCATGCTCGGTTTCGATCACGACGAGTTCGGATCGCAGATCGAAAGCTGGCACGACCGGATCCACCCGGAGGACCGTGCCCGTTTCGCCGCGGCGCTGGATAGCCATCTCGGAGGTGAGAGCCCCTTCTTTCAGGCCGAGCATCGTTTGCGCACGAAATCGGGCGGATGGAACTGGATCTTCGCCCGGGGGAAAATCGTCGAGTGGGACGACGAGAAGAATCCCAGCCGCGCCCTGGGGACCTTTCACGACATCGCCGAGCGCAAGGCGAGCGAGAACGCTCTGCGCCGCAAGGACAGGATCATGCAGGCCGTCGCCCTGGCGGCGGAAAAATTTCTCGGCTCCAGTTCGTGGCAGGACACGATTGCCGAAATTCTCGATCGGCTCGGCAAGGCGACCGAGGTGAGCCGCGTCTCGATTCTCGAAAATCGCCAGATGGCGGGGGGGGCGCTGACCGCCGTACGGCGTCATGAGTGGACCTCCCTCCGAATCCTTCCGCTCACCATCGACGCGCAATCGAGAGAGATCTCCTTCGAGGCCGAGGGCCTGAAGCGGTGGGGCGAGGTTCTCCGGACGGGAGAGGTCATCCACGGCAAGAGGGGCGACTTTCCCGACGTGGAACAGGACCGGTGCTTCAGTCACGATGCGCTCTCCGCTGTTGCAGTGCCCGTCTTTGTCAACGACGAGTGGTGGGGGACGATCTGCTTCGACGATTGCCGCATCGAACGGGACTGGACGGCGGCGGAGATCGACTCGCTCAAGACGGCGTCCGCCCTTTTTGGATCGGCCATTCAGCACGAACGGGGCGCCGCCGCTCTGAGGCTCGCCATGGAACGGATGGATGCCACCAACAGGGAGCTCGAACAGGCCATCGACCAGGCGAGCCGCCTCGCCGTCGAGGCGGAGAGCGCCAACAGGGCCAAGAGTGAATTCCTTGCCAACATGAGCCACGAGATCCGCACGCCGCTGAATGGGATCATGGGCATGACGGGCCTTCTGCTCGATACGAAACTCAATAACGAGCAGCGCGATTTCGCCGAAACGGTCAAGAAATCGAGCCACTCTCTGCTCACCGTGATCAACGACATCCTCGACTTCACCAAGATCGAGGCGGGCAAGCTCGACCTCGAGGAGATCAACTTCGAGCTCAACTCGGTGATCGACGAAGTCAACGACGTTCTGGCGCTCAAGGCGGAGAAAAAAGGTCTCGAATACGTCTCCTTCATCGAGCCCGGCGTGCCCACCGCGCTGCGCGGCGATCCGGGCCGGCTGAGGCAGATCCTGCTCAATCTCGTGGGCAACGCGGTCAAGTTCACGAACAAGGGCGAGGTGGCGATTCAGGTGAGCGTCGATTTCGAGGACGCCAACGATGTGGTCCTCCGTTTCACCGTGGCCGACACGGGGATCGGATTCTCGCCCAAGAAGCGGGACACTCTCTTTGACGCCTTCACCCAGGAAGATGCGTCGACGACGCGCAAGTTTGGCGGAACGGGGCTGGGGCTGGCCATCTCCAAGCGTTTTGCCGAAATGATGCACGGCGAGATCGGCGCCGACAGCGTGGAAGGGGCGGGCGCGACCTTCTGGTTCACCGCAGTGATGGGCAAGCAGGTCAGAACATGGACCAACGCACAGGGGCCGGAGCGCCGGCTCCGGGAGCGGCGTGTCCTGGTGGTGGAAGACAATGCTTCGAGCCGGATCGCCCTGGCCAAGATTCTACGCTCGTGGCAGTGCGACTGCGACACGGCCGAGGGCGCGCGGAGCGCCATCGACAAGATGCGCCACGCGGCCGCGGCGGGAACTCCCTACGACACCGCCATCGTCGACAGCGACATGCCCGACATGGACGGCATGAGCCTCGGCAAGAGGATCGGGAAGGACAAATCGCTCGACGACACGCACCTCGTGATGATGGTTCCCCGTTCGGCACAGTGCGACGCCAAGAGCCTCTCCGAGGGCGGATTCGCCGCCCAGTTGGCCAAGCCGATCAAGAAGCGGCAGCTCTCCGAGTGTCTCCTCAATGCCGCCGGACCGGCAAGGGCACAACCGCCGCGCGACGAGAGCGAAGGGGGCGGGATCGACGGGGCGCGCGAGCGCCGGGGGGCGATCCGCATCCTGCTCGCCGAGGACAACGTGATCAACCAGAAGGTTGCGGTCAAGCTGCTCCAGCGTGAGGGATACCATGTGGACGCCGTCGGCAACGGCGCCAGGGCGCTCGAGGCGCTCGAGCGGGAGTCCTACGATCTCGTGCTCATGGACATTCAGATGCCCGAGATGGATGGGATCGAGACGACGCGTATCGTGCGCGACGGCTCATCGGCCGTGGGTAATCACGAAATCCCCATCATAGCCATGACCGCCCACGCCATGAAAGGGGACCGTGAGTCGTACCTGGCGGAGGGAATGAACGACTATCTCTCCAAACCGATCATCCTCTCCGAACTCGTCGCCGCCATCGAGAGATGGACGTCTCAAGGGATCAGCAAAACCGCCCAATAGCCCCCGCTATTTTTTACTCCGCGCCTCGACCACCTCCTCGGCCAGAACGTGGGGCATTGCCTCGTAGCGGTCGAAGTGCATGGTGAACTCGCCGCGGCCGCTGGTGAGGGTCCTCACCTCGGAGGCGTAACCGAACATCTCGTCGAGCGGCACGCGCGCCCGGAGCGAGGCCATGTCCTCCTTCACGTCCATCTGCAGAATCTTGCCCCGCTTGCTGCAGAGGCTCCCCGTGATCGCGCCGGTGTAGTCCTGGGGCGCGGTGACTTCCACGGCCATCACCGGTTCGAGGAGCTGCAGGCCCGCCTTGTTGCAGGCGTCGCGAAAACCGATGGTGCCGCAGGTCCGAAAAGCGTGTTCCGACGAATCGACGTCGTGGGACGAACCGTCGAAGAGGATCACCTTGATATCGACCATGGGAAACTTGGCGAAGGGACCCTTCTCCATCGCCTGGATGATGCCGCGCTTGATGGCGGGGATGTACTCCCTCGGTATCCGGCCCCCGGTGATCTTGTTCTCGAACTGGAGTCCGGCGCCCGACTCGCCCGGCTCGATGTAGATCTTCATGTGCGCGTACTGGCCGTGGCCGCCGGTCTGCTTGACGTGCTTGTGCTCGTGCTCGGCCGAGCCGATGATCGTCTCGCGGTAGGCGACCTGGGGTTTGCCCACGTCGACATTGACGTTGAACTCGCGCATGAGGCGGTCGGTGATGATCTCGAGATGCAGCTCGCCCATGCCGGAGATGACGACGTCGCCCGTCTCCTCGTTGCCCATCACCGTGAAGGTGGGATCCTCCTCGGCGAGCCGCACGAGCGACTTGGAGAGCCTCTCCGAGTCGGCGCGGCTCTGGGGGGTGACGGCCACGCCGATCACGGGCGCGGGAAAGTCGATCGTCTCGAGCACGATCGGATCGTGCTCGTCGCAGAGCGTGTCGCCGGTGAAGGTGTTGGCCAGGCCGACCACGGCGCCCACCTCGCCCGCGTGGAGCGTGTCGACGCGGGTGCGTTTGTTGGCGTGCATCTCGAAGATGAGACCGACGCGCTGTTTCTTCTCACGGTTCGAGTTGTAGACGAACTCGCCCGCGCGGAGCACGCCCGAGTAGACGCGCACGTAGGTGATCTTTCCCAGGTGGTTGTCGGCCTGCACCTTGAAGGCGACGGCGGCGAGGGGCGGATCGTCGGACGGAAAGCGGATGATCTCCTCCTTGTCCTCGTTGACCGTGCCGATCACCGGCGGGAGGTCGGCGGGCGAGGGGAGGTAGTCGACGATCGCGTCGAGGAGGCGGCGCACCACCTTGTTCCGGAAGGCCGCCCCGCAGAGGACGGGCGTGATCGCCCGCGCGATCGTCGCCTTCCGCAGCGCGGCCACGAGCTCTTCGCGGCCGGGCGCTTCGCCGTTGATGAACTTTTCCGTCAGGCTGTCGTCCTGCTCGCTGATGCGTTCGATCATGTAGGCCTGGGCGTCGAGCGCTTTCTGTTGCAGCCCCTCGGGGATGGGGCCTTCCTTGATGATCACGCCCTGGGGGGTCTCGGGGTAGTAGACCGCTTTCATGTCGATCAGGTCGACGATGCCCTCGAACTCGGCTTCGGCCCCGATGGGGATGACGACGGGAACGGCGTTGGCGCCGAGCTCCTTCCTGACAGCGGCGACCACACCTTCGAAGTCGGCGCCGATGCGGTCCATCTTGTTGACGAAGGCGATCCGCGGCACGCGGTACTTTTCGGCCTGGCGCCAGACGGTGCGCGCCTGGGGCTGCACCCCGCCCACGGCGCAAAAGAGCATGATCGTGCCGTCGAGCACGCGCAGGGAGCGCTCCACCTCGGCCGTGAAATCGACATGGCCGGGCGTGTCGATGATGTTGATCCGGTGGTCGCGCCAGTAGGTGGTGGTGGCGGCCGACGTGATGGTGATGCCCCGCTCCTGCTCCTGCACCATCCAGTCCATGGTGGCCTGGCCATCGTGGACCTCGCCCATCTTATGGCTCTTGCCGGTGAAGAAGAGGATCCTCTCGGTCACCGTCGTCTTGCCGGCGTCGATATGGGCCATGAGGCCCACGTTGCGCACGCGGCCGATGTCGATCTGACGTACCATTCTTTTGCTCGATTCAAAAAGCGGGTAAGAATAGCCGAATCGCGTTCTGAGTCAAGGATATAGCCCATAATGACCGGAAAAACTTGATCAGATCGATCTGAGGGGGTTCTGGTGCGACTTCCTCCCGCCGCGGCTAGTCGCGCCAGGGGTGAAGCGGTACGGTGAATTTTTTGGTGCGGGGCAGTGGCTCGTCGACGATGAGCCGCTCCTCTTTCCTGTCGAAGGTGAGACGGATCCGGTTGTCTTTCACGGCGCGCCACGCCTTGCGCACCTCGATCTGGTTGCCCACCGCCTGGCCGTTGATCTCGACGAACCGGTCTCCTTGCCGCACGCCGACCTGCCACGCGATCCCCTTGGGATCGAGGTTGATGACGCGCACACCGTCGAGGTTGGCGCGGAGACTCATGTCTGCCGCCTCGATCGAAGAGACGATCTCCACACCGAGAGGTTCGAAGGCCAAAGCGGGATCGAAGGTGAAGGGTGTGCGCACCATCGCCTCGAGCTCGTTGGCTTTTTCCTCCCCGATGTAGGCTCTGGCCGCCGTGACGAAGTCGTTCACCGTCGGTGCTCGTCTGCCCCGTTCCCAGCGCCTATCGTTGTTGAAGTCCCGCATGAGATGGTCGAGTTTTTTTCCCGTCCCCAGGGAGCGGATCGCGCAGTCGAGCCACGCCGCCGTGAGCAGGCCGCCCGAATAGACGAGTTGATAGGCGTCGCGGTCGGCGAAAAAGATTTTACCCCCGGCGTCGACGAGGGAGAGCCTGCCGCGGTGGGGGTTCGACGCGCACTCGGCCATCTTGCCGCCGAGGGTGGCGGCGAACTCGTCCCATGTGGTCAACCCGAGCCGGGCGATGACGAGGTAGGAGAAGTAGTCGGTGAAGCCCTCGTTGTACCAGCGCAGCTCGTCGGGTGCGTGAAAGAGCCCCGCCGTCCAGGTGTGGTGGAATTCGTGGGCCACGAGGTGGGGCAGAAAGTCGACACCACGGGCGGCGAGGCGGGGCTCGACGGTGAGGGTCATCGAGTTGGCCTTGGGCGAGCCGCCCGCACCGCTCGCGTCGGGCCGCCCGAAGAGAAAGAGGTAGCGGCCGGACGGCGGCCGTCCGAAGAGGGCGAGTTCCGCTTCGACGATCTTTGCGATCGGCTCAGCGGCTGCCCGTTCGAGGTCGGGCTGTCCGGGCGCGATCGCCACGGTACCCACGAAGTCGCCGACCCTGACGGTGTGGCGGTTCCATTTTCCCAGGGCGATCAGGTCGTTGGTGAGGACCTCGAGCGACGGCGGTTCGTACGTGGCCGGCCCCGTCCGCGGCCAGGGTACGTCGGCTCCGTCGGCGCAGCCCTCGGCTCCGTCGGCGTAGCCCTCGAGGGTGACCGCAATCCGCGCGGGCTCGCCCAGGCGGGGGACGGCGAAGAGGGTCCACGTGGTGAGCATGCCGTGATCGTCGTCGAGATAGGGGAATTCGTAGGCGTCGTGCGACTCCCGCACCTTCTGGAGCGAGCGGTGGCGGATGGGGACCACGTATTCGAGCCGGATCTCGCCTTCGCCCGAGGGCTCCACGGTCCAGTTGAAAGGATCGAGCCGCTCGATCGGCAGCGGGCCCGACGGGCCGAAGGCGCCGACCGGCCCGTCGATGAGCGGCTCGTCGAGCTTGAGAAAGCTCTGTCCGGGGTGGAAGGAAAAGACCAGATCGTCGATGTTCCGGTCGAGACCGGTCAAGGAGGCGGCGACCGCCACCGTGCGGGCGGCACGATCGGGCTTGACCGTGTAGTGCAGCTCGAAGGCAGTCTCCCCGGGAGCTTGACAGTCCGCACTCGTGCTGGCGAAGAAAGAGAGAAGCATGGAAAGGATGGCCGGAATCAGAAGAGAGTGCCGTTTCATCGGTTTTGGCTCCAGGAAAGTTTTGAGAGTTCTTTTTCTACCACAGAGACTTTAGGTGCTCTCTGTGTCCTCGATGGTGATTCAAGTCTCTTGGAACACTCAATATATACGGTTCCATTCAGCGTACGCGTGAGAGAGACTTGGAAATTGTTTTCTGCCGATGATAGGGTGGTCGTCTCATCGATGTTCCCGTGGAAATTGCGGAGGTCGTCTCCATGATGAGCCGGTTGAAAAATGTCCATGTTGCCGCTTTTGTCTTTCTCCTTCTTCTCGGCATCCTTCAGATCGTCTCGGCCTTTCCCCAACTGCCCTTGCAGGTGGCGTCCCGCTTCGGCTCGGACGGCGCGGCCGACGGCTGGAGCGGCCGCAATGCGTTCACTTCGGTCTATGTCCTCTCTCTCGGCGGTCTGGGGCTGCTCTTTTTCGTGCTCTACCTCTTTATTCCCAAAATTCCGCCGAAGCTCATCAACATGCCGTGGAAAAAATACTGGCTCGCTCCCGAGCGGAAGGAGAAGGCGCTCTTGCTCGTCGCGCGCCAGCTCCTGATCATGGGCAATGGCACGCTCTGTTTCGTCCTGATTATCTTCAAGTCTATCATCGCCGCAAACCTCGTCGAAGAGGGTCCGCCCGCTCTCGGCTGGGGAACGTGGGTGGCGACGGGAGCGTACTGCCTCTTCGTACTGGGCTGGATGGTCGCCTTGTTCTGGATGCTCAAACCGCCGCCGTCGCCGGAGTGCGGTTAGTTTCGCACTCTTTCGAGCAAGTCGATGTAGGCGCCCTCGACCAGGTCACGGTCGGCGATGCCCAACTCCTGCATCAGTCCCGCTGCGATCGCGGCGCCGTCATCGGAGGACTGTCCCGCCTCGAGCACGACCTCGAGTTCCATCCACGATCCCAGACCGTCGACCGCGTCGAGGTGGACGCGCGTCTGGCCCACCATGTAGAGCCGGCGCCGCTTGCGCACCACGCCGCGCACGCCGAGGGCGGCGGCGAGCACCGTTTCGAGCGAATCGGGATCGGAAGTGGGCGCGATGAGGTAGTCCGAACGTTTCGGTCCCGCGCTGTCGGTCCGTTCGTAGTAGATGAGCTCGCCCCGGTCGGGCGCCAGAGTGCGCAGTTTGAGCCGGCCCCGTTCGATCGCGTAGAAGGTATCTTCCTGGACGATCGTTTCGCCGGGGCCGTCGGCCATTGCGGCCACACGCGCTTCCAGTCGGTCCGCGTCGTCGACGCGCGCCTTGATTTCGATGTTCGCCGGCATGGGGCCTCCTACTTTTTTCTGATCACTCCGAGCCCCGAGACGTTCTGCGAAACAGACTCGGGATCGCCGCTGTATTCGATCGTGCCAACCCCGTTGATCGTGGCATCGACAGCGCTCGTGGCGTGGACGCCGGCGGTTCCGGCGCCGTTGATGGTGACGGAGACCCTTTCGGCTTCCAGACTGTTCGTGTCCACACTGGCCGATCCCGCCACGGAGAGATCGACTGCACGCGCTCGGCCCGAGGCGGCGATCGCCCCCGTGCCGTTGATCTCGATCTCGATGCGGTCGGAGTCGACCTCCGTGATGTCGGCACTGACCGCACCGAAAGCTCTGAAACCGTCGAGCGAGTTGCAGTTGATCACGATCGTGAGGGGTGTGTCGGTGGAAATCTCCTCCTCAGATTTGACGTGGAGCGTCTTTCCCCTGACCTCGGTGAGTATGAGGGGGACGATGTTGTCGTCGCCGGTGATCGTGAAAGACTGCTCCCGGCCGCAAGTGACGGAAACACAAAACGCGCCGGCCACTTCGATACCGCTGAAAGCGTCGAGCTCGCGGTCCTCGGTCATGGAGACACCGCTCCCCTTGACCGCGTTCCCGAAATCGGAGCACCCGCAGCATCCGCAGATAAGAAGAAGCAGAATCGAGAGCATGGCGAGGTTGATCGGTTTCATGGTTTTCTCCTGCGGGGAAGGATGCCCGTGCGTTCGGCCTCATTCAACACGCCACTCGAGGATGCCGCCCGAGTAGTCGTCCTCGAGCTGCACCTCGAGCTTGAGCCCCCGCGTGACGACCTCTTCGAACTCGACGCGATTGAATCGGTCCATCGCCCTTTCATAGGGAGTCCTGTTCACCACCGGTTTCCACGTCTCGTCGTCGAGCCAGAAAAGACGCCAGCTCGCCGGCACGCGGCAGTGGCCGATTCCCCTGTCGTCGAACCAGTAGACCTCGGCGACCGACAGGGTGCGCGGCGCGTCGAAATCGTAGGCCACCCACTCGACCGATCCCTTGCGGTCCCACCAGGTGAAGCGCGCCATGCGCGTGTCCTTCGAGCTCTCCGGCGAAAGGCCGTCGTTGAGGGCGCGTGTCGTGTCGGACGCGAAGCAGTGGGACGCGCGCGGTTCGGGGGGGACGATCCACTCCCGTCCCATCGGACCGTTGTCGATCTCCGGGAAGGACGCGATGCGGAGCTTGGCGCACCCCATGGGGATGAGGAGGACCGACTCCTCGGGCCGGTCGGAACGGATCGGTCCCTGCTGCATGCGTCCCACCAGGCCGTCCTCCATCTTCCAGCCCGGGATCGGACGCGCCCGCGCGCGGAGCGAAATCGGTGCGTCTTCTTTCGTGAAGGGTTGGGCCGCCAGGGGGCGGCTCTTGCGCACGATCTCGAAGGACGACGCCGGCGATCGGTCGTCGATGACGAGTCCGTAGTTCCAGGGAGTTGTGGGGTAGACCTCGTAGGCGGGCCACTCTGCCGTGCTCTTGAGATCGGCTTTTTCGTGGTTCTGCCAGTCTTCATCGCCCTCGGCCTTGACCCACTTCTCTCCGATGGCGAGGGAAAAGGCGAGCGGGCCGCGGCTGACCGAAAGGGCGCCGCCCTGGTTGTCCCACTTCTTGACGTCGATTTCCATGGGGAGCAGAAGATCGACCTGGTCGCCATCCTTCCAGGCCCGGTCGATCTTGACGTACGAGATCGGTTCGGGCATGGCGTTCACCACGAGGCCGTTGACCTCGACGCGCGCCGCCGTGCACCAGCGCGGCACGCGCAGGTAGAGGGGAAAGCGCGTGGTTTCGTGGCGCGCCGTTTCCCCGCCGGGAAAGGAAATGGTGAAGCGCACCGACTCCCCGAAGGGATAGTCGGTCTCCTCGACGATGCGCACCGTCCGTCCGCCGGGCCCGACGCGCGCGTCGACTTCGCTCGCCGCGTAAAGCGCCGCGCAGAGCCCGTTGCCCGCCGTGGCGAGCCAAAGCTCCTCGGCATAGTAGGGCCATCCGTGGCTGACGTTGTGCTGGCAACACCGGTAGCGGTGGGGGCTGAAGGCCAGCATGCAGCCGCTGTTCTGGAGCCCGGGGCTCTTGCTCGCGGCGTCGAGCTGCACCATGTTGGGCGCCGTCAGGTAGTGGAGCGCCTTGTGGTCGGCGGTGAGCGCCGCGGGGAGGGAGTTGAAGGCCACATCCTCGCAGCGGTCGGCCCACTCCCCGTCGCCCGTGATCTTGAGCAGCATCTCGAAGCTGTGCATGAACTCGACCATGGAACAGGTCTCGGCCGCCTGGCGGGGGCCGCTGTAGCCTTCGCGGCAGTTCTCGTCGGCGCCGAACATGCCGCCCGGAACCTGCCCGAAACGGTGCATCACCTCGTGATAGTTGCGCAGCGCCGAGTTGATGAACTCGGCGTCCTTGGCCTGCTGATAGTAGACGCCCGGTTCGCGAAATCCCTGGCAGATGTTCACGCCGTGCCAGTTGGCGATCCCGCCTGTCCAGTCGGCGGTGCGTTCGTGCATCACGCGCGCCAGGTCGAGGAGGAACGCATCGCCCGTCCGGTTATAGAGCCAGTAGATGCTCTCGAGATTGTCGCCGCCGCGGATCTTCTGCCAGCTCCCGGGAAGAAGGTGTTCGCGCGGCAGAGCGAGCTGCCATCGGAAGTAGCGCGTCATGAAGGGCAGAACCCGTTCATCGCCCGTCGCCTCGTGATAGGACTGGAGGCAGTTGAGCGCCACCATGTTGGGCCAGCAGTCGTGTTTTTCCTTGTTGCGCCGCGGCCCGAACCAGCCGTCCTCGTCCTGGCTTGCGAGGATCCCTTCGATCCAGCGGCGGGCTTCGTCGATGATGCGCCGGTCGCCGAGGACGTAGCCGAGATCGCCGAATCCCTTGAGCCAGTAGGGGACTTCCTCCCAGGGGCTGTGGCCCACGCCGTCGGCGCTGAGCCAGGCGTTATTTTCAGCCTGGCAGAACTTGCTGATCTCGCCGAGCCGGCCGATCTGCCCCTCGGCCATGAGCTCGAGCTGGGTGCGCAGCCATCCGCGAGGGGTGATCGCGCCGATGGGGAGCTTGATCAGCGGGCTGTCGAGGAGGGGCGCGCGATTGGAGATGTAAAAATCATTGCTTCCCGCGCCGTCGACGACCTGTACGGCGGTGACGGTCTGATCCGGTTCATCGGCCATCTCGAGACTCCCGCAATCGGTGAGTGAGATCAAAAGGACAAGGGTAAGAAGGCTCGATGCCACTGTTTTGTGCCTCGCGGTCATGGGTTCCTCCAGGGGAGCCGGTCGAGCTGGACGTTGCCGCCCGAGAAAATGATGCCCACACGTTTAGCCGGGTTGCGCTCGGCGATCGCCCGGAACGCGGCGAGGGGGACGGCCGCCGAGGGCTCGATGATGATCTTCATCCTCTCCCAGACGAGGCGCATGGCGTCAACGATCTCCCTGTCGTCGACGACAACGATCTCGCTGACATGATCGCGGAGGATGGGAAAGGTCAGTTCGCCGAGAGACGTGAGCAGTCCGTCGGCGATCGTTTTCGGCTCGACTGAGGGGATGATCTTTCCGTCGCGCAGCGAACGGAAGGCGTCGTCGGCGCCGGCCGGCTCTCCGCCCACGATCCGGGCGCGGGGAGCCAGGGCCGACACGGTCAGCGCCGTGCCGCTCAGGAGGCCGCCGCCGCCCACGGGGGCGAGGACGATGTCGAGGTCGGGCACCTCCTCGATAAGTTCGAGCGCCGCCGTGGCCTGTCCGGCGATGATCCCGTAGTCGTTGTAGGGGTGGACGAAGGTGGCGCCCGTTCGGCCGACGACGTCGCGCGCCGTCGATTCACGCGCGGCGAGTGTCGGTTCGCAAAGGACGATCCGCCCGCCGTAGCCCTCCACGGCGGCGCGCTTGACGGGCGGCGCCGTGCGGGGCATCACGATATGGGCGTCGATGCCCCGCGCGCGGGCGGCGAGGCTGAGGGCGGCGGCGTGATTGCCCGACGAGTGGGTGGCCACCCCTCGCTCGGCGGCGGCGTCGTCGAGGGAAAAGACGACGTTACAGGCGCCGCGAAACTTGAAGGCGCCCACCTTTTGAAAATTCTCGCACTTGAAAAAGAGCGATGCCCCTGTCAGATGGTCGAGGGCCGCGCAGGTCAAAACCGGGGTGCGATGGATATGGGATTCGATGCGCCGGGCGGCGCTGCGGATCGTGTCGAGATCGGGGCGAGTCTTCATAATGGAGGTATAGTCGCCGCGTGCCGTAATTTCAAAAGCAAATTCGGTCAGCGTCTCCGAGCGAACACGCTCGACGTCTGCGAGCGAACACGCTCGACGACTGCGAGCGAAGCCCGCACATCGGAAAGGGAGAGAAAGGCTTCCCGCCGAAGCTGGTATCGGGCAGGAAGCCCGAAATCCGGCGGGAAGCTCTAAGCCTGTCAAGGACTGACAGGCTTGTCGTCATCGTCGTCGTCGTTGTGATTGATTATGACCGGAATGCCGACCGCTACAACCACGCCCCCGACGATAATCAATGTCCATTCGAGTGTGGTCAGTGCAGCGGGGGCGAGAGCCCCCGTGGCACCGTCCCGCGCCACGGCAGGCACGACGGCCTGCACCGCGCCCGCGGCCGCTCCCTCGGTCACCTGAAGAGCGAAGGTCGGCTTGCCCGCCACGTGGAGAGCAAAGTCACCTTCGGGGAGATTCTTGAATGTGTACTCGCCTTTGGCATTGGTCGTGGTTTTCTGGATGACCTTACCGTCCTTGTCGACGATCGACATCTCCACGTCCTTGAACGCCTTGCCTTTTGAATCCTTGAGAACGCCTTTGAGGTCTCCTGGAGGCACCTTCTGCACATTAACAGGATCCTGGGCGGCCAGAACCGGACTTCCCAGGAAGAGCAAGAAGGCGGCGACCAGAAATAAACCGAAGACAATCTTCATACCTCACCTCAATAAAACAACTCGTGTTGAACGTTTCTCACCGTCAGTGAATGTCGGGTGCGTAAATCACTGGCTCATAGAACACATTCGTCGATACTGTGCTCCGCCCCATCCAAGGGCGAAGTACCTTCTCGTCGTCTGCTCCCGTCCCCGATCTGGCAGACGTGGTGGTCACCTCGTTTGGTTGGCTTCTCCTTAACTGGTAGACAGGTCGTTTTTTTCTCCCTATACCCATTTTTAATCTGGTCAGGCCGAATCGTTGATTGATGCTCATCGAAAGGGATGTCGTCTCTTGTCCGATGTGACATCTCCTCGAGCGCTCTGTCGATTCTGTGTCTGACCGTGGATGATGTGATTCTCGCCGCTCTTCTTGTGCATACCCTGATCTCGCCCGGCGTGCGACTGCTGCGCTCCGTCCGAGACCTCACCGGGTTGCCCGGCCCGATACCCTGGAGTTTCCTGGCGTATGCATCACCCTGCATTAAAGATGTTCCTGAGATTTACCGTCGAAACTGTGTTACCGCCGTGCTTCTAACTATCGGTAATTTAGGTAGATAAGGTCAATAGTCCTTTAGTAGGCGCCTTGCGGAAAACTACGTAGGGAATCGATGCTCGCCCCTGTAAGCGATGCACCGATAGCCGAGCGGCCGAGGACCGATCAAACGAGATCAACAAGGTTGTTTTGAATCGCGTAGCGCATCAGTTCGGCGTTGTTGTCCATGGCCATCTTTTCCAGAATGCGGGAACGGTAGGTGCTGACCGTTTTGGGGGAGAGAAAGAGTTCCCTGGCGATCGTGCTGACCGTCTTTCCCTCTGAGATCAGGCAGAGGACCTCGAACTCGCGGTCCGACAGAATCTCGTGAGGAAGCTTTCCGTCTTCCGATGACTGAAGGTGGAAGACGAGCTTCTCGCTCAGCGTTGGCGTGATGAATTTGCGTCCCGAGGTGACCGTCTCGATCGCCGTGATGAGTTCGTCGGTGGCGCTCGACTTGGAGAGATAACCGGAGGCGCCGGTCTTGAGCGCCCGCACGGCGTACTGCTCTTCCGAATGGACGCTGAGAATGAGAACGGGAAGGTCGGGCTTTTCGGCCTTGACCTGCTTGAGAACATCGAGGCCGCTGGCGCCCGGCATGGAGAGATCGAGCAGCACCACATCAAATTCGTTCTCGCGAATCGCGCTGAGAACCTCGGGCCCCGACCCGGCTTCGGCCGTCACTTCGAACTGGTCGGTGTCGGCAATGATTTTTTTGAGACCTTGGCGCACTACTGGGTGGTCATCGGCGATCAGTATTTCTTTCATCGTGTTGTCTCCCTTTCTGGCGACGGCGTCACCGCCCGGTCTTCCATAGGAATAAACGCTTTTACAATCGTTCCACCGCTTGGGATTTTATTTAACACCACGCTGCCCCGCGTGCCAAGAGCCAGTTCCTTCATCTGAAAGAGGCCGAACGAGTCACGGGCAGCGATCGCATCTCGGCTGATTCCCTTTCCATCGTCCTCGACGCTCAGCACCAGAGCGGCGCCATCGAGGCCGAGCTTGATTTTTACCTCTCTTGCATCGGAGTGGCGGGCCGCGTTGTCGAGGGCCTCGTCGAGGATTCCGATCAAGGCGGCGGCAGTCTTCGGGCCGACATCGACCGGCTCCGGATCAAGAAGCGCGATGCACCTGATGCGCGACTCGATTTCGAAGGCGCGCGCGCGCCACTCGATCACATCCTGGAGTTCGAGATTCTCGGGTACGCCCTGTTTGCAGAGCGCCATGATTTCCCGAAGGGCGTTGAAGGCGTTGTCGATTTCCGATTCCATCGATCGGATCTCGTCGCCCCGATCGCCGC
>Ga0180429_10000570_pt1 | contig 32438 bp, 29 predicted proteins | sample SS_ome_FD_132428 | JGI IMG/M metagenome (GOLD analysis project Ga0180429, IMG submission 132428) | Hypersaline lake sediment archaeal communities from the Salton Sea, California, USA - SS_1_S_1 metaG | ecosystem: Environmental > Aquatic > Non-marine Saline and Alkaline > Hypersaline > Sediment ...
GAGGAGGTCTCATTTGAGGCTGCGTGGCAAATCGGACACCCAAGTTATGGGTTTTGTAGAGATCTTGGGGAAACATTTCCTGCGGCTGCTGTTGATTGTCATGACCATCATAGATCAGTGTCCATGGGCGCAGTGTTTCATCTTTTCACGGAGCTTGTGTCGAAGGCCGGCGGCAATTTCTTCTGCAAGGGCATGCTTGTCCGGTTTTGATTCGAGGGCCTTGGCGAGCACCTCCATGCTCATCCTGACTTCGTCGTTGGGGCCGGGGAGGGCCACGATGAGTGCATCCTCCACTTGTCCCACACCGATCCTGACCCCGTCCTTGGCGTGCCGACCTTTTCCCTTTTCGAAGGTACAGATGTAGGGCGTGGCAGCCGTCGGGTCCAGGCTGAGGACCGCCTCGACGGTATGGTCCTTGTCCTCGGCGCCCACGCCGCCTGTGGTGATGATCAGGGCAAAGCCGTCATCGTAGACAGCCTGCCTCAGGTTGCCGGCGATGAGGGTCTCGTCGTCTTTCAGGGTGGGCCCCCGCTTCACGATGTAGCCCTCGGCTTTGAGTGTTTCCGCGATGGCGGGGGTGTTGGTGTCCTTGATCTGGCCGGTGGCGACTTCGTGCCCGGTGGAGAAGACGATGGCCCTTCTGGAGAGGTTGAGGCGAATTTCCTCAACCATCTGCTCCGAACGGCCCAGCGCCTCCGTGGCTTCGTCTCTGTCAAAGGCGATCCATCCGAGCATGCCGTTGGAGTGAATCGATGTCTCTTCGGTGATGTCCACACCCGGCAGCCCGGCCAGGCTGTTGAGAAGTTCGTCCTGCTTGCCCACCACAAGGCGGGGATCCACCGTCTGCCTGAGGATGTCGATGGTTACGTGGTGGTCCTGGACGTCCGTGACCAGAACCTCGCTGTGCTCCATCCCGAGGGTGTCGGCCACGGTGGAGGCGATCTCGTTCAGATTGGCCTCCCGGAGCGAGATTCGCTCGATCCAGAGTTCGGTCTTTTCCAGGAGATTCGACTGGTGGCTACTCATCGTGTATTCCTTCCGGTGTCTTGCTCGACAGCGGTCGGCGTCCGCTGTGGCTCAAGAGACCCTGACCATCCGCTTGCCCAGGTTCTCTCCGTTGAGGAGGCCGATCAGTGCCTGCGGGGTGTTCTCCAAGCCTTCGATGATGTCCTCCCGGACCTTGATCTTGCCCGTGGCGACCCATTCTGCAAGGTCCTGGAATGCCTTCGTGAACCGCTCGGTGAAGTCGGACACGATGAACCCGCGCATGGTGATCCTGTTGACCACCAGCAGGCCGGGAATACCGCGCGGGCCTTCGGTGGGAAGTTCGCCGTCATAGCCGGACACCGCGCCACAGCAGATGATGCGGCCGTTCGTATTGGTTTGAAACAGGACGGCCTCCAGGATCTCGCCGCCCACATTGTCCAAATAGATGTCGATCTTGTCCGGACAGGACTTCTGCAAGGCCTTGTGGATATTTTCGGTCTTGTAATTGATTGCGGCATCGAACCCGAGTTCGTCGGTTAGCCAGGAACATTTCTCATCCGATCCGGCGATGCCCACGACCCGGCACCCCTTGAGCTTGCCGATCTGTCCGGCTACGGAGCCCACCGCACCGGCCGCTGCGGAGATCACGAGAGTTTCTCCGGGCCGGGGTACGCCGATCTCGGTGAGGCCGAAATAGGCGGTCAGCCCCGTGATGCCGTACACACTCAACAGGTGCGTGACCGGCTCCATGGCCGGGAGTCTGTTGAGTTCCCCAGCGGGCCGGGCTGCATACTCCTGCCAGCCGCAATCCCCAAAGACGAGGTCGCCCTTCTTGAGCTTGCTGTCCCCGGGTTCGACCACCTCGCCCAGCGAATAGCCGGCCATGATATCGCCGGCCTTGACCGCAGCACGGTAGGTCGTGCCCTGCATCCAGGCCCGGTTGGCGGCGTCGATCGAGATGTACTGCACCTTGACCAGGACCTCCCCCTTGCCCGGCTGGGGTACGTCGGTTTCCTGGAGTTGGAAGTGCTCCGGGCCGAGCTTCCCTTTCGGGATCTCCTTCAGGATGAACTGTCTGTTCTTGGTCCCACTCATCGGTAATCCTCCCTTCGGTCCGTCGCAAGATCGCACGGGCCGGTGGAATGCGAATCAGTCACCGGTAGCCTCGATCACCTCCAGGCGCATGTCCAGCAGGGGTGCGTCCACGATCTGCCGTCCGATGTCCAGGATGTCCACGTCCATGCCTCTCAGTTCGTCCATGTCCTCCATCCGAATGTTTCCGCTGAAGGCGATGCTGACCCTGTTTCGTAGGCCCAGTCGGACGAGTTCCCGGACGATACGGTCCACGTCCTTGGTGTTGCCTGTGTCGATGTGGAGAATGTCCGCATCGAACTCCATTGCCTCGCAGGCTTCTTCCACAACACTCTTATGCCTGCCCTTGAGCTGCGCTACCTTCCTGCGGTCCGTCATGGTGCTCACCGCCTGCAGGGCCTCGCCGATACCTCCGAGTATCCGGATGTAGTTCTTGTCCAGGTACACAAAGGGATCCCGGCTGATCCGAATCAGGGCCCCGCCCACGGCCACGGCCCTGCGTATGGACTCCTTCTGGGAGAGGGGCATCTTCTTCCAACCCCCGCAGACGATTTCGGGTCGTCCGGCGGCTCGCGTCACGAAGGCACGGGCCGCGGTGGCGATGCCCGAGGGCTTGGCCATGAGCCCGATCAGCACATCCTCGGCCGACACGACCTGCTTCGGTGAGCCGGAGAACCTTGCTATTTCGTCTCCGGGCCGGACCGGTGATCCTTCGTGCAAGATGCCCAGGAGGGTCAATCCCATTCTCTTTGATTCATCTGCGGCCCGATTCGTCTCAGCAACGATGCCTTCGTCATCGGCGACAATGACGGCCGTGACCTTCCTGCCGTCCACGGTGCGGAAGATTTCGTCCCGAAGGTCGGGTGGTAGGGTCTGTGTGCTCTCGACTTCTTTCATGTCTTTCGTGCCCGTGTGCGTGTCCGTGCCCGAGGAACTGAAGCACAGAAAGCACAGAAAATGGTATTGCTTCGGGTGTCGGGTCCCATCCCGGCCCAACCCCTGGATTCCCGCTTTCGCGGGCATGACAGCAAGTGGGTGACGCCTGTTACGCCTCTGCCGGGTCGATGCCTCTTTGCTTGAGCCACATGGGGAAGAGTTCCTCGTCCACCCTGCGGCTCACTTCGGGGGCCCTAACGGCCAGGTCTTCCGCCATGGAAGGGCTGACCGTGAAATTCCCGAAACTGCCGTCGAAGGCGATCACCTTGTCCGTGCCGGCCGCCTTGCCCGCGAAAGCCATGGCCGTCTCCAGGGAGTCGGCAATCACCGCGTGGTTCATGAAGTCGGGGTTGGTGGAGTCCAGGTTGAGCATGTCCGCCTGGTCCCGTCCCACGACGACGGTGGGCACGTGCCGAGGCACATCCGATATGGGAAGCCCGGGCCAGGCCTGGTTGATCACCACCGCTTTGATGGCCGGGTTGATGTTCATGATTCGGTCAAAGGTCTTCATCTCCCCGCTGAAGTACTTCGCCACCATGTCGTGAAGGCCGTAGGCGGAGGGAACGGTCAGGTCGAAGGCATCGTACTTCCCGTTCTCGAGGCAGCCGAAGGCGATGCCGCCGGAGTGAATGTAGTATCCCCACCTTCCCGCATCCCAGACGGCGATGCATTCCTCGATTTCGGCGACGAGTCTCAGGACCTTTCCGTAGTCCCGCAGGAGTTCCCTGGATATGCGTCGATCCAACCGGTACATGTCGTTGTCCGCGTCCGTTCCGATGATACCGTCCGGGGTGCTCCTCAGGATGCAGGAGAAGGCAAACTTTTCCTGCACCAGGGGCGAGTCAAAGATTGCCTTTTGCAGGAAATTGGAGGCGCGGTTCGAAAAGGTTCCGTGGAAGGCGGCCCGGGTTTCGTACCGGGCGTAGTTCATGGCGAACGCCTTGAGGCACCGGTTCATCATCCGGTGGAAATACAGGTCCCTAGGCTCGTCATGGGGGGCATGGACGATCCAGTCGCCGTCGTAGATCCTGGCCAGCCCGTACAGGGTGCCGATCTCGGTATCGATGGGGAGCGGTTTGTCAAAGGGGTGGGTGGTTGTCACTTTCCCATTCAAGTATTTCTTGAGGTCAAAGTAGTCCACCACCTCATCCGCCTCCCTGACACCCACTCCGGAGGCCACCCGATAGCGGATGTTCTCGCACCCGGTCTTGTCTCGGACCACGTCCCCGAGTGCCTTGAGCATCTCACGGTAGTGAAGGCCCTCCAGGATGTAGAAGCCGTGCTCCGAGCAAAGGATGTTGACCGTGTCCTCCGGACGGATCATTTCCATGTTCACGGAGGCCAAAGCATCCCGGGTCGCCTGGTGGGTCTCCTCCACGCCTTCCCCCTGGCGGTACCCCTGCTGTATTTCGGGGAAGAGCTCGGTCACACCGACGGACACCATGCCCGGAAGGTCGGCCGGGCGGCACGTCCTGGGAGTGGGGCCGTACATGGACGGCATGACTTCCGGTGGCTGAACGGCTGGTCGTACCATGGCTCTCTCCGTGAACGGCTTATCGTATGTCAGGCGAGACTGTCGAAATGGTATTCCGGGTATTTCCTGGCGATCTCTTCCGAAACGTCGTGAGAGGTCATTGGGAGATTGTTCCAGCGGGGATCTTCCGGTATTTTCACACCTGCACAGGCGAAGAGCTTGAAGATCACCGCCATGCAGTAGATCCCGCACCCCGAACCGGCCCCGGTCCCGACGACCACGTCTTCGGGTGATTTCGCACCGCCGATGACGGCGGCCGCTATCTCGCCGACCGTTGTTCCGGTACATGCGCAAAGCGGCAGGTCCGGCAGCAGGCCTGCCTGGGCGCACAGGGTCTGTATCTTCTCCGGATCGGCGGATTGCATGTCAAAGGCGATCGTCAGCGGTCGGGTGCGTCGAACCATCTCGACGGCATCTTCGCGGCAGACCTCGTGGCATTTTCCGCACGCCACGCAACGGTCATCTTGAACCACTGCGATCTTCTCGACTACCTTGATGGCGCCGCTGGGGCAGAGCCTCTCACACCGCTTGTCCCCGTTGCATTTCTCCGGGTCCACCTTGGACACAAACTGAACGATCTTCATCGAGCCCTCCCCATATCCGGTAGAGTCTTCCTATCCGTTGAGTCCGTCGCTTTCCCAATTGGCGAGAACCTTCTCCATGACACCTTCATCCATGGTGACGAGGTCCGGCGGTTCCCGGGTATAGTTTTCCTCTTTCCATTTGCGTGTGGCGTCGATACCGAGTCGGGCCCCCTCCCCACGCGGGGAGAGTCCTGGGTGTTCGAGGTCCTGCTCCCTGCGGTCGGAGATCATGAGATCTTGGTCGGCCCGGACATTCAGGGAAAAGGCCCACATCACCTCGGAGAGGCTGTTTACGTCGATGTCGTGATCCACCACGATCACGTTGGTGACGAACTCTGCCTGGCCCTTCTCCTGCCAGACCTGCTCGATGAGCTCCCTGGCCTGGTTTGCTCTTTCTTTCTTGATGGAGACGATCATCAGGTAGAGGGAGGCTCCCTCCTCGGCCAGGTTCATGTCCACGATCTCCGAGGCCCCTACGAATCCGCGGGCCTTGCCCATCTTCTCCGTCGCCTTGGACATGTAGTGGATTTCTGTGAAGGGCCGGCCCGTGGTGGCCATGTGCCAGATCGGGTCCTTTCGGGTCGTGATTCTCTGTATCTCGAATACGTGCGTCTCTTTGGGCGGTGAATAGTACCCGTGGAATTCCCCGAAGGGCCCCTCGGTGGCGCGAACACCTGCCGGGATCACCCCCTCGAGCACGACTTCGCTTCCGGCCGGGACGGGCAGGTCGGAAAGGTCGGCCTTCACGACCTTGACGCCCCGGCCCTTGAGCAGGCCGGTAACCATGAACTCGTCCACCGGATAGTGGAGGGGATAGCACCCAGAGAGCTGAAACGCCGGGTCACACCCGACGGCGACCACGACAGGCAGGTCTTTGCCCATCTTCTCCGCCTTCTGGCAGTGAATGTTGCCGTGTTTTTTCGGCAGCCAGTGCATGCAGGTCTTGTTCTTGTCCAGGTACATCATCCGGTAGGTTCCCGCGTTGATCTCACCGCTTTCCGGGTCGCGGGTGATCACCATGGGCATGGTGATGAATTTGTCCCCGTCCTGAGGCCACAGCTTGGTCAAGGGGAGTCGATTGATATCGATGTCGTCCCCTTCGTAGACGACCTCCTTGCAGGGTGCCTCCGTCACTTCTTGTGGGAGGTTTCCCAGGAGAGGGGCGAATGGGAGGATCTGGTCCGCCACCGGTGCGTACATGAAGGAGCCCCTGACAGCGCCTTCGAGGTCCGGGACGTCTCCACCACCCTCGGGGGGGACCAATGCCTCTGCCATCTTTTGCCGGACATGGGCGAGGAAGTCTTCGGCCCCCAGGGTCCAGGCCACCCGCTGGTGGCTGCCGAAGAGGTTGCCAAGCACGGGCAATTCCGAGCCCTTAACGCTTTCGAAGAGCACGGCCGGGCCCTGCCTGCGGGCCAGCCTGTCCACGATCGCGTTGATCTCGAGAATGGGGTCCACCTCACGGGTCACCCGAACGAGCTGGCCCTTCTGATCCAACATCTCCACAAATTCCCTGAGATCGTCGTAAATCGGCATGGATTCCTCCCCCTGATATCAGGCCCCAAACAGCTTCATCACGAGAGGGTCCGGCCTGGTCCTTGAAATCACATTGCCGAAGGCCTCCATGAATTCGGCATCCAGCTTCGCGATCTCTTCCTCGGATCGTCGGACCATTCTGATCGATTTCTCTTCACATCCGGCTGCACACACGCCGCATCCGATGCACTTGTCCTGATCGACCACAGCTGTTGTTTCGAGTTGAATGGCGCCCACCGGACATGCTTCGACACAGGTTCCGCAGGACGTACAGGTCTCGGTTGCGTTAACGGCGTGAAAGTGGTTTTTGGAATACGTGTGCGTCTTGCCCATCTTCATCGCGTACAAGTTGACACACGCATGCTTGCAGCAATTGCACAGAAGCACACCGGGCAGTCCCGTATGGACCTGGCCCGCATCCGCACATGCGTCCAGGATCTGAATCGCTTCATCCACGGTGATGTGACGCGCGTGTTCCTGTTCTACGGCCCAGCGTGCCATCTCCCCAAAGCACATACAACAGTCAAGAGGGCAGTCGCAGACCTCGCCTTGGTCTCCGTGTCGTTCCATGAGACGGCAGGGACACTGGGAAACGGCTGCAAAGTCGGTTGTCCGTCTGATCTCATGATAGAGATTCTCGTCCGGTTTGGCGTCGGGCGGAAGGACACTGACGATGCACCATGCCCGGTTGTGTTGTCCCAGCTCGGATACTGCCTCATTGACGTATATGGGCCTGAACTTGTCCCAGAGTCCGATAAGCTCCTGCTTGAAGGGGGTGCTCATATCTCCCCATCCCGATGTCTCTGCAAGGCCCGGCACCTCGAGGCCCAGGGGCCTGTAAACCGGGTTATCGGACCCGGGATCGGTGTAAAGGGTTCCCTTCTTCTCCATGCTCTGAATGAGGGATTTCAAGCCTTCCCGGGTCATTCCCGTTTTGGCTGCCAGCGCATCCAGCGTCCCTCCCTCCGGCCCCATTTGAACGGCCAGCTGAGCCTCCTCCGGGGTGTAAAGGAAACGAATGAGGTCCATGAATTCCGGTTTCTTGATTCCCGGAAGTCCGCGAAAGGTGCTTGCCAGCCAGTCCGCCAGTTTTTCGTATGCGTCCGTTGCCATACTCCACCCTCCTATGCATGCGTCGGGTTGCGGGTTGCCGTTACGCCTCTTCCGGGTCGATGCCCCTTTGTTTGAGCCACATGGGCAGGAGTTCTTCTTCCACCCGCCGGTTCACCTCGGGCGCCTTGCTGACGAGATCATCCGCCAGTGAGGGTGTGAGCGTAAGGTGACCGAAACTGCCATCGAAGACAAGAACTTTGTCCGTACCGGAGACTCTTCGGGCGAAATTCATGGCCCCCTCAAGGGTCTCGGCGGTCACGGCGTGGTCCATGAAGCTCGGATTTGTCGGATCCTTGAGATACATTTCCGCCTGGTCCCTGCCCACCACGACCGTGGGAACCCTCTTCGGCAGGTCCGTGATGATGATTCCGGGCCATGCCTGGTTTACCACGGCCGCCTTTATGGAATGGTGCGGCTCGAAGATCGTGTCCGTTTCACCGAAGGGGTTCTGCACCAGCAGGTCAAAGGCGCTGAAGCAGAACGGCTTGGACAGATCGAATGGATCGTACTCCGAATTCATGAAGACCCCGAAACAGACCCCTCCGGCGTGCACATAGTATCCCCACCTCCCGCCGTCCCAGACGGCGATACACTCGTCCAGCCCGGCGAGGAGTTGGTGCATTTTTCCGAAGTCCCTCAGGTGGTGCTTCTTGATTCGATGGTCGATCCTGTAGAGGTCGTTGTCCGCATCGACCCCCACGATTCCTGCCGGTGAGCTGCGCATGATGCAGCTGAAGGCATGTTTCTCCTGCACAAAGGGGGAGTCGAAAATGGCCCGCATGAGGAACTGGCCGCTGCGGGTCCCGAAGCTGAAGTGGTATGCCGCGCGGGTTTCGTACCTTGCGTAGGACATGACAAAGGCCTTGAGAGGCCGGTGCACGTACCGGTGAAAATACATCTCCCTCGGGTCGTCGTAGTAGGCATGGATGAACCAGTCCGCCTCGTAGGCCCGGGCCACCCCGTAGAGGGTTCCGATCTCCGTCTCGATCGGCACGCCCTTGTCCCAGGGCCCGAAGCTGCGGATCTTGTCGAAACTGTCTTTGAGCCTGAAGTGCTCGATCACCTCGGCCGTCTCTTTGTGTCCGATGTACGCAGCGACCTTCAATCGCACGTCTGCGCCGGTCCTGTCCCTGACCGCGTCCTGGATGGCCCTCAACATCTCAACGTACGCGTTTCCGCCCAGGATGCTGAACCCGTGCTCCGAGCCGAGGATGTCGACCGTCTGGTCCGGCCGGATCTTCTCCATGTACACGCCGGACAGGGCCTCTTCGGTTGCTTTGCGGATCACCGAAAGGTCGCCGCCGTGCAGATAGATTTCCTGCACGATATCCGAGAACAGATCCCTCACCTTCAACGCGGCCATTCCGGGGAGATCCGCGGCGCGCTGCTTACGGGGTTCGGGGCCGTACACAGACCGCATGACTTCCGGGGGACGAATCGCCTGCTGTAACATGTTGCTACTCCTTTTCCCTCCCGTGTCGACGCAACAACGGAAATGAATCTCAGCTCAGGATTTCGGTGTCCTGTTTCAGGTAGTATTCAGGGTATTTCTCCTGTACCTCGAGAGGCACATCGAACATGTTCAGGGTCATGTCGTACATGCGGTGGTCCTCGGGGGAGGTCACTTTCAGGCCGGCCGCCTCGAACATCCTCTGAATAACGCCGATGCAATAGATCCCGCATCCGGAGCGGGCCCCGGTCTTCATGGAGAGGTCTTCAAAGGATTTCGCCCCCTGGAGGATGGCTGCGGCAACCTCCTTTGCCAGCGTTCCGGTGCACATGCAGACAAGCTGGCCGGGCAGTACCTTTGCCTTGAAGCAGAGTTCGAGGATCTTGTCCTGATCTACAGTGTCCGGATCTGTCGTGAGCACGACCGGATCGGAGCGAGGAACCATTTCAATCGCATTCGAGGGACATCGATCCCAGCATTTCGAGCAAGCCACGCATCGTTCTTCGTTCACGCGTGCTTCCTTGTCGACCACACGTATCGCACCGGTAGGGCATACCCTTTCACAGAGCTTGTCCCCATTACACTTGGAAGGGTCCACGGTCGAAACGAATTTTACCACCTTCATCTCGCTTGCCTCCTGTTGACGCTCTCTTTGCTTTCGGCTTCGTCTACGAGAATTCCACCCGTGAAGATGCGGGCAAACATCTTCTTTAGCTCATTCGGTTTCACTTGTCCCCGGGGATCGTACCAGAGGTAGGCGGACTGTATCATTCCGAACAACGCGAAGGTGCACAACGTCGGGTTCAGGTCCGCGGTCTCGCCGTTGTCCCTGAGTTGCGCGAGAAAACTCCTGACAATCGCCGAGTACTCTCTCTGCTTCTCACGCAGTTCGTCCCAGTGTTCGGGGCTCAGAGACTTCTGATTGTAGGCGATCAAGGCCATCCGGATCGGCTCGGCTCCATAGATCTCCGTGTGCAGATCGATGGCCGCATAGATCTTCTCTTTGAGCGACACGTCCCTCTTCGAAATTTCCTTCATCCGTTCGAGGCTGTCGTCCATGATTTCGATGAGGATCGTGTACAGGATCGCCTCTTTGTCCTCGAAGTAATAGTACAGGCCGGAGCTGTTCATGTTGCCGGCCTCCGCGATATCGCGAATCGAGGTCTTCTCGAAGCCCTTTTCAACGAACAGCCTGGTCGCTACCCTGCAGATGGCTTCCTTCTTTTTTGCACTTTTCGCCACGCCCGCCTCTTCCGCCATAGAGTGCGGAATCCGTTGTTGTCCCGAATGGCCATTGACCGAACGATTAGATCGAACGATCGAAAATAGCCGCGAAAGAGCTCGCTGTCAAGGAACTTTTTCCTAAGTATTTCAAACAGTTATATGATGAGTAGCCAGGATCCGGAGGGGTAGGTTTTTCACTTCAGAAACAGCAGCTTAGGCGGTAGCCGTTCTTCATGTAGTAGTACAGTGCACCTCGATGGATCATCCGGTACATGCCCTCGGTCATAGTCTCCTTTGTAAGGGAACGATAGGCCGGATGCAGTTCTCTTAGCCCCTCGATATTGTCAAAGACCTCTCCGAGGATCCCGGAGACCAGGTCGTTGGGCACCCTTGCAGAGGTGACCAGGCTGATCTTGTACCCGATGGACGGAACGTCTTCCCTGTTGGCGCCCCCGGGATAGGATTGGGTGGGAATCCGGGTCTGGATGTAGTAGGGGAACCTCAGGAGAATCCGTCGTACGTTCGTAATCGGCACGAAGCGGACCTTTCGGCTGCCGGTGAAAGCCGCCCTCACGAGGTCGTTCGGATGCTCTGTCGTTGCGAAGAATGCGTCGATCCGACCGCTCTGGAGCAACCCCGGCGCATCGCCCGCCGGGGCCTCCTCGGCTTGGAGGTCCTTCTCGAAGTCGAGGCCGGCGTTTTCCAGGACATGCACCGAGTTCCTGTGTTCCTTGGAGCCGGGTTCTCCGATGTTCACCCGCTTCCCCCTGAGATCCTCGAGCGTGTCGATCCCGGCATCTTCTGCGACAAGCAGGCTCACGGATTCCGCGTGTACCGTAAACACGGCCAGCAGATCGGTTTGCGGGCCCTGAGCGGCCCATGGCCCGAATCCTCGGGTCGCGTCGTACAGCACGTCGGCCCTTACGACGGCGAAATCGAGATCTCCGGTATCGACTGCGTTCAGGCTGAAAACCGGCCCCTCTGTGGTTTGTACTCGGACACGATACCCCATGCCCTCGAGCTTGTTGCCCGCGACCTTTGCGATGGAATGGCCGGTCACACGAGAGAGCCGCGTAGCTTCATCGGTGCCGATCGTGACCCATCGCGGCGCAGTGGAAGGGACCTCGTGGGCGGGCTTCTCCTGTTCTCTTTCACAAGACGTGAACAGGAAGATCCCCGACAGAAGGATTAGAAATAGGGCAAGCAGGTTCTTCATTTAGAAATCCAGCTTGAATCCGACGTTGACAAATCTTCCCGGCTCCGGAATCTCGTCCCCCTGTTTCAAATCACCGGCCCCCACGGCAGCCCATGGGGTCAGGTGTTCCGTGTATTCCTGGTCGAAGAGATTCTCGACTCCTGCATCGATCCGCAGTCGATCGAAGACCTCGAATCCGCCCCGCAGGTGGAATACGGCATACCCAGGGGTTTCACTCTCCGGAAAATCGTTGTCTATCTTGTCCTGTCTCGCAGCAAGCCTGCACCCGAACTCCGCCCACCAGGGGACCTTGGTACCGAGGTCGAGCCGGCACGCAACCCTTCCCTCGAGGGGTGGTATCCGAGGAAGATCCGTATCGTCGGTCGTGTTGACTCCTCGGACGTAGGCGAGGGACACCGGAATGCTCAGGGGCTCCAAGGGCCGAAAGACCGCGGCGGCTTCTCCTCCACAGAGCCTGGCGTCCACGTTTCGAAATCCGCGAACTATGTCCTCCCTGCCGTCGCCGTTCACGTCTCGCTCGTCGATCGTGTAGGAATAGATGTAGTCGTTGAACCAGAAACAGAAGAGGCTTGCCGATACCGAAACCCAGGGGTTGTGCCAGGCAACGCCCCCCTCGACTTCGTACTTGATTTCCGGGCTCAGGGTCGGGTTGCCCACCTGGAAACCGCCGGGCGCCGGGGCAAACGCGAAAAACCGTTCCGTGACCCCCGCTGCTCTCGAACTGACGCCTCCCCCTGCATGGGCGATGAGGTCGACCCTTGGTTTCCATTCGAAAAGCACGTTCCCGGAACCGAGCGGGTCGTCTTGCTTGACGTCTGCAGCCTCCGGACCGTAGTAGAAGACGTAGTTCTCCCGTACGGTCCTCCCTTCCAGGCCGGGCCCGTCTGCGGCCCTGGCGTCGCTGGAGACAAAATCGAACCGTCCGCCTGCTCGAAGGCGGTAGGCTTCTGAGAATTCGATGTCCAGTTCCGCAAAGGCGCCCACGTCCCACTGCAGTGTGTCCGGCCAGATGTGATCCAGGAAGGTCCTGCTGCTGGCGATGATGTGCCTGGAACGAAGGGCGTCACGTTTCAGGTAGACGAAGTCGGCACCTGCGCTGAACACAGCCGACGACGACGGGCGCCATTTGCCCTCTAGACCTGTGAAAAGGGTATCCGAGTCTGCTTCGGTTTCCGCCTCGACCTTGTTCCGGCTTGTCTTTCCCTCGTTGTTCATTCTGTGATCCACGGTCCCATAGCCGACCCGAAAGAGGAATCCGCCAAAGGATTCTCCGGTTTCTCCAATGCGGTAGCCCGTGTTGAATGCGCGTGAGGAGGTCCCGGCACTGTTCATCGGCAGGGAAGGGTAGTCGATCCCCCGATCCTCCAGGTCGAGGAACCCGAACCGGAAACGGTGGTCCGGTAAAGGTCGATATGCGAGCGAAACAGAGCCCCCGAATTCCTTCTGTCCTGCGGGCACCACGGTCCCGTCGGCCGACTTGTAGTCGTCCAGGTAGCTGCCTGCAAAGCTTCCGTAGAACTCGAGCTTTTCGGTCCCGCCAAAGGCGGCGATTCCGCCCAGGACCCCGTCGCGCGCGCTGTCGTAGGTGGAGCGAAGCCATCCCCCAGACTCCGGAGCGGATCCCGCGCCGCGTTCGTAGTCGGTGGAGACCATCACGCGGCCGCCGGTTCCGGCAGGGCCGAGGGTCACGGACGGGATGCCCTTGATGAGATAGGCCTCCTGAACCGTCTCGGGTTGGAGGATCATTGCAGGGGGGTCCATCCTCCCCGGACAGGCGCCGTAGAGGGGCAGTCCGTCTACCTGGGTCTGTACGCGCTCCCAGCCGAGTCCTCTGATGACAGGCTCCACGGCACTGTGAGAGCGTTTGACCCCGCTCACCCCGGGGATGTCTGTAATGGCTTCGGCCAGGTTCGAGAAGCGGCCGGACCGCAGCGCCTCCAGGGAGACCTTTTCGGTCTCCGCCTCGACGCGCGATTCAACCACGTGCGTCTCGGGAAGCGTGTGTGTCTCCGTCTCCCCGGAAGCTCCCGGTGCAAGAGATACCCACTGGACGACTGCAAGAAAAAAGATCGGGACAACGCGCATTCTTCTCATTCGTCACCTCTTCAGCAAGAGTACAGCGTGATCGTGACAACCGCCACATTTCCAACCCCCGTACAAACGCGTTCGGGAATCCGCTTCTGTGTTTCTACCTCGTCAGTTCACCCAGCGCAAGCAAGCCACGACGATGACCCACGACGCGAGCAAACAGAAGCATGCCAGCTTCCACAGTTCTCGCACCCTTTTCGACGAAACGGTCCGGGTGTCCTCTGTACGACCCAGGGTCCCTGCGATGAAGGCCCACCCGAGCGCAGAATTCCCGAGCAACTCCAACCCAAGAAAGGCGATGGACAGGGGAACGTACTGGAGAAGGCAATAGGGACAGTGGTGGTGCGGCAGGTTCATCAGGATCGGCCCGATCCGGTCGATCATCGCTATGCAGGTAATCACCATCGTACCTGCTCCGAGAAGGAGAGAAAGCCACAACGAGGTCACGTGCCCCGTGCCGGAGGCCTTCCATCGTTTCGTTAGCAGCAGCGCCGCCAGGATTACTACGGTGAAGATGTGGCTTCCGTGGTAGAGAACCGTCCCAAGCTCACTTCCTTGTGTGCCCAGGATTGCCGGCGTCTTGATCCGTGCCACGGGGAACTGGATGTCTCCGATGACTGTGCAGCACGTGACAGGAATGCCCGGAGGTGTATAGGTGATGGCCAGCGCCATGTCCCCGATCGCATCCAGGCCTGCCAGGAAACAAAGGACCCAGAAGAACAGGAACTTTCTGTTCGTCAGGGAGTATGCTCTTGCGGTGCGGTCGATCCCGTACACGATGAACCAGGCCCCGATCAGGAAGAAGAGGACCGGTTTCAGCACCTCCAAGGGCCGAATCAATGCGGGCATCACCTGGGTCGTGCCGAAGATGCACATGGCACCGGAGACTTCGGGGATGAAGCTCTGGAGCATGAGATAGAACAGAGGCCAGTTGAGGCCCCGGCAGAGCAGGGCGGCGGCAACCAGCAGGAAGGCAAGGTACAGCCTGTTCTCTATGGAAGTCTCGTGTTCTCTGCCGCCCTGTTCCCTCTCTCTCGTCCTTAGAAAGAGTACCGCTCCTGCACCGACGGTGAGGAGAACCAGCGTCAGGAAGGACGTGAAGATGACGGTCAGACTGAAGACGTTCAGGATCAACCCGCACCCCCCCGGTCCCGGTGCACGATCTCCCCCCTGTCGAGTTGATAGATTTCATCGGCGTCCCGGAGCAGGTCGTCACGGTGGCCGGTAACCAGGAGGGTCTTTCCCTGTTCGTTGAGTTCCCTGAACAGGGCGGCGACCCTGAGTGCAGAGTCCGCGTCGATGTTCGATGTGGGTTCGTCGGCAAGGATCAACTCCGGGTCGTTCACGAGCGCCCTTGCGATAGCCAGTCGTTGTCTCTCTCCCCCACTCATCTCTTCCGGGCTGTGATCCAACCGATCCTCGAGTCCGAGCCGTTCCAGGAGAGCCGTGGCCTTCAGAAAGCGAACGCTTCTGCTCAGGCCCAGGGGCAACAGGGCAATGGAGGCGTTCTCGAGCACCGTGAGGCGTGGAAAGAGCTGAAAGTCCTGAAAGATGAAGCCTACTCGGTCTCTTCGAAGACGACACAACGCTACATCGGAAAGCCGGCTCAGGTCTTCCCCCTGGAATAGGACGCAGCCGCGGGTAGGATGGGCGATGCCCGCCAGGAGGGTGAACAGGGTCGTCTTCCCGGACCCGGAAGGGCCCTGAAAGAGCACGTACCGGCCCTGGTCGATGCTGAGCTCTATGTTCTGCAAGGCGACCACGTCCCGGGCACGGGAACGGCGGAAGATCTTTGTCAGTGCCTCGGTTTGGATCATGGGTTGCCCTCGAGAGATCATCGAATTGCCTCGGCCGGTGCTATGGTGGCAAGTCTCCAGGTGTTGTAAAGGCTGCCCGTCATGGTCAGGAGCAGCGCAAGCAGGAACGAGAAGAACAGGGGGAGAGGCAGAAACCTCGAGGGGACCGGAAAGTCCGGGACAAGCCCTGTCTCTGCGATGAAGAACTGAGCGATGAAGAGGCCGTTCAGTAGACGGATCCAGACAAAAGAAGCGAGGAAAGCGATGCAGGCCCCCATCAGGCTGAGCACAAGGTTCTCCCAGGCAACCATCTCGATGATCTCCGAGGACTGCCATCCGACGACCCTGAGCATCCCGACCTCTCTGCGGCGATCCGCCCACCCGAACCCGGACACGATGAGCAGGGCGGGAACCGCCAGCGCGAAGGCGACGGTGTAGAAGGCGGTGAAGATGCCCATCCGCATGTTGAATCCCCGGTGAAGATATCGCTCCACGAGCTGCCTGCTTTGCACCCGGATGTTGGTCAGAGGGCCGAAGCGCCTCGATTTTTCCTCCTCCTGCAACCGCATGTCGATCTCAAAGGCCCGATCCGGTTCGGCGTAGACGAGGAAATCCGTGACGTTCTCCTCCATGCCGAAGAGGTCGGCCGCGTCCTCGATGGACATGAAGATCACGCTCGAGCTCCATATCGTGCAGTCCGACGAGAAGACGCCTGCTACATGGAAGGTCTTTCTCGGCTTGATGGGAAATCGGAAGTCCGTCCCTGGTTCCAGATCGTACGTCTTGCTGATCGAAGAGCCGACCAGGACATCCCCGCTGTTCCGGAGGGGCCCGCCCTGGTTCAACCCCACGGCCGGAGGCGGTGTGGCGTCAACGGGAAGGCCAACCAGCGTAATCACGCGGTCCGCGACGTAGGTTCTGCCCACGATGCGGGGGACTGCCCTGGCGACGCCTTCCAGGGCCTCGAGACGTTCGAGGTCTTCCATGGGCAGGGGGATGCTGGACCCGGCCGCATTGCCGGTGACGTAGAAATCAGCCCCCTCGAGCACCGAGATCGCGGACTGGAACTGGACGCCCTCCGAGATGGTCAGCGCCGTGACGAACGGGAAGATGACGGCCACCAGGCACAGCAGGACCACGAGGGTGCGCGGCAGGAATCGTACGAGATTACCGCAGGCAGCGCGCAACAGGTTCCAGTGGCTCTGCAAGGAGGGCACGTTCATTCCTCTTTCGAAGTCTTCGCGGGATCAGAATCCTTCAAGACCTCTCTGAAGCGCGTCACGCTGCTCGTGGACGCAGGGCTGTAAGAGTAGCTTCCCGGAACAGGCCAGAGCTTGGATTCGTCCACCGGCTGGAGTCGCGGGTCGAAGTCGATGACGCTCCACACCGGGGCGGCAACAGCACCCATGCCCAGCCCCCCGGTCAATTCCTGAAACCACCGCATCTCTCTGTCGGAGAGCGACTTCCATCGGTGGGCATCCAACGCGAGAACAGACAGGCTGAGGAACAGCAGAATCGCACAGAATAGGAGAGGGCCCTTGGCTCTGGTTTCCATGGATCCTTCAGTGCCCCACCTTCTTGATCTCCGCCCAGATCTTCAGGGCCTCCTCATAGGTCACGACTTGGCCGCCGAACCCTTTCTGGAACTTCTCCGCATTTGTCCGATCCTTGAAGGCGATAAAGCCGGGCCCCATATCCGTGGTCACACTGCTCTTGAACACGAAGAACCCTTCCGCCGCCGGGAACTCCCGGTTGGTGATCAGATCCGTGGCGGTGGAGGACTTGAAGGCGTCCGGGTGCATCAAGTGCTGCGTCAAGCCGCATTGGACGCCGCATGTCTTGGTCACGGTTCCATCTTTCCATTGGATTGTGTAGAGGGAATGCCGGTACTTGTTCAGGTCCATCCCGCACTGAACGCACCGCATACCGTCGTCCGCGGCCTGGACCAGCGTCGCGATGAAAAGAAGAGCGAAAACGGGAATGAGCAGTCTAGACATAGTTCTTTCTCCATTTCTGAAGAGGATCAATTCACAGCCCTCACGAGTATACTCGCCTCACCGTTGAGTTCCAACGACACTTCGATTGCGCCGTCCTCGGATAGCCTCAGGGCGGCGGGTGTGCCGGACTTGCCCCCGGGTTTTCCTTCGTGAAGCCGCCCGATCGTGTTGCTGTTGACCAGTATTTCCCAGTCTCTGCCGGCATCGAGCCGGTTCACGCGAAAGGTGGTCCTGCCCCCCCCGTCGCCGGGCGTGAGCCGAACGACCAGGGTCCTCTTTTCCGCGTCGTAGACGGCCTGACGTACGAGAACACTCGGATAGTCGACCCTGTCGATAAAGGGTTCTTTGAAATGCTCGTCGCCGAAAGGCTCGTTGAACGTGGTGTAGAGCCCGTTCGAGATGTTGATCCGGGCCAGGCCGAGCAGGGCATTCCCGGCCATCGGGGTCAGGAGCACGGGCAGGCCTTCCTGGCTCCGGAGACTGTCGTTGCGAGGAAAGAAGTATGCCCCCCGGTCCCAGGTCGGGTTCAGGTGTTTCTCAGCGTATGCCAGCATGGCGGCGACCGTCTTCCTGTCCCCAAGCTCGGCCGCGTAGAGAGCAAAGTGCCCGAAGTCGGATGTGGATTGCAGAGACCAGGACGATTGGGGTCTCGGTTCAACGTAGGCAGTGCCGTCCGGCAGCCCTTTGACCCAGTCCTTCACGTGCCCGGGGTATAGGGTTCGAATTGTATCCCGGTCCCACGCATGCATCCAGGCGCCTGCCCAGGCATCGAAATAGGCGGAGGGCTGTACCCAGATGAAGTCCTGTGCGATCAGGTAGGCCTCCACGAAGTGCCCGTCCTCGTTCAGAAGGCCCCCCTTTCCCTTCCACGCCTCTTTGAAGCGCTTTGCTACCGCTGGCATCCAGTTCGTGCCTAAGATGTGGTCGTGGAACCGGAACCCGTAAAAGGTATAGCCGTTGCAGAACAGGAAGACAGCGTTCGGTTCGCAAACGAATCCCATGGGAGATGCGACGTATTGGTCGTGGATCAGCCTGGCCAGAGAGATGAAGTCGTGTTTGTACTTTTTCGGGTCGGCCCATCCCGGGAAGATGGTTTCGTGGTCGAAGGGCATGGACCCGGGCTCAGTGTACTTTCTGTCTCCGAAGAGCATCGTGTAGTACCCGACCGACGCCAGGAGGTGGCCGCTGTACATCACGTTCTCGCGTGCGAGCGGTTCGGGCCCTCCTCCTCCGAGCAGCTTGGGTTGGGGATGGGTCGCCTCGTTATTGGCATGGGTCGGCTCCCCGTTCCCGGACGACTCCCTGCCGAGCATCTTCCGGATCACCCTGTCCATGGTGCCCTGATAGAGTTCGCGGTAGGCCGGTGTGTAGTGATAATGAGACAACCCGAGCGTGAAGGCGAAGAAGAGGAGCTGGAGTGACGAAGAAGTGTCGTATTCCTGCCCTGCATCCATGCCTGCCGCAGCCCCACCTTGTCCGCGGTCGTCGTCCACGATCCTGACGATATGCCGGATGTGTCCCAGAGCCTTGTCGTCCAGGCAGAGGGCGTCCTTCGTGTCCATCCCTTCGGGTTCCGCGCAGACGGATGGAACAGAGAAGACCAGGCTGACTACGATCAGCACGCAGAAGGTCTTCATGTATGAGGGCTTCTTCATAGGAAGTGGTGCCGAAGCCGAGCCGAAGTGTGGCCGTTTCCTAGGACGCTGGTTGTTCCACGATCCGGTACCTCTGGGTCGAAACCGAGCCCATGAGGGCGTCCACTATGCTGCCGGACAGGGGAGGGGTCGTGATCGTCATCTCCCCTTCGGATTGCACCCACTCGGTATAAACCTCGTCATTCAGCAGAACCTCATAGGCTCGGTCCGTCTTCAGGTTTCGGATCACAAGGTATGTCGCATCCGTGGTCACGTGAGCCCCGTTGATGGTGATGTAGAGAACAGGGTCGTCCCAGATCGCCTGATTGACAAATACCCCGGGGTTGGTTACCTCCGCCACGTACGGTTGCTCGTAGAATTCCGGGCCCCTGGGGGACTCGACGACCGTCCGGAAATTGTTTTCCGCGCTCATGGCCTCTGCCCAAAGTGCAAAGCCGTTGGGGAAGATCTTGTAGATGGGCCAGTTGAAAGGACTGAAATACCCGTAGATCGAACCGGACCAGTCCGGTTTGCCCGCCCAGGAGTCGAAGCCATTCCGGAGTGCCGTGTAGCTTGTTTCGTCGCCCATCTCCCGGGTCAGTACCATGGCATAGCCGGTGCCGATCAGATCGACCAGGTACAGGTCTGCTTCCTCGCCCGGTCCACTGAATCGTACAACGGCCGCGCCGGGTTCGATGTACTCGAGGGCGTTCTGGATGAATTCAGGATAGCGTTCTTCGACCCACAGGGGATCAAAGCCGTGGATGAACATGTGGGACCAGGAAGAGTAGCCGCCTGTCAGACTTGTATTTACAAAAGGTGGGTCCTCGAAAGGAGCGAAATTGGTGTAGAAATACTTGGAGGCCGGGTCGAACATGTTTTCCTCGTGCCAGGTGAGGAAGGGAGCATTGACGTCCCGGGGATTCAGGCCCAGGGAGGAGGGAAGTATGTTGAAAGCCAATTGGTCGATCGTGTTGCAGCACGTGAACACCCAGGGGGTTTCACAAGGAACCGAGTAGTAGTTGTTCCCCAGGCTGTCCTGGTTGGTCAGGCTGATGTTGTGGATGTCGGCCGACAGGTCGGCGAGGTTGGTCGTCCATCTCTGGAGGCCGTCTCGGGTGATGAGTTCGACATCATTGAGGATGTATTTCTGATCGCCGGCCTGGCGTTCGTAAAAGGCCATCATCAGTTGAAGATGGCCGGTGTACATGATGTTGTGAGGGTGGATGGGATTGTCGCCACCCCAACTTGCGTCCAGCCAGTAATCCCAGGCAACGGGGTGCAGCATTTTCTGGATCAGGCCGTCGATCGCCTCTACGTAGGGCTTCCGATAGGCAGGGGTGTGCTCGGCCACCATGGAGATCCCGTAGGCGGTGAAAGCCACGTTGTACCGGTGCATGTTTGCACCCTCGCCCATGCCGATACCGAACGGAAGGTCAGGCCCCCAGTCCCCCACCGGCAAGGATTCCGGCGGGGTCACGGAGATGGAGTGCACGTAACGAAACATCCCGAGCTGTTCGTTGGTTAGATGCGGAACCCCGTCGAAGTACTCCAGGTCGTCGTAGTTCCAGTCACAGGCGGCGGTCATCGAGAAGAAGAAGAGAGAAACCACCAGGATGCGGACAGGCATGCGGGTCATGGGCTGATCCTTTCTGCTGAGAACGGCTCGGGAATGGCTCGCGGATTGACTGCCGACAGAAACCACTACTTGGATGACATAGACTCTAGACAGATTGAGTGTAGATCCGAGCGGTCTGTATTGTCAAAGAGAAGAAGAGGCCTACAGATGCACAATTCCGATGATTTCAGTATGCTTCTTTCGGATCGATACCTCTTTGCCTGAGCCACATGGGGAGTAGCTCTTCGTCGACCCTGCGGCTGACTTCCGGTGCTTTCTCGAGCAGGAACTCGCCCAGGGGCGGCGTGAGGTTGATGGCGCCGTAGCTTCCGTCAAAGAGGATCGCTTTGTCCGTCTTGCCCGTTTCGTAGGCCTGTTCCATCGCCTTCTCGAGGTTGTCGGCGATGAAGGCGTGCTTGACCACCCTTTGGGGCAGTCCTTTGGCGATCTCAGGGTCGGTTACGATGGTTGGATACCAGGAGGCGAGGTCCACGAAGAGCTCTCTCCAGGAATGATTGACCACCAGCGCCTTTACGGCAGGGTTCAGGGTTTTCGGGTACTTCTTGCGGGGAGAGCCGACCTCCATGTCCAGGTAGTCCGTGGGGCCCTTGAGCAGATTGCCCGAGGTCAGGCCGCCGGCGTGCAGGTACCAGGGCCATCTCCCTGCATCGAGTACGGCAATGCACTCGTCGATTTCAGCGAACAGGCGAAGCAGCTTTCCGTAGGCTTTCAAGGTGTTGACCATCAGCCGACGGTCGAGACGCTGGTGATCGTTGTCCGCGTCGATCCCGATGATGCCGTCCGGTGATGTGACCTGGAAGCAGGTGAAGGCGAATCTTTCCTGTACGAAGGGGGATTCGAAGATGGCCCGCGGGACCACGTTGCTGCTCCGGCTCCCGAAGTTCATGTGGTAGACGGATCGGGTCTCGAGACGGGCGTAACTCATGGTGAAGGCCTTGAGCGAGCGGCCCACCAGGCGGTGAAAATAGGTCTCCCGCGGGTCGTCGTAGTGGGCGTGGATGATCCAGTCCGCGTCGTAGACCTTGGCAAGCCCGTACAGGGTTCCAATCTCGGTTTCGATGGGGATTCCCCGGTCAAAGGGCCCCACGCCGGCAACGCGACCGTCGAAGGCCTCGGAGAGACCGAAATAGGGGATCATCTCTCTCGCCTCGATCAGGGCTCCTCCCACGCAGAACCGCAAGCGGATGTTGTCGCAACCCGTCCGGTCCCGCACCACGTCCCTGATGGTCTTGAGCATCTCGGTGTAGGCCTTGCCTTCCAGGATGCTGAAGCCGTGCTCGGAGCAAAGGAGATTGACCGTGTCCCCGGGTTTGATCATTCCCATGTCCACGTTGGCAAGGGCTTTTTCCGTTGCCGTCCGGATGCTGGAGAGATCCTCTCCCTGGAGGTAAATCCTGTCCGGGATGTCCGGGAAGAGTTCCTTGACTTGCAGGGAAGCGATCCCGGGAAGTTCGGCTGCCCGTTTGGGGGGCAGTACCGGCCCCATGAGGGACGGCATGATCTTTGGGGGGGAAACGGCGGCGTTGAGCATGACGGCCTCCTGTATCTTTACGACTTCACCTTGAAGATCGAAACGAGGTTCTCCAGCGTGCCTTCACGAAACTGTGCGCTGTCTTCTTCGAGGCGATACTCCGGATACCTCCGTGCCACCTCTTCGGGAATGTCCCACACGCCGGTATCGATCGGATACCATCGATACCCCTTCTCCGGTTCGGCCGCGTCGCCGTGGGCCTGGAGCAATCTCTGGACAGGGGCCATGCACCACATCCCGCACGACGTGCGGACGCCGGTCAGAAGACTCACCTCTTCCGGGGACCGGGCGCCCTGCAGGATCGCCCCGGCCACTTCACCGGCCCGAACGTCCATGCAGACGCAGATCCGCTCCTCCGGATCGAAGTTGGCCCGCTTGCACAGGGCAGCGATTTCCGCCGGGTCCATGTCCGAGGTGTCGCACCCCAGAACCAGCGGCTCCTCCCGTGGCAGGACCATGATTGCGCCTTCCCCGCAAGCGTCCAGGCAGTGGAGGCAGCCCGCGCACTTCGTCTCGTCCACCACCGCCTTCTTGTTCACCATCCGGATGGCCTTGGTGGGACAGACATCCTCGCAGAACCTGTCCCCCACGCACTTGTCCTCATCCACCTTGGACAACAAGTACACCTTCTTCATGTAGTTCCCTTCCTGCGGTCATCCCCCGCCTATGATCGGAAGCAGGAGAACCTCATCCCCGTCCTTCAGGGTCGTTTCCGGGACGGCATTCTCGTGATCGACCATCACACTGGTCGAGTTGTCCGTCAGCGCAGGGCTGTCGATCGTCTTGCTCAGGTGATCGAGCAACTCAGCCACCGTGGCACCTTGGTCGAGATCGACACGCAACTGGTCCGTCCCGGCCATGTTGCGAAGATGGGCAAACAATTTGACCGTCACTTCCATGGGTCATCCGTACAGGTCCTGGACGACATCATCCAGACCGCCCAGGGCTTCGAGAGATTCTCGACTCGGCTTGCCTGTTTCCTCATCCCACTCCATTGCAGCAAAGAAATTCCGCTTGAGAGACTCGTGATCCACCTTGCAGCCTGCCAGTGGACCTTCTTCCTGGGGAGGGTCTCCCACGGACCTCTTGGGTGCGACGAAGTCGGCAGGCTTCTGGCCCTCCCGGAGATTGAATGCGTGTCGCATGTTCATGATCCGCTTCGTGGCGCTTGCCTGAAACTCGCTGTCACAGTTCAACCCGGTAACCGCCTCCAGCATTCTGGGCGCCAGATCCAGCTGGGCAAACAGGCTGAACAGGCAGATCCCCGACGCCTGCAGCACCTCGTAGATGCCGGTCATCATCATGTCCATAGCGCCCGTGTCGTTCGAATCATACTTTGCCGGGCCGGGATCCCTCGCCTGCAAGCCTCCGAGGCCTCCTTTGACATGACGGGCCGGCGAAGGGTCAAACTGATACGTACGCGTGTATCCCGGCGCAAATCTCGGGTCGTGCATGGGCAATTCGATGCCCTTGACGGTTTGAAGGTACTCGGCCCCCTTGCCCAGTTTCTCAGCTGCCCTGGCCGAACCGAGCGCCAGGACTTCTCCAAGACCGGTCCTGCCCGCAATGGCCTGCGTGATCTCCACGATCGCTTCGGCGTTTCCCCAGGTGAGCTCGATGCCGCCCGTTTCCTCCTTGCTGATGAGACCGTTCTCGTAGCACTCGGTCGCCCAGGCCACCGTGGCGCCGGTGGATATCGTGTCCAAACCGTATTCATTGCAGATGTGGTTGCACTTCATGATGGACGCTGCGTTGTCGTTCAGACACATGGTTCCAAAGGCGGCCGCGGTTTCGTACTCGGGCCGGAAAGTCACGCCCAGGGGCCACTCACCCTCGTTGACTTCGAGATATGCACCGCATCCGAGGGCACAGCTTGCGCAGGCATACTTCTTCTTCTTGTACTTGTCCAGGGCAATCGAGTCGATCTTGCGGGCCGATTCCTCGCCAAAATCCAGGACGCCCACGCCTCCCCAGTTCTTCACTGGGCTGTCTCCGGAGAGGGCGTACCCACTGGTACCCATGCCGGTGCCGTAGTTGCTGTATCCCTTGACGGTCTCGGCATTGGACCCGTTCTTCATGCCGTCCGTGGCCATTCGGTTGGCCTCCTTGAGCTTCTCCGGATCGGCAACGGGAACCTCGCCGGTTCCCTTGACGGCCACCGCCTTGAGATTCTTGGAACCCATCACGGCTCCTGCCCCGCCGCGGCCGGCCGCACGATGCCGGTCGTTGATGATACAGGCCATCAGGGACTGCTTCTCCCCGGCCGGGCCGATGACCGCCGCCCTGAGGTTCTTCTCGCCTGTTTCCTCGATCAGGGCTTCCAGGGTCTCCACGCTCATCTTGCCCCACAGGTCGGCGGCATCCCGGATCTCCGCCTCTCCGTCTTCTATATAAAGGTATACCGGTCTGTCCGCCGCCCCGGAGACGAAGACCGCATCGAACCCGGCCTTCTTGAGCTCCGGCCCGAAGTGGCCCCCTGCGTTCGCATCGTTCCAGCCCCCGGTCACAGGCGACTTGCACACCACCGCATAGCGCCCACCGAAGAGTGCCCCCGTACCGTTCAGGGGCCCGGTCACGAAGCCCAGAGCGGCCTCCGGACCAAGAGGGTCGACGCCCGGCTTCATCATGTCGTAGAGCACCCGGGCACCGATTCCGTACGTGCCGACAAAGCGTTGGGCCGTTTCCTCGGCGAGTTCCTTTGTCTCGATCTTCCCCTTGGAGAGATCCACAAAGAGCATCTTGCCCGCGTATCCACCTTTCATTTGCAGCCCTCCTCTGTTTGGTCTTCTCGTTTAGCCCCCTTTCCTTTGAGAGAGTGTCGAAAAACGCCTCTTTGCCGTCATCCCTGCGAAGGCAGGGGGCCCCAGGCACCTGAAGCCATTGGATTCCTGTCTTCGCAGGAATGAGGGAAAGGTGTACATTCTCCTTTTTTCGACACCCCCTTGAGGGAGAGGGTTAGAGCCTGTCCCCGTGAAGGCGCAGAGTGAGGGTGTTCACCACATCCTTACTGCATCACCCTTGTCTATATTTTCTCTTCAACCGCCTTCACAAACTCCGTCGTACCGGCCCGACCCCCCTGGTCCGGGGTCAGGAAGCGGCCTTCGCGGTACACCGCGGTCATGGCCGTCTCGATTCGTTCCGCTTCCTGCTTGAAGCCCAGGTATTCGAGCATCATGGTTGCGGAAAGCATGGTTGCCGTGGGGTTGATGATGTTCTGGCCTGCTATGTCGGGCGCTGTTCCGTGGATGGCCTCGAAATAGGCGTAGTCGTCTCCATAGGCGCCGCTCGGCGCCAGGCCCAGCCCTCCGGCGAGGCCGGCCGCCGCGTCGGACAGGATGTCGCCGTAGAGGTTCGGTAGGAGCACCACGTCGAGTTCCTGCGGGAAACGGACCATGTAGTGAGAGAAGTTGTCCACGATCATCGTCTCGAAAACGATGTCCGTGTAGGATTGGGCCACCCGGGCGGTCACTTCCTTGAAGAGCCCGTCGCTCTGGGGCAGCATGTTGTATTTCGAGGCGACCGTGACTTTGCCCGGCTGCCCCTCCGCCTTGCGTCGTCGCGCAAGCTCGAAGGCGTACCGTGCCACCCGCTCCGTCCCCGCCTCTGTGATCACCTTCAATCCGTATTTTCCAGGGCCCAGCTCGGCGACTTTCTTCTGCAAGATCGGGCTGACCAGGTTGGCGGGGGCGAGCGACTCGAGTTCGCCTTCCACCATCAGGTACATGTCTTCGAGATTCTCCCGCACGATGATGAAATCAACCCCATCGGGTTGGGCGAGCGGGCTACGGCACCCGGGTATCCATTTCGTGGGTCTCACGTTGGCGTACGTCTGCTTGCCCCAGCGGAGATAGATGAGGGCAAAGGCGCTCTTTCCGCTTGCGGCGCCGAAGAGTGTCGTGTCTGAATCGTCGATGAGTTGTCTGGCTTCATCCGGAAAAATCGAGTTGTGCAGCGCCTCTCCCTGGGCGCCCACCCGTGGGTAGACCCACTGGATGCCGAGGTTCATGTTGTCGATGAGTTCGACGGTGGGTCTCACCGCCTCGGGAGACGCGTCGTCCCCCTCGATGACGGCTACCCGCTTTTCCGGCATGGAGTTTCCCCGTATACCACTACTGCGTCCTTACGAAAACCACCTCGAAGCGCTGCTGCATGGCCGCCTGAAAGTAGATCCCCACGAGTGCATCGTTGCCCGGGTCGTAGGTCAACTCGTACGTGGAGCCCGGATACCCCGCTGCCTGGAGTTCGATGAATAGCTTGACAGCTCTCCCTTGCCGAGAGGCCTCTGCACGGGAGATGTTGATCGGTCGCGGGTTGAAATAACCGGCATCCACCTGTCCTTCCGGGTCCACGCTCCTCACGGAAACGACGTACCCGCCGTCGGGCCGGACCCATTTCCCTACGAGTGCCTGGAAATCAGCTTCCGCCGCCGCCCTGTCTGACGGGCGACTTGACCCGGATCCGGCGGCCCGTTCGTTATCTCCGGACGTGGGGCCTTGCCGCATGAACACCAGATAGATTCCAGCGAGAGCTACGGCAACCGCCAGGCCGATCAGGACCCAGGATACGGGCGATGTCTTTGCCCCGGCTTCCGGCTCTCGCTCTTGGGCAGTACCTTTGGACTTCTTCTTCCCTGCCTTCTGACCCATCCGAGTGCCTCCTTTCGCGCACGATCAGGAAAGCAGGGGCAGGGGTGTTTGTCAACGGCCGCCTCGCCTGGTTGAAAACGTCCTGCAGAGGACGAGTCTCGTGCAGCCGAAGGAGGGGATCCAGGTTTTTCTATTTTCTTCTTGACTGGGCAGAAGGAAAACAGTAGGGTTAATTGGTAAGACCAATAAGGCGTCAATTACGATAAGAACATCAGCGTATGTCAAAATCGCATATATAGGACAGTCCAATAGGGTCTTGATGCCCGACCCGGGGGCTCCCAATGGGAGGGGAAGGGGGGGAGGGCGTAGATCCAGTTGGTTTCCGGGGGGAACCCTGAAAGCCGGGAGAAGCATGGGGAAAGCCGGAAAGAAGACCGCGAGGTCATTGTCGGGCACCCTGTCCAGGGAACTCACCACGAGGCTGTTGAGGCGCATCGTAGACGGTGTGTACCCCGCGGGAACCAAGCTTCCCACAGAGCGCGTGCTGGCCGAGGAGTTTGGTGTCGCTCGGACGGTGGTGCGGGAGGCCCTCAAGCGGATCGAGGCGTACGGCATGCTGAAGATTCGTCAGGGGTCGGGTGCGCTTGTGGAAGACTTCCAGACCATGGGCGGAATTGAGCTCGCAGACCTTCTGATTGTTCGCAGAGACGGAAGCATCGATAAAGAGTTCGTGGAAGACATCGGCCGGTTGCATGAGAACCTGCATGTCTGGCTCACAAGGCTGGGGGCGCTGAACAGCACCAAGGAAGAGATCGAGGAACTGAAGAGCCTCCTGCGAGAACGTGCCGCCCTGCCGGTCGGCGACGACGGCAGGAAAAGGCTGACGTTCGAGATTACCCGACGCATCTTTCAGGCCTCTCACAACAGGTATCTCCAGCTTCTGTTCAATACGCTTGCCAGGACGACGCGGACATCCCGCACCATCTTCGAGTTGCCCGTCCACTTCGATCCGGGGATCCAGATCTTCTTCGAGCGCCTGGTCGAGGCCTTTGAGGCGAGGGACGCAGAGATGGCCGGGCTGCTCACGGCCCGGGTGTTCGAGGCAAACCTGGAGACCTTGTTGAAGGCCATGGGGAATGGGTCGCTTCAGCATGAGACGGAGAAACCTCAATAGCGCTGACACAGAGCCTCGCTACACGTACGTGAGGAGGATCGGAATGAGCGGAAAGGGGAGAACAAGTTCCAGGGGTGGAGGGTCCGGAGATCTCAGGGGCTGGCTCGAGTGCCTCGAAGCGGAGGATGAACTCAAGGTGGTCGACGTCCCCGTAACCCCTGACGGAGAGATTCAGGAGATCGCCCGCCAGATGTCGGCCAGGCAGGGGCCGGCGGTCCTCTTCGAGAACGTGCTCGGCCATGAGAGGACCTGGTGCAGCAGGCTCTTTGTGGGGAGCCTCAACACCTTCGGCAAGCTCGCCCTCGCCCTGGGGCTTCCGAAGGATACGCCTCTGCCCACAACGCTGGAAAGGCTCAGGGAGTCGCTTCGCACCCCTGTTTCCCCGATCGTGATGAATACGGGCCCGGTGAAAGAAAACATCATCAGCAAAGGAATCGACCTGAACCAGATTCCCGTGCCCTGGTGGCATCCGCAAGACGGGGGCCGTTACATCAACATGTGGCACGGAGTCGTGACGCGGGATCCGGAGTCGGGAGAATACAATCTCGGGTGCTATCGCGGCCAGATCGCTGACAAGGACAAGATCGTCTCCCTGCTCGTCAGAAGCCAGCACTGGGGTCGCCAGTTCGAGAAGTATCGTGAACGGGGCGAGGACATGCCCGTTGCATTTGTGTACGGGATGGACCCTGCCATGATGATCGCGGCCGGCTCGCCCGTGACCACTTGCGGCCCGTGGGGGGAATACGAATGGATCGGCGCCATGATGGGCGAGCCCCTGCGGTTGGTCAAGTGCGAGACGAGCAACCTGTGTGTTCCTGCGTCGGCGGAGATCGTGATCGAGGGCCATGTCCTGCGCGACCCGGATGCCTACGTGATGGAGGGGCCGCTCAAAGAGGCGAGTGGCCGGTACAGTGAGCCCGCCATGATGCCGGTCATGAAAGTCGAGTGCATCACCCATCGGGACGACCCCATCTACACGGGCAGCGCCTCCGGCCTGGCTCCGATCCTGGAGGAGCAATTGGTGACGATTGCGGCCGGAACGACGGCCATCCTCAAGAACCACCTGCAGAACGCCGGCATCCCGGTCCTGGACCTTACCCTTGCCCCCTTCTTCGCGGTAAGCATCAAGAAGATGTGGGAGGGACACCCCATGCAGGTTGCCTATACGCTCCTGGGACACAAGTCATCCAACCTGCCGGTCAAGATGCTAGTGGTGGTGGAAGAGAATGTCAACATCTATGACCCGGCAGCCATCAACCGGGCCATCAACAACAACGTGGACCCGGCGCAGGACGTGCACGTTCTGCCTGTGAACAATCTCATCTTCGATGTCGCTACCTCGAAGGATGGCTCCAACATAGAGAATTACGGGGGCGTCCTGGGTAGCAAGCTCTTCATCGACGCGACAGTGAAGTGGAGCCGACATCCCAGACAGGAGAGGTGGGGAGGGGCCAGGATCGCCCCCGTGGAACCGCCTCCGTCCGAGGATGTGGAGAAGGTGAAGAAACGGTGGGCTGAGTATGGCTTCGGTCAGTACTGACCGTTTTCGCAAGGTGGCTGAGAGACAGAAATCAACAAGAAGGAGGCCAATATGCAGTGCGGTTCAACAGGACTGGGCAACATGGCCCTCAAGATGAGGCTCGAGGATGAAAGCAAGATGACGAAGCTTCCGCCCACCCGCCCGCCGGAGGGGTCGCTCATCATGTACTGCAAGACCTATGACCCCGTGGTCTGGTGTGTGTGGATAGGGATCGAGCCGGAAGACATGGGGCCTCTCCTGCGGCTCGCCTTCAAGAAGGAGACCCTGGCTTTCGTGTTCAGGTCCCTGCTCCGGATCTTCTCCAATGGCTTGAAGAGGCTGTTTTCCGGAAAGGAGAGCGAGGAAGAAGCGGTCAAGGTTGAAACGAAGGAATAGAAGGGGAGGGCGACATGAACGGGACGAACAACGGGATGAACGAATACGACGTCATCGTCATAGGTGCGGGTCTGGGGGGTGGGCTCCCGGCCGGCTGCTACCTGCAGAAGGCCGGCGCCCGGGTCCTGATGATCGAGGCGAACCAGGAAGTGGGAACGCACTGCAAGTCGAACGAGTTCTTCCCGGGCGCCATGTGCACGCCCTGTGCTTCAGGATTCTTCGGAGGGGCGGCGCCCATGTGGGAAGACCTGGACCTGGAGGATTACGGTCTCGAATATATCGTGCCAGGGCGTTTCTTCGGCGCCTTCTTTCCGGACCACACCAACCTGTACCTCGGTCCGCTGGACCTGGAAGGCAGCATAAGCGCAATCAAGCATTTCTCCGAAAAGGATGCCCGGAGGTTTCAGTCCATGGTCGGAATGGTCATGGAGACCTTTGTCGAGATGAACGAGATGATGGTCTTCTCCCCTCCGACCCCTCAGAACCTGATCCGGATGTACGAGACCATGGCCAGGATTGCGGGCATTCGGGTGGACGACTTCGTGGAGATGAACGCTTTCGAATTCCTGAATGTCCTGTTCGAAGACGACAGGATCAGGCAGGTCATGTTCCAGCCGGGATGCGCGACGTTGACCATAGGCGACCCTCTGGCCAAGGCCCAGGGACCCATGGGCGTCATGGGCGCTTTCTACGTGCCCACCGGACAGTTGAAGGGAAGCAACCACTCGATCGTGCACGCGCTCGCCCGGCACTTCCTCGGCCACGGCGGCACCATATGGAGAAACACGATTGTCGACGAGATCATCACGGAGAAGGGGGTGGCCAAGGGGGTCAAGCTCTCCGACGACTCGGTCATGTTCCCCGGCCAGACGATCACGGCCAAGCAAGCGGTGGTGAGCAATGTGGGGGCCCGCAAATCGCTGGAGCTCATCGGCGAGGACGTGATGATGCAGGAAGACGCACGCCTGGCCGTGAAGATGAAGTACTTCGACAATGCCTCGCGCTCTTCCAGTGTGACGATCTGGGCCCTCAAGCAGGCCCCTCAGTGGAAGAGCGCAGCCCATGATCCGTACATCATGAAATCTGACTTCTACTACAAGGGAAAGAATTCACTCGAAGACTGGAAATCCTGGTACGTGGCAGAGAGGAGCGGCGACCCGGAAAAGGCCTTCAGCGGATGGTGGGAGATGCTCATGCCCGCCAACATCGACCCGACCCAGGCATCACGGGAAGGCTATGTGACCTTCCGCCTGGAAGAGATTTTGCCCTTCTGGTGGCGTGACGTGGACGGTAACTCCCACCCTGAGAAATGGGATGATATGAAGTGGGAGCTGGTCAGGAAGCGGGAGGACGAGTTGGAGGAGTATGCCCCGGGCTTCAAGGACAGCATCCTCGACGTCCTGGCCGTCTCGCCCCTCGATCTCTGGCGCGGCAACATGGCCTCGGAGTACGGGGACGGTATCGGCGGCGCCTTTCCGGCCAGCCAGTCCTATCTCGACCGGATGCCCTATCGCATGCCCATCAAGAATCTGTACATGTGCAACAGTGTGTGGCCCATCTCCCTGAGTTGGGGCGCTACAGGCTACAACGCGGCCTGCGTGGTGGCGGAAGACATGGGGATCCGGAAGCAACCCTGGTGGATCCACAGGCCGGGCGAGTGGATGCTCAAGAACATCGAGCGTCTTGCTGTGAAGGAGTGATTTCGCGAACTCCATATGGAAGGACCAAGAGGAGAACAAGATATGGGTTACGGCAACGAATTCGACGTCATCGTGGTGGGCGCCGGCCCGAACGGATTGAGCTGCGGCGCATACCTGGCCAAGGCAGGGGCCAAAGTGTGCGTGCTGGAGAAGAAGTGGGAAACGGGCGGCGGGCTTTCCACCGATGATTTTCAATCGCCCTTCCGGTTCAATCTTCACGCCATCTACATGATGCTGGCCGAGCAGATGCCCGCGTACAAGGACCTGGAACTGCCGGACAACAACCTCGCGTTCCTGCGTCCGGACGTGCAGATGGCCTTTCACTACAAGGATGGTTCCGCCCTGGTCCTGTACACGGACCCGAAGAAGTCGGCCGAGTCGATCCGCGGGTTCTCGCCCGAGGATGCCGAGACCTTTGAGAAAATGTACGCCGAGTTCAAAGAGATCTCGGACGAGATCCTGATCCCGGCCACGTATGTGCATCCGGTTCCGGGTCTGGACAACGTCATGCTCATGAACCAGACCGAGCTGGGCAGGCGTTGCGTAGAGGTGTCTGAGCAGACACCGGCTTCCATGCTCGACTTCTATGGGTTCAAGGATCCCCGCGTGAGGGGCGCCCTGCTCTACATCTGTACCATGTGGGGACTGGATCCGGATTCGACAAGTGTGGGATACCTGATTCCGCTCTATATCTACCGCATGCTGA
>Ga0180429_10000571_pt1 | contig 32425 bp, 27 predicted proteins | sample SS_ome_FD_132428 | JGI IMG/M metagenome (GOLD analysis project Ga0180429, IMG submission 132428) | Hypersaline lake sediment archaeal communities from the Salton Sea, California, USA - SS_1_S_1 metaG | ecosystem: Environmental > Aquatic > Non-marine Saline and Alkaline > Hypersaline > Sediment ...
CAGATATGTTCGCCGTCGTTGTATAGCTCTATTGCCACAGGGTGTTGTTCCTCTTTTCCAGTGCAACCCGCGATACTTTCACGACCAGGTGTTCGCTGGATTGATAACTGGTGAATGATGTCCGGGGAAACATTACCGAACTATGAACTCGTTCACGCTATCAACACGAGCCCTTGCTCAGTCTTCTTCCTCCAGTCCCCCGAAGGTTTCGACCACCGCCGGGATGAAGTGGCTCAATTCTGCGGCCATCAGGGCGAAGTCTGCATCGAAACGTGCGGCGGCATCATCCGCCTCGACATCTGCAGCCTCCTCCATCACTAGATCGAGAAAGCGCAGACGTTTGATCGACAGATCATCGCAGAGCAGGCAGCCGATGCGATCGTTCCACTCCACACCGAGCTTGGTTACCTGTTTGCCGGCCTCCAGATGAGATGTCACCTCGTCGCTGGTGAGATCGAGCTTGCGGCCGCGGACAATGCCGCCATTTTCGACCGGCTCTTTGAGTTCACACTCGTCTGCCGTAGTAAAGGGATGGGGTAAGCCGCCCTCCAGCCAACGTGTCATCACCAGGGCAGGTGCATTGCTCACGGCCACTGGCCTGATCTTGAGCGAACCGAGGGTCTCCCGCAGCAGGCTGAGCATTTCCTCGGCCTTTTTCGGGGTGGCGCTGTCGACGACGATCCAGCCGGCCTGAGGATCGATGTAGGCGAACAAGTGGCTGGAGCGGGTAAAGGCGCGAGGCAGGAGGTCGACGATAATCTCGTCTTTCAGACGGGTCTTTTCCTTGCGGCCGACCGGACGAGCTTCCTGTTGCTCGATTTGGTCGACCTTTTCGCTCAGCGCTTCGCGCACGACTGCGGAGGGGAGGATTCGGTCTTCACGGCGCTGACAGATCATCATGCGACCGTTCGCGGCATGCGCCAGCGAATCGCTGTGTTTGCCCAGCGGTGATGTCCAGCCAATGCTGTGGGTATCCAGGCCGCCACAAGGCTTGAATGCCCTCTCCAGCAGGGCCTCGTGCAGGGCTTCAACGTCCAGGCCAAAGTTTTCGGTGAGGCGGTACAACTGGAGATTGCGAAACCACATGGTTTGGGTGTCCTGACATTGAAGGGGCGGCGATTATGGCGGAGAGAGAAGTGTCCGGCAATCCGCTACAATGCGCGGCCTGTTTTATTCTGTAGAGTTGCCAGTGTTTATACCCGGACAGCGTTGGATGAGTGAGGCCGAACCCGATATCGGCCTGGGTACGATCGTTGAAACCGATGGCCGGATGGTCAAGGTTGATTTCGCCGCCAGTGGTGAACATCGTACTTACGCGCAGCAGAGTGCGCCGCTGAGCCGCGTCAGCTTTGGCAACGGTGAGACCATTGAGGACCAGGCTGGACAGTTCCTGCTGGTTGAGGATGTGCGTGAAGAAAACGGCCTGTTTGTCTACGAGTGCATCGACGCGCAGGGCGCCAATGTCGTTCTGCCAGAACAGCTGTTGAATGACCGCATGCGTCTGAACCGCCCGCAGGACAAACTGCTGGCCCGTCGCATCGATCCAGACACCTGGTTCAGCCTGAGGTACCAGACCTGGGTGCAAAGCGCAGAGAACTGGCGCTCGCCGGTGTTTGGCCTGAACGGTGCCCGCGTCGATCTTATCCCACACCAGTTGTACATCGCGCATGAGGTGGCATCGCGTCAGGCACCGCGGGTGCTGTTGGCCGATGAGGTCGGTCTCGGCAAGACCATCGAAGCGGGCCTGATCATGCACCGCATGTTGCTTTCCGAGCGGGTGAAACGGGTGCTGATCGTGGTGCCGGAAGCCTTGCTCTACCAGTGGCTGGTGGAAATGCTGCGCCGTTTCAACCTGCGTTTTTCGATCTTCGACGACGAACGATTCGCCAACAGTGATGAGGATAACCCCTTTCATGGCGAGCAGCGCGTGCTGTGCAGCCTGGAATTCCTCACCAGCGCCTCCAGCATCGCGCGCAGGGCACTGGAGGGCGAGTGGGACCTGCTGGTGGTGGACGAAGCACACCACCTTGAATGGTCACCGGAAGAGGCCAGCCTGAGCTACGAGCTGATCGAGGCGCTGGCGGGTGTCACCCCGGGTGTGCTGCTGCTGACGGCAACCCCCGAACAACTTGGCCGGGCCGGGCATTTCGCGCGCCTGCGCCTGCTGGATCCGCAACGTTTCCACGACTACGAGGCTTTTCTTGAGGAGGAGAAGCATTACGAGCCGGTTGCTCGCATGGCCGCGCATCTGCTTGAGGAAGGGCAGCTGACCGAAGAGGACAAGGCGTTGGCCAGGGAGATGCTGGGTGATGTCGACTTCGAAAATACCGAAGGCCTGATCAACCGCCTGGTGGATCGTCACGGCACCGGTCGCGTGCTGATGCGTAATACGCGACAGGCGATCAAGGGCTTTCCCGGCCGCGAGGCGTATGGTTACCCGCTACCGATGCCGGCCGATTACAAGAAGGTCACTGGCGATATCACCCCGGAGACCAACTATCCCCGTAAATGGAGCCGGGTCGATCCTCGCGTGCAGTGGTTGGTTGACAAGCTGCGTGAGCTTGCGCCAGAGAAGGTGCTGGTGATCTGCGCGCATGCCAAGACCGCGATCGGCCTGCGCGAACACTTGTTTGAGAAAGAGGCGATCCATGTGGCCATGTTCCACGAGGGCATGGAGATCGTGGAGCGTGACCGCGCCGCCGTTTACTTCGCCGATACCGAGGAAGGTTCGCAGGCGCTGATCTGCTCCGAGATCGGTTCGGAGGGACGCAACTTCCAGTTCGCGCATCACCTGGTCCTGTTCGACCTGCCGCTGGTGCCGGACCTTTTGGAGCAGCGTATTGGTCGTCTCGACCGGATCGGTCAGAAACAGACCATTCAGATTCACGTGCCCTACATTGAGGGCATGGCCGGCGAAGTGCTGTTTCACTGGTATCACGATGCGCTAGATGCCTTTAACGCGACCTGTCCGGCGGCCAGCGCGGTGTATGCGCAGCTTGGTAACCGGCTGGCAGACATGCTGGGCAATGCCAAGGACATGGCCCCGCTGATAGAACAGGCAACCGAACTGACCGCGCAAATCAACCAGGAACTGGAGCAGGGGCGTGACCGCCTGCTGGAGCTTCACTCGCATCGTCCGGATGTGTCGGCCAGGCTGGTCGCGCAGATTGCCGAACACGATGCCGGGCGCACGTTGAAGAACTACATGCGCAGGTTCTGGGATGCCTACGGTGTCAAGCATAGCCCGGGTCGAGGGGCCTCTGATGTGGTCAAACCCGGCTCGCATATGCGCCATGATCACTTCCCTGGACTGCCCTTCGACGGTGTCACTGTCACCTGGACACGCCAGGATGCGCTGGTTCACGAGGACCGCGAATTTCTGACGTGGGAACATCCAATGGTACGCGGGGCAATGGAGATGTTGACGAGCGCCGAGCTGGGCGCCGCAGCCGTCACTGTGTGCACCAATCCAGACTACAAGACAGGTACCTTGTTCCTGGAGCTCCTGTTTATCGCCGAATGTGTTGCGCCCTCCGCGCTGGAGGCGGAACGCTACCTGCCACCGACCTGCCAGCGCCTATTGCTGGACGTGAAGGGTGAGAACCACGCGGAGGCCCTGCCGCACGAAGCACTGCAGGGGCTGGACCTGGTGCAGAACAAGCCGCTGGCCGAGACCGTGATCAAGTCGCAGGCCGACAAGCTCAAGCTGTTGTTTCAACTCGGCGAGCAGCTGGCTGATAAGTCGCTGGATGGAATCGTCGAAGAGGGCCTGGCGCGCATGCACAAAGAACTCGATGCGGAGCAACTGCGCCTGGAATCATTGTCCCGTATCAATCCCAACGTTCGGGAAGACGAGATCGAGCAGATCGTGGCGCGGCGCGAGTTGTTGGAAATCCATCTCAAGGACACGCGCGTGCGCCTGGATGCAGCACGTGTGGTGGTGATGCGATAGCCGCCTGTCCGGGTCGATCGCTCGAGGCGAGTATTCGCGCGAAAGATCCGGTTTCATCTGCGCCAAGAGCTGACCAGACCGGGTCAGAGCGTTCCGAGTGGCTCAAGTCAAAGCAGGTCCCGCGAGCCTGTTGGCTTTCCAGGAACGGGCAGGGTCTTTCAGTCAGGCGCTGGGCCTCTTCACAACTGCTCTGTCGATCGGCAGGTCCGTGTTGGCTGCGGCATCGAGCGGCTTCTGGTTTAGACACGCCAATGAGACCTTTTTCAACCGCCAGGCCTCGATATTCTCAACCCCGCTCTGGATAACCGCTTTTTTGGGGCGCGATTGCAGTGGAGTTAATGGCTTCAGGTTCGTCGCTGTGAAATATACTGTGTGGTTGCAGCACGTCAATTAAGCCGGAGCTTCCAAGATGGCAAAACTGAAAGTAAATGGAGAAGTCTTTGAAATCGAGGTCGATGGCACCACGCCCTTGCTCTGGGTACTGCGCGAGCAACTGGGCCTGACCGGGGCAAAATACGCCTGCGGTATCGGTCAGTGTGGTTCCTGCACGGTACTCGTCGATGGTCGAGCGGTACGACCCTGCGTCATCCCGGTGTCCGCGATCAGTCCCACTCAGGAGATCGTCACAATAGAAGGACTCTCGTCTGAAGGCGAACATCCGCTGCAACAGGCCTGGGCCGAGCTGGACGTACCGCAATGCGGTTACTGCCAAACCGGGATGATTCTGAGTGCCGCCGCACTGCTGAGCAGCAATCCTGATCCGAGCGACGCGGACATCGATGCCAGTATCACCAACATCTGCCGTTGTGGCACTTACAACCGGGTGCGGGAGGGCATTCATCTTGCGGCCAAACTGAACAAGGGTGGTAAATCGTAATGGCAACAGAACGTGTGAACATATCCCGCCGCAGGTTTCTCATCGGTACTGCCACAGCTGGTGCTGGGCTGTCCCTGGGCCTTTACCTGCCGCTGGCGAAGGGCGAGGGGAAGACGGATGAAACGTTCCCTGAGGTCAACGCCTGGGTGGTCATCGAACCGGACGACACCGTGGTCATCCGCATTGCCCGCTCCGAGATGGGGCAAGGCACCTTGACCGGCCTGGCCCAGCTGGTGGCAGAGGAACTCGAGTGCGACTGGTCGAAGGTAGAAACCGAGTATCCGACGCCCGGGCAAAGTCTCGCCCGAAACCGGGCATGGGGAAGCTTTTCCACCGGTGGCAGCCAGGGTATCCGCGGCAGCCATCAGTACGTGCGCGAAGGCGGAGCGATGGCGCGCATGATGCTGATCGAAGCCGCTGCAGATGCCTGGGGAGTCGAGTCCGCGGAATGCAGCGTCGAGGCAAGTATCATCACGCACCGACCGACGGGGCGCACCACCAGCTACGGAAAAGTGGCAACGGCCGCGGCAAAGCTGGTGCCCCCGTTCGAGGTCACGCTGAAAGATCCGAAGGACTGGAAGATCGCCGGTAAACCGCTGAAACGTCTCGACACCCTGGACAAACTGACCGGCAAACAAGTCTTCGGGGCCGACCTGCAGCTGCCCGGCATGCTCAATGCCACGATCAAGGCCTGTCCGGTATTTGGAGGCAAGCTGGACCGCTACGATGCCGAGGCTGTCAGTTCGATGCCCGGCGTGCGTGCGGTGGTGCCCGTCGAGGATGACGCGGTCGCCGTGGTCGCCGAGACATGGTGGCAGGCAAAGAAGGCGCTGGACGCGCTCCCCGTGACCTGGGACCTGGGACCGAACGCCGACGTAAGCAGTGCCTCCATCGAAAGGATGCTGGACGAGGGGCTGAGTGCTGCGGAGGCTGCGGTCGGTAACGAGGCCGGCGATGCCAAGGCGGCTCTTGCAGCAGCTGAAAAAACGATCGAGGCGACCTACGCCTTCCCTTACCAGCACCACGCTACCATGGAGCCGATGAGCGCGACCGCGCGCTGGAGTGAGGAGCTCTGTGAGGTCTGGTGCCCGACGCAAAATGGCGAGGCAGCGCTGGAGGCGGCTGCCGAGGCCGCCGGGCTTCCAGCGGAACGTTGCGAGGTTTACAAGATTCACCTGGGGGGTGGGTTTGGCCGTCGCGGGGCGTTCCACGATTTCGTGAAGCAGGCCGTAGCCATCGCCAAACAGATGCCAGGTATTCCGGTCAAGCTGCTGTGGACCCGCGAGGAGGACATGCAGCATGGTCACTACCATCCCACCACCAAGGCCAAGTTGATTGGCGGACTTGATGACAAGGGTGATCTTTCCGGCCTGCACGTGCGCATCGCCGGACAATCGATCCTGGCCTCGGTCAACCCCGGCTGGATGCGTAACGGTGTCGACATGTTCGTATTCCAGGGATTGCTGCCCGACGGCGACCACGCGATCAGCTACACGGTGCCCAACCTGCTGGTCGATTACGCCATGCGCAACCCGCCGGTACCACCGGGTTTCTGGCGGGGGGTAAATGTCAACCAGAATGCCGTATACATGGAATGCTTCATGGATGAACTGGCACATGCGACGGGCAAGGACCCGCTGGAATTCCGCCGCAGCCTGATGGCGGACCAGCCGAAAAGCCTGGCGGTGCTCAATGCGGTGGCCGAAAAAGCCGGCTGGGATAAACCGGCACCGCGGGGCGTTCACCGGGGGCTGGCGGTGTGCAAGGCGTTTGCCAGCTACGTGGCGGCGTGTGCCGAGGTCTCTGTGGACGCTAATGGAAAGTTAAAGATTCACCGAATTGTTGCTGCCACGGACCCGGGACATGCGGTCAATCCCCAGCAGATCGAGGCGCAGGTGGAAGGTTCGTTCGTGTTCGGTCTGTCGGCAATGTTGTACGGGGAGTGCACGCTCAATGGTGGCGCTGTCGAGCAGACCAACTTCTCCTCCTACCCCTCGATGCTGATCTCAGAGATGCCGGAGGTTGAGGTGATGATCATGCCAACCGGCGGCTTCTGGGGCGGAATCGGCGAGCCGACGATCGCGGTGGCGGCACCTGCAGTACTCAATGCCATCTTTGCCGCCACCGGCAAGCGGATACGCCAGCTGCCACTGCGTAAACATGATCTGAGGCCAGCCTGAAGGGCGAAGGCTGGTGAGCGCTCATGCTGACGATATCGAGGTGCTCAGCCGTGCCAGGGAGTGGCTGCAGGCCGGACAGCGGGTGGCGCTTGCCACGGTAGTCCGCACCTGGGGTTCATCACCGAGACCGCCCGGTGCATTGCTGGCGATGAACGGCGACGGGGGTTTTGTCGGCTCGGTGTCTGGGGGCTGTGTCGAGGAAACGCTGGTGGAGCGTTACCGCAGGCGTGAGATCGCCGGCCCGCAACCGACCCTGGTGGACTTCGGCGTCGATCGCCAGGAAGCCTCGCGCCTGGGATTACCCTGCGGCGGGCGGCTCGAGTTGCTGGTGGAGGAGTTAACCGGTGTGGATGGCATCGATTCGATACTGGACCAAATGCAGCAGGGCGAACTGGTGGCGCGTGCCGTTGACCTGGACAGTGGGCAGGTCAGTCTGTCCTATGGGGACAGTGGCAGCGAACTGAAGTATTCGGGAAATCGGGTTGTCAAGACCTTCGGTCCGGCCTGGCGGATCTTGCTCATCGGCGACGGACAACTGGCCCGCCACCTGGCATCCATGGCCCTGTTGCTGGATTACCGGGTCACCATCTGTGATCCACGCGAGACCTTCGACCCTTCCCAGCCGGTCCCCGGGGTCCGCTACAGCCGCGACATGCCCGATGATGCCGTGCAGCAGCTCGGCGATCAGGCACGTACGGCCATCGTCGCGCTGGCACACGACCCGCGCCAGGACGACCTGGGCCTGAGTGCGGCCCTCGAGACAAGGGCGTTCTACATCGGTGCGCTGGGTTCGAGACGCTCCGCTCAGGCTCGCCGGGAACGCCTGCAATCGCTCGGCTTCAGTGCACAACAGCTTGCGCGGGTGCATGGACCGGCAGGCCTACCTATCGGCAGCAAGCGTCCGGCCGAGATCGCCGTCTCGATCCTGGCGGAGATCACCGCGATCCGTAACGGGATAGTGCAGAATGCCGGGCGGGCAGGTCAGGCATGAGTGGCGCTGTGGGTATCCTTCTGGCGGCGGGGTCTGCACGGCGCTTTGGGGAACACAAATTGATGCAGCCACTGGCCGATGGCACCCCGGTCGGCGTTGCGGCTGCGGATGCCTTGATCAGAGCGATGCCCAACAGTCTAGCGGTAGTCAGACCAGACGATCATCTGCTGGTCGAGGCCCTCTCTGCAGTGGGCCTGAAAATCGTGGAAAACCCGTTCGCCGATCAGGGCATGGGCACCAGCCTGGCGACAGGCGTCAGGGCCGCCGCTGGTGCAGATGGGTGGTTGATCGCACTGGCCGACATGCCCTGGGTACATACCGACACGATGCTTATGCTGGCTCAGAGCATCAGCCATGGCGCGTCGATGGTTGCTCCGGTGTATCGAGGGCGACGCGGAAACCCAGCCGGTTTTTCGCGTCGCTGGGGCAACAGCCTTCGGGCATTGAGCGGTGATCAGGGCGCTCGGGAGCTTTTTGCCCGCTATGCAAGTGAAGCCGAGTTGTTCAACACAGAGGACGAAGGGGTGGTGCTGGATGTCGATCGACCGACCGATCTTGCCAGGCGTGTTCTCAACCCCGTTACCTAGACAGTGTTGGTCAATCGTGGTGGTGCTCCAGGTGCATTTGCTTCCAGAAAAATTGGGGGAATGAAATTTCCTGCGCACATGCGCGGTCTTAAGCAGGTAAGTCCCCAACAAGTGTTTTGCAATGAATAAGATTACCGGGCGCACGATCGCGCTATTTACTTTTTTGCTCCTGATTGCCATGTTGCCGCTGCAGGCTGCTGCCAGTCAGTCGATTGTGCTCGGCATGGGCTGTTTCTGGGGTGCTGAAAAACGCATGAGCGAGATACCGGGTGTGCTGGACGTGGAGTCCGGTTATGCCGGTGGCGATGCGGAGTGGGGTGATTACGCCAGCGTTCTGAGCCTGGAGAAGGCGATCCGGCGAGGGCAGAGCGATCAACGAAACCATGCCGAGGTGGTTAAAGTAACTTTCGACCCGCGGCAAGTCAGTCTGGAGCAGGTGTTGATCGGATTCTGGCAAAACCACGATCCCACTCAGGGAGACCGCCAAGGCAATGACATCGGCAGCAACTATCGCAGCGCCATTTACACGAACAGCGATGAGCAACACCAAATCGCGGTGCGTACACGGGATGTTTATCAACAAGCGCTCGCTGAAGCAGGTTACGGGCCGATTACAACGGAGATTGCTCCGTTGCGTCACTACAATCGTGCCGAGGAATACCACCAGGACTATCTCAAGAAGAATCCCAACGGCTATTGCGGGCTCGGCGGCACCAAGGTGGCTTACCCGGGCCAGTCTGCAAAGCCGACACCGGAGCGTCTGCAGGGAGATACCCTGGCCTCTGATCGTCAGTTGATCGTGTTCGAGGCCGAGGCTTGCCCTTTCTGTAAGTTGTTCCGCGCCGAAGTGCTCGATGACTGGGCGTCTGAAGTGCCTGTCGTCACCACGCTCAACCCTGAGCCACCCGAGGGTTGGAGTTTGGAGAAGGAACTGTTTGCCACCCCGACCATCGTGCTGTTTGAAAACGGCCAAGAGATCTCGCGTTATACGGGGTACCAGGGCGACAAGGAGCGTTTCTGGAAATGGCTCGGTTTTCAGATTCTGACTCCAGAGCAAAAACGTATCGCATTCGAGCAGGGTACTGAACGTCCTTTTACGGGATCACACCTGGATGAAAAGCGTCCCGGGGTCTTCGTGGACCCGATCACTGGCGCACCCCTGTTTCGCAGCGATACCAAGTTCGAGAGTGGCACCGGGTGGCCGAGCTTTTTCAACCCGGTCGATGGGGCAATCACATTCCATGAAGACAACTCGCATGGCATGCGCCGGATAGAAGTCCGCAGTGCAAGTTCTGGTATTCATCTCGGACATGTTTTTGAGGATGGCCCGCCACCCACAGGCAAGCGCTATTGCATCAATGGCAACGTGTTGAGCTTCGTGCCTGATGCAGAGTAACTGGTTCTTGTTTGCTTTAACCCATGTGCTCTAGGTGCGTGCAAAAATAACCGGCGAAAACAACCGGTTGAGGGAGTTTTGTGGACAGGCTGCACATGAGCGGTTGCGTCACACAACGTAAAGCTTGATTTGGCTCAAGTCCATTTAGAAAATTTCGGCTCTGTATGTGCGTTTCATAGATCAGTCAGAAACAGGCCGCTGGCAAGCAGGATCTGCATTTGATGCTTTGTACCGACAACTTCTTCATTGACGCACTCGAATCGTGTCGTCATCGCAGAATGAGAGCTCTCGCATCCGGTAGCCAGCCCAAGCTGGATGGTACGCTACAGATACTTCGCCAAGGCAGAGGCGCTCAGCCTACGGGGCAAGCGGAAGAGTAGAAGCTGTATCTCAACACCAGGCTGCCTAGGCCCTATTGGGGCGGAACGCATATTGATCCTGGTCGTTTGAAGCGATGAAAAGCCTTAAACGATCTAAAGCGATGGGCTTATCCTTGAACCTGGAAATTCCGTTCAAGGAGTCGTGCCCATGAAAACCCGAAGTTTAGCCCTTGTACTCGCAACCTCGCTGGTGAGCAGTGCGCCGCTGTTGTATGCGGATGAGATCATCGATCAGATCGAGATGGGCAGGCAGGCGTACGAGGCTGGGGAGTTACGTCAGGCCAAGGACGAACTGCAATATGCAATCGCCCAGATCCAGGAGCTGCTGGACAATCAGTACGTCAAACTGATGCCTGAGCCGCTGCCAGGCTGGGTCGGTGAGCCGGCGCAGGCGCAGACGGCCGGCATGGCAATGATGGGTGGGGGCACCCAGCTGTCACGCGCCTATCGTAATAACGCCACCGGCGAATCGGTGGAACTGAGCCTGGTGGCCGACTCGCCGTTTCTGCAGGCCATGTCGATGATGTTGTCCAACCCGATGATGATGCGCTCGGAGCCGGGTACCAAACTGTATCGACTGGGCAAGCATCGGGGGATGATCAAAAACCCTCCCGGCTCGGATCGCTGGGAAATCAGCCTGATGCTGGCGAATCGAATCCTGGTCCAGGTTCAGGGCGATGGCCTCAAGGACCAGTCCCCAGCGGAGGCTTACCTCAAGGCACTCGATCTTGATGCGGTACAGCAGGCCTTCGGCATGTAGCCGGCAGAGGGGACTGTTTCAGCCAGTTTCGCCGGATGCTTCCGGATCGGTGCAGATATCGCTTCTATGCAGTTGAGACGCTTTTCGGCCGTCTCAGGCATGCGCTGAGTTGCCCGAATTTTCGAGACGCACCTTCAGGCTGAGGTTGTTTTTGGAATCCGCATTCTCGAGTGCCTCCTCCAGAGAGATCTTCTCTGCCTTGTAAAGGTCGTAAAGGGACTGGTCGAAGGTCGACATGCCGATCTCATGCCCCTGTTCCATGGCCTCCTTGAGTCTCTCGATCTCGCCTTTCTGGATCAGTTCCTGTACGTGCGGTGTGTTCAGCAGCAGTTCCACTGCAGGAACCCTGCGGCCATCGGTGCCGATCAACAGGCGCTGTGCGATGACAGCACGCAGGTTGTGCGAGATGTCTTTGAGCAACTCCTTGCGCGCGTAGTCGGGGAAGAATCCGGTGATGCGTTCCATGGTCTGGTTGGCGTTGGTGGCGTGCACCGTGGACAGGCAAAGGTGCCCGGTTTCCGCGTACATCAGTGCCTGCCCCATGCTTTCGCGGTCGCGAATTTCGCCGATCATGATCACATCCGGCGCTTCCCGCATGGCCCGCTTGAGTGCGGACTGGTAGGAATGGGTATCGAAGCCCACTTCCCGCTGGTTGACGATGGATTTCTTGTGGGAGTGGAGGTATTCCACCGGGTCTTCAATGGTCAGTATGTGCCCGGTACGGGTTTGATTGCGATGGTTGATCATGGAGGCGAGGGTGGTCGACTTTCCTGAGCCGGTGGTACCTACGACAAGGACCAGCCCCCTGGGGTACATCACGAGTTCATTGAGCACCGGCGGCAGGTTCAATTCCTGGATGTCTGGGATGTGACTGTGGATGTAGCGAATCACCATCGCCACTTCGCCGCGTTGACGGAAGATATTCACGCGGTAGCGACCGACGTCAGGCTCGGTGAACGCAAGGTCCATCTCCCAATCCTGTTCAAAGGTGCGGACCTGTTCATCGGTCATCATGCCGTAAGCGAGCTTCTTGACGATTTCAGCGGTCAACGGCCGATCACCGAGTGCGCGGGTTTTCCCCTCGATTTTGATGGCAGGTGGTGCTTCGGCACTGAAGTAGAGGTCCGAAGCATCGTGCTTGACCATCATCGCCAGGAAAGTCTTTATCTCCATGCTGCTCTCCAGAGTTTGGTTATGCAGGGTCAATTGCTTTGCTTTTCCTCAGCATGCAGCATCCCCGGGGACGGGGAAATCTGATACCGGTTAGTTCAAGTGTAGATTGCCGGGCTTTATTTGAATTAAGAGCGAGGAAGGGTTGGTGGCCATGTGCTGAATGTCGGGTGTGCTGCAGGCTCAATCCCAGCGGAACAGAAACGCGGCGATCCCCAGCAATACCAGGCCCGTCCCCGCCATCAGTCCGATCTGCGGCAGCAGTTCGACCAGGCCAGCGCCGTCAATCATCACCGCGCGCGAGGCATCCACCAGGTAAGTCAGCGGCATCAGGGCCGACAGCATTTGTGCCAGGTCACTGGTGCCGTCCATAGAAAACCAAACGCCGGACAGCAGCATCATTGGCCAGGAGAGCATGTTCAGAAGACCGTCTGCCAGTTCTTCTGTCTTGATGCGCGAAGCAATGATCAGCCCCATGCTGATCAGGCAGAGTGCACCAGCGGCGAATACTATGGCGAGCGTGATATAGGCGCCGTGCATGACGAAGTCGAGCAACAGGTCAGCGCCCACATAGACTACAAGTGTTGCGCCGATGACCACCAGGAGGCGCGAGAGAATCTGTGCGCTGAGAAATTCGAAAGCACTCAAGGGTGTGGCCTGCAGGCGTCGTAGCACCCCGTTTTTGCGATAGCGCACGATCACCCAGCCGACACCCCAGAAACAGCTGAACATCATGTTCATGGCGAGAATGCCAGGCATGACCCAGTCGATGTAGCGAAGTGCTTGGCCTTCCACTGACTGTCTTTGTGGTGGTGCAGTGCCTTTCTGGCGGTAGGCGTCGAGCAACAGTTTTTCCGTGAAGTAGCCTTTTTGCGAATGCACATTGACCCAGTAGCCCGGCTTATCACGCAGATCCAGCAACAGATCGATCTGGTGCCGCTCGACTTTTTGCAGGGCCTGTTGCACTTCCTCGTAGTTCACCAAGTGGGTATGCCGTAGTTGCTTGACCGGCGAGTCAGCCTCCGGGTTGCCGAGCACTCCAATCTTGAACAATGCCTCCGGTTCGCCGCTGAAGATAAACGCAAATCCGAACACCAGCACGAAGGGCATGATGATGTTCCATCCCAGGCCCGAGCGGTCCCGGTAAAACTCGCGGTTGCGCGCGATGAACACCGCGTAGATACGTTTCCACATCATCAGCCGCGCAGCCCGTGACCGGTCAATTTCAGGAAGAGGTCTTCAAGATTCGGTTTTTCCACCTTCAGTTCGTGCAAGTCTGCCTGTAATTGCGTTAGCTCCGATATGACTCGTTCGGAGTCGTCGGTAAAGATCTCGATGAAACCATTACGCTCCTCGGCATCGTCAGGCATCGCTATATGGGCGGGTAATGCATGAATTGGCAGGCGCAGCACGAAGGCGGACAGGTGTTGCTCGATCAGTACCCGCGGTGCCCCCCGCGCAATGATCCGGCCCTTGTCGACAATGACAATCTCATCGCAAAGCTGTTGGGCTTCTTCCATGTAGTGGGTGGTCAGTACCACGGTCTTCCCCCGTCGGATCACATTTTCTATCAGGCCCCAGAAATTACGCCGGGCCTGGGGGTCCAAACCCGTGGTGGGCTCGTCCAGGAATACCAGTTTCGGATCATTGACCAGGGCGATGGCGAGCAGCAGCCGTTGACGTTGACCGCCGGATAGTTTGCGGGTGTCCCGTTCCAGGATTTCTTCGAGATGGCATAGGTGGATCAGTTCATCGATGTCCGCTGCCTTGCGGTAGAGGCTGGCAAACATCGCAAGTGCCTCTCGGACGGTCTGGAAATCCTGCAGGGCAGTGGCCTGGAACTGGATCCCGATCTCTTCACGGTAAGCACGGTCGAGCTTGCCGCCCCGGTAGAGTACCCGGCCTGAACTCGGGGTCGAGATCCCCTCGAGCATTTCCAGGGTGGTGGTCTTTCCAGCACCATTTGGTCCGAGCAGGCCAAAGCACCGACCCTGCGCCACCTGAAACGAAATGCCGTCGACAGCCTTGACGCCTGGGTATTCTTTTTCGAGATCGATGGCTTCGATGTGGGTGTTCATTGCGAGGGGGCGGGTGATGGGTGCTCAGAGACTCCTGCCAACCCAAGACGTAAAAAATACTGAGTCTGCATGAAATCCAGGTCTTCAAGCAGCGTCAGGCCGGCCTGGGACATTTCATGGATAAAGGTTTCTTTGCCGGCACGCACATGGCCCAAGACCCAGGCGCTGCTGAAACCGGGAATGCGTTTGAAATCGACCACTATCACCTGGCCTTTTGGCTTCAATGCTGCCGCGATGGTCCTGCTGTAGGTGACCGGATACTCGAAGTGGTGATAAGTGTCACCGATGTAGATCCGGTCCAGCTTGCCATGCGGCAATTTCACGTCCTTTTGATCACTCAAGACGGTTACGACGTTGTCCAGTCCTTCAGTCTCGGCACGTTTGGCGATGGCTGCCAGAAAATCGGGGGAAATATCCACCGCGTAGACCTTGCCCTGAGGTCCCACTGCCCTGGCCAGCATCAGGCTGAAAAAGCCCGTGCCTGCGCCGACATCGGCGACGCTCATGCCGGGCTGAACCTGCATGGCGGAAAGGATGTCATGTCGACGGTCGAAGATTTCCCGCCCGTCTCTCTCGAAAACCGAGACCCAACTACCAACGTCGGGATTGGTGTAATAGGAATTGATCCCCGGGCTGACGTTCTGCTCTGCGTGAGCGAAGCCGGCCAAGGCCGCAATGAACGTGACGCTCAATATCCTCTTCAGCATGGTTTTGTCTCGCTAGGCCAGTGTTGCTTTCCGGTTGATGGGTATCATCGAGCCACAAAAATGACATCATAACTTCTGGAAGTTGAGGATAAACCGGTGCAAAGTGGCAAAAAAAAGAACGCCGCCCCAGTGGGGCGCCGTTTGATGTGGCCAAAGGATCAGATGGACTTTTGCAGTAGTACCAGTCGGTTCACTCATAGCCCTCGGACTCGCATGCGGCGGCCGCTTCCATATCCTGGGGCGACGGGAAGATGACCTTCTCGCCCGGTTGTCAGCCTTCTGGGTCGATGATGAAGGTCGCCCGAACCGCGGAGATGTCAGCAGCGCCCGGGTGGGTTATCCCGTAGGCCTTGGCGACATCCATTCGAGAAATAGGAATACGCTATTGCTAAATGGCAATTTGCCAAAGATATGCTTAGGCTGAAACGTCAATGAATAAACGCAATGGTGCTGTGTAGAACGCAGTTTTTTTTCAAACGCCTCGAGGCTCTCCGCAAAAGCATTGCTTCTCGGATTACCAGTTCAACGTTTTTCGCGGATGCCGGATGAATCGAACCAATGGTTAGCGAATTCCAGGAGCAGGTGTACGCTATCGTCGCCAATGTGCCTCACGGTAAAGTCGTTACCTATGGACAGATAGCGAATTGGCTGAACTGTCCCCGGTCTGCACGCCAGGTTGGTTACGCAATGGCAGCCTGCCCACCCAATCGGCGGTTGCCGTGGCACCGCGTGGTCAACGCGAAAGGCGAGGTCAGCAGGCGTGCCAACCCCGCAGACGCTGCGTATCAACGGGCCTTGCTGCAATCGGAGGGTGTGTGCTTTGGTGCAAATGGCCGGATCGATTTGGCCATGTACGGTTGGCAACCATAAGTCGGCGACACAGTGGCGTACCATCGGCAATAGCCTGTTTCCAGAGCTTGCTCAGGTTTGTTGGCGTGGGTTTGTTCTTGAGTCCGTTTATGCCGATTATTCTGCGAGAGTTATCCATATGGAATGCCACCAGATTCCCGACGTACCTTCACGCTCTTGGTCGGCGACAGCTTGCACCCGTACTGATCAAAAGCCGGGAGGCAGGGAAGCTTCGCTTGAAAGTGTAACTGTCAATCTGGTTCGGGCGCTATGGTAAGGCGAGCCGCCAGCCAGCGTGCCAAAGGGCCAACGAACAGGATAATTGGAAAGGTTACTGCCGAGAAAGCGCCCCAAGCGCTGAGCCACTTGTTGGTCGCTGATCGGACAGACCCAAGGCATTTAAGGTCTCGATGCCTGTCACGATAAACGGCACTAACCGGAGACCAGGACGCCAAAAGCCATTCGGGCGGCCTTGGGCGGCAAAAAAAGTCTCATGCAGCCCTGCCCGAGGCCCTTACAACGCCCGGATCTTGTCTGCCTGCGCCGAAAGGTTGTCCATCGCGGCCTGCGCTTCTGCCAGTTTATCCTTTTCCTTCTGTACGACGGCTTCCGGTGCCTTGTCGACAAACTTGGGGTTGGAAAGCTTACCCTGGACGCGCTTGATCTCACCTTCAAGCTTGCCCATTTCTTTTGCCAGGCGTGCCAATTCCGCATCCTTGTCGATCAGACCGGCCAGCGGTATCAGCACCTTCATGTCGCCAACCAGGGCAGTCGCGGATTCGGGACCGCTGTTGCCTTTTGGCAGTATCTCGATGGACTCGACCCTGGCCAGGAAATCCAGGTAAGCACGATGATCTTCGGCACAGCGCCGGTCGGTTGCGTTGGTATCGCCAAGCAACACGGGTACCGGCTTGCCCGGTGCGATGTTCATCTCACCCTTGATCGAACGAATGCCAAGGATGAACTGCATGACCCAATTCATCTCGGTCACCGCATCACTATCGATCAGTGCCTCGTCACGCTCCGGATAAGGCTGACACATTATGGTCTCGCCTTCGACGCCAGCCAGTGGCGCGACCATCTGCCAGATCTCTTCGGTGATGTACGGCATGATCGGATGCGTAAGACGCAACAACGCTTCGAGTACACGCACCAGGGTCTGGCGGGTGCCACGCTTGGCCGCTTCCGAAGAAGCGTCGCTGTTGAGTACCGGCTTGGACAGTTCCAGGTACCAGGAGCAGTAGTCATCCCAGGTGAATTCATAGATGGCGTTGGCGGCCTGGTCGAAGCGATAACCCTCGATGGCGCTGGTTGTATCGGCGGCGGCCTGCTGAAGGCGCGACAGTATCCACCTGTCGGCAACGGATAGCTCGACATCACCGCCGTTCTGACCACAGTCCTGTCCCTCTGTGTTCATCAGCACGTAACGCGCGGCGTTCCACAGCTTGTTGCAGAAGTTGCGGTACCCCTCGATACGGCCCATGTCGAACTTGATGTCGCGGCCGGTGGCGGCCAGTGCGGCGAAGGTGAAGCGCAGCGAGTCGGTACCGAAGCTGGGGATGCCGTCCGGAAATTCCTTGCGGGTCTGCTTCTCGATCTTTTGCGCAAGCTGCGGCTGCATCATGCCGCCGGTGCGCTTGGACACCAGGGCTTCCAGGTCGATGCCGTCGATCAGGTCGATCGGATCGAGCACGTTGCCCTTGGACTTGGACATCTTGTGGCCGAGCGAATCGCGCACCAGGCCGTGCACGTAGACCTCCTTGAACGGCACCTCGCCATCCATGAACTTGAGGCCCATCATGATCATGCGGGCAACCCAGAAGAAGATGATGTCGAACCCGGTGACCAACACGTTGGTTGGGTAAAACTGTTCAAGGCGTTCGGTATTGTCCGGCCAGCCTAGGGTGGAGAAGGGCCAAAGGGCGGAGCTGAACCAGGTGTCGAGAACGTCCTCATCCTGGCGCAGCGGGTAGTCAGCAGCCAAACCGTGTTTTTCACGAATTTCCGCCTCGGAGCGGCCGACGTAGGTATTGCCCTCGTCGTCGTACCAGGCCGGGATGCGGTGGCCCCACCAGATCTGGCGGCTGATGCACCAGTCCTGGATGTTGCGCATCCACTCGAAGTAGGTGTTCTTCCAGTTGTCCGGGACGAACTTGATGTCGCCGTCCTCTACCGCCTTGATTGCCGGTTCAGCCAGCGGGCCGACCTTGACGTACCACTGGTCCGTGAGAAACGGCTCGATGACTACGCCTGAACGGTCACCCCTCGGCACCATCAGCTTGTGGTCGACAACCTTGTCCAGCAGGCCGGCCTCTTCGAGATCAGCAACGATGGCCTTGCGCGCCTCGTAACGGTCCATGCCGATGTATTTCGCCGGGATGATCGAGCCTTCCTCGGCGGTATTGGCGCGTACTGCAGCATCGATGGTGAAGATGTTGATCAGGCCGCCGTGTACCTGCGAACTGATCGGGTTCTCGTCGCGATGGCGTTGCCAGACCTCGTAGTCGTTGAAATCGTGCGCCGGGGTAATCTTTACGCAGCCGGTGCCGAACTCCGGATCGGCGTGCTCGTCGGCGACGATGGGGATCTTGCGCCCGGTCAATGGCAGCTCCACCAGCTCACCGATGAGGTGCTTGTAGCGCTCGTCCTCCGGATTGACTGCCACGGCGCAGTCACCCAGCATGGTTTCGGGACGGGTGGTGGAAACGGTCAGGTGGCCGGTGCCGTTCGATAGCGGGTAGCGCATGTGCCACATGTGGCCGTTCTCTTCCTCGGAGATGACCTCAAGGTCGGACACGGCTGTGTGCAGCTTGGGGTCCCAATTGACCAGGCGCTTGCCGCGGTAGATAAGGCCTTCCTCGTAAAGGCGCACGAAAACTTCCTGCACGGCCCTGGACAGGCCCTCGTCCATGGTGAAGCGCTCATGTTGCCAGTCGAGCGAGGAGCCCAGCCGACGTAGCTGGCGGGTGATATTGCCGCCGGATTCAGCCTTCCAGTCCCAAACGCGCTCGATGAAAGCCTCCCGGCCCAGGTCGTGACGCGTTTTACCATCGGCCTCGAGTTGACGCTCCACCACCATCTGGGTGGCGATGCCAGCGTGGTCCGTGCCCGGCTGCCACAGGGTTGGGCGCCCGCGCATGCGGTTGAAACGGATCAGGGTGTCCATCACCGTGTTGTTGAAACCGTGACCCATGTGCAGGCTGCCGGTGACATTGGGCGGCGGGATCATGATGCAGTAGGGCTGACCCTTGGCATCGGTGTCCGGTTCGAACCAGCCTTTTTCTTCCCAGGTCTGGTACCAGCGTTGTTCTATGGCATGCGGGTCGTAGGTTTTTTCCATCGAATTCGTGTCCGGCGCGGGTTACTGCTGGACGCGCGGTGCGCGCCCTGCCAAAGCGCCGAATTATAACGGCTTGGGAGGTCTGGGTGGCCGCCCAAGTTTACGAGGGTTGCTCAGCCGGTATTTCGCATGCCAGCCGCAATGGCGTTGATGCTGCGCAGCAACGGATCCAGTTGAATCTCTCGTTCGGAATCGTCCAGCGATTCGTCCCGGTAACGCTTCAGCAGCGCCAGCTGGATATGGTTCAGCGGGTCGAGGTATGGATCGCGTCTGCCGAGGCCAAGCTTGAGCAAAGGGTTTTCTTCCAGCAGCTCGTCAATGCGGGCCACCTTCAATACCCATTCGCATGTGCGCTGATATTCGTCGCGGATCATCTCGAACACGATGCGCGCGGTTTGGGGGTTTTCAGCCAGTTCTGCATATTCCTCGGCGATCATCATGTCGGACTTGAACAGCGCCATCTGGGTATTGCTCAAGAGGGCGCTGAAGAAGGGCCATTCCTTGTGAAGCCTACGCAGCGTTTTCAGATTATTGCTGTCTGCCTCGCAGTAGGCCTGGAGTGCACTGCCCAGTCCGTACCAGGCAGGCAGTGTCTGCCGGGCTTGTGCCCAGCCGAACACCCAGGCGATGGCACGTACCGAGTACTTGGAGCGATCCTGCTTTTTGCGGTGCGAAGGACGCGAACCAATGTTGAGCAGGCCGATCTCGTCCACCGGTGTGCACTCGTAGAAGTAATCGAGAAAGCCCTCGGTATCTTCAGTGAGCTTGCGGTATTCACGCTCGCCAGTCTCGCGCAGCTGGGCCATGACATCGGCGTACTTGGCATTGTCCGGTTTAACCTTGTCCACCATGCCGATGCTGGCCAGGATCGTGCCAGTAAGGCCCATGGTCAGTTCGAACACTGCTGTCTCAGGGTTGCTGTACTTGTTCGAGAGTACTTCGCCCTGCTCGGTAAACTTGATATGTCCCAAGAGTGTGCCAGCCGGTTGTGACGTGATCGACTGGTGGGTGGGGCCGCCACCCCGGCCAATGGTGCCACCGCGCCCATGAAACAAGCGGATGGGTACGCCTCGTTCCTGGCCAAGTGCTACAACTCTCTGCTGCGCCTGGTAGAGTTGCCATGCTGAGGCGACGATACCCCCGTCCTTGGCCGAGTCCGAGTAACCAAGCATGACTTCCTGCAGGTTGCTGTCCGCCGCCTTAAGCAGGCGCTTGTAAATGCCGTCATCGAGCAGTCGGCTCATAACCGGCTCGATATGTGCCAAGTCATCGATCGTTTCGAACAAGGGTGCTACCCCAAGTCGGCAGACGAACTTGTCCTGTTGTTGACCGCACAGGCCTGCAAGGCTGGCCAGGTACATCACATGCATCACATCGGAAGCCCGATGTGCCATGGAAATGACGTAACGGCCGATGACCAGCGGGCTGACACATTCCTGCAGTTGTGCCACGACATCAAAGACAGCCAGAACCTCTCGGGTCATCGATTGCAGTTGCTCGCGCTGCGGTAGAATTGGTGTCTCGCTGAGCAGTTTGCCAAGCAGTACCAGGCGCTCTTCTTCATTCAGACGATCATAGTCTGCGTGCACGCCAATCTGTGCCAGGATGTCTGAGACCGCCTCCGTGTGGACGGTCGATTCCTGGCGGATATCCAAGCGGGTCAGGAAGAAGCCAAAGGTCTTGGATAAACGCAACAGATCCAGCAGCTCGGCATTGGCAACATTGCTGTCACCATGGCTGACCAGGGAGTCACGAATCAGCTGGATATCCCTCACGAACTCTTCTTCGTTGCGGTAACCAGGGGCATCGTCGACCGGTGGTTGGCCACTCAGGCGGGCGTCTGTTCGCGCCAGCGCCTGACGCAGGCGAAGCTTCATGATGTACAACTTGCGACGGTAGGGCTCCAGCGGGAAACGCTCTGGCCATTCCGCATTAAATTGTTGGCGGTAGGTATCGTCGTTTTCCAGACTACTAGTAAATGCTTTCGATGGGCTACAGAAGTGTGACGACTGGGTCAACACGCGAATAAGGCCGTCGACCTGCTCGATGTAGTGGCCAAGGATGGTCTGCTGTTGGGTAAAAACCGCTTCGAGGGTAGTTTGCGCCGTGACATTGGGATTGCCGTCCCGATCGCCGCCGATCCAGGAGCCGAAACGCAGCAGGGTGGGCAGGTCGATGCGCGTGAAATCCGGGTGATCGGCGTATACGCGGTTGATACCTGTCTCCAGACGGCGGTACACAATGGGCACTGCCTCGAAGAGGCTGGCGTTGAAGTGATGCAATCCCATGCGCACTTCGTGGCGTACGTCCGGTTTGGCAGGGCGCACCTCTTCCGTCTTCCATAGGGTCTGAATTCGCGTTTTGAGTTCCAGCTGATGCGTTTGTTCGTGTTCGATTGTCAAGGCAGGGCCGTCCAATGCCTCATTGGCCTCGAAGATACGGCGCAACTGCAACAGGATGGCGCGCCGTTTCGATTCGGTTGGATGCGCAGTGAATACCGGCATGTATTTGACTTCGTCAAGCAGGTCCTGCAATTGCTCCGGGGAGATGCCTCGAGCGTGCAGGTCGCGCAGGCAGTCGTCGAATGATCCTTCCCAGAGTGCCTTGCCAGACGCGGCAATGCGGCGTCGCTGGCGATGCTGGAAGCTTTCTTCCGCGATGTTGGCAAGCTGAAAGTAAACGCTGAAGGCGCGAATCACCGGGCGCAGGGCGTCAGGCGAGAGCTTCTCGATCATCTTTTTCAGGCGCTGCAGGCGGGCTGGATCCTGCTCTTTGCGCAGACGAATGAAGCCTTTGCGCAGGCGTTCAACATTGTGCAATACGTCTGAGCCAGACTGGGCCTCAATGACTTCGCCGAGCATGTGGCCGAGCAGCTTGACCCTGCTGCGCAGGTGCTTGTCGCGTTTGATACAGGCTTCTACAAACGAGTCGCTCATGAATACTCCAGCAAAACTTAATGGTCTGTGGCAAGACCACCGATGGGTCTGCCAGGGTCGAATCTATTTTCGGCATTCCGCTTCAAATTGCGCTGCCGGCACAGTCCCAAGTGCCCTATACTGCGCGCAAGAATATTGAAGTATCACTCCAACAATCCCCGCATATGGCACAGGATAAACGATCCATCGATCAAACTCCCGAATGGAAAGCGCTTGAGCAACATTGGCAGGGCATGTGTTGCCTGCACATGCGCGAATTGTTTCAGAAAGATCTCAAACGATGCGAGCGCTTCAGCCTTTCTGCCTGCGGTCTCCATCTTGACTACTCAAAGAACCTGATCGATGCCAAGGGGATGGACCTGCTCCTTGACCTTGCACGAGCCGCGGAACTGTCGAGGTGGGGTGATAGCCTGTTGGCCGGAGACAAGGTCAATACTACCGAAGGCCGCGCGGTGCTGCATATGGCTCTCCGAAACCTCGGTTACCGCGAATATCAATACGAAGGCAGGGATATCATGCCCGACATTCGGGTGGTCCTCTCGCGCATGCGTACCTTCACTGAAGATGTCCGCAGCGGACGCTGGCTCGGATACACGGGGCAGCGCATCAGTGATATCGTCAGCATCGGCATCGGGGGATCCAGCCTTGGGCCGAAGATGGTTTGTGAAGCGCTACGGCCCTACCAGTGGGACGACCTGCGGATACATTTTGTGTCCAACGTCGATGGTTCCCATTTGGCGCAGACTTTGCGCACGCTCAATCCCGCGACGACACTTTTTGTCATTGCCTCCAAGACCTTCACGACGCAGGAAACCATCACGAATGCCGAGTCGGCGCGCGACTGGTTGCTCAAAGGCCTGTTCAGTGAAGCGGCGGTCGAGCGACATTTCGTGGCGGTATCCACCAACACGGAGGCTGTGGCGGAATTCGGGATCAATCCGGCGAACATGTTCGAATTCTGGGAGTGGGTCGGCGGACGTTATTCGCTCTGGTCAGCCATCGGACTCCCGATCGCGCTGGCCATTGGCATGGAGAATTTCGAGGAGTTGCTGCTCGGTGCCCACGACATGGACGAGCATTTCGTGGAGGAGCCGCCTGAAACCAATATGCCGATTATCCTCGCCCTGCTCGGTATCTGGTATACCAATTTCGGGCAGGCCGATTCGTACGCCGTCATTCCTTATGACCAGTACCTACGCTACCTACCGGCTTTTCTGCAGCAGCTGGACATGGAGAGCAACGGCAAGCGCGTCACCCGTGACGGCGTACCTGTCAGCTACCAGACCGGGCCTGTTGTTTGGGGGGAGCCGGGCACGGATGCGCAGCATTCCTTTTTTCAGCTGATCCATCAGGGCACGCGGCTTATACCTACCGATTTTGTCCTCCCTTTGAGAAGCCACAATCCCATCGGCAGCCACCATGACAAACTGGTAGCGAATTGCCTGGCGCAGGCCCAGGCACTGATGATGGGGCGTACCGAGGAAGAGGCGCTGGCTGAAATGCGCGCCGCCCAGGTCGACGAGGAAAGCATTGCGCAGCTATTGCCGCACCGTGTTTTTCCGGGTAACCGTCCCAGCAACATGCTCGTGGTGGACAAACTCACGCCTCGTGTTCTGGGGGCACTTATCGCTCTCTACGAGCACAAGGTGTTCGTACAGGGGGTTGTCTGGGGCGTGGACTCGTTCGACCAGTGGGGCGTTGAGCTTGGCAAGCAGCTGGCCGGGCATATTCTGCAGAATTTCAAGAAGACCGCCTGTTCGCCGGGAGTCGATTGTTCCACAGCATCCCTGATTCGCCGTTACCACCTGGCGATCACAGGCGATGGCGAGGAGAAATGAGTTTTTCAGACCTCAAAGGGTCTGCGTGCGGGGATCCACGAACACAGTGAGGCGCTGCCCCGGCTTGATATAACGCCCCAGGGTGTTCCAGCGACGCAGGTCCGCGATCTTTACCTGAAACTTGCGCGCGATCTTGTACAGGGAATCGCCCTTGCGTACTTGGTAGCGCACACGCGTGCGCGACACGCCGAGGCTGCGCGTGGAGTCTGCCAGTAGCACGTTCTCGGAGAGAGGGATCAGCAGTGTCTTGCCGGCACGAATGCGATGGTCTTTAAGGCCGTTTGCCTGCTGGATGGCTTTCACCGATACAGCATAATGGCGCGCAATTTTACCGAGATAATCGCCCTGGCGGATTCGGTGGTGTCGCCAACGCAGACGCTTGTCTGACGGGAGATTGGAGAGTGCGGCCTTAAAGGTTTCCGCGTTCTCCCGCGGCACCAGGAGATGATGGGGGCCTTGGGGACTTGTCGACCATCGGTTGAATCCGGGATTGAGAGCCAGCAGGTCTTCCAGTGGCATTTTCGCCAGCTCTGCGGCGATCTTTAGGTCGATCTGACCACCGCTGGGCACACGTTCAAAATAAGGCCGGTTATCCACGGAGGGAAGGGCCAGGCCATAACGACCCGGATCGGCGATCACTTCTGCCAGGGCCAACAGGCGCGGCACATAGCCGTCCGTCTCTCCGGGCAGGTCCAGATCCCAAAAAGCGGTCGAGGTACCGCGTTTGTGGGCTTTGCGGATGGCACGATTCACGGTGCCGCCACCGGCGTTGTAGGCGGCCAATGCGTGTAACCAGTTGCCGTCGAAACGCCTGTTCAATCTCACCAGGTACTCCAACGCTGCATCGGTCGCTGCGAGCACGTCGCGACGGCCGTCGTACCACCAGTCCTGGTCAAGTCCCAGGCCGCGTCCCGTGGCGGGCATAAACTGCCAAAGTCCTGCAGCGCCGTCGGGCGAATAGGCATAGGGTTGAAACCCGCTTTCCACGGCGGGTAGTAGTGCTATTTCGGCGGGCAGCTGGCGCTGTTCAACCTGCTCTACGATGTGATGGAGAAACGGTTCAGCGCGGCTGATCAGGGCGTTAAAGGCGATCGGGCTATGTTGCAGGCGGCGAATCTCAGCCTGGATGCGTGGGTGTTCTATTTCCCCTAGCCGATAATTGCGGCGCAGTCGAACCCAAAGGTCCTGGGGTTCATCCGCTTCATTTTCGGCAAGTTGCGCGGGTGGCGGCTGGTTGACCGGTAACGGCGCTGTTTCGCGACCGGTCGAGTGGTTCGCATCGCGGGGTGTAGGTTCTTCAACGGAGCCCCGCGGCGGTGCCGACGATAAGCAGCCCCCCTGGGTGACGAGCACCAAGCCTATGCCGAGTATCGCAGAACCTCGCCGCAGCCATTGCCCCGAGGTCCGTGTTTGGTCAGAATCAGGTTCTTCGCCGTGCCGTAAGCTCATCATCATGGCGCGAAACTATACGGAATTGTCGGGGGGCAGACCACCCGTATGGGTTTACCATCGATTTGTGAAAAAAGTCAGCAGGAATTACATGCTGCATTGGGCGATTGGTTCTCTTTCGGTGCGGGCGCGCGTCTGCTGAAGGCGGAGAGGGAAATGCTTGACCGCCTGAGCGAGGATGTTTTCGGTTATCACCTGGTGCAGGTACAGGACTTCGGGCATGGAGCAGGGGGGTTCTCCCAGTGTCCTGTGAAATTCCGCTCATTGCTGGATGTTTGTGGAGAGACGACGGCTGGCGCTTCCGCATGCGCCACGAGTGAACAATTGCCGCTTGCCAGTGACTCGGTTGATCTGGTGATCTTACCGCACACGCTGGATTTCGCCATCGATCCCCACCAGGTGCTGCGGGAGGTTGAACGGATCCTGATACCCGAAGGGCGCGTGTTGATTTTAGGTTTCAACCCCTTCAGCTTTTGGGGGGCGTGGAGACTCGCGCTGAAGTGGCGCGGGTCAGTGCCCTGGTGCGGTCACTTTTTGTCCTACCGGCGTATAGTTGACTGGTTGGGTTTGTTGGGCTTTGACGTTGAATATTCAGATGTCTGCGCATTCGCTCCGCCTGTGCGAAGAGAGGGTTGGGCGCAGAAACTGACCTCCCTGGAACGTGTCGGGCGTCGAGTCTGGCCCATGATCGCAGGTGTTTATGCCGTGCGTGCTGTCAAACGGGTATCCACTGTGCGTCCCATCAGAACCCGTTGGTCCGGGCTGCGGGTACTCGGGCCGCGGGCGATCGAACCTTCCACTCGAAATGGCGTTCACAGGGCATCGAAGTAAGCTTGCATGGAAAAAGTTGTAGAACTCTTCACTGACGGAGCCTGTAAAGGTAACCCCGGGGCCGGAGGCTGGGGCGTCTTGCTGCGTTATGGCGATGCCGAGAAGGAGCTGTATGGTGGAGAGACGGAAACTACGAACAATCGTATGGAGCTGATGGCAGTGATTCGAGGCCTGGGTGCCCTGACACGTCCCATGCAGGTTCGCGTGATCACCGACTCACAGTACGTCAAGAACGGTATCACCCAGTGGATTCACAATTGGAAACGCAATGGCTGGAGGACGGCGGCCAAAAAGCCGGTCAAAAACGCCGACCTTTGGCAGCAACTCGAACAGGCCGTTTCACAGCACGAGGTGGAGTGGACATGGGTGAAAGGCCATGCCGGGCATCCGGAAAACGAACGGGCCGATCAGCTGGCGAACCGCGGGGTCGAGGAGTTGGCTAAATGAGCGAAGAGAACAAACGCCAGATCGTGCTGGATACCGAGACAACGGGACTTGAGCCGTCCCAAGGGCATCGAATCATTGAGATTGGATGCGTGGAGATGGTCGGTCGTCGCCACACAGGCAACAATTTTCACGTGTACCTGCAGCCCGACCGCGAAATCGATGAGGCAGCGATCGAAGTCCACGGGATCACCAACGAATTCCTCGCGGACAAGCCGCGCTTCGAGGACGTGGCGGGAGAATTTGCCGATTATCTGCGCGACGCTGAAGTCATCATCCACAACGCCCCTTTCGACGTGGGCTTCATCGACGCAGAGTTCTCGCGCCTGCCGGAAAAGCGCACAACAGCCTCTCTATGCGAGATCACAGATACGCTGGTAATGGCGCGCGAAATGCACCCGGGACAGCGAAATAGCCTGGATGCGCTATGCAGTCGCTACGACATCGACAATGCACACCGGACCAAGCACGGCGCCTTGCTGGACTCCGAGATCCTCGCGGACGTTTACCTGGCGATGACCGGAGGCCAGAAGGCCCTGGTACTTGAGGATGCAGAAGAGTCAGGAAAAGGTGCCGAGGTTGGCGGCATCCGACGTCTGTCTGCGGATCGACCGGCGTTGCGGGTCCTTCGTGCCAGCGAGGCGGAGCTGACGGAACACAACTCCCGCCTGGATGCTGTGGACAAGGCCTGCGGAGGACAGTCCGTCTGGCGACGGGACTGCCAGAGCGCGGACGCAGAGATCCACTAAGCGTCCCTGGCGTAGTGGCTGTAACGCTAGCGTCCGGTCGCACACTTAGCCAAGACGAATAGCTTCTGGTCGTGAGGCAAGTGGCAGCGCCGATGATCCGGCCTGCAAGGGTAGAAAAAGCGTTACTGCAGGGTCAGCTTCTGATCGCTGTTGAGGTTGGCGCGCCCGCGCAGCTCCCACTTGGCATCAGTGGCTGTCAATTCCACGTTCCAGCCGGCTGTCGAAGACAGGTCGGGCATTTCTGCCTGGTACGTCTTGGGACCCACCGCTTGCAGGTCGAGCAACGAGTCCTTGTCCGCGCGGGTGGGGTGCCTGAGAGCCAGTTGCAGTGCACCGATCGCTTCCAGGGAGGCGGTGTCAATATCCACGCGAATCAAACGCTCGCTCTGAGCGAACTCGATATTGGCAACGATCCCCAGGTCTCGTGCCTTTTGCCGGGCGCTGGCATCCATGTGGATGGCCTTACCCTCTTTGTAATAGTCCTTGCTGACCAGGCCATCATTGCTGTCCACAGCAATTTTGATGGTAAACATGGATGCCACCACCACCGAGCCGGGCAGGGCGATCAGGAACCACGGCCAGAACTGTTTGTACCAGGGCGGGGGATTGCTGTCTTCCGGTGATGCCATGTTACGGAGCTCTCATCAATGTTTGAGTGTTGGAAGTCGGATTCTAACGTAAAGAAGCCGGGTTGCCCCGGCTCCTTCCTTTCAGTTTGCCCCGGCGTCTTATCGGGAAACTGGACCAAGGAAGCGCGCAGGTTCGCGCAATTCTATCCCTGAACCATCCGTGGTGGTGATGTTGAAGTAGACCTCGCTGCTACGCTCCTTGATCGAGTCAGGGGGAACCTGAATCCGCAGGGGCAGGTCGGCAACCTCACCACTGTCAACATCCACGGTGGCGGCACCGCCTTTGACCTCGATGCCGTCCAGGCCATCCACGGTGATCAGGTAGTTACGGGCAACCTTGTCCATGTTGATGACTTTTAGGTTATAGACATTCTCGATCAGGCCTTTGCGGTTCTCGGTAAAGAGCGCACTGCGGTCGCGGATGATGTCCACTTCCAACGGCACACGCGTCAACAGAGCGTAAAACAGCATCACTGAAACCAAGCTGATGATGCCGATGTAAACGAACATGCGTGGACGCAAGATTTTGGTCTTCTGCCCCTCGAGCGCGTTTTCGGTCGTGTACTTGATCAGGCCTTTTTCGTAGCCCATCTTGTCCATAACCTCGTCACAAACGTCGATGCAGGCGGCGCAACCGATGCACTGGTATTGCAGGCCATCACGAATATCGATGCCGGTCGGGCAAACCTGCACGCACAGCCCGCAGTCGATGCAGTCACCTTTACCGATGGTCTTCGGATCGACACCGCGCTTGCGTGCGCCACGCGGATCGCCACGCTTGGGATCGTAGCTGATCATCAGCGTATTTCTGTCGATCATGGCGCTCTGGAAGCGCGCGTAGGGACACATGTAGATGCAGACCTGCTCGCGCATGAAGCCGGCGTTGCCGTGCGTGGCAAACCCGTAGAAGAAGATCCAGAAGGTCTCCCACGGGCCAAGGTTAAAGGTCATGACACCTTCCGCGAGTTCCCGGATAGGTGAGAAATAGCCGACGAAGGTAAAACCGGTCCAGAGTGAGAACACCAGCCAAACCAGGTGTTTGGTAGTCTTGATGCGATAGAAATTGAAGTTTCGCGGACCCTTGTCGAGCTTTTTGCGCTTGCGTGAGTCGCCCTCCACCAGGCGTTCCATCCACATATACATCTCGGTCCAAACTGTCTGTGGACAGGCGTAACCGCACCATAAGCGACCGGCAAGGGCCGTAAACATGAACAATGCCAATGCGGCAATGATCAACAGGGCCGACAGGTAGATGAAGTCCTGCGGCCAGAATGTAAAGCCAAAGATGTGGAACTGGCGGGCAGGCAAGTCGAAAAGAATAATTTGCTGGCCGTTCAGGTTTATCCAGGGGAGGCCATAGTAAAGGCCGAGCAGGGAAAACATCGCCAGGTTGCGCAGTTTCGCCCATATGCCGTGAACTTCACGTACGTAAAGTTTCTGGCGCTTCTTGTAAAGCTCATCCTCGAGCGCCGCATCCTGTGCCGATGCGGGTTTGGTCTCGTTACTGCTCATTAGTACTCTCTTCTGCAGATGAAACTCGGTGACACGGACGGCGGAAGTAGCACGTCAGTGCAGAACTGATGGAGGTGAGGAACCAGAAGCCGAAGAAGCCACCGGTGTAGCCGGCAATGCGTGATAACTCCAGGCCCAGTAAGTGACCGAGTTCAACCGGATCAAACAGGGAGAAGAAGATAATGGTTGCAGCACAGGCTGTCAGGAAAGACGGCCAAAGAACGGAGACAAAGTTCTGTATCGCTGGGATCTGATCCGGCTGTTGGCGGGTGGCAGGCTGAGTTGGCACGGGACAATCCCTCTTTTAATCTGTTTGAGCCTGCCAGAATAAGAGGGTGTTAATAACCGGGCAACCCTTGCAGGTTGCCCGGTCCCCCTGCCTTACTTCGACAGGCTGTACACGTAAGCTGTCAACAGGTGAACCTTGTTGTCACCCAACAGCTCCTGATGCGCCGGCATTTTGCCGTTGCGTCCTTCCTTGATGGATTTGGCAATGGCGCTTGGGCCACCACCGAACAGCCAATCCTCATCCATCAGGTTCGGAGCACCGAGAATCGGGTTACCTTTTCCGTCAACGCCGTGGCAGCCGACACAACCCGAGGACATGAACGCCGCCTGGCCAGCCTCAGCTGCTGTCTCATCGCCGGTCAGGTAGCTGACCAGCGTGTCGACCGTTGCATCATCCAGATGGGGATGTGCCGGCATCATGCCGATACGGCCGTTGGCGATCGAGACCCTGATCTGTTCTGCCGAGCCACCCCAGTTCCAGACCGCATCGGTCAGGTTGGGATAGCCAGTTGCACCACCGGCATCAGAGCCGTGACACTGCATGCAGTAGGTCAGATAAAGGCGCTTGCCCATGTCGCGTGCTTCCTGGTACTCAGCCCCGGTTGCGAGATCAGACACGGATACCGCGGCATATTTCTCGTAGATCGGATCGTACTTTTCAGCCGCAGCAGTCATCTCCTTCACGTACATGGACTTTTCGTCGGCGCCAAGCGTATTGCCCGAAGACCAGCCGAGAACACCTTTCCAGTTGCCCATGCCCGGGTACAAGACCAGGTAGACAACAGCGAACACCAGGGTGATGTAGAACAACCACAGCCACCAGCGCGGCAGGGGGTTGTTGTACTCCTGAAGATCGCCATCCCAGCTATGGCCGGTGGTGTCGCCTTCGGCGGCTTCACCGGCACGCTTCTTCATCGTCCAGCGGATCAGCCACAAGCACCCAACGATGTTGAGTGCGCTGAGGACAATGATCCATCCACTCCAAAATGCGCTCATGACTTCTCCTCCTCTTTGGACGCTTGCTCTTCTTCTTTCATCTGAGCAATGGATTGAGCGTGCAGGCTCTCATCTGCGAACGGCAGGTTCGCCGCCTCATCAAAGGAACTGCGGCGGCGGCTGCTGTAGGCCCAAAAAAGGATGCCAATGAACAACGCCATTAAGACTACAGTGTGCCAGGCACGAAAATCATTGATATCTATCATTGCGTGCCTCCCTTACCACTGCTTGGAAGCAAGGCCGAGGCCCTGCATATAGTGGATGATGGCTTCCATCTCGGTTTTACCGGCTACTTCATCTTTGGCGGCGGCCATCTCTTCTTCAGAGTAAAGGTCGCAGGTCGGGCAGGTCGCACCGACGGCGATGTTAAGTGCGGCCATTTTGGCTGCAATGTCTTCGCCATCGATGACTGCTTCGTCCAGCCAGGGGTAGGCCGGCATGTTGGACTCAGGTACTACGTCACGCGGATTCATCAGGTGAACGTAGTGCCAGTCGTCACTGTAACGACCACCAACCCGCGCCAGGTCGGGACCGGTACGCTTCGAGCCCCACTGGAACGGGTGATCGTACACGGACTCACCGGCTACCGAGTAGTGCCCATAGCGCTCAGTCTCCGCACGGAAGGGACGGATCATCTGCGAGTGGCAGTTGTAGCAGCCCTCGCGGACATACACATCACGACCTTCAATGGCCAGAGCATCGTACTTCTTGACGCCAGGTGCCGGGGTGGTGGTCTCGTCCAGTGCGAATAGCGGAACGATTTCCACCAAGCCGCCGACACTGATCACGAGGACGATCAGGATGGCCATCAGGCCAACATTTGTTTCGACTTTTTCGTGAGACATTTCTGATCCTCCTTAGTGAGCGGCCGGCGCCGGAATCGCGTCGTCAACGGCTTTCGCATCAGAGACGGTCTTCAGAGTGTTGTAAAGCATGAGGAGCATGCCGAACAGGAACATGGCACCGCCCAGCAGGCGAACGTAGTGGAACGGGTAGGAACGCTCGACCGACTCGATGAAGGAGTAGGTCAGGGTGCCGTCCGCATTCACTGCGCGCCACATCAGGCCCTGCATGACACCGGCAATCCACATGGCGGCGATGTACAGCACAACACCGATGGTGGCGATCCAGAAATGCACTTCGATCAGCTTGGTACTGAACATCTGCTCTTTTCCGAACATACGCGGGATCAGGTAGTACATGGAACCGATTGAAATCATCGCAACCCAGCCCAACGCACCGGAGTGAACGTGACCCACGGTCCAGTCGGTGTAGTGGGACAGCGCGTTGACGGTCTTGATGGACATCATCGGGCCTTCGAAGGTGGACATGCCGTAGAAGGACAGGGAAACGATGAGGAACTTCAGGATCGGGTCGGTGCGAAGCTTATGCCAGGCGCCGGAAAGGGTCATGATGCCGTTGATCATGCCGCCCCAGGAAGGTGCCAGCAGGATCAGCGAGAAGACCATACCCATGGTCTGGGTCC
>Ga0180429_10000572_pt1 | contig 32378 bp, 21 predicted proteins | sample SS_ome_FD_132428 | JGI IMG/M metagenome (GOLD analysis project Ga0180429, IMG submission 132428) | Hypersaline lake sediment archaeal communities from the Salton Sea, California, USA - SS_1_S_1 metaG | ecosystem: Environmental > Aquatic > Non-marine Saline and Alkaline > Hypersaline > Sediment ...
CGTCATGGACAAGGTCGACCTGATCACCACCACCTTCGGCAAGGGCCTCGGCGGCGCCTCGGGCGGCTGCGTGTCGGGCCGCGCCGAACTGGTGGAGCTCTGCCGCCAGAAGGCGCGCCCCTACCTCTTCAGCAACTCCCTGGCGCCCTCGATCGTGGCCGGCTCCATCAAGGTCATCGACCTGATCTCCGCCAGCACCGAACGCCGCGACAAGCTGGAGTGGAACACCAGGTACTTCCGCGAGCAGATCACCGCCGCCGGTCTCCAGGTGGGCGGCCAGGACACGCCCATCGTGCCGGTCATGCTCTACAACGCAAAGCTCGCCAACGACATGGCCCGCGACATGTACGCCGAGGGCATCTACGTGATCGGCTTCTTCTTCCCGGTGGTGCCCGCCGGCGCCGCGCGCATCCGCGTGCAGCTCTCGGCGGCCCATGATAAGGACCACATCGACAAGGCGGTGGCGGCGTTTGCGAAGATCGGGGAGAAGTACGGGGTGATCGGGTTGGACAAGAAGGGGATCATCGAGAAGTACGGCATGTAGGGGAGGGCGACGAACACACGGAGAGCCCGGGAAGTCCTCGGCCTGCGGCCTGCGGTATTTTCCCGGGCTCTCCGTGTGTTCGTCGCCCTCGAGAGGGGGGCGCACGGGATATTTCCGACGCCGGCTTGCCATCCGGCGTCGAGCGTCTACGATGACGGGCGACGCACGCACCCGAACACGCCGGAGCCGACAATGCCGATCCTGGTCACCGATTTCGACGGCACGCTGACCGAACGGGACTTCTACGGTCTGATCCTGGAGATCCACGATTCGCCGGGGGCCCGGGACGTCTGGCGCCGTTTCGCGGCCGGCGAGGCGACCCACTTCGAGTCGATCCGCGACGTCTTCGCCTCGCTGCGCACCGATCGCGAGGGGGCCGAGGCCCTCGTGAGCGCCCTGGCGCCGCCGCCGGGACTCGCCGACGCGGTCGCGCGGCTGCGACGGGCGGGCTGGGATCTGGAGATCGCCTCGGCGGGCTGCGCCTGGTACATCGAGCGCGTCCTGGATTCGCTCGGGATCGAGGCGACGCTCCACGCCTGCCCCGGAACGTTCTCGCCGGAGACCGGGCTGGTGATGCGCCCGGCCGACGGCTCGCCCTTCGCCCATCCCGGCACGGGGATCGACAAGCCGGCGGTGGTGCGCGCCGCCCTCGAGCGCGACCCGGTGGTGGCCGTGGCCGGGGACAGCGGGACCGATCGCGAGGGCCTGCTGCTGGTGCCGTCCGGGCGGCGCTTCGCGCGGCGCGGGGTGGCGGACGCCCTGGCGGCGGAGGGCCGGTCCTTCCGGCGCTTCGAGACCTGGCCCGAGATCGTCGAGATGCTGGTGGACGGAGACGACGCGACGGCCTGACGACCGGGCTGCGAAGGGAGACCGACGTGGAGCAGCGACAGAGCATCCGGATGCCGACCACGGTCCGCATCAAGCCCGGCGTGCTGGACAGGCTGGGACTCTACCTCGAGCGCGCCGACCGCCGCCGCGTCGCCGTGCTGATGAGCGAGGGCCTTCCCGCGCATCTGCCCGATCGCGCCCGCGCCGGTTGCAAGAGCGCCGCGGTGGATGTCGTCGCGACCATCGAGATCACCGACGCCTCCTTCGAGAATGCCGCCCGGGTGCTCGGCGAGCTGCCCGCCGGTTGCGACGCCCTGGTCGGCCTGGGCGGCGGCAAGGCGCTCGACGTGGCCAAGTACGTGGCCCACCTGGCCGGCCTGCCCTTCTTCGCGACGCCCACCTCGCTGGCCAACGACGGCTTCTGCAGCCCCCAGTCCAGCCTGACCCTGGCCGGACACCGGCGCGCCCTGCGCGCGAGCCTGCCGCTGGCCGTGATCGTCGACACGGAGGTCTGCCTGCAGGCCCCCGACCCGCTGTGGTGGTCGGGCGTGGGCGACCTGGTGGCCAAGATCACCGCCGTGGCCGACTGGAAGCTGGCCTTCCACGCCCGCGGCACGCCGGTGGACGACCTGGCCGCCCTGCTCAGCGACGCCACCGTCTACCAGTTCCAGGCGCTCCCCGAGCGGGACGACGAGGGGATGCGGCTGCTGGCCACGGCCCTCATGCTCAACGGCATCGCCATGGCGCTCTGCCGCTCCTCGCGCCCGGCCTCGGGCAGCGAGCACCTGATCTCGCACGCGCTCGAGCGGGTGTCGGAGCGGCCGCGGCTCCACGGCCTGCAGGTCGGCGTGGCCAGCCATCTCGTCAGCCGGCTGCAGCGCCAGGGCAGCGAGCGCATCGACCGGGTCCTGACGGCCACGGGCTTCTGGGACGGCGTGGCGCGGGATCCCTTCGCCCGCGCCGAATGGCTCGAGGCTTGCCGGATCGCGCCGACCCTGAAGGACGATTTCCACACGGTGCTCCACGAGCGGGACTGCGGCCCCGAGATCGAGCGCCTGCTGGACGAGGATCCGCGCCTGGCGGCCTGCATCCGCGCCTGAGGGAAGCGGGACCCCCGGGCGGCCAGCCCGTTCTTGCCATGTCTGCCCCCCTGTGCGAGCATTTCCGCCAACGTCCGAATCCCGCCCGAACGAGTGAGCGGAGCATGCCCAAGAAGAGCGCGAACATCCTGCTGCTGGGCCTCGGCGGCGTCGGCTACCACCTCGCCAAGCGTTTGACGCACGAGGGGCACGCCCTGACGGCCATCGAGACCGATCCCGACCTGATCAGGAAGGCCGACGGCGAGATCGACGCCCGGTTGATCCGGGGCGACGGCATGAGCTTCGACTCCTGGGAAGAAGCCGGGGCCCGGGACATGGACTACCTCATCGCCGTCACCGACAACGATGCGGTGAACATCTTCGCGTCGCTGCTGGCCGACCGGTGCGGAATCCCGCAGAAGATCGCCCGCGTCCGCTCGCTCGACGTGCTCAAGCCCGGCGCCCTGATGACGGCGGCCGACCTGAAGCTCGATCTCGTCATCCGGCCCGAGGAGCTGGCCGCCCAGGAGATCGCCCGGCTGCTGAAGCTGCGGGCGGGCAACGCCGTCATCGACATCGCGGACGGCCGGATGCAGGTCACCGCCGCCCGGGTCCTGGCCGGCAGCGCCCTGGCCGGCACCAAGCTCAAGGACGTCTCGCGCGAGTACGCCGATTTCTACTTCCGGGTCGTGTCCATCGCGCGCGGCATCAACACCATCATACCGGGCGGCGAAGACGAGATCCTGCCGGGCGACCACATCTACGTCCTGGCCTACACGCGGGACCAGTCGCGGCTGCTGGAGCTGATCGGCGAACCCCAGGAGCGACGACACAGGATCATGATCATCGGCGGCGGTCTCGTGGGCCGCCGGGTCGCGGAGCTGCTGGAGGATTCGTTCCCGATCAAGCTGATCGAGCGGGATGCGCACCGGGCCGAGGAGCTGTCCTATCTCCTGGACCGCACCGAGATCCTGCACGGCGACGGCTCCCACGTCGGCACGCTGACGCGGGCCGGTCTGCAGGACATGGACATCATCGTCACGGCCACGGGCGACAACGAGACGAACATCATGACCAGCGTCCTGGCCAAGCACATGATCCAGGACGGGTCGTCGAACAAGGCCCGCACCATTGCGCTGGTGCAGCGCGAGGCCTATCTCGTGCTGGCGTCGACCATGGGTTCGGACGTCGTCCTGAACAAGAAGCTGATGGCCGTCAACGAGATCCTGAAGTACATCCGTCGCGGCCAGCTGCTGTCGGTCGCGCAGCTCTACGGCTGCGACACCGAGGTGGTCGAGCTCATCGCGGAGAAGGGGGCGCCGATCACCCGCAAGCCCCTGTTCGAGGTCAGCGGGATGCAGGGCAAGATCATCATCGGCGCCGTCGCTCGGAGCGGCGACTGGGAGATCGCCACGGGCGACACGCACGTCCAGACCGGCGACAAGATCATCGGCATCTGCAAGTCCCAGTATCTCCGGGATCTCCAGGCGCTGATCCTGTCATGAATCCCCGCGCCATCGCCCACGTCATGGGGACCCTGCTGCTGGTGACCGCCGGGGCGCTTGTCCTGCCGGTCATCTGCTCGTTGTTGTACGGAAACGAGGGCGACCTGGTCGCCCTGCTGGTCTCGGCCCTCGTGGCCGCGGCGGCCGGCTTCCCCCTGTGGACCTTCTTCCGCAACGGCGACGAGCTCGACATCAAGGACGCTTTCGTCATCGCCGCCTTCGGCTGGGTCCTGATCTCCGCGGTCTCGGCCCTGCCCTTCGTGATCCACGGATCGATCCCGTCGTTCACCGACGCCTTCTTCGAGATGATGTCGGGCTATACAACCTCGGGTGCGACCATCCTGACCGACATCGAGGTCGTTCCCCACGGCCTGCTCTTCTGGCGCAGCGAGACCCACCTGCTCGGCGGCATGGGCTTCCTGACCCTGACCATCATCTTCCTGCCCCACGGCATGGGCGGACTGCGGATCTTCCGGGCGGAGTCGAGCCCGGGCCAGACCATCACCAAGGAGCGCTTCCTGGCCCGCAACCGCGACGCCATCACGGTGCTGTGGATCATCTACCTGGCGCTGAACGCCGCGCAGGTGGGCCTGATGTGCGCCGGCGGCATGCCGCTCTTCGACTCGCTGTGCCACGCCTTCGGCACGGTCTCGACCTCGGGCTACTCGCCCTACAACGCCAGCATCGGCCACTACGACAACGCCTACTTCGACTGGGTCATCATCGTGTTCATGTTCATGGGCGGCGTCACGTTCATGCTCTTCTACCACGCGGCCCGTCGCGAATGGCGCGTCCTGCGCGTCAACACCGAGTTCAAGTGGTACGTCGGGTTCGTGTCGGTCTTCTGCGTGGCCACGGCGCTGGTCCTGTGGCTCCAGAACACCTACGGCTTCTGGGACGCGCTGCGGCACGGGAGCTTCCAGGTGATGTCCCTGCTGACGACGACCGGATTCACGACCCAGAACTACGAGCTGTGGCCCCAGGCGGCCCAGATGTTCCTCTTCGCCGTGTGCTTCGTGGGCGCCTGCGCCGGCTCGACCACCAGCGGCATCAAGGTCATCCACTACGTCATCATCTGGAAGTACATGGTCGGCGCGATAAAGCGGATCTTCCTGCAGCCGCTGTCGGTGGTCTCGGTGCGGATCAACAACCGTCCCATCGACCCGTCGATCGTCGACCTGGCCGTTTGCTACTTCATCGTCAACATCTTCCTCGTCCTCGGCGGCGGCTGCTTCATGGCTCTCGTCGACGACATGGACTACCTGACCGCCATGAGCTCGGTCATCGCGACCCTCATGAACATCGGACCGGGCTTCGGCGCGGTCGGACCTTCGGAGAACTACGCTTTCATCTCGGACATCGGAAAGTGGTTCCTCGCCTGGAACATGCTCGTCGGCCGGCTGGAGATGTTCTCGGCGCTGGTGATCTTCTATCCCTCGTTCTGGCGCAGGTAGGGGCAGTCGCAAAGAGGTCTCCGCGTCTCGGTCGAGGACACGATTTGCCAACCGGAGCCGATCGCCGACCATGACGTTCGTCGCCCGAAACCCGAAACCGCCGGAGCTCCCATGCCGATCCTGGTCACCGATTTCGACGGCACCCCGACCGAGCGGGACTGCCGGCCCGAGGTCGAGCGGTTGCTGGACGAGGCTCCGCGGCTGGCGGCCTGCATCCGCGCCTGTTTGAAGATCAACCGGGAATCCGTTCCCGGCACGCCCTAGTACGGATCGTCGCAGAGCGGACTCATGGTCCAGACGCCGCCGTCGAAACGCGACATGGCGAGGTCCAGGGCCGAAGCGGGGGCTTCGGGATGGTCGGGGTCGTATCCCGCCGAGCCGCCGGTGAGAAAGATCCAGACCTCGTCCTCGTAGACGAGACTGCCGTAGAGGTAGGGCGGTCCGATGAACTCGATTTCGGTCCCCCAGTACGCCGGGTCGTCGAATCCCTCGCCATGGAACTGATGACGCATGTATCCCGGCTCCAGCGGGCAGATCACGTACACGCTCCAGGTGTAATGGGTGTTGTCCTGGTTCCACACGATCTCGCCGGACAGTTCGCCCGGATGGACGATGCCGGGCTGGCCGACCCGGGCGTAGACGGTGTCCCACGCCACGGCCGCGGGCTCGCCGTCGCCGACCCGGAGGCTGGCCGTACAGTAGATGGTATCGTACTCGGCGTAGTACTCCGCCAGGAAATGGGCGTCGGGTTCCGTCGAGGTCCAGATGTGGTGATCGGTGAAGTAGTTGAGGTAGAGGCGGCCGGCCCGGCCGTAGCAGGACCAGCCATACAGGACGGTGGTGTCGGCCGACTGCGGCGAGGGCAGGAGCTCGGCGGTCATGGAATAGGTACCGTCGCGACAGACGTGGAAGGAATCGGGCAGCACCAGACGGTAGGTCTGCGTCGCGTCGCCGGGGTCGTCGGGGTCGTCGGGCGAGGCGGGACCGTCACCGTCGCATCCGGACAGTGAGAGGGCGGCGGCGAGCGCCAGTCCGGACATCAGGATCAGGATTCGGCTTTTCGGCATGATCGACCTCCGCACGCATACCACCGATCAGTATAACATCTGGCCGCGGACGTCTCCAGCTTGTGATTTTCACATTTTCATTCACCGACTGGATACTGCGGGCGGGTTTCCTGGCTTCTCCGCGAAGGCGGCCTGTCTGCGGTCGTGAGCACGGTCTTCGATGCGGCGGCCCGGTCCGGGCCCCTTGCGGACTCGACGGCTCGACCCTATCCGTGTGGTCGCCGGAGACGCGAGGCGAACCCGAACGCCACCCATTCACACGCGCCAGAGAGTTGTCGGTATGTCCATCTCGATGCGTTCTCGCCGTCTGTTCACGCCGATCCTCGTCATGCTCGCCTGTCTGGCCACGTCGGCCGATGCGGGACCCGCCGCCTTCGAGCTGGAGTTCGAAGCGGGCCCCGTCTGGCAGACCGTCAACGATGTCCAGATTCCCAACGACGCCCAGGGCAGTCGGTTCTCCCTGGTCGACCTGGCGGGCAAGGGGCCGCAATACGTCTCCCGCACCTATCTGACCTGGCGGATCGATCGGAAGCACAGCCTGCGGGGGCTCTATGCGCCCCTGTCCTTCACCGAGGCGGGCGTGCCCGACACCGATCTCCGCTTCAACGGCGACGTTTTCAGCGCCGGCGCTGAGACGCGGGCCACCTACAAGTTCAATTCATACCGGCTGACCTACGCCTACCTGTGGCGCGACGGCGAGACCTGGGACTGGCGGATCGGCTTCACGGCCAAGATCCGGGACGCCAGGATCCGCCTGCGGCAGGGAAACGTGGAATCCACCAAGGACGACGTGGGATTCGTCCCGCTGCTGCATGTGAACGGACGCGCGCGACTGGGCGACGGCTGGACGCTGACGTTCGACCTGGACGCCCTGGCCGGCGGTCCGGGGCGGGCCGAGGATCTGTCCGTCAAGCTGGGGCGCCGGATCGCGCCGGGCTGGCATCTGAAGGCGGGCTATCGTCTCCTCGAAGGCGGCGCCGACGTGGACGAGGTCTACAGCTTCGCCTGGCTGCACTACGCCGTGGCCTCCCTGGCCGTGGAATTCTGATATCCACCGCATTCCCGACCGCCGCCCGCTCCGGGCTTCCCGTACCGGAGCGTTCAGGCGGTCTTTATTTGATTGCGAGGCAACACGATACGATTAATATATATTTTATCTATACACAAGCTTGACATATCTATACAAATACTGTACATTCTCCCTCGTGAACGAGAACGAACCCGGCCGACACGGCCGAACACAGAGGAGAGGTATACATGAAATACGTTAACGCGACGATCCTGACGCTGGCCCTGTTCGCCGGCTCCGCCTTCGCCCAGACCGCCACCGTCCAGGTCATCCACAATTCGCCCGACCCGGACGCGGCCGTGGTCGACATCTACATCGGCATGGGCACGACCGATCCCGCCCTTCCCGACGTCCCGTTCCGCGGCGCGACCGGTCTCGTGGACCTGCCCGCGGACACCGAGCTGATGATCGGTGTCGCCCCGGGCAACAGCGCCGATAGCGACGACGTGCTGGCCTGGTTCCCGGTCACCCTGCCCGCCGGCAGCATGACCGTGGTCATGGCCACCGGCGTGCTGGATCCGCTGTCCGTCGACAACCCCGACGGCATCGACACGGGCTTCACCCTGGTCACCAGCGAGCTGATGACCATGGCCTCGGCGGGCAACGTGGGCGTGCTGGCCTACCACGGCTCGCCCGACGCCCCGACGGTCGACATCGTGGCCGCCGGCGTGGGACCGATCTTCTCCGGCCTGCCCTTCAAGCAGTTCCAGGGCTACGGCGAGGTCCCCGAGGGCGCCTACACCCTGCAGGTCACGCCCGCGGGCGACAACGGCACGATCGTGGCGCAGTTCACGGCCGACCTGAACGGTCTGGCCGGCGGCACCGCGGTCGTTTTCGCCTCCGGTTTCCTCGGTGCCCGCACGGGGGAGGCCTTCGGTCTCTTCGCGGCGCTGAACGACGGTACCGTCATCGAGCTGCCGGCGGTGCCGGTCGCCAACGAGCTGGCGAGCTGGGGCGGTGTCAAGTCCCTGTATCGATAACCTCGACAAGCGCGCAGTCTGCGAATCGCGTTTCGAATAGATGGGGGCGGCACCGGCCGCCCCCGCGTCGTTATGGCGACCCCCGTTGAATATGTCAATTCGTTGTCGTATAATCGAGTCCAAGCCGCCAACCGGTAGTGTCCATGTCACAGGGGGGGACTCGCCATGAAGAAGATCATCCTGATTACATCCATCCTGCTCCTTGTTTCCATCCTGGCGTCGATCGGCCTTTGCCACGATATCACCAACGTCGTGTTCACGCCGCCGGCCCCGGCCGATCTCGACTTCAGCGAACACGTCGAGTACACCTTCGACTACGAGACGGACGAGGCCACCGGCGTCCGGATCTGGTCCTCGCCCCTGGCGGGCGGCGTGCCGGCGTCCAGCTTTATGGTGAGCTCGTCGCCCCTCCTGCCGACCGGAACAGGCAGCGGTTCTGGCTTCTTCACCATTCAGACCGGGGCCGTGACCGTTGATCAGGTCCGCATGTACATGTGGGATGCCGACGTGAACCAGTTCCTGCACGAGGTCTTCATCGACGTGGAGTACAACTTCGGCCCCGTCACGCCCAACGAGACGTCGACCTGGGGCGAGATCAAGGCGCTCTTCTGATCGCGCATGCGATGTGGGGCATTCCGTGACTTCGTTGCGGCGTTCGGGGGTCGTCTGCGAAATTCACTTATCGTCCCAATGGAATCGCGTATATGATAGGACCGTGGTGCGGCGGCATGTCTCGTCAGGGAGTCTCCACGTTTGAACGACGACAGGAAACGCGTATTCATAAGCCATTCCAGCAAGGACGAGAAAGCCGTCATGCTGGTCTGCCAGGCCCTTGAGCGCAGCGGCATCGGCTGCTGGGTTGCCAGCCGGGATATCCCACCACAGTCCATCTGGGCCGACGAGATAACGCTGGGACTGGAACAGACCGAACTGATCGTTCTCGTTCTCTCCGAAAATGCCGTCGATTCTCGCGAGGTCATGAAGGAACTGACGCTGGCGTCCGAGATGAAGATGCCCATCGTCACCATCAACATCGACAACGTGAAGCCGAAGGCGGGATTCAAGTACCATCTCGCCATCAAGCAGTGGGAGAAAGCTTCGAATCCTCCCACCGACCTGCAACTGCAGGTGCTGGTCGGCAAGGTCGCCCAGGGCCTGCTGGACGCCAAGCGCACCTGGTGGCGACCCAACCCCGAGACGGTCTGGTACAAGGGGGGGCTGAACCGGATCCTGCTGCCGCTCGTTCTTTTGGTTGCGGTGTTGGGCGTCTTCGGCGTGCCGTACCTGCTCGATCGCCTCGGCGGGAATGCCGTGGAACAGGCCGGGGCCCTTTCTGTCGACCGCAGCGCCGAAACTCTGGCGATGATCGACCGGGACACGGCGACGGTGGCGGATACCCTGGAGTCCACCGACGATCGGCCGCCGACGACGCCGCCGGTGACGCGCGGCACGGTCACCCTCACCTCGCACCCCTCGGGGGCCAGCGTCCGCCTGAACGGAGAGAGGGTCGGCGCAACGCCTCTCCATGACCACGAGGTGGAGGCCGGTTCGTACACGGCCCGCTTCAGCCTCGACGGCTACCGCACCAAGACCCAGGGCGTCGTGGTGAGGGCGGGTGGCGGCAGCGTCGTGGACGTGACGCTCTCCCGCGAGCTGACGGTTCTGGACGTCACATCGATCCCGAGCGCCGCGCATGTCGAACTCGACGGCAACCGCATCGGCACCACGCCTTGCACCTTCGACGGATTGACCGGCGGGACCCACGTCGTCGCGGTCTCCAAGGACGGGTACGCGACGCGGCGCGACACGATCGAGCTGCGCTCGGACCGTCCCTTCACGCACGACGTGCGCCTCGAGAGCCGGGTCGGGCAGTTGACGATCACGGTCCTGCCCTCCGGATCGATCTCCATCAACGGCGAACCGAGGACCGCGGACTCCAACACGCCCTACACGACGAACCTGCGCCCGGGCACCTACGAGATCGAGGCCAGGCATCTGATCTACGGCGACTGGCGCAAGCGCGTGGACGTCGCCCACGGCGACGACAGGGAGGTCGTCTTCGATTTCTCGAGGGAATTCGACATCACGGTGACCTCGAATCCGGGCAACGCCGCCATCTACGTCAACAACCGCTTCCGCGGCTGCTACACGCCCTACATGATCTCCCTGCGGCCCGGCACGCGCCGGGTCGACGTGAGGCTGGACGGATACCACAGTCCGGGCGCCCGGGAGTTGACGGTCGAGGAGGGGATCGAAGGCCATCTCCATTTCGACATGCAGCGCACGCCCTGAAGTCCCACAAAAACGATTCTATTTATTCAGAAAAAAGATGACACGCCATTTGCGATGTCATAAAATCCGCACTCGGTAGAGTATCGATCGCCCATCGAAACCCGACTCGCCCACCTATGGGGCGCCCCGCAGTCAGGGACGACTGTTTACAGGCGTTGGAGCGCTTACACGGAAACGTGGAGCACAGGCGATCATCCGCATATCCAGACACAATCCCGATATCGATCCAATCAGACCAAACCTGAATTCCGGAGGTGGATCATGTCCATGCGTCTCTCCGTGCCCATCGGTCGCGTCAGACTGACGGCCATACTCGCGCTGGCCGTCCTGGCCGGCAGCCTCGCCGCCGCGACGGCGACGATCGCCCAGGACTGCGAGGAAGAGCTGGCTCGCGCCCAGCAGAGCTACGACATCGGCCGCTTCGACGAGGCCATCGAAACGCTCCGCTTCTGCCTAGACCAGAACGAGCCCGACCTGGAGACTCAGGCCCGGGCCTACCGCCTCATCGGCATGGCCTACATCGGCAGCCGCAAGGAGGCCGAGGCCAAGCAGGCCATCGTCGAGCTCCTGGAGATCGCCCCCGGCTACGAACCCACCCCGGAGGACAACCGCAACTACGTGGACCTCGTCTACGAGGTCCGCATGGAACGGGACCCCGACTACACCCCGCCCTCGGCCGAGACCGAGGAGAAGAAGGGCTTCTTGAACAAGTACGTCATCGGGGCTGGTGTGGCTGTGGTTGGCGTAGTGGCTTGGCTGATCTCTGACGGTGATGATCCGCCACCCCCGCCGGATGAGTTGCCCGACCCGCCGGCGTTGCCGAGCAAGTGACGGGACGAATCGCATTCAGGTTAAAGAGCGAGGGAATAAAGGGGAGATGACATGTTGAATAGAATGGCTGTTCTGGTGCTCGTCCTGAGCTTGGTGTTCACGGTGCAGGCCGTGGCCGGCCTGCCGGGGCCGATCGGTGGTGACGAGACGCCGGCCGAGCCGCTCGGGTCGGGCGAGACGATCTTCTACGAGGACTGGGAGTACGGGTACACGCAATGGGGGGCGGATCCGCCCTGGCAGGTCGGTGTCACCACCTATCCGACGCCCTACTGGGGGGACGAGTGCGCCGGCACGATCCTGGAGGGGAACTATCCCGAGACGTCTTCGGGCCGGTTGTATTCCGAGCTGATCTCGTTGCCGGCCGTCGATCACGAGACGGGCGAGAAGCTGATCCTCGAGTTCTTCCATTACTTCAGGACGGTCAACAGCAGCGATTACGGCGTCGTACAGATCTACGACGGCGCGGAGTGGGTCAATCACGGCGGGACCGTCTACTATTACGGAATCAACTGGACCAGGGTGAGCGTGGACCTGACGGGATATGCCGGTACCGACATCAAGATCGGGTTCTACTTCAGGTCGATAAGCACCGATCCTTATCATGGGGATTCCGAGAGAGGATGGTATGTGGACAATATCCGCATCCTCAAGGGCACGACTCAGAACATGTCGTTCCCCTACGGCTTCGAGGTTTCGATCGGTGAATACGGCCCCTATCAGCCCGAGGACTTCTACGCCGACTGGTGGGCGAACCGGGGACTCTGGCAGGTCGGCACACCGAGCGAGGGTCTGAGTACGGCCTATCGGGGCGACAACTGCGCCTGTACGGTTCTCGACGGCAACTATCCCGAGACATCCAACTCGACGCTGTACACGCCGTTCTTCAAGATTCCCCAGCTCGGAACGGGCGAGCCCGTTCATCTGCGCTTCCAGACATGGTATCGGACGATCAATTCGGCCGATGCGCTCCAGGTCAAGATGCAATGCGAGGGGAACGACTGGGTTGACGTCGGCTCGGCGTACTATGGCGATTCCAGCGGCTGGTCCCGCCCTTCGCTGCTCATGCCGGCCTGCGCCGATTCGACGATCAGGCTGGCCTTCCAGTTCTATTCATCCAGCACGGATCCGTACCACGGGGACTCGCATGACGGAGTCTGCATAGACCATCTGTATTTCGAGGGTTTGGGCCTGCTCGTAACCGACCTGTTGCCCGACCACGCCGATTTCGATGTGGACGAATCCTCGGAGATCCAGGTGACCCTGACCGCGCCCGCCGACGTGGGCACGATCGATGCGTCCAGCTTCCTGGTGACGGGAGAGAGATCGGGGCCGATCAGCGGCACCTTCAGCTACGCCTGGAACGGCAGCGCCTTCACCTTCACGCCCGATGTGCCGTTCGATGAGAACGAGATCATCACATGTCGGCTCACCGATGCCGTCCTCGACGAGTTCGGCCTGGCCCTCGACGGCGACGGCGATCTGTATCCCGGCGGTGACCTCGTATGGGAGTTCTGCACCTACGACCACGCCTGCGATCTCGCTCCGCCCGTGCCGACGGATCTCGCCGCGGAGGTGGCGGGGACCACGGTCACGCTGACCTGGGATATCGAGACGGAGGAGATCGTCGACGTCTACAACGTCTACCGAGGCGAAACGCCCGAGGGCCTCGCGTCGATCGGAACCTCGCCGGTCGGCACCATGAGCTACGACGACGATACCGGCATCGCCGAGACGCAGTACCTCTATGCGGTCAAGGCCATGGCCGCGAACGGCCGCGAGAGCGAGGAATCCAACGAAGTCTGCGCCACGCCCGGAGACGTGACGCCGCCGGCCCGGCCGCTGAACTTCGGCGCCACGACGGGGGATCGGCTCGCCACCCTGACCTGGGACGACAGCGAGGAATGCGATCTCGTGGCGTACTGGATCACGCGTGCCGATGCGGGCGGCGAGCCGGCCGTGATCGACACGATCCCCTCGGATCCCGGCAGCCGGATGACCTATGCCGACGACACGATCGAGAACTACGTCGAGTACTGCTACTCGGTCCAGGCGGTCGATAACGCGGGGCTGGCGAGCGAGGCGACGGCCGACTCCTGCGTCACGGCCGACGGGCCGGACGCCGACCTGTCCATCGTCAAGACCGTCGACGCCGACAGCGTGGACGTGGGCGCGACGGTGGCCTTCACCCTGGAGGTGACCAACAACGGGCCGGATCCGGCGACGGACGTGCTCGTCCTCGACCTCCTGCCGGAGAACCTGACTTTCGTGTCTTATTCGGCCACACAGGGCGAGTACGGCGAGTTGACGGGAGAATGGGCCGTCGGGGCGCTCGGCGACGAGGCGACGGCGAGCCTGACGCTCAACGCCACGGTGGACGTGGCCGCGGACACGTTGCGGAACACGGCGACCGTCTCGGCCGAGTCCTCCCTGGACATCGTGCCCGAAAACGACGCGTCGACCGCCTGGGTGGTCGGCCACGCCTGCGATCTGGTCCTGACCAAGACCGTCGACGACACCGACCCCAACGTGGGCGACGAGATCGTCTTCAAGGTGGTCGTGGTGAACGACGGGCCGGACGAGGCCGTCGATGTCGTCGTGGAGGATCCGCTGCCGGACGGGCTGTACTACACGTCGGTGGTCAAGAGCGCGGGCACCTACATCGGCGACAACTGGCGGCTGGGCGACATGCCCGTCGGCCGGGCCGACTCCATGATGGTCCACGCCACGGTCCTCGAGGCCGCGTCCATCACCAACACCGCGACGATCACGGTCGCGCATCCGCCGGACATCGATCCGGCAAACAACGCGCCGGCCAGCGCGACTATCGCCGGCCATAGCGCCGACTTGTCGCTGCGCAAGACAGCGGATCCCATCAGTCCGCAACTCGACGATCCCGTCGTCTTCTCGCTGATCATACGCAACGACGGTCCGTCGACCGCCTATAACGTCGTGGTCATGGAGGAGGAACCGACCGGTCTGTCCGACATCGTCTACGACGCGCCCGCCGGCACCACCTTCGACAGCGGCACCTGGACCATTCCGGAGCTGGGCGTCGGGGGGGAGTCGATCCTGACCATCAGCGCCGTCATGGCGACCGAGGACCCCGTGACCAACTCGGCGCACATCGCGTCGAGCGACCAGGCCGATCCCGACCCGAACAACGACGTGGCCTACGTTTCCGTGTCGCCGTTCCCGGTCGACGTGTCGGTGACCAAGAGCGTCGATGTGGACTTCCCGGCCCTGGGTGACACCGTGACCTTCACGGTGATCGTGGAGAACCTCACGGATTCCGACACGGACGCCTCGGGCCTTCGGATCATGGACCGGACCGCGCCGGACCTCATCTTCGTGGATGCCTCGCCGTCTGCGGGCGGCTACGACGCGGGGACCGGCGTCTGGAGCCTCGACGCGCTGGCCTACGGCGAGCGGGATACCCTGATCCTGCGCGCCGAGGTCAAATTGCCCGTCGAGATCGTCAACACGGCGGCGATCGTGGGCATGGACCAGGCCGATCCAAACCAGAGCAACAACAGCGCCGAGGTCTCCATCGTCGGACAGGCGGCGGACCTGGCGATCACCAAGACATTGGACAACGCCTACCCGGATGTCGACGACATCGTCACCTTCGTGGTGACCGTCAAAAACAATGGCCCCAGCGCGGCATCGGATGTTCATGTGCAGGATCTGTTGCCGGCAAGCATCCTAGAATTCAACAGCTACGAGCAGACGGGTGTTGATTATGATAGTTACAGCGGCGACTGGAACGTGGGTGAGCTAGCTGTCGGCGAAGGGAACAGCAAAACCCTCACATTGAGGGCCAGGGCTTTGACCACCGATCCGTTCACCGTATGCGCCTCGTTCTCCGGCAGTAGTCTGCCGGATTCTCGCGACGACAATGATATGGCTTGCGCAGGCGGAAACCAGACCTTCGCCGACCTCGGCGTGAGCAAGTCGGTCAGCGACGACGCGCCGCCTGTTAACACCGAGGTCACGTATACGATCACGGTTTCCAACGACGGCCCCAACGACACCTCCGACATCGTGATCCGCGACGTGCTGCCGCCGGGCGTGACCTGGGTCTCGGACACCGCCAGCGCCGGCGATTACGACGAGACCACCGGACTGTGGTCGATCGACTCCCTGCTCGATCAGCAGAGCGCGACTCTGGACATCGTGGTGACCGCGGACGCGCTGGAGGAGATCACCAACCAGGCCGAGGTCGTCAGTCTGAACGGCATCGACGACAATCCCCAGAACGACACGGCCATCGAGGACATGCGGCCGATCGATCCGCCGCCGGCGATCGTCATCACGGACATCACGGCCGCGTCGGTGGGCGAGGCCATCTCGGTCACAGCGACGGCCACGGACAACAGCGGCGTCCAGGCGGGCACCGTCACGCTCCACCACTGCGAGGGTGCCTCGGGCGTCTACACGGACGTGGTGATGAGTCCGGGCGGGACGGCCGATACCTACACCGGTACGATTCCGGGCACGGCCGTCACGGCGGTCGGCGTGGACTGCTACGTGAGCGCCCGCGACGTCGACGACAACCTGGGCGAATCGGCACACGGCGAGGTGGTGGTCACCGTGCCGCTGCTGTCAAATACCAGCACGCAGCCCGGGGGTGAGGAGACGAGCGCCTACCGCATGATCTCCATCCCGCTGACGCTGAACGACGATCGACCCGGACCCGTGTTCGAGGACGACCTGGGCACGTACGACCCCGCCCGCTGGAGATTGTTCGGTCTCAATGAGTCCCAGTCCTGGGAGAACTCGGAGTTCCCCAACTGCGGCGACGTGATCCCGGGGCGCGGCTTCTTCCTGATCGTCAAGGAGGCCGGCAAGGTCATCGACGCCGGGCCGGGCGGCACGGTCCCCACGGACGCGCCCTTCGAGATCAATCTCCATTCCGGCTGGAACCTGATCGGCAATCCCTACAACTTCACCGTGTCCATGGTCGGCGTGAGCCTGGCTTCGGGGAATCCCGTCGACATGCGCAACTTCGTCGGCTCGTGGGCGACGCTGTCGGGCGCCAGCTCCCTGGAGCCCTTCAACGGTTACCTGGTCGCGTCCGACAGCGACGACGAGCAGCTGCTGATCGATCCCCTGGGCGCCCTGAACAAGGTCATGCCCGCGATGCCGCCCGAGCCCCTGTGGGCCGTCGGCATCGAGGCGGCGGTCGGCGGGGCGCGCGACGTCGACAACGTCGCCGCCGTCCACGAGACGGCCGAGACGGCCTGGGACCGGCTGGACCGGCCCGAGCCGCCCGTGATCGGCGACTACGTGGGCGTGAGCTTCCCCCATCCCGAGTGGGAGACGCCCTTCCCCGCGTACTGCAAGGACGCGCGGCCGGAGGCCCTCGACACCGGCGGTCATAGCTGGGCCTTCGAGGTGCGCACCAATGTCGAGGGACGGGTTGCGCTGACCTTCACGGGTCTGGCGTCCGTGCCCGATGGCTACCAGGTGTGGCTGCGGGACGAGCTGCTGATGATCAACGTCGATCTCTCGGCGACGGACACGTACACCTTCGTCGGCGCCAGCAGCGGCGCGCCGCGCAGCATGACGCTGGTCGTCGGCGGCGAGGACTACGTGGCCGAGGCCCTGCCCGTGGACGAGTCGATCCCCCGCCGGGTGACGCTCTTCGAGAACTTCCCGAATCCCTTCAACCCGCTGACGACCATCCGCTACGGGCTGCCGCGCGCGGGCCGGGCGAAGCTCGGGATCTACGACCTGAGGGGCCGGCTGGTCTCGATGATCGTGAACGAGGAGCAGCCGGCCGGCTATCACGCCGCGGTCTGGGAGGGCGGCGACCACGCCGGCCGACGCGTCTCCAGCGGCGTCTATCTCTATCGCCTGGTCACAGACGACGCCGTCGTGACCCGGAAGATGCTGTTGATGAAGTAGGCCGATATCGACCGGGAGGGAGGCACGGGCCTCCCTCCCGGCTTAATTATCCGATCATCCGATCTCGACTGCGAGGATCGGAACGGGGAAGGCGGAGATATGAAGACATGCGAACGGTCATCCGGGCTCGGCATCGTGATGCTGGCGTTGGTCCTGGCGGTCCCGGCCTTCGGCGCCATGGAGGACGAGACGGGCGACGCGCCCCCGCCGGACATCGCGTCGTTCCTGCTGCCGGACGGACGCGTCGATCTGGAGGCCCTGCGCGGTTCGGGCTACGAGGGCCCCGTCAACTTCGACGGCTATCGGCTGGCTCCGGCCGGGAAGCCGGAAATCCCCGAGGCCAAGCTGCCCGGCGACGAGAACTGGGTCATGACCTTTCCCGACCCGTCGCCTCCGGGGTATGCGTCCGCTGCGGTCGTCTGGAATCATGAACTGGTGATGGCCGTCTACGGTGTCCTGTACAGATGGACAGGGACCGACTGGGTGATCCTGAGCGCGCAGTGCAACGGGTGGATAACCGCGCTCGCCGTCCACGATGGCGATCTGATCATCGGCGGGGGGTTCACGATCGCCGGCGGCATCGTCGCCAACCGGATCGCCGGGTACGACGGCCAGGACTGGTATGCAATCGGATTCGGCCTGAACGGGCAGGTCGATGCGCTGGCGACGTACGACGGCGACCTGATCGCCGCCGGCGAGTTCACGGTCGCGGGGAGCGGATACGCGAACCGGATCGCGGCGTGGAACGGCGCGGACTGGAGCCCCCTGGGAGACGGATTCAACGAGGATGCGTGGAGTCTGGCCGTCTACGACGGCCTGCTCTATGCCGCGGGCGAGTTCACGTCGGCGGGGCCGACGATCGCGAACCACATCGCGGTCTGGAACGGCGCGTCATGGAGTGCGCCCGGCAACGGGACGGACGGCACCGTGTACGATCTCGTCGTGCACGGGGGCCGGTTGATCGCGGCCGGCTATTTCCTCTTCGCGGACTCGGTCCCGTCGCCGGGCGCGGCGGCCTGGGACGGGATGACCTGGTCCGCCCTGGGCGGCGGGATCGCCGGACAGGTGGAGTCGCTGGCGTCTGTTGCGGGCGCGCTCTACGCGGGGATGGGCTATTCCTACGGCCAGTCGATCATCTACCGCTGGGACGACCCGGTGTGGACGTCGATCGCGGAACTGGACGACGACGGCGAGGTCACGTCGCTCCTGGATTTCGAGGGACAGCTCATGGCGTCGATCTACGATTGGGAGATAGATGAGAGCATCTGGCTCTGGGACGGCGCGGGATGGCGCGCCCTCGTCGGCGAGGGCTTCACCGACGGCATACGCGCCATGACGATGTTCGGGGACGACCTGATCATCGCGGGGGACTTCAGCCATGCGGGCGACATCGACGCGGACGGCATCGTGCGCTGGGACGGCACGAACTGGTATCCGCTGGGTTCGGGGATAAATGACATGGACGAAGACGACCGGATCTACGCCCTGGCGGTGCACGGGGGCCATCTGTACGCGGGCGGACACTTCGAGGAGATCGGCGGCGTGGCGGCCTGCAACATCGCGCGCTGGGACGGCGCGAGCTGGTCTGCGCTGGGCTCCGGACTCGAAGGCGACAGCAGCTACAATGTCGTGCGGGCCCTCGTCTCCATCGACGGCCAGCTCGTGGCCGGCGGCTATTTCGACTACTCGGGGCCCGATTTCATGGAGAGTCTCGCGGCCTGGAACGGATCGTCCTGGACGGATCTCGATGCGGGATACTGGGCGGATGTCCGGGCCCTGGCCGAGTTCGGTGGCGACCTGATCGTCGGCGGGTACGACATCGACAACATGCATTACGTCGCCAGGCTGGACGAGACGGGCTGGCACGCCCTGGGCGGCGGCCTGGGCGGCTACGTCGAATCGATGACCGTCTTCGGCGGCGACCTGATCGTCGGCGGCTCTTTCGAGGACGCGGGCGGGGAGGATGCGGAAGGCCTGGCGGCCTGGAACGGCGCGTCCTGGTCGAGTCTGGTCTCCGAGTCGAGCGACGCGTACGGCGGATCGGCCTCGTTCCACTGCATGGCCGCGTACGCCGGCCAGCTCGTCGTGGGCGGTGCCTTCAACATGCTGGACGGGACGTCGGTCCAGAACATCGCCGCCTGGAACGGATCGACCTGGAGCGGGCTCGGCTCCGGCGTGACCAACGAATACGACGGCTGCTATGTCCGGGCCCTGGCCGTCATGGACGACGTCCTCGCCGTGGGCGGCGAATTCGGGTGGGCCGGGGGGCAGGTCTCGCGCAACATGGCCGTCTACAGCGTCGAGGCCACGCCGGTATCCGACGATGTCGCGGGCCGGCCCGCGTACCGCCTGGAACAGAACCACCCCAATCCCTTCAATCCCGTCACGCGCATCGCGTTCACGGTGCCCGACGGCGGCGGGGCCGTGGATCTCGGCATCTACGACCTGAAGGGCCGGCGCGTGCGGACCCTGGTGTCCGGCGTCCTGGCGGGCGGCCGGCATGAGACCGTCTGGGAGGGATTGGACGCGTCGGGGCGCAGGGCCGGTTCCGGCGTCTACTTCTGTCGCCTGACGGCGCCCGGAGTCGCGGAGACGACAAAGCTGACGCTTGTGGAATGACGGGCCGCGGTCCGGCTTCGGCCGGCGGATGCGTGTTCGTCGCGTGAATACCAGACATCGCATTTGAACCAAGGGGGACAATCGTGTCACGTTCGAAGTGGAACAGCCTCTTCCTGATCGCAATCCTGTCGACCGGCCTCGTGTTCCTGGCGTCCTGCTCGGACGATCCGGTCGATCCCGGCGATCCCGGCGACGACCCCGGTCCCATCGACGAGGAACTGGACGCCGCAGAGACCGGACTCGAGAACGCCCTGTACGAGTATCTGGAGCCGGGCGCCGACGATCCCGAATCGCCCGACGACGTGGACTTCAGCGCGGCCGAGGCCCTCTACCGCACGGCGCACGAGGCCGACGGGTCGAACACCGAGGCCAGGTTCGGACTGGCCGTCACCAGCCTGCTGATCCTGTCGGTCGATACGGAGGTCAACGCGGCCTTCGACGAGTGGGAGGCCTATCTCGACGCCTACACGCCCTTCGAGGCGGACAAGTCGCGCGGACGCCACTTCGGGCTGTCGCTGGGCTTCCCCTCGGGCGAGGGCGCCTTCGACCTGCCCTTCGACCTCGTCACCCACACGGTCCTGGCCAACGTCAAGTCGGCGCTCGACGTCGACGAGCCGCGGATCTCGCGGGTGCAGGACATCTTCCGGACGATCATCCTGCCCCGCGTCGAGGAGGTCATCTCGCTGCTCGGTCCCGTGGTCGCCGACGCGGACTTCACCTACATGGTCTCGCCGCGCATGCAGGGCGATCTGGAGGAGGATGCCGCCGAGATCGATCACACCGACGTCCTGGCGCTGAGGGCGGCCTGCGAACTGCTGGCCGCGGGTTGCCACATCGTCGCGGCCTACGATCTCCAGCTGCCCTCCTACGACGGCGACGGACTGCTGCAAGGTCTCGACCGGGCCACCGGCAACATGTTCCGGCTCTGCACACTGGCGGATCACGGCATCGACGGCGAGGCGAGCATGGCCCTCGTGCCCGCGCGCGTCATCGCGGCCGTGGACGACGTCGACGCGGCCATCACCTCGCTGCTCAGCGAGACCGACCCCCAGGACGACGACGTCATCAAGACCGACCCGGACGACCTGTCCGAGAGCGATCTGCTCGAGTTCCAGGACCTGGAACTGGTGAACATCCGGCAGGGATTCGCAGGGAACGTCGTGCACACGGAGGATTGGGACGGTGAATCGTGGACGCCCGAGGTCGCCCTGACCATCAACCTCTTCGACTTCTTCGACGCGCCGCCCGCGGACATGAAGCATCTGCTGCCGCCCTATGAGGTCTCGCTCGAGCTCACGGGGCACGGGGACGGATTCGAGCTGAACGACTTCGGCGCCATCGAGGACGTCCTGATCGACGTGCCGACCTATATCGCCGACATGTACTATTCGCTCGATGTCGAGTACGGGGACGTGGACCCGGAATCGATCTACATCGAGAACTACAACGAGGATTTCGTGGCCGCGGCGAACGACTTCGTCGCAGCCCATCTCCTGACGCTCCAGGACGAGCCCGGCTGGGGCGGGGAAGCCGATTTCTCCTTCCAGTACTACGGGAGCCTGGACGCAGGCCAGCACATGATCGATATCGGCTGGGACGTCTTCTACGACGTGTCCGAACACCAGGTCCACGTCGCGCGGATCACGTGGGAACATGAGACTTTCGCGGCCTGGACGGCGGCCTGGCCCGAGCCGGACGTCAGCGGCCTGCTGCCCGACATGACGAGCGGCGCCGAGGTCTGTGCGATCTTCGGCTTCGAGGAATACGACTGGAAGCCGACCTTCGTCATCGACTGGGCGGACATCGACAGCGACCCGGTCGATCCGCCCTGGGGACCTTGATCCGGCATGGGCGCCGGCTCGGTCATGTCCCGCCTCGCTGTCCCGATCGCGGCGCTCGCGGTCGCGCTCTGGTCCGTCACGGCGGCGGGCCAGGTCCCCGGGACGATGCTCGGCGTGCTGATGTCCGGCGGCGCGGACGCGTCGGGCGTGCTGCCCGACGCGTTCCGGTCGTCGGTGTCGCGCGACGGCGGTCTCTGGTCGGTCTGTCCGGCCGTCGGCGGTCCGGCCGTCGAACTCGAGCGCCGGCACCTGGAGCCCCTGACCCGGCGATTGACCGCGGGGGAGGGCGCCGCCTTCGACAGGACGACCACGGCCAGGTATCTCCACCCGCTCGCGTACCGGGCCTGGGACGTGCAGCTGGGCGCTTCGCTGAGCCGGGCGGACGCCTCCTCCTGGGCCGACGGCGTGGACGGCGCCACGCGCCTGGATCACGAGGGGTCGGTCCTGGGCGTCTCCCTGCGCGCCCATAACCGGAGACTCGGGCTCGAGATCCTCGCCGTCGGCCCGCTCGCGCGGACCGCGTCCGGCCTGCCCGGGGAGCGCACGGGCGGAGCGGTCCGCTTCGCGCCCGACCGCCGCCTCGTCCTGCAGGCCTCGCATGGCCTGGAGGCGTCGCGCGCCGGGCTCGGCGGCCGGGTGATCGACGATCCCGTGGCCTTCGACCTGAACGCCGGCCAGCGGACCTGGCGCGCGGGCATCGCCGCCGGACCGTGGCGGCGTCTCGCCTGCGACCTGGCCTGGACCGATACGACGATCGATCCGCTAGACGAGATCACGGACGCCCACCGCTACGAGCTGTCCCCGACGTCCGCTCACACGGGCTGGCGGGGCGCCGCGACGATGGATCTCGGCGCGGGGCACGACGTCGTCCTCGGACTGGCCGAGAAGGAGACGGACGTCGAGGCGGGCGCCTACTGGGGCGGACAGAAGTTCGGCTGGCTGAACTATCTGGAGAGCCGGCTGCGGACGCGGATCCTGGGCTGGCGGTGGGCCTCGCGCGGTTCGTGGCGGATCCAGACCGAGTGGGAATGGAGCCGGCTGGAGGCCCGGGCGCGGGCGAAGGTCGAGAGCTGGCCCTTCACGTCCACCGTCGTGGATCTGATGGGCATCAAGCAGATCGCCTACGGCGAGCTGGAACTGGACTGGGATCGCGTGTCCTGCCTGTATGCGCGCGAGAGCGCCGGGACCTCCCTGTCCCTCGGGGGCGCCTACTACCGGATATCGCCCCGCGCCAGACTCGAGACCTGGCAGCCGGCCTTCCTGGTCTTCGGCCGCACGGACTACCGCCTGCGGGAGTGGGACGTGACGCGGATCGATCTCGGCGCCCTTCTCCTGAAGGCCGAGGTCGGACTGGGAACCGGCGGCGCGCTCCTCCTGTCGCTTCAGCAGTTCCTCTGGGCGGACGTGAAGCGGATCCGCGGCGTCGCGGACGGCGGCGCGGACGGCGCGCAGGATCATGAGGAAAGCGTCCCGGACGGATGGTATGGTGGAACCTATCTGACGGCGGGGTTGAGATGGAGGCTGTGAGTTGAGCGACGAACGTCCAGGCCTTTCGGAGCGCGGCATCCGCATCGCCGCGGTCGGCCACCGCGACGCGGGAAACGGTGAGCGGGCCGTGGCGGTGCGCTCCGTCCTGGAATCCGTTCTCGGCGCGCGTCCTGGAGCGCCCCGGATCCCCGGCATCATCCTGTCCGCGCTGGCGGAGGGCGCCGACCGTCTCGTGGCGGAGGTCGGACTGGCGTTTTCCGGGACGGAACTGCACGCCCTGCTGCCGCTGCCCCCAGAGGACTACCGACGGGATTTCGCCACGGCGGACTCGCGCGCCGAGTTCGACGCGCTGCTGGCGCGGGCGTCGTCGGTGGAGGTCCTGCCGCCGCCGGGCACGCGGGAGGCGGCCTACGCGAACGTCGGACGCGCCCTGGTCGACCGCTGTGACGTCGTCGTCGCGATCTGGGACGGCGGTCCGGCCCGCGGCCCGGGCGGCACGGCGGACGTGGTGGCCTATGCCCGCGAGACGGGACGCCCGCTCCACTGGATCCACAGCGAGGACCCGTCCCGCGTCGTCGCAGAACGTATCGGGATCGAACCCGGGTAGGACCGATGCCTGAAGCCCCCGTGATCTACCGGATCGACGACGCGACCCTCGCGGCGGCCGTGGCCGCGCGCAGGCGCACCCTGCTCGACCGGCTGGCGGACAGCTGCGGCCGGCACCTCGCCTCCGGATCCGGCCAGGTCGCCGCGCGGCTGGCCGATCGTCTCGAAGGCCATGCCGACCATTTCCTGCCGGCGAGCGTGAACATGGACCTGCTGGCCGTGCACTACCAGGACCGCTACAGACGCGCCTCGATCGCGGTCTTCATGCTGGCGGCCGTGGCCCTCATCGTCGTCGCGGCCCAGTACATCTTCCACCTGCCGCACTGGATCGTCGCCGGCGAGGTGTCCGCCATCGCGGGCGTCCTGCTGATCTTCCATCTGGGCAACCGCCGCGGATGGCACCGCCACTGGGTGGACTGCCGCTTCCTGGCGGAGCGCATGCGTTGCGGCTTCCACGTGGCGTTCCTCTGCGGCCGCACCAACGCCGAGGCGGAGATGCACTGGTCGGACCGGCTCGTCGAGGGATCGTGGTGCCTCGCGGAATTCGAGCGGCTCTGGCGCACGCGGCCCGCCTTCGAGCCGCCGCCGTCGGCCGCCCTGCCGGCCCTGGCGGATTTCATGAAGCGCCACTGGATCGGACGCCAGCGATCGTTCCACGAGGGCAAGGAGAGGCGGCAGGCGCGCGCCCATCGCCTCGTGTCGCGGGCGAGTTCGAGCATGTTCTGGCTCACCTTCGTCACGGCGATCGTGCATCTCCTGCCGCACGGCTGGCTCCATGCCGCGCATCTCGACCGGGTCCTGGATCCGCGGCTGTTGACCTTCCTGGTGATCGCCTTCCCCGCCCTGGGCTCGGCCTTCACGGGGCTGCGGGGACATTTCGAGTACAAGAAGCACGCCATGCGCTCCGGGGTGATGGTGCGGCTGCTCGGGGAACTGGAGGCGCGGCTCGAGGAGATCGCCAGCCTGGAGGACCTGTATCACGTGGTCTGGGAGGCCGAACGCCTCATGCTGCAGGAGAACGCCGGCTGGCACCTGAACACGGGCTTCAACGAGATCGAGGTCGAGGCCTGACGCGCCGGCCGCCGATCCGATCGAGCGAGGAAGACGACATGCCGATCACGAAGGTCCTGGTCTTCGGCGACGCCGCGATCGATAACAACGCCTACCTGGGGGATCGTTTCCATCCCGCCTTCGCCGGACGCGGCACGGAGGTGCTCGAGACCGTGGGCGGGGCGAAGCTGCTGGGCGAACTGATCCGCGGCTGCCATGTCGGCGACGAGACGGTCCGGGTGGAGACGCACGTGTCCGCCCGGAAGGAGGATGGCGCCTACGCGGTCTGGAGCCCGTGCCCGCGCGTGGGCGAGCGGCACGAGCGGGCGGTCTGGCGCGTGACGGGCCCGCTCGGCTACGGGCCGAGATCGGATTGGCGACCCGGCCCCGGGGACGGGGCGGTCGCGGAGGGGGCTTGCGACGTCTGCGTCATCGACGACGCCGGCATGGGCTTCCGCTTCGCCGCGCACCGGTGGCCGTCCTGGGTCGCCGATCCCGAGGTCCGCCCGCCGGACTGGGTGGTCGTGAAGATGAGCCATCCGGTGTGCGGGGGCGACCTGTGGTACGAGCTGCGCGCGCGCTTCCTGCATGACGAGGCGCGCCGGTCCCGCTTCGTCACCCTCGTATCGGCCGGGGACCTCCGTCGGGGCGGTGCCATGATCTCGAGCGACCATTCCTGGGAGGACACCGTATCCGACCTGCTGGTCGAACTGGAGAGCCGCGAGACGCTGAAGGATCTGGCCTCGTGCGGCCACCTCGTCGTCACCTTCGGAAACGACGGCGCGCTCTGGGTGGACGGCACCGGTCGCGCGTCGCGCCGTCTTCTCGTGTTCGATCCGGGACGCCTCGAGGGCGATTTCGCCGGGGACCACGTCGGCCGCGTCCCGGGCGGAGGCACGTGCCTGACGGCCGCGGTCGTCCGAGCGGTCCTGGCGCACGTCGGCCGCGGGGACGCCCCCTCGGCCTTCGATCCGACCGCGGGCATCGCCCGCGGCCTGCGCGCCTCGCGGACCCTGCTGAGGCAGGGGCACGGAGACGTGTCCCCGGACACGGCCCCGGCCTTCCCCGTCGAATCCGTGACGGAGGCCGTCAGGGGTGAGGTGCGCGGGGGCCTGGACGGGTTCGTGGCCTGCCGCGTGCCGGAGGCCGCGCGCGTCGCGGACGGGAACTGGTCGTTCCTGTCCACGCGTTGCGCGTACGGCGACGCCCCGCTCTACGGCAAGGCCCGGCTCCTGGCGCGACGCGGCAAGAAGGCGCTCAAGGAGATCGCCCCGTACGGGGCGTACGGAAGCCTCTTCACCGTGGACCGGTCCGAGCTGGAGAGCTTCAACGGGCTGCGCCGCCTCATCACGGACTACGCCGCGGACCCTGCGCTCAAGAAGCCCCTCTGCCTGGGCGTGTTCGGTCCGCCCGGCGCCGGCAAGTCCTTCGGCGTGAAGCAGATCGCCAGGGGAATCCTGGGCCGGGGCGTGCCCATCCTGGAGTTCAACCTCTCCCAGTTCGGGGCGCCCGACGCGGAGATGCTCCACGGCGCCCTGCACCAGGTCCGCGACAAGGTCCTCGAGGGCGAGATCCCCGTCGTGTTCTGGGACGAGTTCGACTGCAACGACCTGGAGTGGCTGCAGTACCTGCTCTCCCCGATGCAGGACGGCAGCTTCCTCCAGGGGCAGATCAAACATCCGATCGGACGGTGCGTCTTCGTGTTCGCGGGCGGGACGCGCTACACCATGAGGAGCTTCTCGGAGGACCGGGACGCCGAGCGGTTCAAGCGGATGAAGGGCCCGGATTTCGTCAGCCGGCTGCGGGGCTATCTGGACGTGCTCGGTCCCAATCCGCGGCTGCTGGGCCGGGGTGAGGCGGACGATCCGTGGCGCCCGGATCCGGACGACACGAGCTTCCCGATCCGGCGCGTCATCCTGATGCGGGGGATGCTGCGCGCCGGCGACGACGAGGGGCTCAAGATCGACCCCGGGCTGCTGTCGGCCCTCATCAAGATCGACGCGTACGCCCACGGTGCGCGCTCCCTCGAGACCATCCTCTCCCTGACCCGGCGCGACGCCGCCGGCTGGCTAATGAAGTCGGGTTTGCCGCCCAAGGAGCACATCGACCGGCAGCTGGACTACGACCGGCTCGTCGAGCTGATCCGGGAAGGCGAGCTGTTCGAGAAGGAGTGCGAAAAGCTGGCGCCCCACATCCACGCCTTCTACCGGCAGGCCGCGAAGGCGAAGGATTGGGATTTCGTGTACGACATGGAGTACGAGGATCTGCCCCTGTCTATCCAGGCGGACAACAGGGCGGCCGCGCGCCGGATTCCCGAGGTGCTGTCGCTGCTCGGCCTGCGGGTCGTGCCGGAAGCGGACGGCGAGCCCGCGGACGCCACGCTCATCGAGGCCATGATCGAGGAGAACATCGAAGAGCTGGCGGAACTGGAGCACGAGGAGTGGACCCGTTTCAAGACGTCGAACGGCTGGCGCGACGTCGAGAGCCGCGACGACCGGGACGACGATCGCAAGGAGCACGACTGCCTGATCCCCTATGCCGATCTCGACAAGGAGATGAAGGAGAGGGATCGCGACGCCGTGCGGGCGTATCCCGAGATCGTCTCTCTGGCGAGTCACATCATCGTGTTCGAGCGCTGAGGAATCCGGACGGCGATCGCCGGCCTCTGGCGGCCCGTCCTGTGGTATGATCCCCGCATATCGAACGGGTCGCCGACCATATCGTCCGATACCCATCCCCGGACCCCCGCCGGAGGGAATCGATCTCCATGCGTCCCATGCGCCGCGGCCTCGCCGTGCCTGTCTCCGTTCTCGTGGCCCTGATCGCCGTCTTCGCCTCGGTTCCGGCGGCCGAGATACCGCCTGACCGGCTTCACGCCATCCCCGAGGGCGCGCGCGAGTCCCGGCCGCGCGGGCCCAAGACGCCGCCGACGGGGGCGGAGATCGTCAATCCGGCCGAGTTCTGCCGGTCGGACGCCATGGTCATCTTCTGGAAGAGCTACCATGCCCAGGAGCTGACGGACATGTGCCGGGCCGTCGCCCGGGACGACCGCGTGTATTGCTGCGTCTCCAGTTCCTCCGAGCAGGCCGCGGCCGCCGCCCATCTGAGCGCCGCCGGCGTCGAGATGGGCAACGTGGATTTCCACATGACCTACAACGGCAGCGTCTGGATCCGCGACTACGGGCCGTTCTGCGTCTACGACGACGGCCGGCTCTCGATCACCGACTGCGAGTACGGCATCGGCGGCCTCTTTGACGCGATCCCGGTCTCCATCGCGCAGAACGAAGGCCTGCCCTGGTTCAGGTCGACCCTGCTGCACCACGGCGGAAACCACATCACCGACGGCAACGGCACGGGCTTCTTCTCGGAGAACCTGACGGACTTCAACTCGGGCTGGACGATGGAGGAGATCGAGGACGAGATGGCGGCCTACCTGGGGCTGGAGTCGCTGGTCGTCTTCGGGACCATGGAGGGCGACGTGACCGGCCACTGCGACATGTTCGTCAAGCTGCTCAACGACACGCTCTTCGTCGTGGGCGAGTACGCCGAGCCCGGCGACGCCGTGGGCGACGACGCCGCGTTCCTGGACGACCTGGCGGCCACGCTCGCCGACACCAAGAACGTGGACGGCCGCTACTTCGAGGTGCGCCGCATCCCCATGAACCCCATCGACGCCGTCCACGACTATAACCGCACCTACACCAACTCGCTGATCTTCAACAACAAGGTGCTGGTCCCGACCTACGACACCGAACTGGACGCGCCCGCCCTGCAGGTCTACGCCGCGTGCATGCCCGGCCACGAGATCATCGGCATCGACTGCCGGGACGTGATCCAGTACCTGGGCGCCATCCACTGCATCTCCAACACCATCCACGACGCCAACCCGCTGATCATCCTGCACGCGCCGCCGGCGACGGCGCAGTTCGGCGACACGCCGCTGCTGGATTGCCGCCTGAACCCCCGCTTCGGCGACCGGGTGGTGGAGCTGCACTACCGGCCCGCCGGCGGTGCGCGCGCGACGACCATCGACGCCGTCTTCGACAACGGCGTGTGGCACGCCCAGCTGCCCCCCGTCGCCGACGACTTCGACTACTGGTTCACGGCCCGCGTCTTCACGCCCGCCGACACCCTGGAGACCGTCCTGCCCGAGACCGCGCCGGCCTCGGTATTCACGGTCGACGTGCAGGGCTCCACCGCGGCCGACCCCTTGCCCCGGGCCGCCCATTCCCTGTCGGTCTGGCCGAATCCCTGCAACCCGCGCGCCGTCCTGGCCTTCACCCTCGACCGCGAGGCCACCGTGGACCTGGCCGTCTACGACGCCGCCGGCCGCCGCGTCAATACGCTGGCGTCCGCCCGGCCCCTGCCGCCCGGCGAGCACCGCTTCGCCTGGGACGGCACCGACGCCGCCGGCCGCGCCCTGCCCAGCGCCCTCTACCTGGCCCGTCTGTCCGCCGCCGGCACACGTCTGACGGAGAGGATCACACTCCTGAGATAACAAGAAGACACGCGTGATCGGGATGAGGCCCAAGCAGCCTGGAGAGTGCCCTTCACGCACACACCCTCCAGAACAATACCGCAGGCCGAAGGCCGAGGACGTTCTGGAGGGTGTGTGCGTGAAGGGCTCCCGGCCCAGGATCACTTGCGCTCTATCTCCCCGATCCCCCCGACACGCGTCTTCTCCTTGTCCGGCTTTCCCCAGTACTCGATCTCGCCCACGCCGTTGACCCGGGCGTCGATGCTCTCGGTGGCCGTGACCTCCACGTCGCCCACGCCGTTGACCTGCACCTTGACGTGCTTGGCCTCCAGGTCCTTGGCCTCGACGTCGCCGGCGCCGTTGAGCGTGATGTCCAGCTCGTCCACCTTGCCGTCGATATCCAGGTCGCCGGCGCCGAACAGATCGTAGACGAAATCGTCGCCGTCGAAGTCGCGGATCTCGATGTCGCCGGCGCCCTCGATCCTCACCGCCTTCAGCTTGCGCATGGTGATCTTCATGACGCTGTCGCCGTCGGGGTCGCAGCTCTCGTCCCAGCCGACGGTCAGGGTCTTGCCGCCGACATCCAGTTCGAGATTGTCGAAGAGGTTGTCGTCGAGGGTGACCTCGACGGACTGCCGGTCGCCGAAGACGATCTCGATGTCCATGGCGCCCTCGAGCTCGACGGCCTCGAAGGCCTTCAGGTCGAAGTTGCGGGTCTCGATGTCGCCGGATCCCTCGATCATATCGTCGTCGTGCCAGGAATGCCGGCCGGCCGTGGCGGGAGCGGTGAGCAGGGCGATCGCGAGGATCGCCGTCAGGACGGGAAGCCATCTGCGCGTCATCATCGTGTCCTCCTGGTTTCGTGTCGGGTCGGGACAGTGTTTAGACGCAGCAGGGCGGTCGAAGGTTTGGAAATTTCTCGCAGGCGCGCTAGTATCGAAGCGTGTCACGCGTCTCCAACCGGCGGTAAGTCCCTATGGCCCATCGCACCGTGAAGTCCGGCTACGAGAGTTTCACCGAGCGCCTGAACCGTTTTCCCCAGGGTGCGCCGCCCTCGGACACGCTCTTCGCCATCCTCAGGATGCTGATCGACGAGCGCGAGGCGGCGCTGCTGGCGCAGATCCCCATGAAGCCCTTCACGGCCGCAAAGGCCGCGCGCATCTGGAAGATGGGCGAGGCCGAGGCCCGCCGCGTGCTCGACGAGCTCGCCGGCCGCGCCATGCTCGTGGACATGGTGCGCGACGGCGTCACGCGCTACGTGCTGCCGCCGCCCATGGCGGGCTTCTTCGAGTTCTCCCTCATGCGCCTGCGCGACGACCTGGACCAGAAGGTCCTCAGCGAGCTCTTCCACCAGTATCTCAACGTGGAGGAGGATTTCGTGAAGGCGCTCTTCACCGAAGGCGAGACCCACCTGGGCCGCGCCTTCGTCCAGGAGCCCGTGCTGACCAGCGACAACGCGGCCCACGTGCTCGACTACGAGCGCGCCAGCGAGGTCATCCGCACCGCCACCGCCATCGGCGTCGGCATGTGCTACTGCCGCCACAAGATGATGCACATGGGCCAGGCCTGCGACGCGCCCATGGACATCTGCATGACCTTCAACGGCTCGGCCGAGTCGCTCACCCGCCACGGCCACGCCCGCGCCATCGAGGCGGCCGAATGCCTGGATCTGCTGGACCAGGCCTACGAGCGGGGCCTGGTGCAGTTCGGCGAGAACGTCCAGCGCCGCGTGAACTTCATCTGCAACTGCTGCGGCTGCTGCTGCGAGGCCCTGCTGGCGGCCAAGCGCTTCGCCCACATGCATCCGGTGCACACGACCAACTTCATCCCCGAGGTGGACGCGTCGCAGTGCAAGGGTTGCGGCAAGTGCGTCGAGGCCTGTCCGGTGGACGCCCTGAGCCTGGCGCCGGCGGTGGGTGCGAAGAATCCGAAACAGCAGGCGGCCGTCCTGGACGAGGACGTCTGCCTGGGATGCGGCGTCTGCGTGCGGGCCTGCACCAAGGGCGGACTGTCCCTGCGCAGCCGCCCCCAGCGCGTGATCACGCCCGAGACGGCGGTCCACCGCTACGTGGCCATGGCCGTCGAGCGCGGCAAGCTGCAGAACCTGATCTGGGACGAGCGCGTCCTGTGGAGCCACCGCGCCCTGGCGGCGGTGTTCGGCGCGGTCCTCAGGCTGCCGCCGGTCAAGCGGGCGCTGGCGAGCGAGCAGGTCCAGTCCAGGTACCTGAACCGGCTGCTGTCGAGCAAGAAGGCGCCACCGGTGAGCTAACGGTCCAGCCGCATGGGCTGCCGTTTCATGTAGGAGAGACTGCGCCACAGCCATTCGGCCGGTCCGAAGCGGAACCGTCCCAGCCAGGCCGGCGACCAGACGAGCTGCAATCCCCAGATCGCCACCACGATCACCGTCTGCCAGATCCGCGGCACACTGCCGAAGAGCCCGAAGCCGTGGCCCAGCATGAGGGTCGTGCAGATGAGCGTCTGGGCGAGATAGTTGGTCAGGGCCATGCGTCCCACCGCGGCCAGCCGGCGCGCCAGGGCCCCCAGGACGCCCGCGCGCAGCAGCAGCATCACCACGGCGATGTAGGCCAGCGCCATCAGCACGCTGCCCCAGTAGGCGTACTGGCTGTGGACGAAGAAGCTGTCGGCCGGCGCCCAGCCCGAGGTCTCCTGCAGGTGGACCGTGTAGGCCGTCAACGGCACGCCCGCGAGCAGGCCCAGGGCGATCATGGCGAGGTAGGAGC
>Ga0180429_10000573_pt1 | contig 32368 bp, 27 predicted proteins | sample SS_ome_FD_132428 | JGI IMG/M metagenome (GOLD analysis project Ga0180429, IMG submission 132428) | Hypersaline lake sediment archaeal communities from the Salton Sea, California, USA - SS_1_S_1 metaG | ecosystem: Environmental > Aquatic > Non-marine Saline and Alkaline > Hypersaline > Sediment ...
ATGGTCGACGGCGCCACGCGCTGGGGCGCCTTCTGGCGCATCATCCTGCCGGTCTCGACGCCGATGCTGCTGTTCATCTTCCTGCTGCAGTTCATCGGCACGTACAGCGAGTTCATCCTCGCGAACACCCTGCTGCAGGGGCAGGAGAACTGGACGGTGGGCATGGGGCTGCGCAACTTCACGACCGGACGCTTCGACACCCAATGGGGCGCGCTGACCGCGAGCGCGGTGCTCGGCTCCATCCCCATCCTGCTGATCTTCTACTCCTTCCAGGGCGCTCACGAGCCAGCAGACGGCTGGCGGGGTGAAGGGATGAGGCGCCAGGTGGTCCTCGCGCTCGATCAGGGCACGACCAGCTCCCGCGCCATCCTGTTCGACGGCGAGGGGAACGCCCTCGGCACGGCGCAGAAGGAGTTCACCCAGGTTTACCCGCGTCCCGGCTGGGTCGAGCACGACGCCAACGAGATCTGGTCGTCGCAGTCTGGGGTCATGTCCGAGGCGCTGGCCGCCGCCGACGTCTCCTCGCGCGACGTGGCCGCCATCGGCATCACCAACCAGCGCGAGACGACCATCCTGTGGGACCGCAAGACGCTGCAGCCGGTCGCGCCCGCGATCGTGTGGCAGGACCGGCGCACGGCCGAGGCGGTCGACGCCGTCCGCGCCCGCGCCGGCGCCGAGGAGCTCGTCGTCGCTCGCAGCGGGCTCGTCCTGGATGCCTACTTCAGCGCCAGCAAGCTCGCCTGGCTGCTCGAGCACGTGCCCGGAGCCCGCGAGCGAGCCGAGCGCGGCGAGCTCGCCTTCGGCACGGTCGACAGCTGGCTCGTCGCCCGGCTGACGCGCGGCGAGGTCCACGTCACCGACGCCTCCAACGCGTCGCGCACGATGCTCATGGGGGTGCGTTCGCTCGACTGGGACGACGACCTGCTCGCGCTGTGGGACATCCCGCGGGCCGTGCTGCCGCGCATCGTCGGCTCCAGCGAGGTCGTCGGGCACGTCGCCGACGGTCTCCCCTTGGCCGGCGTGCCGATCGCGGGCATCGCCGGCGACCAGCAGGCGGCCACCTTCGGGCAGGCCTGCTTCGCGCCGGGCCAGGCCAAGTCGACGTACGGCACGGGGGCCTTCTTGGTGCTCAACACCGGCGACGCGCCCGTCCCGTCGCACCACCGGCTGCTGACCACCGTCGCCTGGCGGCTCGACGACGAGGTGCGCTACGCGCTGGAGGGCTCGATCTTCATGGCCGGCGCCATCGTCCAATGGCTGCGCGACGGCCTGGGCGTGATCCGCCGCTCGGAAGACGTCGAGGCCCTCGCCACCAGCGTGCCCGACACCGGCGACGTCGTCTTGGTACCGGCCTTCGCGGGCCTCGGGGCCCCACACTGGGACCCGTACGCCCGCGGCACGATCGTCGGCATGACCCGGGGCACGACCGCCGCGCACATCGCTCGCGCCGCGCTCGAGTCGATCGCCTTCCAGGTGGCCGACGTGATCGATGCCATGGCCGCGGACGCCCCCGAGCCCCTCGTCGAGTTGCGCGTGGATGGCGGCGCCGCCCGCAACGATCTCCTCATGCAGGAGCAGGCCGACGTGCTCGGTGTGCCCGTCGTCCGCCCGCAGGTCACCGAGACCACCGCGCTCGGCGCCGCCTACCTCGCCGGCCTCGCGACGGGCGTGTGGCCCGGGCCCGACGACGTCGCCGCGCACTGGCGCGAGGAGCGCCGCTTCGAGCCGGCGGCCGATGCCGACGACATCGCGCACCGCCGCGACCGTTGGCGGGCCGCCGTGGAGCGTTCCAAGGATTGGAGCGAGCGAGCGTGAACGCGTTTCCCACCAGCCGTGCCGCGCACTGGGCAGCGTTGACCGCCCACGAGACGCCCTTCGACCTGCTGGTCGTCGGCGGCGGCGCCACCGGTGCCGGGGCCGCCCTCGACGCGGCCGCGCGCGGACTGTCGGTCGCCCTGGTGGAGCGCGACGACCTCGCCGCGGCCACCAGCAGCCGCAGCACGAAGCTGATCCACGGCGGCGTGCGCTACCTCGAGAAGGCGGTCAAGGAGTTCGACCGCAGCCAGTTCCACCTGGTGCGCGACGCCCTGCGCGAGCGGGCGGTGCTCATCCGCAACGCGCCGCACCTGTGCCACCCGTTGCCGCTGGTGACGCCGCTGTACGAGTGGTGGCAGGTCCCCTACTACCTGACGGGGCTCAAGATCTACGACGCCCTCGCGGGCCGTGCCAACCTCGCGCCGTCGCGGTTCGTCGACGCCCGCGAAGCCCTGCAGCGCTTCCCGATGCTGCGCGAGGAGGGCCTCCGGGGCGGCGTCGTGTACCACGACGGGCAGTTCGACGACGCGCGCATGAACGTGGCGATCGCCCTGTCGGCCGCCGAGCGTGGTGCCATCGTCGCCACCCACGCTGAGGTCGTCGGGCTGCACCACGAGGGCGGCCGCGTGCGCGGCGCCACGGTGCGCGACGTGGCCTCCGGCGAAGAGGTGACGGTCTCCGCGCGAGCGATCCTCAACGCCACCGGCCCCTTCGTCGACGAGCTGCGGCGCCTCGACGATCCGACGATCACACCGATGCTCGACGCCAGCTCGGGGATCCACATCGTCCTGGATGCGCGCTTCGCCCCGCCCGCGACCGGCCTGCTCATCCCGCAGACCGAGGACGGGCGCGTGCTCTTCCTCCTACCGTGGCAGGGGGCGACGCTGGTCGGCACCACCGACCAGCCGGCCGCCATCGAGCCGCACCCGCGGGCCGCCGAGGACGAGATCGCGTACATCCTGCGCCACGTGCGCCAGTACTTCTCGCTGCCGGTCGAGCGCGACGACGTCCTCGCCGCATGGTCGGGCCTGCGGCCGCTGGTCTCCGATCCGAAGGCCGCCGACACCGCCCGCCTGTCGCGCGATCACGTCGTCCACGTCGCCGAAACTGGCCTGGTGACGATCGCCGGAGGCAAGTGGACCACCTACCGGCGCATGGCGGCGGACGCCGTCGATGCGGCCGTCACCGTCGCCCGTATCGAGGCCGCCCCGTCCCCGACCGAGGACCTGCGCCTGGCGGGCGCCGAGCGCCTGCTCCCGACGGGTGCGGGTGAACTGCAGGAGCGCGGCTTCCCCGCCGACGTCGCGCGTCACCTGCACCTCGCGTACGGCGATCGCGCCGACACGGTCGCGGAGATCGCCGGCAGTGACGGGGCCGTCCGGTTGGCGCCGGACCACCCGTACCTCGAGGCCGAGGTGCGCCATGCGGCCCGCGCCGAGTTCGCGGCGACCGTCGTCGACGTCTTGGCGCGCCGCACGCGCCTGGCGATGCTCGACGCGGCCGCCGCCCGTGCGGCGGCACCGCGCGTCGCCGAGATCCTGGCGGAGGAGCTGGGGTGGGACGCGGCCCGGGCGACGGCCGAGGCGGAGGCGGCGGCGGCCTGGGTATCCTAGGGGCCCGGCCGGGATGGCGGAATGGTAGACGCACGAGACTTAAAATCTCCTGCCCGCGAGGGCGTGCGGGTTCGAATCCCGCTCCCGGCACCAGCCTGCTCCACGAACGCATGCGCCCCGGTCATCGACCGGGGCGCAGCTTCTGGTAGCGATGGACGGGCTCGAACCGTCGACCTCACGATTATGAGTCGTGCGCTCTAACCAGCTGAGCTACATCGCCATGGCGCGGCGGGCGGCCGCCGCGCGCGTCCGAACATACTACCCCCGGCCCGTCCCCGGCAAGCGCTCCGCCGACGGCCAGGGCCGAACGGGGTCACAGGCTCGGATCGGCCCGGTAGGGCGCCCACTCGGGCTCATGGGCGTAGGCGAACCGGTAGTACGCGCCGCCCTCCAGGGCGCTCGCCGCCGCCTCGTCGACGACGACCTTGCAGTTGGGGTGGAGCTGCAACGCCGTGGCGCTGATGCGCGCCGTGATCGGCCCCTCCGTCGCGCGCGCGAGGATGCCCGCCTTGGCGGCGCCGGTGGCGACGAGCAGCACCTCGCGCGCCTCCAGGATCGTCCCGACGCCCATCGTCAGGGCCCGCGACGGCACGGCCGTCGGGTCGCCACCGAACATCTCGGCGTTCTGCGCCCGGGTCGTCGGCGTCAGCGCCTTCTCACGCGTCCGCGACATCAGGGCGGAGAGCGGTTCGTTGAAGCCGATGTGGCCGGTCTCCCCCAGCCCGAGCAGCTGCAGGTCGATCCCCCCGGCCTCGCCGATCGCCCGCTCGTAGGCCCGCGCCTCTGCCGCGAGGTCGGGGGCGACACCGTTGGGCAGGCGGGTTCGCTCGGGCGGCAGGCCGACCCGATCGAAGAGGCGCACGCGCATGTAGTGGTGGTAGGAGCGTGGGTCGTCGGGCGCAAGACCCACGTACTCGTCCAGGTTGAACGTGCGCACGCGCCGGAGGTCGACCCGACCGCCGCCGTGCGCGGCGACGAGCTCGTCGTAGACGGCCTCCATGGTCCGGCCGGTGGCGCAACCGAGGACGAGTTCCGGCTTCGCGCGGACGCGATCGGCGACGAGGCGCGCCACCAGGCGGGCCACGTGCGCCGGGGTCGGACGGATGAGGATCTCCACGGAGATGGTCTACCACGCTGCGCGGGCGCACGGCGGCCCGCCACGCCCATGGGGGGAGCTTCACGCCGGCAGCCGAGGGCGGGCGTTAGCATGACCCATGCTGGAGCCTTCGCTCGATCTCTACGGTGAGGCGGCCGAGCGGGTCGAGGGCCTCCTCGTCGACCTGCTCACGCAGAGCCGTGCGCGCTACGCGTTGCTGATCGACCGCCAAGGCTTCGTCATCCTCCACCGCCGCGCCGCCTGGGCGCCCAAGCCACCCTCGCTCGACTCGCTGGCGACGCTGATCGCGTCGAACCATTCCGCGAACGAGGCGATCGCTCAGCTCTTCGGCGAGGCGAGGTTCCGCGAGACGGTGCAGCAGAGCGACGGGGTCGGGACCTACGTCGAGGCCGTCGGCGACAAGGCCCTGCTGGTGACGGTGTTCGACGCCTCGGCACCGCTCGGTAAGGTCAAGCTCTTCACCAAGCGCGCGCTGGAGCGCATCGAGGCGGTGCTGGACGAGACCCGCGAGGCGGCCCCGGTGGCCGACATCGGTGGCAGCTTCAGCCTTCACGCCGGCGCGTTGCTCGACGAGTTGTTCGGGGACGGGAAGACGCCATGAGCACGATCAACTTCGCCGCCCGCGAGATCAACTTCAAGCTCGTCTACTACGGGCCGGGACTCTCGGGCAAGACCACGAACCTCAAGCAGATCCATGCGCACGTCCCCGTGGAGTCGAAGGGCGAGATGGTCTCCCTGCAGACGGAGGACGAACGCACCCTCTTCTTCGACTTCCTGCCCCTGGACCTCGGCAAGGTCAACGGCTTCAAGACGCGCTTCCACCTCTACACCGTGCCGGGTCAGGTCTTCTACAACGCCAGTCGGCGCCTCATCCTGCGCGGCGTGGACGGCGTCGTCTTCGTGGCGGACTCGGCGCCGAACCGGCTGCGCGCCAACGCGGAGTCGTTGCGCAACCTGAGGGAGAACCTCGCGGAGCACGGCCTCTCGCTGGGCGACCTGCCGTACGTCATCCAGGTGAACAAGCGCGACCTGCCCGACGCCCTGCCGGTCGACATGATTCGCGCGGTGCTCGATCCGGACGGCAGAGCGCCGGTGTTCGAGGCGGTCGCCCAGCAGCACGTCGGCGTGATCGAGCCGCTCAAGGCGGTCTCGAAACTGGTGCTGGAGAAACTGGCCCAGCGCGCCTGACCCCACTGGACCGGCGCCCCTGAGCGGGTCCGCCGGGAAGCGAGCGGGCTCCCTCGGGGCGCACGTCAGCCGCGGGGCGCGGTAGCCTGGGAGCATGAGGCAGACCCCGTTGTACGACGAGCACGTCGCCCTGGACGGGCGCATGGTCGACTTCGCCGGTTGGCGCATGCCGATCCAGTACCCGACCGGCATCCCGCAGGAACACCTCGCCGTGCGCCAGGACGCCGGCGTCTTCGACGTCAGCCACATGGGGCAGCTCCGCGTCCTGGGCCCCGACGCGACGCCGTTCCTCTCGTGGGCCACGCTCAACGACCCAGCGAAGCTGCGGCCGGGCCAGGGGCAGTACAGCATGCTGCAGAACGACCACGGGGGCCTGATCGACGACCTCTACGTCTACCGCGACGTCGACGAGAGCTTCCTGGTCGTCGCCAACGCCGCCAACGCCGACGCGGTCCTCGACCACCTTCAGGCGCTCGCCACGACGCCCACGCCGGGACCGTTCCGGGTCGTCGTCCGCGACGAGTCGGACGCATGGGCGCTGCTGGCGGTTCAGGGCCCGAGCGCAGCCACCAAGCTCGACCGTCTGGCGGACGCGGACCTGACCTCCGTCCGCAAGAACCGGCTGGTCGACACGACCCTCTCGGGGATGCCGGTGCGTCTGGCACGCACGGGATACACCGGCGAGGACGGCTTCGAGGTCTTCTGCCGGCCGGTCGATGCCGCCGCCGTGTGGCGCCTGCTGCTCGAGGCCGGGGTCACCCCGTGCGGGCTGGGCGCGCGCGACACGCTGCGCCTCGAGGCCGGCTTTCCGCTGTTCGGACACGAGCTCGACGACGGCAGCAACCCGTTGTGCACGCCCTTCGCCTGGGTGGTCAAGGACAAGCCGGCCTTCGGCCTGGAGGCACTGCGGGCGGGCGGGTGCCCGCGCCGCCTGGTCGGGCTGGTGCTCGACGGGCGCGGCATCGCACGCGATGGCTATCGCGTCCTGGACGAGGCGGGCGGCGAGATCGGCCGGGTGACGTCGGGCACCGTCTCGCCGCTGACGCGCACGAGCATTGCGCTGGCCTGGGTCGATGCGGCGCACGCCGATGAGGGAGATCGCATCGCCGTCGAGATCCGTGGGCAGCCCGTGGCCGCGACCGTCACGCCGCCCCCCTTCTACCGCCCGTGAGTCCCTGTACGCTGATGAGTCGAGGAGAACACCCATGAAGATCCCGGAAGAGCTTCGCTTCGCCGCCTCCCACGAGTGGGCCACCGAACCGTCCGACGGCATCGTGACCGTGGGCATCACCGACTTCGCCCAGGATCAGCTCGGCGATGTCGTGTTCGTCGAACTGCCGGACGTCGGGCGCACGTTGGCGGCCGGCGAGGCCGCGGCCGTCGTCGAGTCGGTGAAGACCGCGTCGGACATCTACGCGCCGCTGGCCGGGGAGGTCGTCGAGGTCAACGGTGCGCTTCTCGAGGCGCCCGAGGCGATCAACACCGACGCCTACGGCGAGGGCTGGTTGTTCCGGTTGCGGGTGGCCGACGCCGACGCCTGGGACGGCATGCTCGATCCGGACGCCTACGCTGCGGTGGCCGAGGAAGGCTGAGCGTGCCCTACGTCCCGCACACCGACGACGACGTCCGTCGGGCGCTGGCGGCGATCGGCGTCGACGGCGTCGACGACCTGTTCGTGGACGTACCGGCGGAAATCCTCGACCCCCCACTGGACCTCCCCGCGCCGATGGACGAGGTGACGCTGCTCGCGCACCTCGATGGGCTCGCCGCCCTCGACCAGCAGGCGGTCCCGACGTTCCTCGGCGGGGGCGTGCGGCGTCACTTCATCCCCACGGTCACGCCGCGGCTGGCGATGCAGGGCGAGTTCGTCACCGCCTACACGCCCTACCAGGCGGAGGTCGCGCAGGGCGTCCTGCAGTCGACCTTCGAGTTCCAGACGATGATGTCGGAGCTCACTGGACTCCCGATCGCCAACGCCTCGATGTACGACGGCGCCTCGGCGGTGGCCGAGGCTGCCCTGCTCGCCGTGCGGCAGACGCGCCGCGAGACCGTCGCGGTGTCTCGGGCCGTCCACCCCGAAACCCGCGAGGTGCTCCAGACCTACCTGTGGCCGCTCGACATCGACATCGAGGTCGTGGATCTCGAGCCGTCGCTCACGACGCCGGTGCCCGCGGTCGGTGACCACGTCGCGGCGCTGATCGTTCAGGACCCCAACCACCTTGGTTACCTCGAGGACATGCCGGCGATGGCCGCGGCCGCCCACGCGGCGGGCGCGCTACTGATCGCGGTGGTCGACCCCCTGGCGCTCGCCGTGCTGCGCGAGCCGGGCAGCTACGGGGCGGACGTGGCGGTCGGTGACGGGCAGGTGCTCGGCGTACCGATGCAGTACGGCGGTCCCGCTTTCGGCTTCATGGTCGTCACGGACGCCCTGCTGCGCCAGCTGCCCGGGCGGCTCGTGGGGCAGACGAACGACGCGGACGGGCGTCGCGCCTTCGTGCTCACGCTGCAGGCGCGTGAGCAGCACATCCGCCGCTCCAAGGCGAAGTCGAACATCTGCTCGAACCATCAGCTGGCGGCCCTGCTCGCCACCGTCAACATGGCGGCGCTCGGCCCGGCCGGCCTGCGCGAGATGGCCGAGGGGACCGTGCGGCGCGCGCATCAGCTCGCCGCCGCCCTGCGCTCGGCCGGCGCCGACGTCGCGCCCAACGAGCGCTTCTTCGCGGAGTTCGTCCTGCGCACGCGGGCCGAGGGCGTCACGCTGCGCCGCCGCCTGGCGAAGCGCGGCGTCCGGGCCGGCGTCCCCGTTCCCGAGGAGTACGGCATCGGTAGCGGCGTCACGCTGGCAGCGACCGAGCTGACGACGGACGCCGACATCGAGGCGCTGCTCGCCGCGCTGCATGACGTCGGCGAACTCGGCGTGGTCGGCACGGAGGTGGTGGCGTGAGCGACTTCCCGCTCGTGTTCGAACGCAGCGCGCCCGGTCGCCGGGCCGCCCGCCCACCGGTGACGGAGGGTGCCAGCATGGCGGAGCTGCTGGGCGAGGAGGCGCTGCGGGCCCACCCGCCGCGCCTGCCCGAGGTCTCCGAGCTCGACCTCGTGCGCCACTACACCCAGCTGGCGCACCGCCAGTTCTCGATCGACGGCAACTTCTACCCGCTCGGAAGCTGCACGATGAAGTACAACCCCAAGTTGCACGAGGACGCGGCCGACCGCTTCCTCGACCTGCACCCCTACCAGGACCCCGACCACGCCCAGGGCATCCTGGCCTTGTTGCACGGCCTCCAGAGCGACCTGGCGACGATCACGGGCATGGACGCGATCAGCCTGCAGCCGGCGGCGGGCGCGCACGGAGAGCTGACCGGGATCCTCATGATTCGCGCGTTCCACGAGGCGAACGGCGAGGGCGCGCAGCGGCGCGTCGTCATCTGCCCGGACGGCGCCCATGGCACGAACCCCGCCACCGCTTCGATGGCGGGTTACGACGTCGTCGAGGTGCCCACGGGGCCCGACGGCGAGGTCGACATCGACGCCTTCGAGGCGGCGCTCGGTCCGGACACGGCCGCCGTCATGCTGACGAACCCCAACACCCTCGGCATCTTCGAGCGGCGCATCCTGCGCATGTCCGAGGCCGCCCACGCCGTTGGCGCCCAGCTGTACTACGACGGTGCCAACCTCAACGCCATCGTGGGGCGAGCGCGCCCGGGCGACATGGGCTTCGACGTCGTGCACCTCAACCTGCACAAGACCTTCACGACGCCGCACGGCGGCGGCGGCCCCGGGACCGGACCCGTGGGCGTCAAGGCGCACCTGGCACCCTACCTGCCCGTGCCGCTGGTGGCGCGTGAGGGCGATCGCTACGTCCTGGACGGCCATCGGCCAAGGTCGATCGGGCGCATGCGCAGCTTCTACGGCAACGTCGGCAACCTCGTTCGCGCCTACGCCTACATCCGCACCCTGGGGGCCGAGGGCCTGCGGCGGGTGAGCAGCATGGCCGTCCTCAACGCCAACTACTTGCGCACGAAGATGAAGGACGCCGGCTTCACGATCGCCTTCGATCGCATCAACATGCATGAGTTCGTCGCCCAGCCCCCGGCCGGCCTGCGCACCCTCGACATCGCCAAGGCGCTGCTCGACCACGGCGTCCATCCGATGACGGTCTACTTCCCGTTGATCGTCAAGGAAGCGATGATGGTCGAGCCGACGGAGACCGAGTCGCTCGAGACGCTCGACGCCTACGCGACCGTCCTGGCGGAGGTCCTGGAACGCGCCGAGGCCGACCCGGCGTATCTGGCGGACGCACCCCGCCACACGCCGGTGCGCCGTCTCGACGAGACGACGGCGGCCCGCAAGCCCGTGCTCCGCTTCGGGTTCGCGGCGGACTGACCGTGCGCTCGAGGAGCGCGTTCGCGCACACGCGAGCGGCCCGCTCCGGATCTCCGGAGCGGGCCGCCTGCGTGGATCGCTGGGTGGGCGTCAGCTGCAGCTCCCGTCGCCGTCTGGGGCCGCGCGTCCGTCCGTGCGGAAGCTGCTGCCGCACCCGCAGGCACTGGTGGCGTTCGGGTTCGTGACGTGGAACCCGCCGCCCATCATGTTTTCGACGTAGTCGATCTCGCTGCCGCGCAGGAGCGGCCAGCTGCGGGCGTCGACGACCACGCGGGCCCCCCCTTCGGCGAACTCGCGGTCGCCGTCGAGCCGCTGCTCGTCGATCGACATGCCGTAGCTGTAGCCGGAGCAGCCCCCGGACTTGATGTACACGCGGATCGCCGCGGCGGATGGCTGATCGGAGAGGAGCGCGGACGCCTTGGCCGCGCCCGCCACCGAGAACGTGACGCGTTCGAGCGGATCGGCTGGCGGTCGCGCGTCGGGGCTCGACGCGTCGTGGGTCTGTGGCACGGGCACCTCCGGGCATCCCTAGCGGTTCACTAGGGTTGGTATAGCACGGGTCGGCGGGTGCGTCGCGCACGCGTGCGACGGGGACCGTCGCGTCGACCCCGGCAACGACGGCGGCCCCCGTCAGGGGGCCGCACGCGATCGGTTGGCGGGCGCAGAAGGACTCGAACCCTCGACCTACGGTTTTGGAGACCGCCGCTCTACCGACTGAGCTATACGCCCCCGCTCCGACCGCGGCGAGGATGCTACCACGCCCGCTCGCGTGTGCCAAGGCGTCCAGCGGCCGCCGCGGCGCCGTCACGGCGGCCACCCGAGGGCGTCCATTGGTGGCCAGGCGCCCGGAGCGAGGCAGCCCGCCGTGGTAGCCTCTGCGCGTGAGAGCCGTCGTCAGCGCCTGGCTTCGAACCGCACCCGCACTGCGCTGGGGCATGATCGCGCTGTTCCTGGCCGCCGGCACGCTGGCCGCACTGCAGCCGCGCGCATCCGCCCAGGAGCGCGACGCCGTGTGGCTCGTGCCCATCGATACCGAGATCACCGCCGCCACCGCCCAGTTCGTTCGTGCCCGCGTCGACCGTGCGAACCGCGACCAGCCGCTCGCGTTGCTCGTCTACGTCGACACGCCGGGTGGCTCGGTGACCGCCATGCAGCGCATCGTCGAGGACATCCTCAACCGTGCCCAGGTGCCGACGATGGCGGTCGTGCGCAACGCCTTTTCGGCGGGCGCCCTGATCGCCATGGCGGCCGAGCAGGTCGCCATGCTCCCTGGCTCGGCCATCGGCGCCGCGACGCCGATCGTCGCGACGCCGCTGGGGATCGCACCGGTCGAGGAGAAGTTCAACTCCGCGGTCCGCGGCGAGTTCCGGGCCGTCGCCGAGGCGCGCGGTCGCGATCCGCGCATCGCGGAGGGCATGGTCGACGCCCGCGTCGAGGTGCCCGGCATCGCCAGCAGCGAGGAGCTGGTGACCTTGACCGCCGGTCAGGCCGTGCAATACGGGATCGCCGACTTCGAGGCCCGCACGCTGCAGGAGGCGGTGGAGCTCTTCGGATACGCAGGTGCCCGCCTCGAGCGGCTGGAACCGAACCTCACCGAACGGGTGGGCACCTGGTTGGCCAACCCGATCATCGTCGCCGTCCTGCTGGTCCTCGGCATCGGCGGCCTGCTGCTCGAGTTCTTCAGCCCGGGGTTCGGCATCCCCGGTGGCATCGGTCTGCTGGCCCTGGCGCTGCTTGCGTTGACGGCCGTGGTCGCGACGCCGGCGACCGGGTTCGACCTCGCGCTGATCCTCGTGGGGGTGGTGCTCCTCGCGGTGGAGGCCCTGGTCATTCCGGGTTTCGGGGTGGCGGGCGTGCTCGGCATCGGCGTGCTGGCGTACGCCATCTTCCGCGTCTTCCAGGAGAGCTGGCTGACCGTGCTCGGGACCAGCACCGTGTTGGCGGGCCTGATGCTCGCGGGTCTGCTGTGGTTCTTGCCGTATTCACGGATCGCGGGGCGCTTGCGGCTCGCGACGCGCATCGGACGCGCCCCCGACGACGCCGTGACGACGCCCGGTCGTGCCGGCGAGCGCGTCGACCTCGAGGGCGCGGTGGGCACGGCGCTCACCGATCTGCGCCCGGCGGGCCTCGCTCGTTTCGGCGATGAACGCATCGACGTCGTGACGCTGGGTGACTTCATCGTCGCGGGCACCCCGATTCGTGTCGCCCGCGTCGAAGGCAACCGCGTGACCGTCCGGACCCACCCCAACCCGACCGAGGCGCCCGCTGACGCGGCCGCCAGCGCGAACTGAAGGAGTTCACCCATGGACATCGGAATCCTCGTCCTCGCCGGCGCCATCATCCTCTTCTTCCTCATCCTGTTCACCGTGATCCCCGTCGGACTGTGGGTCTCCGCGGTCGCCGCCGGCGTCAAGGTCAGCCTCCTGAGCCTCGTCGCGATGCGGCTTCGGCGCGTGCCGCCGAACCGGATCATCCTGCCCCTGATCAAGGCCGACAAGGCCGGGATCGACGTGGGCCAGGACCAGCTCGAGGCGCACTACCTGGCCGGTGGCAACGTCGACCGCGTGGTCGACGCCCTCATCGCCGCCGACAAGGCGCGCATCGCCCTCCCCTTCGACCGCGCGGCGGCGATCGACCTCGCGGGGCGCGACGTGCTCGACGCGGTGAAGGTGTCGGTGAACCCGCGCGTCATCCAGACGCCGAACGTCTCGGCGGTCGCCAAGGACGGCATCGAGCTGATCAGCACGGCCCGCGTCACGGTTCGGGCGAACCTGGAACGGCTGGTCGGCGGTGCGGGTGAGGAGACGATCATCGCCCGCGTCGGCGAGGGCATCGTCTCGTCGATCGGTTCGACCGATACGCACAAGAAGGTGCTCGAGAACCCGGACGTCATCTCGAAGACGGTGCTCTCCAAGGGCCTGGACGCCGGCACGGCGTTCGAGATCCTGTCGATCGACATCGCCGACGTCAACGTCGGGCGCAACATCGGCGCCGAGCTGCAGACCGACCAGGCCGAGGCCGACAAGCGCGTGGCGCAGGCCAAGGCCGAGGAGCGACGGGCGATGGCCGTCGCGGCCGAGCAGGAGAACCGCGCCCACGTCGAGGCGATGCGCGCCAAGGTCGTCGAGGCGGAGGCCCAGGTGCCGTTGGCGATCGCGGAGGCCTTCAAGGCCGGCAACCTCGGGGTGATGGACTACTACAATTTGCGCAACATCGAGTCGGATACCGACATGCGCGCGAACATCGCCCGCTCGACCGAAGGCGACGAGCGGAAGAAGTGAGGGAAGCTTGAGTCTCGGCGACCTGCTGGTCCTCGTACTGTTCGTGGTCTTCGTGATCCTCCCGTCGATCACGAGATCGCAGCAGCAGCGGCGTGGCGGCGCGCGCGGGCGGCCGCCGGCGCGCCCGCGTGCGGGAACGCCCACCGGGGCACCGTCGGCGGGCGGCGATCCGTCGGCGACCCGCGGACCGTCGCAGCCGACCGCTGGGGAGCGCGGCACGGCGGCGTTCCCGCCGATCGACGACGACGACCTCGCCCGCCGCCTGGCCGAGGCCCGCGCGCGCGTGCAGCGCGCGATGCAGCAGCGTGGCGCGCCCGCCGTTCCGGTCGCCGCCCCGGACGACCCACGGGCGGGGGCGCCGCTCGTCAGCGGTGCACCGCGGACGATCAGCGGGGCGCCGGTCGGCTCCGGTTTCGACCCACGGACACGCGCTGGCGGCCCGCTCGTCAGCGGTGGCGCCCGCACCCTGAGCGGCGCGCCGGTCGGCGCGGGGGGCGCGCCGCGTGGCCGGATGCCGTCACCCTTCCTCGGCCGTGAGGGACGCAGCACGACGACGCCGGACGCTGGCCCGTCGCCCCGCGACCTGCGGGCGAACGCTCCGCAGTTGGAGGTCGAGCGCCTCGCCGGCCCCATGGAGCGGCGCACCGTTCGGCCCGGGGCGGTGCGCTTCGATGACGACGGCGTGCTCTCAGGCATCGTGTGGCATCAGGTGCTCGGCGCGCCGCGCGCGCGCCGCCGTGTCGGAGGCGGCCCATTCCCGGAACGGTGACCCTCAAGCTGCGCAACCCAGCGGAAGCGCTCGCGCTTTTCGGTCAGAACGACGCGCACCTGCGCGTGCTACGACGGCGGCTGGGCGCGCGCGTCGTGGCCCGCGGCGACGAGTTGCGCCTGTCGGGCGACGACGCTCAGGTCGCCGAGGCCGAGCGGACTTTCCGCTCGCTGCTCGCCACGATCCGTGCGGGTGGGCAGATCAGCATCACCGAGCTCGAGCACGGCGAACTGGAGCGTTGGACACCCGAGACCGAGGGGGCGCCGCCCGTGGCGCCCGACGCGGCGGGGGCCACCGCGCTTCCCGGCCGCGCCCGGCCCAAGACGGCCGGGCAGCGGCGCTACGTCGAGGCCATCCACCGTCACCCGATCACCTTCGGGATCGGACCGGCGGGTACCGGCAAGACCTACCTCGCGGTGGCCATGGCGGTACAGGCGCTGGCGACGAAGCGCGTGAAGCGGCTGGTCCTCACGCGTCCCGCCGTCGAGGCCGGTGAGCGCCTCGGCTTCCTGCCCGGCGATCTGCAGGCCAAGATCGATCCCTACCTCCGACCCCTCTACGATGCGCTGTACGACATGCTGGCACCGGATCGCGTCGACCAGCTGCTGGAGCAGGGCGCGATCGAGGTCGCACCTTTGGCCTTCATGCGCGGCCGCACCCTCAACGATGCGTTCATCATCCTCGACGAGGCGCAGAACACCACCGGCGAGCAGATGAAGATGTTCCTTACGCGGATGGGCTTCAACAGCAGCGTCGTCGTCACGGGTGACCGCACGCAGGTCGATCTGCCCGGCAACGTCCCGTCCGGCCTGCGCGTGGCCGAGCGGATCCTGCGCGGGATCGACGGCATCGCCTTCGTGCATTTCGACGAGGGCGACGTCGTCCGGCATCCGCTGGTGGCGAGCATCATCCGAGCGTATGAGCAGCAGAACTGAGCGTCCGCGCAAGCGCGCGCCGTGGCGGCTGGCGGGACTCGGCTTCGTCGCGACCCTGGCGGTCGTGCTGTTCTCGGTCTACGACGCGCCGACGCGCCGGACGCTCGTCGTCGGCGATCCGAGCCCTCAGACGTTCGTGGCCCCGGTGGAGTTGCAGGTGACCGATCGGCTCGCGACCGAGGCGCGACGGCAGGCCGCCAGGCGCCAGGTGCCCGAGCTCACGAGCACCGACCCCGAGCTGCGCGTCGTCGTTCTGGAGGCGCTGGACGCGATCGAGCTGCCCGAGGCGGTCGTCGCCCAGGTCGAGGCACGCTACGCCGACCCGAGCGGCGTCCGCAGGGACGAGATCGACGAGCTCATCCGGCGCGCGACCGAAGCGGCCGCGCTCGAGCAGCGCGAAGCGATCTCCGCCGTACTCCGCGAGCGCCTGATCGCCACCGCCGTGCCCGACCCCACGCTGACCGAGGCTGCCCGCGCCGCGACCGCCAACGCCGTTCCGATCGTGTGGCGCTCCCTGGCGGCGGGGCAGGTCGTCCTCCGCGAGGGCGAACCCGTCACGGCGGATGCGCTCACCACCCTCGAGGCCGCCGGCCTGTACAACCCCGGCAGCGAGGCGCGCGGCCGCTCGGCCCTCATCGCCCTCGGGGCCCTGTTGCTCGCGCTCATCGCGTCGGCGCCACTGCCCTTCGTCGCCGCGCGGCTGTCGCCCCGCTACCGGCCGGAGCAGATCGCCGCCCTCGTCGCCTTGACCCTGGCGGTGGTCGTCCTCCAGCGCTTCGCGCTCGAGCTCTCCCCCAGCTTCGTGCTGGTCATGCTCGTGCCGCTGCTGGTCGCCGTCCTGGTGTCGCACGAGGTCGCACTGCTGTGGGCAGGCTGGATGGCGGTGGTCACCGCCGTCCTCGTCCCGTCGACACCCATGGTCACGCTCCTGGCGACCCTCGTGGGCGCCATCGTGGCCGTTCGCAGCGTTCGAAACGTCCAGGCGCGGCCGGCGGTCGTCGTCGCCGGCGCCGTGGGCGGCGTCGCCGGCGGCGTGGCGCTGGTGGCCTGGGTGCTGGTGGGCGGGGGGCTGTCGCCATGGGCGACGGCGGTCGCCTTCGCCGCCTTCGTCGCAGGCGGTGTCCTGGCGGGGGTGCTGGCGCTGGGTCTGCTGCCGCTCTTCGAGGTCGGTGCCGGCTTCCTGACGGGTTTCCGGCTGCTCGAGCTGTCGTCGCCGAGCCACCCGTTGCTGCAGCGCCTGCTCGTGGAGGCGCCCGGGAGCTACCAGCACTCGTTGATCATCTCCAACCTCGTCGAACCGGCCGTCGCCGCCGTCGGCGGCGACGCGCTGCTCGCCCGGGTGGGTGCCCTCTACCACGACGTCGGCAAGATGCGCCGCCCGCAGTTCTTCGTCGAGAACCAGTTCGGCGGCGACAACCCACACGACCGCATCAGCCCCCACCTGTCCTACCTGATCATCACGAGCCACGTGCGCGATGGGCTGGAGCTGCTCCGTTCCTACCACATGCCGCGCGAACTCGAGCCCTTCGTCCTCGAGCATCACGGTACGACGGTCCTGGCGTACTTCTACAAGCGCGCCCTGGAGGACACCTCGTCCGTCAGCGAGCTCAACTTCCGCTACCCCGGCCCACGACCGCGGAGCAAGGAGACGGCGGTGCTCATGCTCGCCGATGCGGTCGAGTCGGCCGCCCGGACGCTCGGCGACCCCACGCAGGGCAGCATTCGCGCGCTGATCGACCGGCTGTTCGAGCAGCGGCTCCAGGATGACCAGTTGTCCCAGAGCCAACTCAACCTGCACGACCTGGAGGTCATCGCCGCCACCTTCGAGCGGATGCTCACCGCCATCCTTCACCGGCGTATCTCCTACCCCGACGCCGACGAGATTCGAGGTCTGAAGCGTGCTGATCGAGGTCCTGGACGAGACAGGCCGCTTCCGGCGGCGTGAGCGGCTCACCCGCGCCCTGCGGCGCGTTGCGGCCGTCGTCCCCCTGCCGCGCCCGTCGGGTGGGGCGGAGCCGGAGATGACCGTCGTCTTGGTCGACGACGCCGCGATCGCCGAGCGCAACCGCACGGACCGCGGCGTCGACGGCGCGACGGACGTGCTGGCCTACCCGCTGCACGAGCCCGACGACGCCGGCTTCCCGCGCATCGCCCACCTCGGCGACATCGTCATCAGCCTCGACACCGCGAGGCGCCAGGCCCGCACGCGCGGCCGACCCGCCTGGCACGAGGTCGCCGTGCTCGCCAGCCACGGCCTGCTGCACCTGATCGGCCTCGATCACCGCTCGACGGCCGAGTGGGCGCCGTTCGAGGCCGTGCAGTCCCTGGCGGAGGCCGAGGCCGCGGCCATCGACCGCTCGCGGTCCGCATACCGGAGTCTGAGGGTGCCGGCATGACGCGGCCTCGGGCCTTCGCGGCGTCGGTCGCGGCGGCCTCCGCCGGCGTGCGGCACGCCTGGCGCGGTCAGCCGCACTTCCGCTTCGAGGTGCTCGCCGGGGCCGCCGCGGTCGCCGTCGCCCTGTGGCTGCAGACCGGGCTCCTAGCCGTTCTCGTGGCCAGTGCGATCGTGCTGGTCGCCGAGATGGTGAACACCGCGGTGGAGGCCACCGTCGACCTGGCGTCGCCCCAACGGCGGCCCCTGGCGGCCGCCGCCAAGGACGCCGCGGCCGGCGCGGTGCTGATCGCGGCAACGTTCGCGGTGCTGATCGGCCTCGTGGCCCTGGGCCCGGCACTCTGGACGCGCGTCACTGGAGCAGGGGTTCCATGAACGCGAGCGTGCTCGAGGCCATCCCACGGGAAGCCGTCCCGGCGGATCTGCTCGCGGCAGCGCGCGCGGCCTGGGCCCACGCCTACGCGCCCTACTCCGGCTTCTCGGTCGGCGCCGCCCTGCGCGACGGCGAGGGCCGTGTCCATGCCGGCGCCAACGTCGAGAACGCGTCCTACGGCCTCGGCCGCTGCGCGGAGCAGTCCGCCGTCCAGGCGATGGCGACCGCGGGCGGTCGCCGCCTGCTCGAGATCGTCGTCGTGACGACGGCCGACCCGCCCGCCAGCCCGTGCGGCGCCTGCCGCCAGGTCCTGAGCGAGTTCGGTCCCGATGCGATGGTCTACCTGGTCAACGATGTCGGGGCTTGGCGCACGAGCGTCGCCAGTCTGCTGCCCGACGGGTTCCGGTTGCGCGGCTGAACCGCAAGCTCCGGCGCGCAGGTCCCCGAGCTTCTCACGCGGTCGCGGTAGACTCCCCCGATGCGACCCTCCCTTCGACGCACCCTCGCGGCGACGCTCGCCGGGCTCCTGCTGACGCTGGCCGGTGCCGCGAACGCCCAGGCCAGCGCGCAACGGATCGTCCTCCTGCCCTTCGACGTCGAGGCGTCGATCGACGCGTTCGCGTTGGCGTTTCCGAGCGCCCTGCAGCGTGCCATCAACGAGGTCGACGGCGTCTACGTGCCGGCGGTCGGCGATGCCGCTGCCGTGGCCCAGCGCGTTTCCGACACGGGCGGCGACGTGCTGGCCGAGATCCGCCGCGTCTTCGCCGCCGACGCGGTCGTGCTCGGCCGCGTCCGCGGTAGCGACGCCCTGAGCATCGAACTCGTCGTCGCCACGCAGGTTGGCGAGGAGGGCGCGACGACCGTGAACGGGCGCCTCGGCGACCTGGCCGCGCTGTGGCGCGACGCCGCCGACGGCATGCTCCAGCTCGCCGGTGTTGCCCCCAGCCTGGCCGACCTGGCCGACCTGCGCCGCGTCCTCGGGGACGTGCCGTCCCTGCCGAGCCTCGGTCCGGTCGGCAGTTCCAGCGCCCGCGTCCCAGGCGTCCGGCTCGACCAACTCGAGGCGGCCGCGGCGCTGGACCCCGACTCCTCGTGGGTCAATGGCGAACTCGCGCGGGTCGTGGCGATCTCTGGTGACACGGAGCGCGCGCTCGGCCTCGCCGAGCGCGCGGTGGAACTCGGGAGCCACGCCGAGGCGCACGCATTGCTCGGCATGGTGCGGCTGGCTCGCAACGATCCCGCCGCCGGCGAGGCATTCGAGGCGGCCCTGGGCGCCAACCCCGCTCACGGCGTCGCGCTGGCGGGCCTGGCGCGCTCCGGGGTCGGACCCGCGCGTGCGGCCGAGCTGCTCGAGGCTGCGATCGCGGCAGCGCCGCGCCAGGCCGACGCCCACTTGGCGCTTGCCGAACTGCAGACGTCACCCGCCCGCGTCATCCAGCTGCTGCGGCGCGCCAGCGCCTGGCTGCCCGACTCCGTGGCCGTGCAGTTGGCGCTGGTCGATGCGGCGCTGGATGCCGGTGACGCGCGCGGCGCCATCGAGCTGCTGCGGTCGGCCGTCGGCGATCCCGTCGGTCGTCGGCCGGCCATCTACCTCCTGGCCGCGCGGCTGCCGACCGAGCTGGCTGCGGATGCCATCGTCTTCGCCCGCGAGGGTCGCGCGGCGTTCCCCGACGACCCCGACCTGCGCCGCCTGGAGATCGACCTGCTGCGGGCCTCCGGCGACGCCGACGGCGCCGCCGCCGCGCTTGCGGCCTGGGTCGAGACGGGCTCGGCCCCGCTCCGTGAGGTCGTCGCGTTCGCCGAGGCGCTGGCCTCGCAGGGTCGCTTCGACGAGGCCCAGACGTGGCTCGCGACCGTCGCCGATGCCGACGACGACGCCGACCTGCGCAGCGCCCGGATCGAGCTGGCCGCCGGCCGCGCCAGGGCCGCCCTGACGACGCTGGAGCCCCGCGTCGCCGCTGGCGATGCCGATGCGTTGCGCCGGACGCTCTACGCGATCGCCCTCGGTCGCATCGGACGCGCCGACGAGGCGAGCGCCGCGCTCGAAGAGGTGGTACGAAGCGCGGGCGCCCCAGGCGCGGACGCCCGTACGCTCGAGGCCGGCGCCCTGGCGGAGCGCGCGTTGGCCGTGCTCGCGGACCAGCGCCGGGTCTCGGGCAGCGCCGCGGTCGCCCTGGCACCGGACGCCTCGACCGCCTTCGAGCAGGGCCTCTTCGCCCTGGAGAACGGCGACATGGTCACCGCGCGGGATGCGTTCGTGCGCGCACGGGGCTTCGATGACGCGGGGTTGCTGGCCTTCTACGAGGGTTACGCCCGGCAGGTCCTCGGCGACCCGCGCGGCGCCATCCGCGCCTACGATGCTGCGCGGGACGAGCTCGGCGGCAACGGCGTGTTGCTCAACAACCTCGGGTACGCGCAGTTGCAGGTCGGGCGCCTCGACCTCGCGCTCGAAACGCTCCGTCTGGCGCTCGAGGCCGACCCCGGCAACGCTCGCGCGCATCTCAACCTCGGCCTGACCTACTACGGCCTCTCGCGCTTCGCCGATGCGGCCGACGCGTTCGACGAGGCGCTCGCGATCGACCCGTCCCTGGCTGGCGTCGCCGGGTCGGTCATCGAAGATGCCCGACGTCGGGCCGGTCGCTGAGGCGCCGCGGGCATGGATGCGACGAACGTCCGGCCGGAAGTCCGGGACCTGCCCGCGTACCGCTTCGAGGCACGCCCTGCGCTCGTCAAGCTCGACCAGAACGAGAGCCCGGACGACCTCCCGGCGCCGCTGCGTGAGGCCGCGCTGGAGCGGGTGGCAGCGGCCGAGTGGCACCGCTACCCGGCCCTCCACGCGGACGACCTAGCGGGCCGGCTGGCCGCGCGCCACGACTGGCCGGCGGACGGGATCGTCGTGGCCGGCGGTTCGAACGTCCTCATTCAGGCGTTGGTCGTGCTTTCGGGTCTCGGGCGGCGCGCCGTGGCCCTGAGTCCGTCCTTCCCGCTGTACGCGCAGCAGGCGCGGATGCTCGGATCCGAACTGCGCGAGGTACCCCTCGGGTCCGAACATGCGTTCCCGACGGAGGCCGTGATCGAGGCGGTCGCCACTGGCTCGGGCGTCGCCTTCCTCCCCGCCCCGCTGGCACCGACCGGCAATGCCGTCGACCCGCGTGACCTGCGGCGGGTCGCCGAGGCGGCGGGTCCGGGCTGGACGGTCGTCGTCGACGAGGCCTACGCCGAGTTCGCGGGCTCCGACCACTCGGCGCTCGCGCGGGCCTTCCCGCGCGTGGTGCTGCTCCGTACCCTCTCCAAGGCCTTCGGGTTGGCCGGCGCCCGCCTCGGCTACGCCGTCGCGCATCCAGCATTGGCCGTGGAGCTGCGCAAGGTGGTGCTCCCCTTCTCGGTTTCGGCCCTGCAGCTCGCGGTCGGTCACGCGGTGCTCGACGCGCCCGCGTGGATCGACGAGCGCGTGCGTGCGACGGTCGCGGAGCGGGAGCGGCTGGCCGGCGCCCTCCGCGACCGGGGCGTGCGCTTCGTACCCAGCGTGACCAACTTCCTCTTGCTGAGCGTGGCCGACGCCGCCGCGGCCCACCGTGGGCTGCTGGAACGGGGTGTGCTCGTGCGTCGCCAGGACCACCTGCCCGGGCTGGCCGGCGCGCTGCGCGTGACCGTCGGCCGCCGCAACGAAAACGACGCCTTCCTGCGGGCGTGGGACGCGCTGCCGCGGGTGAACGGGGAGCCGCATGCCTGAACGCCGATCCGAGATCCAACGCGTGACCCGCGAGACCGACGTCCGCGTGCACCTCGACCTGGACGGCGGCGGTCAGGGCGAGCCGGCGACTGGACACGGGTTCCTCGACCACCTCCTCGAGCAGCTCGTCCGCCACGGGCGACTCGGCCTTGAGGTCGCCGCCGAGGGCGACCTGCACATCGACGTCCACCACCTGGCCGAGGACGTGGGCATCACGCTCGGCCAGGCGTGGCGGGAGGCCTTGGGCGACGCTCTGGGAATCGAGCGCTACGCGGATGCCTTCGTCCCGATGGACGAGACGCTGGTGCACGTGGTCGTGGACCTGTCCGGTCGCCCCTTCCTTGCGTTCGACCCCGCGGCGGTGGCGGGCGACGTCGGCGGCTTCTCGACCTACCACCTGCGCGAGTTCCTGCGCGGCTTCGCGAACCACGCGCGGGCCACGATCCACGTCCGCTGGCTCGCGACGGGCGATCCCCACCATGGCTGCGAAGCGGTGATGAAGGCCTTCGCCAGGGCGCTGTACGCGGCGACCCGCGTCACCGGCGACGCGCTGCCTTCCACCAAAGGGACGCTGTGAGGCGATGCGCGTCGCGCTGATCGACTACGGCGCCGGCAACCTGCACAGCGTCGCGAAGGCCCTTGGCGCCGCCGGCGTTCCCGCTTCCAGGACGCGCGATCCCGCGGCCGCGGCCGAGGCCGATGCCCTGGTGCTTCCCGGGCAGGGGCACTTCGGCCAGGTGATGGCCGCGTTCGAGGCCAGTGGTTTCGAGGGCGTCGTCCGCCGCCATCTTGCTGAGCGCAAACCCTTCCTGGGCATCTGCGTCGGCCTCCAGCTGCTGATGGAGGACTCCGACGAAGCGCCTGGGGTCGAGGGTCTCGGCATCCTGCGGGGCCGGGTCGTGCGCTTTCCGGCCGCTGACGTCAGCGTGCCCCACATGGGCTGGAACGCCCTCCGGCCCTGGGGCGACTCGCCCCTGCTGGCGGGCGTCGCGGACGGCGATCACGCCTACTTCGCGCACTCGTACCTGGTCGCCTTCGACGAGACGGATCCTGTGGCCTCCGGCGTGCGCGGTGGCGCATGGACCGATCACGGTCCGACGCGCTTCCTCAGCGCCCTCTCGAGCGGCTCGGTGCACGCGACCCAGTTCCATCCCGAGAAGAGCCAGCGGGTGGGGCTCCGGCTGCTGGCGAACTTCGCCGCGCTCGTGAGGCGCGACGTGCTCGTGAGGCGTGGGGCGGGCGGCGAGGCGACGACGGCGTGAGCCGCGGGTGGACGGCGCTCCTGTTGGCCGGCTGCCTCGCTTGGGGCGGCGGGGCCGCGGCGCAGGCGGCATGGACCGTCCAGACGGTGGCCCTGCGCGACCTGCGCGAGGCGGACGCCGTGGTCGCGCGGTTGAGCGGCCTGGGGCTCGCCGCCTACACCGAGTTCACCATGCTCGACGGGCTGCAGTACGTGCGCGTTCGCGTCGGCTGCTTCGATCGCGAGAACGCCGAGCGTTGGGCGGCTCTGTTGCGGATGGGCGTCGCCTCGGAGGCCGTCGCGCTGCCCATGGATGCGCTGCCGCCGGAGGGCGTGGCTTGCGTGACGGTCGACGTCGGCTTCCGCAAGCCGGCGGCGTGGACATTGGCTTCAGGTCCGGACGAGCAGCCGACCTTCCGCGTCGAGGTCGCCGGTCAGGCCGCCTACCTGCGCTACGACGGCGCGGGTTGGCGCCTGTGGCAGGCGGTCGCGCCCCCGCCCGAGCCGCTACCGGCGGGGCCCGCTGCGGCGTTCGGGGCCGCCGGGCCCGGTGGCGGCAGCGTCCAGCCGGCCACGCTCGCGGGCCAGGACATCGTGCGTCACGCCGCGTGGGGTGCGCTCTGCCCCGGCCGCCTGGTGGCGACGATCGGGGACGTCGGCATCGTCGATCAGGGGGACGCGATCGTCGCCTGCGGACCCGCGACGGCGCCGTGAAGCGCGTCCCGCTCATGCGCTCCGCTTCGGGTGTCAGGGCTTCCTGGCGCACCTGGCGCTACTGGCTCGTCCCCGGCATGGGGGTCAAGCGGCACGTGACGTGGGCCGTCCTCGGGGCGTCCGTGGCCATCGTCGGCACGATCGGCTTCACGCTGTGGCTGCTCGGCGACCAGCGCGACGCGTTGGCCGCGCCGATCGAGGACCTACTCGTCGGCGAATCCTGGGCCCGCGCCGGCGGTTGGGCGACGGGCGCGCTCGTCGTTCTCGGGGTCGCCTTCACGGTGGCCGCGATCGGCCGGCTCAACCGCTCGCTCCTCGCGAACTGGCTCGACCGCCCGCAGGAGGCGGCGCAGCTCCTCCATCGCCGCCTGACGCTCGCCCGCGGGCCCAGGATCGTGGCGATCGGCGGGGGCACCGGGCTCAGCCTCCTGCTTCGCGGTCTGCGCGAGCACACGTCGAACCTCACCGCCGTCGTGGCCGTGAGTGACGACGGGGGTTCGTCGGGGCGCCTCCGGGCGGCATTCGGGATGCCCGCTCCGGGCGACCTGAGCGATTGCCTCGCCGCGCTCTCGGTCGACGAGGCCTCCCTCGGGCGCCTTCTGCAGTACCGTTTCACCCGCGGCGAGGAACTCCAGGGCCACACCTTCGGGAACCTCCTCATCACCACGCTCAGTGAGGTGGAGAACGACTTCGGCGACGCCCTGCGGGTGATGCAGCGCCTGCTCGCCCTCAACGGCGCCGTCTGGCCGGCGACCGCTCAGGCGGTGACGCTGCGGGTGGAGAAGGCGGACGGCAGCGTCATCGAGGGCGAGAGCGTGCTGGCCGCGTACCCGGGACCGGCGACACGTGTCGCGCTGAGCCCGAGCGCGCCCGAAGCCCTGCCGGAGGTGCTCGAGGCCCTGGCGGACGCCGACCTGGTCGTCCTCGGGCCTGGGAGCCTGTTCACCAGCACCCTGCCGCCGATCGTGGTGCCCGCGGTCGCCGTGGCGCTTCGCGACTCGCCCGCCACGCTCGTCCTGGTCGTCAACATCATGACGGAGGCCGGCGAGACCGACGGGTTCGACGCATGGGACCACGTCGAGGCCATCGAGCGGCACGTTGGCCGGCGCCCCGACCTGGTGGTCGTCAACGCGACGCCCCTCGACGCGGAGCGCGTCGCGGCGTACCGCGCCGAGGGCGCCCAGGTCGTGGGGGTCGATGCGGGACGCTTCCGTGCGGGCAACGTGGCCGTCGTCGCTTGGCCGCTGCTCGGACCCGCCCCGCAAGCGCAGCACGATGCACCGGCGCTGGCGCGTGGACTGGTGACCTGGTGGGCGCAGCGGGGGCGCGCATGAGGCGGACGGCGCCCGGTGCGGGGTCGCGGCGAAGGCGCAGGACCTGGTCGGCCGTCGTGGCCTGCCTGCTGCTCGGTCTCGCCGCGGCTCAGGTGACCGACGAGCCGCCCGAGGTCGGCGCGCCGCCCGGTCTGCTCGCGCCGACGTCGCCCGTCTACGCCGAGTTCGCCTGGTACGACCTGGTGGCGGTTCGTTGGGTCGAGCCCGAGGCTGCCCGGGTGTGGCTGGAGGTCGAGCTGGCCGCCACCGATCCCGCCGGGACCGGTCCGCTGGGTCTGCGCCAGCCGATCGTCGAGGTGTACGTCGACGACGGAGGCGGCGGTGCGGCGACGCTGCTCCCCGGCTCCGGCCTGCGCATGCCCGACGGCGACGGCTGGCGCCACGCCGTTCGGATCACCGGCGACGGCGTCTGGTGGTGGGAAGCGGCGGTCGATGGTCGCGGCCTCCTGCCGCCGAGGCCACTGCCCGCTGTCCTGGACGGTCGCGTGGTCCGCATCGCGTGGCCGACGGACTCGCCCGGCGACGTCGGCGTGTACGCCATCAGCGGCGTCTACGACCCCTTCTCCCCCGACGGTTGGCGCCCGCTGGCACGCGCCGCCTCGCCGTGGGCGTTCGCGAGCGAGGAGGGCGGGCCGCCGGTCATCGACGTCCTGCCCGGAGGGACCGACGCTTGGGAGCGGGTCCGCGAAGGTCGTGCGCTCGTGCGCGATGCGGCCGCGGTGGGGCGGGGTCGCGGAGGGACCTCGAGTTGGTACTGGTGGGCGCTCATGGCGGTGGGTCTCGGGCTCGCCTCGGGCGGCCTGTGGTGGCGGAGCCGGCCGCCATCCGACGGGAGCCCGGCGCGCCAGGAGGCGGAGGCAACGGCCGCCGTGGCACCCGGCGATGGCGACGACGTCCTGATCACCGACGCGGAACTGAGCGAGACGCGCGAGGCGGGCGCCGACCCGACGCCCGTGGAGGCGCCCATGACCTCGGCCGGAGGCCGTCCGGCGGACGATCAGCCCGCAGCGACGCCGGAGACCGACGGCGGGGACGCCGGCGACGTACTGACCGAGAGGGTCGACGCCGCGGGCAGTTCGACGCGCGCGATCGAGGCCCCGAGCGAGGACAGTCGCTCCGCGAAGCGCTCGTAGCCGCGATCGATCGACTCGACCCCGAGGACCCGAGTGGTGCCTTCCGCCGCCAGGCCGGCGACGGCCAGCGCACCACCGGCACGAAGATCGGCCGCGTGCACGGCGGCCCCCACCAGCGGGCCGCCGCGAACGACCAGCGTTCGCTCGGTGAGCTCCATGCGTGCACCCATGCGCTGCAGCTCGGCGACGTGCGTGAAGCGGTCCGGGTAGACGCGGTCGCGGACGACCGACACGCCGCGGACCGTAGCCAGGAACGCACCGAAAGGCGCCTGCAGGTCGGTCGGGATGCCGGGGTACTCGACCGCGGTCACGTCGACGGCGGCGAGCTCACCGGTGGCGTCGACGCGCCATGCGTCGCGGGCCACGTCGACGATCCGGACGCCGGCCTCGGTCAGCTTCTCGCGCACGGCGACGAGGTGATCGGGGCGGATGCCTCGTAGGGTGACGTCGCCCCGGGTGGCCGCCGCGGCAAGCATGAAGGTGCCGGCCTCGATCCGGTCGGGGATCGGGCGAAACCGCGCACCGCTCAGGCGGTCGACCCCGTGGACCCGGATGAACGGGGTGCCGGCGCCCTCGATGCGCGCGCCCATACGGTTGAGCAGCTCGGCCAGGTCCGCGATCTCCGGCTCGAGGGCGGCGTTCTCGATCTCGGCGACGCCGCTGCCCAGCGCCGTGGCCAGGAGGACGTTCTGCGTGCCGCCGACGGTGGGCGCCTCGAATACGACGCGGCCGGACAGCGGCCCGCGGCGCCGGGCGACGAAGTCACCGTTGTCGTCCGAGACCTCGACGCCGAGCGCCGCGAAGGCCTTGATGTGGCGGTCGACGGGCCGCGGTCCGAAGGCACAGCCGCCGGGCATCGAGATGCGCGCCTCTCCGGCACGGCCGAGCAGGGCGCCCATGACGACGAAGCTCGCCCGCATCTTGCTGACCAACCGGTACGGCGCGCTCGTGTCGCGGACGTCCTCGGCATGGAGGTGCACGTCGGGTCCGTCCCAGGCGACCCGCACGCCGGTGTGCTCGAGGATCTCGAGCCCCACGAGCATGTCCGAGAGTTTCGGTACGCCCTCGATGACGATGGGCTCGTCGCTCAGCAGGCTGGCGAGGATCAGGTAGAGCGCGGAGTTCTTGGCCGCATGGACCTGGACGTCACCGGCCAGCGGCCCGGCGCCCACGATCTCCAACGCGCTGCGCATCGTCATCGGTGCGCCTCCTCCCGGCGCCGTGGCCCCGTCGGGACACTCCTGGGCACCATGTGTAACTTGAGTGTAGCCCCCATCATCAGTTAGGTCAACCGGATACACCTGCTACCGATGATGCTATGATGCGCATGGAACCCGGTCCCCGGCGGACCGCGAACGACCTGGAGGTCGACGTGCCGAAGCGGGAGAAGAGCAAGCGTCTGCAGGTGGTGATCAGCGAGGAACAGGACTCGCTGCTGACCAAGACCGCCTACCACCTCTCGAACCCCGAGCGCCTGGTGTCCAAGTCCGAGGTCGTGCGGCTGGGCATCGCGATGCTCAACCGTGCGGTGGAGGACGGCCAGCTCGACCCGGAGTTGCTCCAGGCCCTCGACGACCACTGACCCGTGTTCCGTCCGGGTGACGTCATCGACGGCCGTTACGACGTGCTCGGCCCGCTCGGGCAGGGCGGCATGGGTCACGTGTTCCGTGCGCAGGACCGCCGCCTGGAACGCATCGTCGCCCTCAAGGTCCTCCGTCCCCACCTGACCGAGACCGACGCGGATCGCTTCCGGCGCGAGATCCGCGCATTGAGCCGGCTGAACCATCCCGCGATCGTGTCGATCTACGACCTGGGCGAGGGCGAGCACGTCTACTTCGCCATGGAGCTGGTCGAGGGCGGTCCGTTCACCGAGCTCGGCCCCGTGGTTGACGACATCGAGCCGTTCAAGGCGCTCCTCGACGGCGCCGTCCTGGTGGCCGAGGCGCTCGCATACGTGCACCGCCTCGGGATGGTGCACCGCGACCTCACGCCGCGCAACATCCTCCTCGGCGAGGGCGGGCGTCCGAAGGTCATGGACTTCGGCCTGGTGCAGCTCACCGAGACGTCGCGGCAGCTGACGCGCACGGGGTCGACGCTGGGGACCCCGCAGTACATGGCGCCCGAACAGGCGACCGGCGACGCCACCGGCGCAGCGACCGATCTCTACGCCTTCGGCGCCGTTCTCTACCGGACCGTGACCGGCCAGGCGCCCTTCGACGCCGAGAACGACCAGGCGATCATGTACCAGCACGTCTACCACACGCCGCGGCCCGCTTCGGAGGTGCACCCCGGCGTGCCCAGTGGCCTCTCCGAGCTGCTCGAGCGCATGCTGGCCAAACGTCCCGAAGACCGGCCTCCTTCCGCCGCCGCGGTCGCCGACGCCTTGCGAGCGCTGCGCGAGGACGGCCTGGCCAGGGCGACGCACCATCCGCACGGCGGCGCGGGACGCCGCGGCGGCTACCCGACGGCGGTGGCCCACCCGGGACGCCTGACGCCCAGGTGGCAGATCCGGCTCACCGAGGGGCCCCAATGGCCCGCCGGCCTCGCGGCGGCCGACGGCTTCCTCCTCGTCGGCCAGCGCAGCGACGCGCTGGCCGTCATCCGACCGGCGGACGGCGAGATCCAGGCCAGCCTCGAGCTGGACGACGAGGTGACCTCTCCCCCGCTCGTGCACGGCGACCGGGTCTGGGTCACCACCCGCGACGGCGCGCTCGCGGCTATCGCGTGGCCGAGCGGCGCGCGCGCCTGGACTGCCCGCGACGTCGAGGCGGTCGGGCTCACCGCGCTCGCTCAGGACGTCCTGGTGGCGCGACGCGACGGCTCGCTGGAGCGCTGGGGGACCTCGCCCGGGGCGGTGCGTTGGCGGGCCGAGTTGACGGCGCCGGCGACGACGCCGCCGACCGTCCTGGGCACGCTCGCGTTCGTCGGCAGTGAGGACGGTTGGCTGCACGCGCTCGATCTCGTCGACGGACGGGCGCGCTTCAAGGTCGACGTGGGCGCGATGGTCGCCCCCACCGTCGCGGTCGGCCACCTGCTGCTCGTGCCCACGCGCGCCGGTGAGCTCCATGCGTTCGACGTCCTGCGGCACGAGGTGGCCTGGACCTACGACCTCGAGGGCGAGTGCTGGGGCGCACCCGCGGTCGGCGGCCGTCACGTGTTCGTCGCGTCCTGGGGCGATCAACTGCATGCCCTGGCGCTGCGCTCCGGGGACGACGTCTGGGCACGCCCGCTGGCCCATCCCGTGACGGCCTCGCCCGTGCTCGCGGGCGGCACCGTGTACGTGGTCACCGAGGGCGGCGAGCTCCTGGCCTTCGAGGCACGCAGCGGGCGCGAGCTCGGGCGTCATCGGGTGGCGCCCTCGGCGGTTCAGGCGAGCGCGCTGCCGTTCGGCGACGCCGTCATCGTCGCCGCCCTCGACGGCACCCTCACCTGCCTGGGCTGAGCTGCGGGGCCGCCGCCCCAGCCTTACGCGGGCTGCGGCGCGCCGCCCCGCAGGGCCGTGTCGGCCTGCAGCAGCGCCGCCTGGCGCACGTCCACCCTTACCGCCGGGTCGGGGACGGGACCCACGCGAACGAACCCGGTTCGCGCCGACAGCCCGGTATCCAGCAGCGCCGCGGCGTGGCGCGAGCCGGTGACGGCCACGTGACGGCGCAGGAGGCGCTCTACCCAGGCGGCGTCGTCCGCATCGGGATCGCCGACGACCACGCTCCCGCGGTTGACGCGCCCCGGAACAGAGCCGTCCGGGTCGAGCACGAAGGCAACGCCGCCGGACATGCCGGCGCCGAAGTTGCGGCCGACCCGGCCGATGACGACGATCACGCCCCCGGTCATGTACTCGGCGCCGTGGTCGCCACACCCCTCGACGACCGCGACGGCGCCCGAGTTGCGCACGGCGAAGCGCTCACCTGCCTGGCCGGCGGCGAACAGTGCGCCGCCGGTCGCGCCGTACAGCGCCGTGTTCCCGAGGATGACGCTGTGCTCGCTGGACAGCGGGTCGCCATCCGGCGGCCGCAGCACCAACTCGCCGCCGCTCATGCCCTTGCCGACGTAGTCCTGAGCCTCGCCCACGAGTGTCAGCGCCATCCCGGCGACGGTGAAGGCGCCGAAACTCTGGCCAGCCGCGCCGCGCAGGCGCAGGCGGATCGAGCCCGGTGGGAGCCCCGCGTCGCCGTAGCGGCGTGCGACCTCGCCCGCGATCCGCGCCCCGAGCGAGCGGTCGCGGTTCGAGATCGCATAGCCGCGCGCCACCGCCTCGGCGCGCGCCAGGGCCGGCGCCGCGTCGCGCAGGAGCTGCTCGTCGAGCGGCTCATCGCCGGGCCGATCGTTGCGCACGTCGGTGCCGCTCGCCCGCCGCACGGGTTCGGTGCCAGCGGTGGTGGGACCCGGTGGGCGGAGCAGCTCGCCCAGGTCGAGTCGCCCCACCTTCGGGGTCGCGACGTCGCGGGCGCGCAGCAGGTCGACACGGCCGACGACCTCGTCGAGCGATCGCGCACCGAGGTCCGCCAGGAGCATGCGCACCTGCTGGGCGACGTACAGCATGAAGCGCACGACGTGCTCGGGCTCGCCGGGGTACTTCGCGCGCAGGTCCGGCCGCTGGGTTGCGACGCCCACCGGACAGGTGTTGAGGTGGCACTGACGGATCATGGCGCAGCCCGCGGCCACCAGCGCCGCCGTCCCGAAGCCGTAGGCGTCCGCCCCCAGTAGGGCGGCGACGACGACGTCGCGACCGGTCTTCAACCCGCCGTCGACGCGCAGCGTGACGCGGCCGCGCAGGCCGTTGGCCACCAGAACCTGCTGCGTCTCCGCCAGGCCGAGCTCCCACGGCAGGCCCACGTGCTTGATCGAGGCGAGCGGTGACGCGCCCGTGCCGCCGTCGTTGCCGGAGATCTGGACCCCGTCGGCGTAGCCCTTCGCCACCCCGGCCGCGATGGTCCCGACCCCGGTCGTCGACACCAGCTTGACGCCGACGCGCGCCGTCGGGTTGACGCGCTTCAGGTCGTAGATCAGCTGCGCGAGGTCCTCGATCGAGTAGATGTCGTGGTGCGGTGGCGGCGAGATGAGCGTCACGCCCGGGACGCTGCGGCGGATGCGCGCGATCTCCTCGTCCACCTTGTGTCCCGGGATCTGGCCGCCCTCGCCAGGCTTGGAGCCCTGCGCCATCTTGATCTCGATCTCGGCGGCGGACGCCAGGTAGGCAGCCGTCACGCCGAAGCGGCCGGACGCGACCTGCTTGATCGAGCTGTTCGCGAGATCGCCGGCCCTGGGGAACCAGCCACCGTGTCCCAACTCGGTCATGTCGCGCTCGTACGGCGCGAAGCGCGCCTCGTCCTCGCCGCCCTCCCCAGAGTTGCTCTTGGCCCCGAGCCGGTTCATGGCCACGGCGAGGGTCTCGTGGACCTCGCGCGACACGGCGCCGTGGCTCATCGCCTGGGTCGAGAAGCGACGGACGATGGCTTCGACGGGCTCCACGTCGTCCAGCGGCACCGAGGGGCCCAGGGCGACCGGCTCCAGCAGGTCGCGCAGGGTCGTGGGTGGGCGTTCGTCCACCTGCCGCGCGTACTCGGCGTAGGCGTCTGCATCGCCGGTGCGGACGGCCTTGTGCAGCGACTTGAAGACCAGCGGGTGCAGCGCGTGGTACTCGCCGGCCTTGCGGAAGCGGTAGATACCGCGGTCCCGCAGCATCGGATCCTCGCCGAAGGCCTCGGCGTGGCAGCGCAGCGCGTCGCTGGCGAACGCCTCGAGGCCGGCGCCGCCGACCCGCCACGGCGTACCGCTGAAGTAGCGGTCGACGACGTCGCCGGCGACCCCGAGGATCTCGAAGATCTGCGCCCCGCGGTAGCTCGACACCGCCGAGATGCCCATCTTCGACATCGTCTTGAGCAGACCCTTCTCGACGGCCGTCAGGTAGCGATCCACGGCCGCGGCGGCATCGGCGCCCGCCGCGACCGCAGCATCCACCGCGACGGCGGCTCGGTCGGGCCTCGCCCCCCGCGCCTGCTCGGGCCCGCAAGCCAGTTCACGCACCGTCGCCAGCGCCAGGTACGGGTGCACCAAGGCGGCGCCGAAGCCGATGAGGCAGGCCACGTGGTGGTCCTCGCGCGCCTCGCCCGTGTCGGCGACGAGCGCGGTCCGGGTGCGGCGGCCGACGCGCAGCAGGCGTTGGTGGACTGCCGAGACGGCGAGCAGCATGGGGATGGGGGCGTGCGCCTCGTCGGCGCCCCGGTCGGACACCACCAGGACCCCGTGGCCCTCCTCGACGGCGGTCACGGCGTCGTCACACAGCGCCTCGAGCGCGGCCTCCATCCCCTCGGGCCCGTCCTCGATCCGCCACCTCGCCGACAGCACGGC
>Ga0180429_10000574_pt1 | contig 32325 bp, 32 predicted proteins | sample SS_ome_FD_132428 | JGI IMG/M metagenome (GOLD analysis project Ga0180429, IMG submission 132428) | Hypersaline lake sediment archaeal communities from the Salton Sea, California, USA - SS_1_S_1 metaG | ecosystem: Environmental > Aquatic > Non-marine Saline and Alkaline > Hypersaline > Sediment ...
AGCACCGTGAGGGCCGTCTCCAGGATTCCCTGTTTTACGGCATCCACTTCGTCGGGGGCACGCTGCGGCCTTGGCATTTTCCCTCTTGGTTGTTCGAGTTAATGGTTGACATCGTGCGTCAAATGATGATAATTTAATAGTATTAAATTAATATGACTCATTTAATATCTCGAGTCAAGTCGTCCGAAGGACCATTCATCGAGGCCTACACAGGGACTGACCGGAAGGGACCATGGAGAACAGCCAAGCATCACTGGACCTCCGCAACAGGCAAGCGAGCTTCACCGCCCTGAGGGAAGGGGAGTTCGACGTACTGGTCATAGGTGCGGGAATCACGGGCTGCGGAGTCGCGAGAGACGCCGCCATGCGAGGGCTCCGGGTGGCCCTGGTGGATGCTTGCGACATCGGGGCCGGCACCTCCAGCCGGTCCTCCAAGCTCATACACGGGGGGCTCAGGTATCTGGCCATGGGGGATCTCTTCGTCGTCCGAGAGGCCGCCGTGGAGAGGCGCACCCTTCGGAAGATCGCACCCCACCTGGCCGCCACCACGTCCGTACTCGTCCCCGTACGGGGAAAGATGGAACTGACCAAGATGCGAACGGGCATGTGGACCTACGAGAAGCTGGGCGACGTGGAGCCCCACGAGCGGCACGAGGTCTGGGAGTTGGCCCGCTTGAGGCAGGAAGAACCTCGCGTGGTTACGGAGGTCGTTACAGGCGCCGTGGTTTACCCGGAGTACGTAACAGACGACGCCCGCCTGACCCTTGCAAATGCCCGAAGCGCGGCAGCGCACGGTGCACGGGTCGTCACCTATGCACCTGCTGTAAGGATGATCGAGGAGGGTGGCCGGCTGGTTGGAGCCGTCGTCAGGGGCAATTTGCCGGGAGAGTCCGAGGAGGCGGAGGTTCGCGCCCGGGTCATCGTAAACGCTGCAGGCCCCTGGGTCGACGCGGTCCGGCTGTTGGAAGACCGGGATGCGGGTCAGAAGATTCAACTCACCAAGGGCATTCACCTCGTGGTGCCGCACACCCGCCTTCCCATTCGTCACACGATCATCATGAATACCCCGGACCGGCGATCGATCTTTGCCGTACCCCGAGAGCAGTTCGTGTACATCGGCACCACGGACACCTTCTTCGAGACACCGGAATACTGGCCGGAAATCACTCGTGAAGACGCGGATTACCTCCTCGACACCGTAAATGCCTCCTTCGGTGTGGAGCCGATCACGGATGAGGACATCCTCGCGACCTGGTCGGGCCTGCGCCCGGTCCTATGGGCCGAGGGCAAGAAGCCCTCCGAGATCTCCCGACGCCACGAAATCATGGAGGGGACTGGAGGCATGCTCACCATCGCGGGCGGCAAGCTGACCAGCTACCGATCCATGGCCGAGCGGGTGGTGGACCGGTGTGAGGAACGGCTCGACCGGGATCTCACTCCAGCTACCACGGCAGAAGAGCCTTTGCCGGGAGGGGACTTCTCCGGGACCTTTGAAGAGCTCAGCTCCTTTGTCCAGGCCCAGGGCCTCACCCCGGAAGAAGCGGACAGGGTCATTCGCATGTACGGAAAAGAGGCATTCGCAGTATTCGCCGAGAAGAAGGGCGTTGCCGCCGAAGTCCGGCAGGCCGTTCTGAACGAGGGTGCGCTGACCTTGGAAGACTTCTGGTTCCGCCGAAGCAGCAGGGCCCGTTTCAGCACCGATACGAGGCTCCCCGACCTGGAGACTGCGGCCGAGCACATGGGCGAGCTGCTCGGTTGGTCTGCCTCGGAAAAGGAACGGCAGATCGAAGCATGCCGAGGGAAGCGAGACCTCGAGATGAGATGCCTCGAGCCGTTACGGGAGGCGGCCCATTCGTGACGTCGGCGGCCTGCTAGTTCCAGTTCACCGGTACCACGTTCGATTCAGCACACCTCTGATCTTCTATTTCGTACAGGAGCTGAACGCTGAACCCTCTTCCATCATCCCTCAGGGATCCCGGCAAACGCGCCACTGGAACCGTGAGGTCGAACCCATGGAAGCAAAGGAACCGCCTCGATCATCAGGAGGCGAGAAGGGGCCTCGAAACCTACAGCTCCCCTCCTTCGAGATCCTGCGTGATCCGGTTCATCCAGTCGGAAATGCGGGCATGCTCCACCCGGAAGTACATGGGCAGGTAAGGCTTGATGTCCACCAGGGGGGTACCGTCCACTGCCTCCAACCCGGAGACCCGCAGGATGTTTCCCTTGCGTTCCAGGAGTCGGACCGCATTGACCAGCACCGGGTTCGGACGGGCCGGGCTGCAGGTGGCGAAGATTCCTGTCAGGGGGAACTCCTTCCTCCCCATGGGGTGAACCTTGCGCAGGGAACGGCCTCCTTCGGGAACGAGGTGCGCCCAGTAGAGCACCAGCAGGTGGGAGAATTCCTCGATGCCGTGCAGGAGATCGCCCATTTCCGGGTAGACCTCGATCTCGGCAACCGTCTCAGCGATTTCCCGTGCGTGTCGTCTTGCCTTTTCCAGGTCCTGCTGAAGCTCAAGGCTTCGGGCGTCGGCCCGGAGGATCGGATCCTTGGTCGGACTCCTCACGCGGCCTACGGGTCTCAGGGCCATCTCGATAGGTTGTGCTTCTTTGGCTTGTTCCTCAGACATGTTCGATTCTCCTCGAGCGTTTCTGGCCACCCCATGAGGCCCGAAACGCGCCTGTCCGTTAAAGGGCCACCTCGATCCCTCCGTAGAAGAGCCTCCCCGGAAGCGGGTAGTCGAGCCTTATGAAATCCCGCCGGTCGAAGAGATTCTGCACGGCAAAAGAAAACCGAGGGGTGAGGGATTTCCAGGTCCCGGGCGAGTAGCTCAGATGCACGTTGTGGAGATCATAGGCTCCCAGTTCCGTGATGGGGTCGAAGGTCGGGTTGTTCTGAGCGGCCTGGGGTGGCACCGCTGGAGCCCCGCCCGCAAGCCGGCTGGAGACAAGGTTCACCTGCCATTCCGCCAGGAACCCCTCGAAAGGCCGTGTCCGCAAAAAAATGTTCAGAATGTGTTCGGGGGCGTTGAACAACTCGTCACTGCCGTAGAGCGTCTCCACGATCTCGTCTCCCCTCTTCTTGTTCTGCACGAAGGCGTAGTTGCCCTCCAGCTCCAGCCAGCGGGAGAAGTTGTAGATGCCGGACAGCTCCATCCCCCAGAGCTGCACGTTGTCCACGTTGTAGGTGGGCGGATAGGAGACCGGGTATATGACGATATAATCGTCGATGTACTCGTAGAAGAGGTTGACTGCATAGTGGAAACGGTCGCCGTTGTGCCGCAGCCCCAGCTCAGCGTCGTATCCCTTTGCCGGCTTGATTCGGCCGAGGGTGGACTGCCAGGCCGAAACGTACTCCGAGGGGATCAGGTCCGCCGGCGCCGTGGGGGGCTGGTCGATTCCGTAGAAGGCACGGAGAACGGCCCGGCCCGTGTCGGAAATCAGGTTGTAGTTTCCGTACCAACGGTAGAGGTCTGCCATGGCGGGTGCCTTGAAGACCCTTCCGAAGAAGCCGTACACCTGAACCCCGTCCGCAAGGTCGTAGGTAGCCGATATGCGGGGAGACAGGCCTTCGTCCGAAACGTCATCCAGGGACTCCTGGCCACTGGACGCCCCGGCAGAAGAGATCCGGTTCTCGAACCAATCGAAGCGGAGCCCGAAGGTCACATTGAACCGCGGAATGACCTGCCAGGAATCCTCGGCGAAAATCCCGTAGAGGTTCTGGAAGAAGGAGACGTCCTCGGTACCCTGCTGATAATAGACCCATTTGGAGCCCGCATCCCCGTAGCTGTACTCAAAGCCTGCTTTCCAGTGGTGCGTTCCCCACGTGTGGTGGGCCATCAACTTCGCCGCAGGGCTCTTGTACCGAAGCGTGTAGTCCAGCCAGTCCCCCGTGTCCCATGAGGTACGCAAATAGTCGTTGTCCCGGTCATAGACGCTGTAGGAAAACGCCGCGTCCAGCCAGTCGGTCCTCCAGGAGACCCGAACGCCACGCATGTCCAGATCGAAATCGCTCCCCGGCGCCAGCCCCTGAGCGTTGCTCCACACATTCCAGTTCACCCTTTCGTCCAGCACGAAGCCCTCGTTCCGGTCGCTGGTGAAGGCGTAGACCGAAAGGTCCCCCCAACGCTTCAGGTCGGCCCCCAGGCTGGAGTAAAGGTTCCATTGCTCCACATCGTTGTTGTCCAGGTAGGGTTCCCGTGAGTGGTAGCCCCCTCCCCAATTCCAGTCCAGAATGCCCTGAGCACCCGAGCAGGCCGCCCCTCCCTTGAGATCCGTGAAGCTGCCCATGGACCACCGGGCCTTTGCCGCCGGCTGTCCGCTGCCACGCTTGGTAATGATGTTGATGGTGCCCACCAGCGTGTTCCCGTACTCCACCGAACCCGCACCGCGGATGACCTCGACGCGCTCGATGCTGTCCAGCGGCACTGTCTCCCATGCGAAACTGCGGGTGAAGTACCTGCCCATCTGGCCGATCGGCATGCCGTCGATGAGAATCCGATAGTCCTGATCGCCCAGGTTTCGAAGGAATACCTGTTTGCCGTACGAGGAATCCTGAATGAATACAGAGCCTGTCTTCCCGAGGAGGCCTGTGATTTCGCTGATCTGTCCGGCCGGAACCTCCCTGTCCGGGTCGATGGTGCTCAGCACCGGACTTCCGGGCCTCTCTTCCCGGAGAGCCTCGGCCTCAACCACCATCTGGTCGATTTCGTGCACCTTTTCCTGGGCGCCTGCGGTGCAGATCAGCCCGTAAGCCTGAACGACACAGATGAACAATGTAAACCAACGCAGGGATGACATTTCCAAGGCCTTCATGTTATAATGATATCGTTCGTATGTTTTTGGTGATACGAATTGCGATTTCGTGTTATGGTACATTTCTAGTTCCGTTTTGTCAAAATCACTCCGGGCCGAGGGCTCCCTCTCGTTGCCCGGAAGGGTGGAAAGTTGACTCTGCAACGCTCTGAAGCGACCAAATTGCCTTCGAAATCGAATACCTTCAGGCCTGCAACCGTGGCGAACGGGTCGGGCGCTGCGAAGCCCCTCTACCAATCCGGTGTGCGGAGGCGGATCCTACTGCTGGCCGGGCTTCTCGGATTTCTCTGCGTACTCGTGTTGCTGGCTGTCGCTGCCGGATCCTACCCGCTTTCCTGGAGCACCCTCCTCCAGGCCCTGGCGGGTCGGGCCGAGGGCACGGCGAGCCTGGTCATCTGGAACGTGAGGATGCCCAGGATCCTCGCTGCCGTGATATCCGGCTGGGCCCTGGGACTCTCCGGAATGGCGGCTCAGTCCCTTCTCAAGAACCCGCTCGCCTCTCCCTTCACCCTCGGAATCAGTCAGGGCTCTGCCTTTGGGGCCGCTTTCGCTATCGTCTTCCTTGGTGCGGGCGGGTTCAGCTCCGGCGCACTCCGTGCCGGAACGGAAAACGCCTTCGTGCTTCACAATCTCTGCTCGGTTTCCCTGTTTGCCCTGGCGGGTGGACTGCTGGCCACGATCGTCATCCTTCTGCTTGCCCTGTTCCGGAAGCTGGCGCCCGAATCGATCATCCTCGCAGGAATCGCGCTCTCGTCCCTCTTCGTTTCCGGCACCATCCTGATCCAGTATTTCGCCACGGAAGCGGAGGTTGCGTCCGTGGTGTTCTGGACCTTCGGTGACGTCTCGAGGTCCACCTGGAACGAAATCCTCGTCATTGCCGCCGCCTCGGTCCTGATCAGCCTCTTCTTCCTTTGGAACCGCTGGGACCTGAACGCCCTGACCGCCGGGGAAGATACGGCAAGGGGGCTGGGCGTCAGCGTGGACCGGCTCCGCCTCTCGGGGATGTTTGTTGCAGCCCTGGCCGCGGCCCTCGTGACGGCTTTTCACGGTGTCATCGCCTTCCTCGGGCTCCTGGCGCCGCACATCGCAAGGCGCCTGGTGGGTTCGGATCATCAGATGCTCGTGCCCTGCTCCGCCCTGGTGGGCGCCCTGCTTCTGCTGGCCGCCGATACCCTGGGCCGTTCGCTGGTGGGCTCCGGTTCCCTGCCCGTCGGGGTACTCACGTCCTTCATGGGAGCACCCCTCTTTCTCTATCTTCTGCTTCGGGGGGCAACGCGATGATTCTCTCCGTATCCAATATTCGCTTCCAGTACAACAGCCGGCCCGTACTGAAGGATGTGAGCCTGCATGTGGACAGGGGCGAAATACTGGCCGTCCTGGGCGTAAACGGTGCCGGCAAATCAACGCTACTCAAATGCATCAACCGGATCCTCACGCCGAAGGGCGGCGTCGTTCTCGTGGAGGGCCAGGACATACGACGAATGCACAGGAAGGATCTGGCCCGGCACTTCGGGTACGTGCCGCAGAAGCACCCGGAGGGATCCCTCTCTGTGTTCGAGGCGGTCCTGCTCGGCAGAAGGCCGCACATACGCTGGGCCGCTTCGGAGAGGGATTACGAGGTGGTCGAGGAGGTGCTCGCGCTTCTGCAGCTGGGAGAGCTCGCGCTGCGTTCCCTGGATTCACTGAGCGGGGGCGAGCTACAGAAGGTCCTGATCGCCAGGGCCCTGGCACAGGAGCCGGACGTGCTCCTTCTGGACGAGCCGACGAGCAACCTGGATCTGAAGAACCAGATGGAGGTCCTGCACGTGATTTCACGGGTCGTCCGGGACCAGGGACTCTCCGCCATCGTCAGCATTCACGACCTGAACCTCGCCCTGCGGCTCGGCGACTCCTTCCTGCTGCTTCGGGACGGCAGGGTGCACGCGATTGCGCCGAGGGAAGGCCTGACCCCGGAGACCATCCGCGAGGTCTACGGGGTGGAGGTGGAGCTGGGCGAGATGGCAGGACATCCCGTGGTGGTGATGCTGGACACGAAACCGTCGGATTCGCGCGACGAGGGAGCTGCCGCGCCATGAGGAAACAGGGCCTTCTGCTTGTGAGCATGATCGGGATTGCTTTATCTCTTCTTCTGGTCGCCTTCGTAGCGGCATCCCCGCAACCGATCACGATCACGGACATGGGCGGCAGGAAGGTCCAGGTTCCCGGCGCTGCGGAACGGATCATCTGTGCCGGTCCGGGTTCGCTCCGGCAAATCTGCTACCTGGGGGCCCAGGACCGGGTCGTGGGCGTGGAAAGGATGGAGAAGGACTGGCACGCGGGGAGACCCTATTGGATCGCCAACCCGGACCTTGCACGGCTTCCCACCATAGGGCCCGGCGGCCCTGCAGGCATCAACGCGGAGCCGGACCTGGAATCGGTCCTCCGGGTCAGGCCGGACGTCCTGTTCCTCTCCTACATGGAGCCTGCCCGCGCCGACGCCCTGGAAAGGAAGATCGGAGTCCCGGTGGTGCTGCTTTCCATGGGCCGCTTCGCTACCTTCGACGAGGCGGTCTATGACTCCCTGCGAATCGCAGGGAGGGTTCTCGGAAGAGAGGCGAGGGCAGAGCAGATCGTGACCTTTGTCGAGCAGGCGAGGAAGGACCTGGGGCGCAGAACGGCTTCGATCAAGGAAGACGAGAAGCCGGCCGTTTACATCGGCGCCATCGGCTACAAGGGGACCCAGGGGATCGAGAGCACGGACGCGGACTACGTTCCCTTCGCCTGGACCCACGCCGGAAATCTTGCCCGGCAGGTCCGGCAGGAGGGGCACCTCTTCCTGGACCGGGAAAAGCTCCTCGCCCTGAATCCGGAGGTCGTGTTTCTGGACGGCGGCGGCCTGGCGCTGGTGGCCTCTGACTATCGCAGAAAGGGGGGATACTACCGGAGCCTGGAGGCCTTCCGGGAGCGCAGGGTTCACGTTCTGTTTCCCTACAACTGGTACGCCACCAATATCGGCACGGCCCTGGCAGACGCCTACGCAGTCGGCAGGATCCTCTGTCCGAAGCGATTCGCGGACATCGATCCGGACGCCAAGGCGGAGGAAATCTTCACGTTCCTCGTGGGAGGGTCTGTTCTCGACGCAATGAAAGAGTCGTACGGACGTCTCGGCCGTGTCGCTGATTTCCTGTCGGCGGAATAGAGAGGAAATGCCCAGCCATGGACAAGCCCGGGTACTTTGATCGCGCCCGAAACGACGATTGGGCCCACAAACCGTACACCGAGGCGGAGCACGAGAAGCTCGACCGTTTCATGGACGCTTCGGGCGTCTCCACGGGCCAAAGGGTTTTGGAGCCGGGTTGCGGAACAGGGCGATTCACGCGGAAGCTGGCCCGGCGCGTGGGAGGGCTTGGCGAGGTGGTGGCCCTGGACCCGAGCGCGGGAATGATCGAGGAGTGCCGGAGACGGGCAGGGAACCTCGCAAACGTGAAGATCCTGTGCATGCCGGTGGAGGAGACCACGTTTCCCCCGGGGGCCTTTGACAGGATCTTCTGTCTGTGCGTCTTTCCTCATTTCGACGACAAGCCGAAGGTCCTGGGCATCCTCCGCGAAGCGCTTGCCCCTTCCGGCAGGCTCACGCTGGCGCATCTTGAGGGAAGCAGGATCTTGAACACGATGCACCAGCAGGTGGGGGGGCCTGTAAAGGGAGACCGGATTCCGCCTTATCCCAAAATGGAAACGCTTTTGAAAGAGGCAGGCTTTCGCATCGATTCCTTCCGGGACGATGACGACGGATACCTGTTGATTGCCGGCCTGGAGGGGTGACGCAGCGCCTGGGCCGCCTGCTTCTTCTTGTGCTCTTCCCGGCAGTTCAGGTTGTACGAACGAGTTGCCCCGAGGCCTTCTTCCGTTCTATAGTGCACCCACCGACTCCAACGAAAGGGGTGCCCCATGATCAGGCTGAACTACTTCCTTCGCCGACTTCCGAATCTTTCGCTCGAGGCGTTCCACGAGTACTGGCGCGAGAAACACGCCGTCATCCTGACGAAGCATGCGTCTGCACTTCGAGTCAGGCGCTACGTACAGGCCCACACGCTGCCGGATGACCCGATCGGCGAGATGATGGGGCAGTTCTACGGGACGGGCGGGGAGCCCTACGACGGCGTCGCCGAATTGTGGTGGAAGAGCCCGCAGGATATGGCGGAAGCACTGCAGACGCCCGAAGGACAGGCCGGCGCTGAAGAGCTCCTCGAGGACGAACGCCGCTTCGTGGATTTCTCCAGATCCTGCCTCTGGCTCGGCGTGGACATGCCCCAGATCAATCCGCCCGGAGAGATCGTTGCCAGGGAAGGCAGCACGATCGTGAAGGGGTACTACGTGGGCCGCATCCTCCCGAACCTCTCAGAGGAGGAGGCAAAATTCCACTGGCTCACCTGCCACGGCCCGCTTGCCCGGCAATATGCTCAGTTCCTGCCCTACCAGCGCTACATACAGGTACGCGCCGTCGACGATCCGATCGTCGAGGCGTTGAGGTCCGCACGGGGGGGCATGGATGTCTTCCCTACCATCGGCAACGCAGAGGTCTGGCTCGATCGCCGGGATCTGGCAACCCTGGCAGGGCCGGAAGCGGACGAGGCGTTCCAGTTGCTCGTCGAAGACATCAGCTTCTTCGTCGATGTCCCGCACTCGACCACATTCGTGGCAAAGGAACACATCATCGTGGACAAGAAGATCACGGTTCCGCCCCTGCCCAGGCCCGCCTCGTAGGCAGAGGGTCGGCGAGGGGTCAGCGAGTCAATCCAGAAGTCTTTCCAGGAGAACGTCTTCCACGTTTCGGCGTCCGTCGATGACGCTAAGCACGTAGACCTTCTCTGCCTCAATCCTGTAGATCACCCGCCACGGTTTGATCACGATCTCGCGGTATCTCGAAATGCCGTGCTTGAGTAGTTCGGGCACGACTCGACCCCGTTTGGGAGAACGGTCCAGTCTTGCCGTGGCCACCTTGATTCTGTTCAGGATCTTCAGGGCGGCACCGGCATCCTCCTCAGCAATGTATCTTACGATTCGAAGGAGGTCCTGCTCGGCGACAGATGCCCAGAAGATTTCATGGGCCCCTTTCATTTCTTTCCGACCACCTTCTCCATTTCGGCAAACACCTGTTCCTGCGAACGCATTCGGCCTTTGCGGATGTCCTCCTCTCCCTGAGAAATAAGCTTCATAAGGCCCAGGGCGTTTCGCATGCTTTCATAACTCTGCGGATCCTGGAGGACCGCCTTGGGCTCACCGTTCTGGGTAATGACGACCGGCCGGTGGGTCTCGTTCACCTGTTTCAGCAGGTCCGCAGCCCGGGTCTTCAGGTAGGTAATGGGGCGGATATCTTCTTCAAGGCTCATGATCGGCACCTCCTGGCCTTTTATGGTACCATATTCGGTCCGATCGTCAAGTGCCCCCAACAGATCTCTTCATCGTCTCGTAGAAGTCCACGATGTCGGACTGGCTTAGAGCTTCTCCCAGTTCACGAATGATGCGATCAAGGTAGGGAAAATCCAGGGTGGCTCCCTGCTGGCGAAAGATTCCTTCCACGTCTTCCCTGTCACGAGGCCTTTCGGAGATGATCTTGTGGATGATCAGGTCCTCGGGGGAACAAATCCGGACCGCACGCCCCTGGATCTTAACCTCCCTCGCCCGCGCCAGAGCCGTTTCCTCGTAGGGCAGCCCGGCAAAGATGAGGTCGATTCGAATCCCGTTTGAGGTCTGCACAGGGAGTACTCTGGTTTCCCTGAGGAAGGCTTCGGGATCTTCCGGCAGGACGGAAAACCTCTTCCCGGTCTCTCTCAGGAAGTCGGGAAGATCCTCTTCTTCGACTTGAACCGTGATATCCACATCCTGCGTGGTTCTTGGCACACCCCACGCCAGATTCGCAAACCCTCCGATGACCATGTAGGGAGTTGCGGCATCCTCAAGGAGAGAGACGATTTCCAGCAGGCCTTTTTCCAGCTCCACGGCTCTTCAAGCCACCTTGATCTTGGCGAGGGCGTTTCTAATCTTCCCCAATCGCTCGATCTTCTCTTCACTCGGCATGGCGGATCGGCCCTTTTGGAATCTTTGGGCGAGCTCCAAAGCTTCTGCGAACCATTTCATCCTCGAATCCAGAGAGCCGGTCAAGGGGAGGGTCCTTTCCCATTCGTGAAATCGTCTCCACTGACGATCGCGCTCGACCCATTTCCCAGAGTCCATGAAAGTCCTCCCGAACGGGAAAACGCAGGCCCCGTCCTTCTCCTTCATAGCGTATTAGACACTGCACGACCGGTCAAGCTTTCCGTTCGAATTCGAGATCAGTGCACCTGCTCGAGAAGTTGCCTGGCCAGCTTCTTCTGCTTCGGAAAGGCCTTCGCCTTCTCGAGCGCATGGGCCGCCTGCTTCTTCTTGTTCGACTGAAGGGCACAGTAGCCCATCATCAGATAGGCCCGGCCGTCCTTCGGGTCCAGCCGAGCGCTTTCCTCGAAGGCATAGTAGGCCCCCTCGAAGTCCTCTTCCATGTAGTTCAGATCGCCCACCAGGGACCACAGGTTCGGCGTGGGCTTGTTCTTCAATGCCTCCGCCAAGGTCTTGCGGGCCTGCCCGGTCCTGTGGGCAGATATGTAAGCCGAGGCAAGGCGCTCGTACTCTTCCGGCGAGGCCCCGGATGCAAAGGCCTCTTCATAGTGCGCGCAGGCCAGAAGGGGCACCTTGATCGTAGCGTACAGGTCCGCCAACAGGATCGCCTCTTCCCGGGTGAGGGGCTTCAGGTAGCTGTACACGGTCAAGGCCACGGCAGCCATCTTGTAGTTCTGCCGATTTGCCTCGAACTGGTAGGAGAGCTTCCAGGTCTCGGGCTGGTCTCCGTACCGGAGCATCATCTGTTCGATGAGACTCTCCGCCTTCTTTTCCTGGTCCAGGTCCAGGTAGATGTTGAGAAGGGCCTGAAACCACTCCTTGTCCGGGTCCCCGTACTTGCCCGACACCAGGGGCTCCAGGAGCGGGACGGCCTCTTCCTGGCGGCCGTCCAGGATGTACGCAACGGCTGCATAGTAGAGAAGGTCCGGGTTCTTTTCCTCATCTTCCCGGGTCCGGCGAAATCCCTCGACCAGCGCCTCGGCGGCGAGGCCGTAACGCTTCAGGTCGTAGGCGACCTGTCCCAGGTTCACCCAGGCCGGCCCAAAGGCGGGATTCAGCTTTGCCGCAGTCTGGTAGCGGGCCAGGCTCTGTTCCTTGTCTCCGACGAAGTAGAGGGCGTTGGCGAGGGTAAATTGGATGAAGCAGTGATCCTGTTTCGGGTGCTTCTGGATAAACTTCTCCAGAATCCTGCCCGCCTTCTCGTACTCCTTTCGGTCGATCAGCTGCTGCGCCTCATAGAGGACCCTTGTCGCACCCATCGAGAGATCCCGGGGGGTTGTGTCTTCGGCACCCCCGGCGGCGCCGTGGCCCACCTCGGCCCGGACCGCACCGAAGGGCAACAGGACACAGAGGAGACAGCAGGACAGAATGATTCTCAGCAGTGTTCTCTTGATATTCGCCACTTCTGATAGGGTACTAGCGGCGTCCCCTCTCCCTCTCAAGAGGGTGAGGGTGTGACAGAAGCCCCCCTCATCCTGACCTTCTCCCCAAAGGGGAGAAGGAATGCTGCGGGGCTGGGGGATTCCCGCTTTCGCGGGAATGACGGCTGCTTTGGAGGTGCCGGGGAGGCTCTTTGACCTTTGACCTTTCACCTTTGACCTTTTCTCACTTCAACTCAAACCGAATCGTTGTCACCACCCAGCTCGAAACCGGTTCTCCCACGATCTTTCCCGGAGAGAATTTCCAGGAGGGCAGCGTCTGCAGCACGCTGTCTTCGAACACGCCCTTTGGCGAAGCTTCCAGGACCGACACCCGGCTGACCGTTCCCTCGTCATCGACCAGGAACTTGATCTTCACGTAGCCCTCGATCTCCAGCCTCTTGGCCTTGTAGGGATAGACCGGCGGCATCTTCACGAGCGGTCTGGGCGGATGGTCCAGCTCGCCCAGCTCGTAGAACCTCTTGAGAGCGACCTGCGGACCGCTCAGCATTTTCGGGTTCAACTCGATACGGAAGGGAACCGGGTCCATCTCGAGGGGCTTCACCTCGGGCCGGAGCAGGTCGGGCGTGAAGAACTCGGGGATTTCCTGCGGCTCCTCCATCTCCGGCGTCGGGGGTTCCTCCTCCGGCGGCGGAGGCTCTTCCTCACGAACCCTCACCAGGTTCACGGCCATGGGATCGGTCATGTCGGAAAAGGACGGGCCTTTCTGCGTCAGCAGGGGCAACAGGAAGAACAGGAGCCCATTGACGAGAATGGCAAAGGCGAGCGCGGGAAAAACCCACAGGGGCAGCCGTTCACTCATCGCCTCGAGCCTTTGAAGCAGCCAAACTTACGTTCCGTGCCCCGGCCAGACGGCACTGGTCCATCACCTGGATGACAATCCCGGTCTGGCTCTGCTTGTCTGCCACGATGACCACCGAACTCTCCGGGTTCTCTGCAAGCACCCGTGCCATGTGGGCGCGGACGCTGCGCACGTCGATGCGTTTCCGGTCCAGGTAGACCCTTCCATCGCCGGTGACCCCGATCAGGACGTTGCCCTTTTCTTTCATCTCCGCCGTGGCGGCCGTGGGCCGCTCCACGTCGATGCCGGTCTCTTTGACGAAGCTGGTGGTCACCACAAAGAAGATGAGAAGGAGGAACACCATATCGATCAGGGGGCCCATGTTGATGTCAACGCCCCGTCCCCCTCTCCGCAGGCTTCGTCGCACATTGATCATAGGACATGCCTCATGAGCACGCTCGTAATCTCTTCCAGGCGCATCTCCAGCCGGGCGGCCTGCCGGTACAGGTACCCGCTCAAAAGGAGACCGGGGATCGCCACCAGAAGCCCGCTCTGTGTCGTGATCAGGGCCACCGAGATCCCGCTGGCCAGGCCCTTCACGTTGCCGGTCCCAAAGACGGAAAGCACCTCGAAGGTGTCGACCATGCCGATCACGGTCCCCAACAGGCCGAGCAGGGGCGCTACGGAGGCCAGAACCGCGATAACCGCGAGGTGCCGGTTCAGAACGGGCCGCTGTTTCAACGCGCAGGAATAGAGAATCCTCTTGTCGAGCCCGGGCTGGCCGGTCATCTCTTTCGAAAAGTTCGTAACCAGCCTTTCCCGAAGTCCCTGCCCTTCTCCCGTTGCCTTCTTCTCTTCGAGCATCGCGATCGCGTCGCGGATACGGACGTCCCGCCGCGTCAGGCTGTGGAAGAAGTACAGGCGCTCACCGATCAACGTCCACATCACCAACGAACAGGCGATGAGCGGGACCATCACCCAGCCGCCTTGCCAGAGATACTCAGTCGCCCTGTACAGGATTTCCATTGAGACGCCGGTCCTTCTGGATGATGTTGGCAAGCGCGACGGCCTTCTCTTCCATGTCTCCTACGACGTGGTCCACCCGCCGGGAAAGAAACGTGTGGAAGAGCATGATCGGGATCGCCACCGCAAGGCCCAGCTCGGTCGTGATCAGGGCCTCGGAGATGCCGCCGGACATCATTCTCGGATCGCCCGTTCCGTACAGGGTGATCACCCGGAACGTATCGATCATGCCCGTAACGGTTCCCAGGAGCCCGAGGAGAGGTGCGATGGCCCCAAGGATCGCCAGAATCGACAGGAACCGCTCGAGGCGAGGCACCTCCCGCAGGATCGACTCCTGCAGGATGTTCTCCTGCGTCTCCCGGTCCTCGTGGCGGCCCGACAGGCCTGCGGCGAGCACGTTCAATACAGGCCAGTCCTTGTCCTCGTGCCCTTCCACGAGCCCCTCGCAAGCCTTCCAGTCCCCCATCGAGGCGAGCCGGTTCATCTCGTCCATCAGCCGGTCCGTGTTCCCGTGAACCCTGCGCAGGTAGGCAATCCTCTCGAAAACGAGGAGCAGGGCAAGGGCGGCGATGGCCAGGATGGGCCAGACAATCGGTCCCCCGGTCCGGATCTCCTCCCAGAGGCTGGGCTTGTGCGTGATCTGCCGGAGGGCGCCCCCACCGGAAAGGTCGATGTAGACGGCATCTTCCCCACCCTCGAGGTATCCCCGCAGGTTGCGGCGCACCCACCAGGAGGGGAGGGCTGAAAGGGCGTAGAATCGCTCGCCGTCCTCGGAATATCGAAGGAACCCTACTTCCGTGCCGCTGTCGTAGATGGCCGTGAACTTTCCCAGGGTAAGGATCGGGCCCCGCCGGTCCTCGCCCGTGCGGTCCACGAACGCCCCCTGCCTGAGCGAGACCTCGCCGGACCTCTCGATCTCGTCGAAGAACAGGTCACTCATCAATCGAATGTCTTCCAGGCCCGGGAAGTGCTTCTTCTCCAGGAGGGGCTCGACCTGCTCGGGCCGTTCAGGATTCTCCGCCGTGAAAGGGGAGTGCTTCAGGATCGTCTCGAGATCCCGGGCCGAGGTTCTCACCGTTCCCACCAGCTCCCGGAACGCGAGTTCCCGCTCGGACCACACCTTGGAGAGGTCTTCTTCTGCCTGCCTCAGTTCCCCGAATCGATCCTGCAGGCGCGAGAGGTTCTCTTCCATCTCCCGCTCGCGATTCTCCAGGCGCTTCACCTCTGCCACCAGCGCCTTGCGATCTTCCAGGATCCGTGCCTCGGCGGCCCGTGCCGCCTCGACTGCCGCTTTCTGATCCCTCCCCGCTTGCTGGGATGCGGCCCGCATGTCCTGGGCATGCACCCAGGAGCTCATGCAGAGAAAGAGAGACAGGAAAATTGCCGTCCGCCTCATGGGCTGATCCTCCCCACGGGCAGTCGGAGAAGTTCGATGGGCCTCCGTTTTTCGGCCATCTCCACCGCTGCCGAAATGCTTCGGGCGTATTTCCCGGGAAGCTCCACCCAGCGCTTCGTCACCCGGTCGTATTCGCCGACCCGCTCGCCGTCCGGGGTCTGCCAGAAGATCGACAGCCTGCCCAGACGAAACACGCGGGCAAAGACGGACTCACCGTCCACCTCGATGCTTTCCTCGTAGACCTCCACCGTGTCGCCGTATTCGCACTCGACGAGAAGCGCCTCGAGAAGGTGCCGAAGCTTCTCTGCACCCGAAATGCCGGTCTGGGCCAGGGACTCCTCCAGGAAGGTCAACCGATCGGCGCGCTCCTGCGGAAGAAAGGGAAGATCCTTTGCCACCCACCCCTCCAGGCGGCTCATGACCCCTTCCAGGATCTCGTGAAGGCTGGCATCCAGCCGCTCCGATTCCTCGATCCGGCGATTCAGCTCGTCCACCTGTTCCTGCAGGACCTCGACCTTCCTGCCCCACAGGCCTGTCTGCTTCTCGAGCGATTGGATGTGGGCCCTGGACGCCCGGTATCGGGCCTCCAGCTCCGCCTTCTCCACGGCCCACCGGTCCTCCTGCCGCTGGGTGTCTTCCCGGATGTCGACCGTTCCCGTCACGGTCTCCTTGACCTGTTCCGCTGGGGGCTCTCCCCACACGGGAACCGAACCTAACAGGGCAACGAGAAGGAAGGGCAAGACCTTTGCCATGGACGGGGGACCTCCTGAGAATCGCTCGCCTGATCCGAAAAGGATCGTGCAGAGCGGTCGTGGCACCATTCTCTGTTTCATAACATCTCGCGTCCGCAGTGTCCACCCAAAGGGTTCACGGGATTCGCCCCGCAGGGGGCCTTGGAGGAAAAAGCTCGGAAGGGTCGGGCACGCGAACGATCTGTGTAACTCCCTACTCGACAAGGATCTTTTGCACCATCCCGCGACCCAGCATCAATCGACTGCCCTTGGCCTCCACGATGAAAGGCCCCCGCATGCGACTGCTGACCACCTCCACCTCGACACCGGGCACGAGGCCCATGGAAGCGAGCCGGGACTGGAGTCCGCGGCCGCCGTTGACCGTGACCAGCCGCACTCTCCTTCCCGGGTGCACCATCGCCAGGGGCATCATCGCTTCCTCATCCTCCTGTAGGGCAGACTACTGAATCTCCACGGTGATCCCGGTGGCCTCCTCTCGCCGAAGCGAGAGGTGATGTCCCTTTACCTTCACATCCACCGGATCGCCTGCAGGGGCTACCCCCTCGACCTCGATGATCGTGCCGGTCTCCACGCCCATGTCGACGATCCTCTTGTTGGTCGACCCGCGCCCCTTTATCTTCACAATCTTCGCCCTTTGTCCCGGTTGCATCTCCATGAGGGCAACCCTTGTGCTTCCTGCGGCAGACTCCTGTTTCTTCTGCTTCAGCTCGTCCAGACACGAGGAGAGGCACTTTTCACAGTCATCCGGCTCTCCCCCCTGGTGGCAGTACTGGTCGAACCCTCGGGTCCAATCGGTCCCCGCCCGGGGACAGGCTTCGAGGAAGTCGATGTACTGGACGAGTCTCTCCAGGATGGGGCGCGGCACGGCATGTTCCATCTTGCAGGCCCCCTCTTCCCCTTCCGCCTCGTCCACAGCGAGAACCTTTACGAAGAAATCCCGCAGGACCTCGTGCCTCCGGATCACGTCCTTGGCCACCCGTGTGCCTTGCGGAGTCAAGGTCACGATGTCATAGGGGGCGTAGTTGACCAGGCCCCTTTCGGCCAGCGCACGAAGCGCTCCCGTCACGGAGGAGCTGTTTACCTTCATCCGCTTCGAGATGTCTTTGGCGCGTGCGGCCCCCTTCTCGGCGGCAACATGGAAGATCGTCTCCAGGTAATCCTCCATGCTCGCGGTCAGGGACTTGGTTCCGGCCATGCTCTCACCTTGGGGGCATGAATATTTTTGGGGCAGCCAAACATTTTACGCTTACCCTAGGTTCTTGTCAATTCGTTCCTGTAGTCGCAAACCGAAAAAAAGGGGCCGGGTTAGGTCCCGACCCCCAGTCTTCACAAGGATAAGCCCTGGAGTGTTTCTTCCAGATCCCTCAGACAAGCAACAGAATCAGCTTGGCCACCCCGACCAGGGGAAGCAGCATGACGCGCACCAGCGCCTTGAGCCACTCGGACTGGGCGACGGCCTCTGCCACAGGGACACCGTGCGCATAGTAGAAGCTGACGAACTTCTTGCCCGCCTGGCTCTTCATCAGGATCCTGTCCCGGAAATCTCTGAGCACACCGACCTTCTCCTCAAGAGGAGACCCGTAGGCGGCTGTCGCTACGACACAGCCCACGATCATTCGGTCCTCAGGGCCGGAATACCTGTCAGGAATGTTCGGGATGGTGTCGCCGTCCGTATCCGGCAATTGGTCGAGGTAGGCAAAGAATCCTTCCCATTGCATCAGGGGAGTCTCGTCGTCCTCGTACACGATTGCATCATCGAGGGATGCCAGGGGAAGTCCGGTGTCACAATCCTTGGGCTCGATCACGATGAGCCCGTAGGACAGGTCCGTGATGCTTCCGACTTGCGAGGCCACATAGGAATTCACCGCGACCCTGTAGAGCGACGAGGGGCTGTTCGCGATCGGAGCCCGGGCCGCACAGGTCGGGTCGCTCCCGTCGAGGCACTGCCACATGCTTAAGGGGGGCAGAAAGTCCAGGTACTGAAATCCGGCCCCGGACCAACTGAGCCAGTAGTCACTGTTGTCGAGAAAGGGAGCAAGAGCATTGACCCATGCAGCATTGTACAATTCCGCACCCGACATGCAGAAGGAAAGCAAGGGATAACCGGCCTGCTCCGACACCGGATCGATTCCAAGGGGCAGCGTCCGAAAGGCATCGGATGTGAGAATCTGTCCGGTGGTTCCTGTCTCGAGGGCGGACCGGATCACGCCATTCGATTCCACGGCAACATCGACCGGATCGCTCGGATCGGCCAGCACCTGATCCACGCTCCAGCGGATCGCATCCGTCACCAGGTTGCCCAGGCCGTGCTCCACCTTGTAGACCTTGCTCAAATCGAAGCCCGTCTCTGCGATCGAATCGCCGAACGTAAAACCCATCGACGCGAGGATATCCGCGTTGATGTCGGCGATATAGTCGTCTATGAGAGCTTGGGTTAACGCATCCCCGGGAATCGAATCGTCGATCACAACGGAATCGTACGAGAGAACATCCCACCTGCTCAGGCCGGCGTTGTACTCCAGGTCGAGCACGCCCAACCTCCGTGTGTAAGACTGGGCCTGAACGATGGTGGTGCTCCCTACGGTTACGGGCGTGGGGATGAGGGTGTGGGTGTGCCCGCTGATGATCACGTCGATGCCGGAAACCGCAGCGGCGAGATCGACGTCTTCCCCGGTCCAGTACTCCGGTTCGTTCACGCCGGAGTGGGAGAGGCAGATCACGATGTCAACGCCTTCCGTGCCCTTCAGGTAGGTTACCGCATCGCTGGCGGCCGCAACCATGTCGGTGAACTCGAGGGGATACGCGTCTTCACCGTACGGCATGTTGACGACCGACGCGGCATCCTCGCCCATCAGGCCGAAATAGCCCACCTTGATACCGTTCGACAGGGTCTGCACGTCGGTATCGAGGATGTCACCCGCGGTAATGGCTGCCTGTATCGCCTCACCCCAGGGGTCGACCGGGTCCGTCACGCTCAGATTGGTCGCCAGCACACGAACGGCCCCTCTGTTGCTCGCTATGGTTGCAGCACCCGTGGGCAGCATGTCGAATTCGTGATTCCCGAGGCACGTCGCGTCATAGAGCAGATGGTTCATGATCCCAAACTCGGCCTCGCCCAGCAGCAGATGGAACAGGGTCCCCATCGTGAAATCCCCTGCGTCGAGCATGAGGACCGGGATAGAATCATCACTTCTTGCGACCCGAATCTCGTTCACCTTGGTCGCAATCCTGGCCATTCCGCCGATCGTGGCGTCACCGTCGGCTATGAGCGGGGTGTAATCAGCGTTGGGAGGGGCCAGCATGCGGGAGTGCATGTCGTTGGTGTGCATGATGGTGACGCAGTTGGCCGGGTCCGAGCACGTTTGTGCCAAGCCTGTACCGTTGCAGACGAACAGGAAGGCCGCGACTGCCAGTAGGGTCAGGATGCGGGACGGGAACAGGGTTCCTCTCATGGCCGGTACTCCTTGTCTTGGGTTTCTGTGTCTAATGATTATAATATGTTAAACTACTATAAACTAGCAGTAAAGAAAGTGTAAAGGAGAATTCTTCGGCTCCCCAGGTTTGACATCCCTGGCCGGGAAAGATCCCTCCAAATCAACAAGTTTCAGAAATAGATCGCCCGTGAGGGACCGGAAAGCATGAGGCCGCCCGGGGGGCTTGACAAAGAGGTCCCCAAGAGTTAGGGTGTTCTAAAGAAGTTTGGGGAGCCAAACATTGCAGGCTGCAAAGCAGAAAAAGAAACCTTCATCCTTCACCCTGCGCGACTTGCGGGAGGGAGACCGGGCGGACATCAAGGCCATCCGCGGCGAAGGCGCCTTCAAGAGACGCCTGCTCGAGATGGGTTTCATGCCCGGAACGACGGTGCTCATCAAGAAATATGCCCCCCTCCGGGATCCGATCGAGCTGGTGATCAAGGGGTACCACGTGTCGCTCCGCCGCAAAGAGGCGCAGCAGGTCCTCGTCCGCCGTGCTTCCATCCAGACACCCGACAATGAAACCGACAAGAAGCATTAGAATCGCGCTGGCCGGCAACCCGAACTCGGGCAAGACGACCCTGTTCAACGCCATTACCGGCGCCCGACATCACGTGGGAAACTGGCCCGGCGTGACGGTGGAGAAGAAGGAAGGGCTCACGACCTTTGGCGATCGCGAGATCACGGTCGTAGACCTGCCGGGCACCTACAGCCTGACGGCCTACTCGATCGAGGAGATCGTGGCCCGCAGGTTCATCGTGCACGAGAAGCCGGACGTGGTCGTGCACGTGATCGACTCGAGCAACCTCGAACGAAACCTCTTCCTGACGACGCAGCTTCTGCAATTGGGCTCGAAGGTCGTTCTTGCCATGAACATGTCCGACGCCCTGCGCGAGTCCGGTGCACGGATCGACCTCCACAAGCTCGGGTCCCTTCTGGGCGCCCCGGCGGTATACACCGTGGGTCACAAGGGGGGCGGCATCCAGGATCTACTGCAGACGGTCGTCGAGGTGGCCGAAGACGAGCATCCCCTGGTGCGTAAGGTTCGCATCCCCTACGGGCACGAGATCGAGAGCCACCTGGGGCCGCTCACCGAAAAGGCGGAAGCCCTCGAGCTGTTTGAAATCCCTCACCCCCCGCGCTGGGTCGCCATCAAGGCCCTCGAGAAAGACCAGGAACTGGTCGAGGAGGTCGGCAAATCCGGGCAAAGGGGCGCACGGTTCCTCGAGGAGATCCAGGAGACCCGCGATCATCTGCATTCGCTCTACGGGGAGGACCCGGAGACGGTGTTCACCGAGCGCCTGTACGGGTTCGTTGCCGGGATTCTCAAGGAGGTCTACACCGAGCCCCCTCTGGACCGGATCTCCCGTTCCGACCAGATCGACTCGGTCCTCACCCACAAGATCCTCGGCCTGCCGGTCTTCTTTCTCATGGTCTGGGGCGTGTTTCAGCTCACCTTTGCGGTGGGTGCGGCCCCGATGGAGTGGATCGACGCCTTCGTGACCTGGCTGGCCGACTTCGTGGCCCTGCGCATGGACGAAGGCCTGCTCGAGAGCCTGGTCGTGGACGGAGTGGTGAGCGGGGTCGGGTCCGTGCTGGTCTTTCTGCCGAACATCTTCATCCTGTTCATGTGCATCAGCTTTCTCGAGGACTCGGGGTACATGGCCCGTGCCGCTTTCCTGACAGACCGGGTGATGCATTTGCTCGGCCTGCACGGCAAGGCCTTCATCCCGATGCTGATGGGATTCGGCTGCAACGCGCCGGCCATCATGGCCACGCGGACCCTGGAGTCCGAACGGGACCGCATCCTGTCGATCCTGATCAATCCGCTCATGAGCTGCTCGGCCAGGTTGCCGGTGTACGTCTTGATCACGGGCGCCTTCTTCGCCCCGGAACATGCGGGCACGGTGATCTTCTCGATCTATCTGCTGGGCCTCGTCCTGGCCATTGCAATGGGGCGGCTCTTCTCGAAGACGATCCTGCCCGGGAAAGCGGCCCCCTTCGTGATGGAGCTGCCCCCCTACCGCCTACCGACCGCGCGGGGGCTCCTGATCCACACGTGGGACCGGGGAAAGATCTTCCTGCGCAAGATGGGTGGGGTGATTCTCGTGGGCTCGGTGGCGATCTGGGCCTTGAGCGCGTTTCCCAGGGACACACAGTTCTCCCGGGACTACGATGCCGAAATCAGCAGGCTGCAAGCGCACGCACTCGAGCTGGAGGCTGGGGGGGGCACACCCGCAGAAAGCTTCCAGGGGCGGATCACCGACCTGGAGGCTGCGAAAGAGGCGGAAAGGATCGAGAGGAGCTACATCGGCCGCATCGGCAAGGCCATGGAGCCCGTGTTCCGTCCCCTCGAGTTCGACTGGCGTAACGCAGTGGCATTGCTCACGGGCTTTGTCGCCAAGGAGATCGTGGTCTCTTCGCTCGGCGTTCTCTATCAAGTGGGCCCAGAAGCGGAAGAAGAGTCGGAAGGGCTGATTCAGGCCCTGCGCAACTCGGCAATGACACCGCTGGTTTCCTACGCCTTCATGGCCTTTGTCCTGATCTACACGCCTTGCCTCGGGACGATCGCCGTCATCCGCAGAGAAACCAACTCGTGGAAGTGGACCTCTTTCTCCGTCGGGTATACGGTCAGCCTTGCATGGCTCGTCGCCTTTGTCATCGTCAGGGGCGGGCAGCTGATCGGCCTGGGGTAAGGCGGGACGGCACGAACACCGGAGGAAATTCGATGCACATCAAGCGGGCCCTCCTCTATCCGGAGAAATACCCGACGAAAGAACACTACCCCTTCAATCAGGACCTGTTCACGCAGACGCGCAGCTTTGCGCTGGACACTCCGGTCACCCTCCTCGTCGGCGAGAACGGCACGGGCAAATCCACCCTGCTCGAGGCGATCTCCCACAGGTGCGGCATCCACATCTGGCGCAGCACGGAACGGACGCCCATGGTCGTCAATCGATACGAGCGAGAACTCTACAAGTTCATGCGCATCGAGTGGGTGAACGGGCCGGTGCCGGGGTCCTACTTCGCCTCCGACATGTTCCGCGACTTCGCCCAGATCCTCGACGAGTGGGCGAGCACGGACCCCGGAATCCTGAAGTACTTCGGGGGCGGCTCTCTGATGACCCTGTCCCACGGGCAGTCCCTCATGTCCTACTTCCGGTCCCGCTACCGCATCAAGGGCCTCTACCTGTTGGACGAGCCCGAAACCGCCCTGTCCCCGGCGAGCCAGCTCGAGCTGGTACGGCTCATCCGGAAAATGAGCCTGGCGGGACACGCCCAGTTCGTCGTGGCGAGCCACTCGCCCATCCTGCTCGCCTGCCCCGGGGCCAGGATCCTGAGCTTCGACAGCATTCCCGTTCGTGAAGTGGCGTACGAGGATACGGAGCACTACAAGGTCTACAAGACCTTCATGGAAAATCCGGACAAATGCCTGAACGGCAAGTAAACCAATGAAAGGGGACATCTTGAAGGCTCAACATTTCTATGACGACCAGACCGCCACCCTCACCTACGTGGTCTACGACGAGGACTCGAAAACCGGAGTCGTGATCGATACGGTCACGAACTTCGACCCGGCGAGCGGGCGCACGGGGAACGATTCGAACGACGAGGTGGCCGGGTTCCTCGACGAAGCCGGTCTCACGATCCCGTATGTTCTGGACTCCCACGCCCACGCGGACCACTTCACGGGCATGCAGTACTTCAAGGAGCGGTACGGGTGCAAGACGGTGATCGGGAAGTACATCACCGAGGTCCAGGCGACCTTCCGGGACATCTTCAACCTCGGGGCGGACTTCCCGGTGGACGGCAGCCAGTTCGACGTGCTACTCCAAGAGGGGGAGACCCTGGAGGCGGGGCCGCTCCGGATCAAGGCGATCCACACGCCGGGACACACCCCGGCCTGTCTCACCTATCAGATCGGCGACGCCCTGTTCGCGGGGGACACGATCTTCATGCCCGACTTCGGGACGGCACGGTGCGATTTCCCGGGCGGGTCCGGCGAGGTGCTCTACGATTCGATCCAGAAGCTCTACGCCCTGCCGGACGAGACGCGGATCTTCACCTGCCACGACTACATGCCGGGCGGGCGGGAGCTTCGTTACCAGAGCACCGTGGGGGAGCAGAAGAAATCGAACGTGCAGCTCGACGGAAACACGGCCCGGAAGGACTACGTTGCCTTCCGGAAACAGAAGGACGCGGGCCTCTCCCTGCCGAAGCTCATCCTCCCTGCCCTGCAGGTGAACATCCGTGCGGGCCACCTGCCCGAGCCGGAGGAAGACGGGACGAGCTACCTGAAGATCCCCCTGAATCGCTTCTAGAAAAAATGTCGCTGTTGCACAAGACGCTTGGGTTCGGTACTGTCCCGGGGTTCCCTCTCCGATTTGTTTGGGCTCCGTCTCCCGCTCCCCCGGAGTCGCCCGGCACAAATCTCCGAGGAACCCCGGGACAGTACCGAACGACTCGATCTGTGCCAGGGAAACATACCGTAAGTTTCCACTTTGTCCGCTAACGGAAAACGGAGAGAGATAACATGGCCGATTCGTCATTGTTTCGTGCGACGCCCACCTGGACGGTAGCGGAAGCCCGATCCTACATGGAAAAGCACAAACCGGAAGAATACACCCTTCTGGACGTGCGCCAGCCCGAGGAATATGCAGAAGGGCACTTGCCGGGCTCAGTGCTGATCCCCGTAGGACAGCTCCACCAGAGGCTCGATGAAGTCGATCGGTCCAAACCTGCTATCGTCTACTGCCGTTCCGGGGTGCGCGCCGCCAACGGGACCGGGGTACTGCTGAATGCCGGTTTCAAGGAGGCGTGGAACATGTCGGGCGGGTTCCTGGCCTGGGAGGGGAACGTTGCGACCGGGGCTCCCGACGCGGGCATGTGGTGGTTCCAGGACGCGCGGGACCCGGTGGATTACCTATCCCTCGCCTGGATCCTCGAGGAGGGCGCAAGGATCTTCTACGGCAGGATGGCCGAGCAGTATGCCGGCCGGGATGCCGGGCCCCTGTTCGAGTCCCTGGCAGCAGACGAGGCACATCACAAGGACACCCTTCGCAGCCTGTACATTGCCATGACAGGACAGGAGGGGGACCCTCTCTCGCCCGAAGAGGGGGCGGCCCACGACACCATGGAGGGGGGCGTTTCGCTCACCAAGGTTCTGGAATGGTCGGACGGGAAGGCAGCGATCGATGTTCTGGAGTTCGCTGTGGCCATGGAAGTGAATTCGTACGACCTGTACCTCAAGGTAGGGCAGAGCCTTACGGACCGGAAGAGCAAGGCCGTCCTGCTCCGCATGGCGGAAGAGGAGAAGATGCATCTCGACCGTCTGAGCGAGGCTTTCGTCCGGCAGAGAGGCTAGGGACGGGTAACGCGCTCACCCCAGCTCCAGGGTGGCGCCGCACCAGTCATCCTCTGTGTGAGCGTCGTGGGGCGCATAGACCTTCGCCAGCCGGATGTCCGGGTTGATCACGCTGATGATCGCCTTCCACATGGCTGCAAAGGCCGGCTTGCAGTCGAGCTCGGGCCAGCCCGCCTCCCGCCTGGCCACCTGCATGGGGCATTTCGTGACCTTGAAGACGAGCCGCTTGTCCGTGAACTCCGTGTAGCCCCCATCCGGCCCCTCCTCGGCCGCCAGGGAAAAGGTCATCACCCTGACCACGTCGTCCAGCGTGTTGCCCAGGTTCCACAACTTCTTCAATCGGTGCGCCTCCACGGCCGACCATTTCGCCCAGAGCATCTCATCGAATTCCGCGGCCACCTCGGACCCGTACTTCATGGTCACGTTGGCCATCCAGTTGTTCTGGAGGGACCAGAAGTTCTGGTTGCAGACCTCCATGTAGTCGATGATCTCTTCCTTGCTCATCTTCATGAGCTCTGCTCTCTTGTCCGGTCGGATCACTTCCATGGCGCACCTCTCTTGCTAAGGGTTCGACAAATTACATCACGAAGGCCACGTTCCCCGGATCGAAAACCGTGTGCTCCAGAAAGATCTTCACCCCGATGCCGATCAGAATGAGGCCTCCAAGAATTTCCGCGTATCTGCCGAAGCTCGCCTGCAGCCTGCGGCCCAGATAGATGCCGACCAGGGTCATGGCGCAGCTCACCACGCCGATGACAACAGCGGGGAAGAGAACCTCTCTGGCAAGGACGCCGAAGGAGAGCCCCACGGCGAGCGCGTCGATGCTCGTGGCGACGGAAAGCATCAGGAGCCGCCACCCCCTGGACGGGTCGGCTCGCAGAGCCTCCTCGTCCTCCGGGGAAATGCCCTCCCGGATCATCCGCACACCGACGAAGAGGAGCAGGCCCAGGGCGACGTAGTGGTCCCACGCCGCTATCGCCTCCACGATGCTCGTGCCTGCGAAATAGCCTGCCAGGAAGAGGAGGGACTGGAAGAGCCCGAAATGGAAGGAGAGCCTGAACACGCTCCGCTTCATGGGGGGCTCGAACACGGTCCCAGCCCCCACACCCACCGCAAAGGTGTCCATGCCGAGACCAACAGCTATAAGGATCGCCTCCAGGCTCATGGGCCTCCCAGCTTCATGCGCGCCTCCGGCGGTAAGTAATCAGGCTCCGTGCCCGTGTGCGTGCCCGTGCCCGATCGAAGGGGCATCGAACCGGCACAGGGATAGGATGTTTACATGCCCCTTCTGTACTGGCCCCCCACATCATAGAGCGCCTGCGTGATCTGGCCCAGCGAGCAGACCCGGACGGTGTCCATCAGCTCGGCAAAGACGTTGCCCCCTTCGAGGGCAACCCGCTGAAGCCGAGCCAGGGCCTCGGGGGCCTCCTTTTCGTTCCGCTTCATGAAGGCCCTCACCCGCTGGAGCTGGGAGGCCTTCTCGTCATCGGTGGCCCGGGCCAGCTCGATAAAGGCGCCCATCTCCTCGAATTCGGCGTGCGGGTTCTCGAAGGTGTTCACCCCGACGATCGGGAGCCGGCCGTCGTGCTTGAGCGTCTCGTAGTGGATCGACTCCTCCTGGATCTTGCTGCGCTGGTATCCGGTCTCCATGGCGCCCAGAACGCCCCCCCGCTCAGCGATCCTGTCGAACTCGGACAGGACGGCTTCCTCAACCAGCCTTGTCAGCTCCTCGACGATGAAGCTCCCCTGGTACGTGTTCTCGTTCTTCGCAAGGCCCCACTCCCTGTTGACGATCAGCTGGATGGCCAGGGCCCGGCGAACCGATTCCTCGGTGGGCGTGGTGATCGCCTCGTCAAAGGCGTTCGTGTGAAGGCTCTGGCAATTGTCGTAGATGGCGCACAGGGCCTGCAGGGTCGTGCGGATGTCGTTGAACTGGATCTCCTGGCTGTGCAGGGACCGGCCCGATGTCTGTACGTGGTACTTGAGCATCTGGGAGCGGCTCGACCCGCCGTACATTTCGCGCATCGCCACGGCCCAAATCCGCCGGGCCACCCGGCCGATCACCGTGTACTCCGGATCCATCCCGTTCGAGAAGAAGAAGGACAGGCTCGGTGCAAACGAGTCGATCGGCATGCCCCGGGACAGGTAGTACTCCACGTAGGTGAAGCCGTTGGCCAGGGTGAAGGCGAGCTGCGAGATCGGGTTGGCCCCGGCCTCGGCGATGTGGTAGCCCGAGATCGATACGGAATAGAAGTTCTGCACCTTGTTCTCGATGAAGTACTCCTGGATGTCCCCCATCATCCGCAGGGCGAAATCGATGGAAAAGATGCAGGTGTTCTGGCCCTGGTCCTCCTTGAGGATATCGGCCTGGACCGTTCCGCGCACGTTCGCGAGGACCCGTGCCCGAATCGCCTTGAACTCCTCCTCCGTGGGCGCGCGCCCCTGCTCGGCCGTGATCTTGTCGACCTCCTGGTCGATGGCCGTGTTCAGGAACATGGCCAGCATCATCGGTGCCGGCCCGTTGATGGTCATGGAAACCGAGGTGCTGGGCGCACACAGATCGAACCCGCCGTACAGAACCTTCACATCGTCGAGGGTGCACACGCTCACGCCCGAGTTGCCGACCTTGCCGTAGATGTCCGGCCGCTCATCCGGGTCGCAGCCGTACAAGGTCACAGAGTCGAAGGCGGTGCTGAGGCGCTTTGCCTCCGAATGCTCGGAAAGCAGCTTGAACCTTCGGTTCGTGCGCGCCGGGTCGCCCTCCCCCGCGAACATCCGCGTGGGGTCCTCGCCCGTCCGCTTGAAGGGAAACACGCCGGCCGTGTAAGGGAAGCTGCCGGGCAGGTTTTCCTCCCTGAGCCACCGGTAGATCTCGCCTGGATCCTTGTATTTCGGCAACACCACCTTGGGGATCTGCTGGTGGGCCAGGGACTCGACATAGAGGGGCACCCGGATTTCGCGGTCCCGCACTCGGTAAACGAACTCGTTGCCGCCGTAAGCCGCCTGGGTCTCCGGCCAGCCCGCGATGAGGTCCCGCGTCTCGCTGTCCAGGGCCCCCTGCGCTTGTTTCACCTCTTCCTTGAGACGACCGATGGCCTCGCTCGCGCCTGAGGACCCGTCCGCATCTTCCAGGGCCGCCTTGGCCTCCTCCAGGTGCCAGGCCTTGCGGGCTCGATCGGCCTGCTCGGCCGTGCAGCGATGATAGGCCCGGACCGTATCCGAGATCTCGGCCAGGTAGCGGCCGCGCTCCGGAGGGATGATGATCGTCTTGGAACTCGAGGTATTCGATTCCGGGCGCGGCAGGGTGGAGTCGAATTGGCGGCCCGTCCTCTCGGCAATCTTGTCCAGCAGGGCGTGGTAGAGGGCCGTCACACCGTCGTCGTTGAACTTGGAGGCAATGGTCCCGAAAACGGGCATCTTGTCCGGCGAAACGTCAAATACATTCCGGTTTCTCTGAACCTGCTTTCTCACGTCCCGAACCGCGTCGTCACCTCCGCGCTTCTCGAACTTGTTGATCGCAATCACGTCCGCATAGTCGAGCATGTCGATCTTCTCGAGCTGGGAGGCTGCACCGAACTCGGGGGTCATCACGTAGAGGGACGCATCCACCATGTCGACCACTGCGGTGTCCCCCTGGCCGATGCCGGCGGTCTCCACGATGACGAGATCGTAACCGGCCGCCTGCACCAGCGCGATGGCGTCGGCGAGCGACTCGCTCACCTCTGTCTGGGCGCCGCGGGTGGCCAGAGAGCGCATGTAGACCCTGGGGCTGCCGATGGCGTTCATCCGGATCCGGTCGCCCAGGAGCGCTCCCCCCGTCCGTCGCCGGGAGGGGTCCACGCTGAGCACCGCAACCGTCGCGTTCTTGATGTCGTGCAGGAAACGAAGGATCAGTTCATCGGTCAGGGACGACTTGCCTGCGCCTCCGGTGCCGGTGATGCCCAGCACAGGGGCCCGGCCCTCGGCAAGCTTGCGCTTGAGATCGGCCCTCAAGCCCTCCAGGTGGCCGTCCTCCTGCGCCTTTGCAGACTCTACGGCCGTGATCAGGCGCGCCACCCTGCCCTTGTCTTCGGGCTTGAGATCACCCAGATCGAAGTCGCCCGCCTCTGTGACCATCGGGTAGTCGATGCTCTCCACCAGGTGATTGATCATCCCCTGCAGCCCCATCCGCGCGCCGTCCTCGGGCGAGTAGATCTTGGCGACGCCGTACGCCTCCAGCTCCCGGATCTCGTCCGGCACGATCACCCCGCCACCGCCCCCAAACACCTTGACCCTTTCGGCCCCCCTCTCCTTCAGGAGATCCACGATATACTTGAAGAACTCGATATGTCCGCCCTGGTAGCAGGAGACTGCCACTGCCTGGGCGTCCTCCTCGATAGCCGCGTCCACGATGTCGGTCACGGCCCGGTTGTGTCCCAGGTGGATCACTTCCGCCCCCGTCACCTGAATAATCCTTCGCATGATGTTGATCGCCGCATCGTGGCCGTCAAAAAGCGAGGTGGCGGTCACCACCCGTACCGGGTTCTTCGTGCGATATACCTCTACTTCTCCTTCCGGCATGACTTCCCCCTTTTCACGGACTCGAGCCCGTCAGCTCTCTCATGATCAAGGCCGTCTGGTAAGAAATGTAGTCTTCGATTCGAAACCGACGCCGAAAAAACCACCTCCTGAATGTCCACATGTGCCCCAGGACCATGATGTTGTGCGCCATGAGCTCCAGCGACGCATCATCCGGCCCGCTTATCCCTTCCTTTGAACAGAGCCCCTCCAGGGCACTCTTGAAAAGCTCCGTGACCCTCACCTCGTTTTCCAGGACCTTCTTCTGCCACTGGGGCGTCAGGGACTTGGTCTCCTGGTAGATGAGCAGGATGTGGTCGCTCATCCGGTCGCAGACGAGGAAATACTCGCGGATCACGCCCCGCAAGGCCTCCCACCCCCCGGTTGCCTGGCCCATCACCTCCGCGACCCCGCTCTCGATCTCGGCGTGGATGGCATCGCAGACGAGGTAGAGCACGTCCTCCTTGGAGGCTATGTACTCGTAGAGCGTACCTATACTGAAGCCGGCGGCCCGGGCGATCTGCCGGGTGGTGGTCTTGTGGAAACCGTTCTCCACGAACAGCTTCACCGCCGCGTCCACGATCTCTCGGCGGCGGCGTTCGACCAGGCCCGGGTCCTTGACCAGGGTATGAACGTCGCCGGTTCTGCGGGTCAGTGGGTCCATTGACTGAACCTTGCTCCCATTTCGTTGGAAGGATCGATGCGCCCCCTGACTGAGCGCTCGCTCAGTACAATCTACCCAAATCCTGCCCTCATGTCAAGTAATTTGGGGACAGGCACTTAATTAAACGGCCGTTTAATTAAGTGCCTGTCCCCAAACTCCGCAACAAACTCCGGTGGCTGTCCCCGATTGGGGGGGGAGGGCTGTCAATGGGTGGCGGAGACGCTGTACTATGGGAGAGGGAGGAAAAGAAGCCATGGGTAAGACTCTCTTTGAACTCGCTTATCGAACATTGAGCTTTCGAAGAGCGCGGGCGGCCGAGGGAATGTGCGAATGGGAATCTTCACCCTTGCGCACTACCAGGCTTTGCCGCCGGTGGTGGACGACAAGGCGTACGCGACGACCCTGGCAACGGATTTCTGCTGGAGAGGATACGAGCAGTCAATCGGTCCATCGCGTCTTCTGGCCCGGCTGGTCACCCGGGACCCGCAGAAGCAGATGAACCTCATGATGCGAATGGGCCTTCGGTACCCCTTCAGCCGTCCGGACTACGACTGGAAGGTGCACCCCGACCCTGATGCGTTTTCGGTCGACTTCTACCGATGCCCTGTTTTCGATTACTTCAAGACACAGGGCGAGGAAGCGGTCGAGTTCTTCCGCAATTCCTGGTGCACCCTGGACTTCCCCCTCGCAGAGGCCATGGTGAGAGGAGGAAGGTACGAGCGTCCTCACACGCTCTCTGCGGGTGACGAGGTTTGCGACATGAGGTGGATCGCGGACCAAGAATGAACAAGGACCCCAAGAGGCAGTCCCGACGGCAGGAAGGGAACAGGGGGAAATCATTGCGTGAGGTGTGGATGCCAGGGGCGGGTCACCGCCCCTGATACCCGGTAAGAAACCACTGTTTTCGCGTTCGCTGAGAGAAAAACCGTTTGCCGTCTCCTCCGAAACCTTCCATCTATCGCCTCCCGTACATCACGTGATGGAAACGATCTCGGAGGATCCGGCTGTGCAAACCCGACCCCGGTCACTCCGGGTCGATCTCTGCATGACTGGAACCCGCTTCGGTGTGTCTAGTCTCCGTACACAACCGTTGTATACTGGCCGTATACTCCCAGGATATTCTCGACTTCGTAATCAACGTACTTGATCTTCTTGATACCACCATTGGCTGCCGCAGCTTTGATGCTCGAGTCGCCTGTCGCAACAAGACCCAGAATAGAAGTTGACGTTGCCTTTCCCACCTTCGAGTGGCTGATGTCTCCCGATCCGGCACCGATGGCGCCCTTGGCCCCTGTGTAGAAAGCCCCGGCCGGGATATAGCTGGCACATCCGGTGCAGACAAGCGCAACCGAGCCTGCCAGCAGTGCGATCATCGCAAATTTCCTCATGTTTTCCCTCCTTAGGTTTGGATCCCACTGATCGAAAGCACGGGTTCCACCGGCTTCTCAGCGACACATCGACCCGGGGTTCATACCCCAAACAGGCTCCAGAGTCAAGGCAAAACGGCGTTATTAATAAAACTGTTTGCACAGTGGAGATGGATTCGGGCAAATAGAACAATGCAGACGCGGGTTGTCTTGCCTGGGTGCTAGAAGTCAATGCCGGCCGCCGGCCTGGCCAGATCAGCCTTCTGCTTCGTCGATTCTGTTGTAAGCCGGTCATCTTCTTTCCCTCCCCTTGCTTCTTTCCTGATCAGAAGTCAGAGCTTCTCGGGAATTCGGACAGCCACCGAATTAAACGGCTGCTGAAATCGGTGGCTGTCCCTGAATTAGGCATCCGAAGAACAGGACGCTCGGACGTGGCCGCAAAACGCTTTGATTGCGGGACGGGCTCTCCTTGACTCACTACCCCATCCTGGTATGATGCGTTCTGTACGGGTAACCAATAGGCTTTGAAAGGGAAGACGGCGAGATTCCGTCGCGGGCCCGCCG
>Ga0180429_10000575_pt1 | contig 32302 bp, 15 predicted proteins | sample SS_ome_FD_132428 | JGI IMG/M metagenome (GOLD analysis project Ga0180429, IMG submission 132428) | Hypersaline lake sediment archaeal communities from the Salton Sea, California, USA - SS_1_S_1 metaG | ecosystem: Environmental > Aquatic > Non-marine Saline and Alkaline > Hypersaline > Sediment ...
CACGCCGTTGATGCCGCGGCTGTAGCCGGTGTAGTTGGCGAACGTCGCCGCCGGATCGCCCGGCAGCAGGGCCGACTTGTCGGTGGCGATGGCCGCGTCGTCGCTCGCGTTGGGGCCCGGGTCGAAACCGTCCCAACGCGAGTTGTTGTAGAAGAGGCGCCGGTCGACGACCGTTGCCGGCGAAGTGAAGGGGACTTGCCCCGGCGTGGGCGTGGCGGCAGTCCAGCGAGCCGGATCGTTGCCCCAGAGATCCGGATCGCGACGGTTCAGCGAGTCGCCGCCGCCGTCGGCACTCGTCGGCCAGGACGGCCCGTCGTCGTAACGGACCTCGTCTACCAGCAAGTACGGCACGATTTGAGAATTCTCCGTCGGCGGCTCGTCGGGACGCTCCAACCGCAGCGTTTCGCCGGCGTTATCCAACTGGCCGTCGTAGCCGCCGAGGATCTGCACGCCCGGGTCCAACGGACCGTAGCTACTCTCGAACGCGGCGAGCAACGCGGCGTCGGAGGCGTTGAAGGGAACCACCACCAGGGCCTCGCCGACCTCGAGCGTGGTGCCGGCCGAAAACTCGAAACCTTCAAGCGTCCAGCCGTAATCGCGCCACTGGCCGTCGACGAACCAACTCTCCCACAGGTCGACCGGCGAACCGGTCGGGTTGTAGATCTCGATGAACTCGGGATCGTCAGACGTTTCGGGATGATAATGCACCTCGCTGATCACGATCGGGCCGACGCGCGGACCCGCGTTCTCCTCGGGCGGATCGAGTGTTCGCCTGGTCATCGGGTACAGATCACCGGCGCCGTTTGGCCAGCGTCCGAACGACTCGCCGCCGGCCGCCGCGCCGAACTCGACGTAATCGACGAACCGCGTCACGCGGCCGGACGCGTCGGCCTCGACCAGCCAGACCTGATCGCCTTCGGCACCGCTGAGCGCGAAGTCCTTCTCGCCGCCGCCGCCGAACTCCCGTAGCGGATCGAACTGCAGCACGCCGCCGACGTAATGGCCTTCGTTGAAAACTACGTATCCGCCGGCCGGGATCGTTGTGCCTTGGGGGATCTGGAACTTGAGCAAGTCGTTGCCCGAATCGCTCAGCCACCAGCCGCCGACGTCGACGGCCGCGCCGCTGCGGTTGTGCAGTTCGATGGCGTCGGCCAGCGGGTCGTCGCTGTGCGTGAGCACTTCGTTGATGACGATGCCCGCCGGCAACGGCGGCTGCCCGTCGTCGCGGCCGGGCGATCCGTCGAGTTGGCCGCTCGCCTGCCAGCCTTGTGGTTCGTTCCAGGCGGACAACTCGGCCGCCGCGTCGCGGATCACCAGCGAGTAGCCTTCGCCGTCGGTCGACGGGTACCAGGCGTCGTCGAATTCGAGGCGTTGCACGGCGGCGTCCAGCGGCGCGGCCAGTTGCAGTACGATTTGCTCGCCGCCGTCGTCGAGGTTGTCCGCGTATTGCCCGGCCACGTTGATACCCGAGCCGTAGTGCGAACAAAACTCGCCCAGGTCGCGGGCAACAACTACGTACTGGCCGGGGCCCAACAGCATGGGCGGGAAGGTGAAGTCGACGGCTTCGGAGAGCCGCACGCCGCTGAGATCGAGTGTTTTGGTGCCGACGTTTTCAAGTTCGATGAACTCGAGGTCGCCGTCTCCACCCGGGTTGTACATCAGTTCGGTTACCCGCAGACCGGCCAGCAGATCTAACCCGAGAGCGATCGGCGCGTCATTCGTCGCCAAGACGGTAGCGTCGAGTTGCAGGTCGAAGCTGAGGTCGGGATCGCCGCCGTCGGTTGCGAACAGGTGGATTTCCACCGCGATCACGTTCGTGCCGGCCTGCAACAGCCCCGGGTCGAGCGGGTAGCTGAAGTACGTGTATTCGTCCGGTGTGCCGACGAATTCCGCCGCCGTGGTGGTGTACGTAATCTCCTCGTCGGTCGGCATGTTCACGCGGCGGGCCTCGACGCCGTTGAGATAAATCACCGCCCCGTCGTCGCGCATCAACTGCAACGTAAGAGTATCCATCACCGACGGATCCTCGACGTTGAAAGAACGGCGGAAATAGGTGGTGGGGAACTTGTTGTCCGGGTCGGGGCCATAGTCGATCAGGGTCGCCTCGGGGCGGCCTTGCCCGGAGTCGCCGAAACCGAGTTCCGCGTCGCCGTCGCCCCAATCCGTCAGATCGTAGCCGTTAAATCGCCACCCGGTGCCGGTGATCTCGCCCTGGTCCCAGTACCACCAGTGGGCGCCTTTGTCGATCAGCGTTGTCAACGCGCCCGCGCAGGGATTGGCCACGCCGGGGGTCGGCAGCGGGAAGAACTCGTACGTATCAGCACCGTCGGGCCCCCGGCCCTGAGAATAGTCGGTCGTCTGCGGACCGCAGAAGACCTGGTCGATTTTACGCAGGGCGGCGTCGTGAAGACCGAGCAACTCGTGCCGCGGCGAGAGCCTGAAGCCGACGTGGCCCGCGCCGCTGCCGCCGTCGGCCCGCAGCGCGGCATGGCCGTCGCCGCCGACAAAGGTCAGCGAAGGAATCTCGTGACCATCGGGCCGGGCAAGGGGTCGATCGTTCAGCGACAGCCCACCCAGCGGCACCGGCAGCAAATCGGGATTGTATAGCTCGATGAAGTCGTCCTCGAAACGGATCTCCCCATTGGCGAACCACTCGTTGATCTTCAAGGTGGCCGGATCGCCCGTCCGCTGCGCGATGTTGGCCGAGCCGAAGCTGGGTTGCGTCAGGGCCCAAGCGGCGCCGTGACCGAGGCGGCCGATCGAGAGGTCGGGTACCTGGAGGCCGAACTCGATCGAATCGAGCAACCCGCCGCCGGCCGCTTCGGTGTCGAACAAAAACACGCCTTCACCCGAGCCGTCGAGCGAAAAGCCCAGGTGCAGTCCCGACGTCGTTGCGTCGTCGGCGTAGAGCAGCAGGTATTCACCGCCGGGGATCGAGGTGCCCGGCGGAAAAATGAACTTGTCCGGATCGTTTGCATCGTTGGCGTCGCTGATGCTCATCCCCGCCAGGCTCACCGGCGACGAACCGTCGTTGTGAAGTTCAATCAGATCGGGAAAAGTCCCCTCGTGATCGACGGCCGTCGAGTTGATCGCCAGCACCTCGTTGATCCGCACGCGGGCAAGCGAAGCGTCGACGGTCCACGAGAGCGACTGCGCGGCGTCGGCCGTGTCCTGCCAAGCACCGGCCGAGTTCTTCCCGATCACGTAAACCGTGTAGTCGCCGTCGCCCAGTCCGCTGCGTTGGATCGGCGCACTGACGGGCAGCTCGCCGCTCCAGGCCTCGGAGTTGAAGCGATACTTGTAGTGCGTCACGCCCGGCCCGGCCACGGTGAGCGTGACGTCGGTCAGCGCGGTCATCGCCGGCGGCTCTCCCGCGATCGACGCGCCGGCCGGCACCACGGCACCCATGTCGAGCCCGCTGGGCCCGCTGCCCAGCGCGGGCGAACCGAGCCGCGGCGAGAAATCTCCGCCGGCCGGATCGACCAGGCGCGGGTCCTCGTCGATGTTGCCGACGCCGTAGCCGTGATTGGCCGCCGGAAGGATCGAACGATTTACGATCAGATCGGTCAGACTGCCGGCGGAATCGAGATTATTAAACACGACGGGCACGTTATCGAAGATGTTGCCGTCGAGATACGCCCCGCGGCCGGGCCCGGCCGTTTGTCCGGGCAGATCGAAGTTAAATGCCCCGGGCACGCCGGCATGTGTGCTCTGGTCGACGTTGGCCACCGTGTTGTTGACGAACGTCATGAACGAGCCTTCCTTGACAAGTGTGACGTGGTCGCAGTCGTAGAAGACGTTCCGCGCGACGACGTACTCGTGTCCCACGTTGTGGCCGTCGCCGGCGGAGATTACGTTCGACTCGCCGGCGTCGGCGGCGGCGTGAAAAGCGTCCTTGCGATAGTGGAGGAAGGTATTGCCTTCGACGTGAAAGTCGCCTTCAAGGTCGAGTGCGTCGTCACCGCCGCCGAGGAACAGGTTGCCGATGATCCGCGGCACGGGATCGCCGGCCGCGCGGCTTCCGGCGTTGAAGTCGACGGCGTCGTTGTGACCGGGCGTCAGCCCGAAGACGTTATTCTCGACGACAAAATGCCCACCCGCGGGCACGTAGCCACCCCAGATGTGTTCGGCCACGTTGTTCGGCGGGCTTCCGCTGAAGACGAAGTCGGTGAACGTCGAGTTGCGCACGATCAGTGAAGAATAGTCCGACCGAATCCGCCGGCGGTCGGCGTGATCGAAGGCAGCGTGATCGACGAGCAGCGTGGAGTGATCCAACGCGACCATGCCCGAATTCAGCGTTACGTACTCGACCACGGCATGCGTAATGCGGTTATCCTCCATGGTGCCGTCGAAGAGTATTCCATCCCAATTGCTTTGCCCCGGCGTGCGCGTAAAGCGAATCGTCTGATTCTCGGTCCCCTCGGCCCGGAGCCGCCCATTGACGGTCAACCCGGCGCCGTCATCGAAGAAGACCGTGGTGCCCGGCTCAACGGTCAGCGTCACCCCGGCATCGACGACCAGATCGCCGGTAACGCGATACGGCCCGTTGGCCGCGAAGAAGGTCGTGTCGACGGTGAGGTTCTGGCCCTCGACGACGTGCTCGGCCGGGTCCCCTTCAAACCAGACGTCGACATGATCGGATTGGAGCAAATTCCCGGTCCCGCCGGGCCCGTCGAAAGACTCTACAACAACGCGGTTGACGCCCGGGCTGAGCACCACGCCGTCGATAGTAGTGTTGGAGGCGAGCAGTTCGGCCTGAATGAGGAAGCCGCCGTCGGGGTCGGTGTGATCGAGGCCGTGGATCGCCAGCACGTTTGTATCCGGCCGCAGCAAATCGATCCGGTTGCTGATATCGAACTCTTCGAAGACAACGGCCAGGTTGTCCGGGTGCTGCTGGGAAGCGACGGAGTCGTAAGTGAGCGGATCCGTCGCGTTGCGACGAGCCACCTCCGCGCCGTTGAGATAGGCGACGAACCCGTCGTCGTATTTCATTCGCAACGTGAGTGCATCGTAGGACGAGAGAGGATAGACGGGCTGGAACTCGATCCTGGTCCAAAGCGACGTGTTCACGTCCCGCATCCCGACGCTGACGTCGCCCCGTATGACGGCATCGAACTGTGGATCGTGGTTGCTGAATCCGATCCCCATCGCGGCAGGTGCGACGTATCCGAAAGGAACGGTCATCGGAGGATTCTCCGTTCCCTTCGTGAAGAACTCGCTGGCACGGAAGTCGGCGGCCGTATCGCCGTCGGTCTGTCCGGTGCGTTCCAGGGCCGCGGTTTCGCCCACGGGACGTCCGAACAGGCGCAGATCGAATGCCAGGTCGCTGCTGGTTGGCCGACTGATGGACCGACACGGCAATGGTGTGCGTGCCGGCGGCCAGGTCCGGCAGCGAGACCGTCTTGGTGATGTTTTCGCTGGGGGTGCCGTCGGGGTATCGGCTTCCGTCGGCAAACTCCTTGAAGTTGTCGTCTTTGGGATTGGAAAAGTTGTTTCTTGCAACTTCGACGCCGTCGACGTAGATCACCGCTCCGTCGTCGCTGAGGATCTCGATCCCCACGTCTTGCATGTCGCTTCTGAACTCGAAGTCGTTGCGAAAATAGGAAGTGTAACGAGCGGCGTAAGGCGGCCGAGGGATGGCCGTGGCGAGCGGCCCGTAGTTTATCCGGCCGTAGCCGAGCATGGCCGGGTAGTCTTCGGTGGAAAACGCGGGGCCGTCATAGCCGGCCGATTGCATCCAGGTGGAGTTGAAATCGAGGTCCGATTCCACCGGATCGATTCCATTGGTGGGACAGAGATAGTGCCACTCGGAGCCGAACGCGATTACGTTTTCTTCGACGCCCGGCGCGTCGCCACCGAGGTCGGCCCCGTCGCCGCTCCACAGGTCTCCGACGATGATGCCGTCGAAATCCCCGTAACTAATCTCGAGCGTGGCAATGTCGGCGGCATCGTATCGCCAGGCGACGAAGTCTCGCACGTTACCCTGGTCGTCGACGATCATTGCCCAACCGGGATCGTCGGGGTCCCAGGCGATGTCATCACCCCAGTATTCGTCGCCGGCATCGTCGGTGCGGTAAAGCACGTCGCTTGCGGCGACCGGGGCATCCAACGTCCAGCCCATGAGGTTGACGCCGCCGATGCCCAGCGACGGGTCGTTCACCAGAACCGTCCAACCGGTGGCGTCGATCTCGTCGGCCGCGACGTTTTGAATCTCCACGAAGTCGGTATAGCCGGTGGAGATTTCCGTGATCAACAGTCCGGCCGGATCGACGAGGACCGTGTTCGGCCAGCTATCGTCGTCGAAATCGGTGTCGATCCAAGCCAGCAGGTCATCTCCGAAGGTCGGCACGTGCCAGTTGGCGACCTGATCGGAAGATATCATCGTGTCGGTGAAGAGGCTTCCGGTGTTCTCGGCGATCGACCAGGCGCCGTCGCGTTGCGAGAAGTCGGCCCGCATTCCGTTGATTGTCACCGAGCGAGCGTAGGCGGCATCGGCCGTGCCGCTGAACGCGGCCGTATCCAGCGTGGTTTTCGGGTAGCCGTCGACCACCGGCAGATTTGGATCGACGGCGACGGCGATCTGCCGCTCGATCTGCGGCAACACGCCGGCGACGCGGTTGACGACGAACTGCTTCATTTCGTCGATTTTCGATTCCGCCACCCAGCCGCCCAAGACCTTGTCGAACAGCGGATCGAGCGTCTGGGGATTGTAGAAATCATCGATCAACTCCAGCAACAAGGCGTAGTACTGCCGGATGATCTCGGGATTGGTCAACAGGCGGTATAGCCCGTCGACGCGCTGATATCCGCTCAGCACGTCTTGGGTTGGCCGAGGCGAAGACGCCTGGCCCAACAGCGTGTCGAGGTCGTAGGGAACCAGGACGAAACGGGGGTCGTCGACACCGGCATAGATTATGAAGTCGTCACCTCGCCCGGTCGACAAACCACCCTCCCGGTTGCCGAACAGTGAATCCATGGCTATGTGGCGCAGCCACTGGTCGATGTCGATCACCTGGGCAACGTCCTGAAGATAAGTCTCCTGCGGGGCGTTGTTCAGTACGTCGAGCATGTGGATCAAGTCCGACCAGTCGTCCTCTTCATCGTTGGTGAACTTGAAGTACGTATCGCGGTAGGCGTCGGCTTCGGGGCCCTCGTAGTCGAGGTCGCCGCTGCCGAAGTTGACGTCGTCGTGGAGCACGTAGGCGTTGCCGCCGGAATTGTCGGGGAAGTGTACGTCGGTGAAATCGCCGTCGACGACCTCCAAGGCGGCGTAGTGGCCGTACATCGGGCTGCCCGTTTGCGCAAGGTCGTCCCCGTTGACGCGGATCCGCACGGCAGCGGCATCGGCCGTTTCGATACCGCCCAATTGAAATAGCGCGGCGCCGATAACCTGCGAATGCGTGTAACGGCTGTTGATGTTGATCCGCGAAACACCGTGCCAGGGTGCGTTGTGGACAAAGTTGACGCGGTGGTTGTTCGGATTGGCCGTGCGGCTGGCAGACCCCCGGTTGCGAATGCCGACGTTGTATCGCAGTTCGACCCCCGTGCCGTCGATGCTGATGAACGTGCCGTTGAGTTCGGCGTTGCTCTCCTGGTCATCGAGCCCGAGGGGATCACCGCTGTCCCCGTTGCCGATGTCGTCCAACCGCAACCACTCCCCGTTGGTCATGATCATGCGGTAGATCGGCTGGCCGGACGGGTCCCAGGCCTCGTCGGGATCGAACGAATCCTCCACCTGGTACAACAGGTTGGTCACCTGCTGGGGCGTGCCGTCGACGTCGCTCGGTGCCGGGAAGGTGCGCAGGTTGGACCCGGCGTCGCCGGCTTCCACGAAAAACTCCACGATCGCACCGTCGGCCTGGGCGGGGATCTCCACACCATAAACGCCGTCGCCGGCATCGCCGTCGCCGTGTTGGCCGTCGTCGTGCATTTGTGCCGTGGTGTAAGCGCCGGGGTCGTGGGCAGGATACTCGTCCCGGTCGTACGTCGAGGCGTCCACTCGATAATACAGCGTGGCACTCACGCCGCCGGCCAGTTCATCTCTGACGCGGGCAGTCACCGTAACGGGGTCGGAGCCACGGGGAATGATCGGAAAGTGCGTCACTTTGGTGATGATCGGCGCGATGTCATCGTCGGCCACCGAATTGGGCGTGCCGGGCGTGCCGCCGTCGGGCAAGCTGGCCGTCCAGTTCTGCCCGTATTTGTTCGATACCGCCAGATTGATCAACTCCAGCGATTTGCCGCCGCCGTCGTGATCCTCGACCCAATGCCAACCCCGGTGGCCGCGGTCGGTCGGACCCAACTCGCGCGACCCCCAGTCGCCCTCATCGGCGTATTCGACTCGATCGGCGGGTCCTCCGGCGGCGGTGACCAGTTCGATCTGCTCGCTACGGTTGTGCAGCACGCCCGTCCACGGGCCGACGACGTTCGTAACCGTTGGATACATCGCGGTGAACGTCGCCGTGTCGGCCGCCACGACGATATAGTCACCCGGCTGGAGCGTTGTATCCGGGAAGGTGAACTGCACGCCCGCGCTGAACTGCCAGTCGAGCAGGTTCACCGGCGCTATTCCCCGGTTGTAGAGTTCGATGTACTCCTCCAGGTCGTTCTCACTGGCCGGGTGGTACATGATCTCGCTGATTACGATCAGTTGGGTCGGGTCGCCGACGGGCTCACCGATGGCACCCTCGCGGGGGCTGGGCTGAATGAAATAGCCCTGGGTGCCGAAATCCTGCGACCAACCGTAGGAGACGTTCTCGAACTGCGGAGGAAACTGCAAGCTGGAGGAGATGGTCTCGCCGTCATCTTGCACCAGCGCCAACGGCTCGCCGCCATCGGTGAGCTTGAAGTTCGTATGTAGATTACCTTCGGGGTCGACGAAGGGGTCAACGGGGTTCGGCACGTTTTCACGCCCGTCGGAGGCGAAGACCACCAGATACTCGTTGTCCAACAGCGAAGTGGGCGGGAAGTGCCACTTCTGAAGATCCGAGAGGTCATCGGTCAGATACCAGCCCGTCAGATCGACTTCCTGGTCGGTGGGGTTGTGGATTTCGAGCCAATCCGAGCAGTAGCCGTCGCCATCGGCAAGGAAGTCTTCGTTGTCGGCCATCAGTTCGCTGATGATCAGCGGCCCGACGTCGAGGACCAACCGCTGTTCGAGTGGTTCAAACAGCAAGCGGCCGTGGCGTCGGAGGTTTGGCCTTGCGGAGGGCCGATTACGCAGAGAGTCCATCCACCACGGCACAACTGCCTTGCTCCAGAAATTGCGAAGCATGCGCACATCCACCGGCAATTGCCCGGCAGCCTCTGTTCCGATTCGCCTCAGGCGACGTCCGGTCCGTCGGACACTCGGCACCCCTACGAACGAGGGCGAAATATGCCAACATCCCTGTCACTTTATTAGTAATTGGATTGACGATTCTTGTCAAGGGTTTTTGGTGCATATTACTACTGTTTTTAATTGCCCCCCCGTGGATACGGCCGAGATGAATCGTCGATGGTAGTTGGTAGTACATCACCACCGCGGCGATCCGCGGTTTCTTGCCAAGAGCCGGTACGTTCGGTACACTGCGCGCTGCCCGTCCTGCCGGCAACAGACTTTCTCCAAAGGAGCGAGAAAATGGTACTGCGAACCCTGATGTGCACGTTTCTGATCCTGGCCGGTCCACTTGCGGTGCCGGTGCTTGCCGAATTGCCCGAGCCGACGCGCACGCCGCTGGTGCGGACCGTTGACCTCGACGTGGGTGAGGTTCGTCATGTGGAGCTTTGCGACGGTTCGCCGGCAACGGTCAAGCTTGTCGCACTGCGGGAAACCCGCGATGCGATCCGCGACGCGGTCCGCACGGCGACCGTGACGGTCGAGGTGAATCGAGAGCGGGTCGAACTCGTTGCGGCCACGTATCACTTGCCGACGACGATTGCCGGTGTGCGTATCGATTGCGCGGTGACCAGGGGTTACACGGCCGACAGTTCGAAGAAGAACGTGTGGGGGCTGGAGAAAGATGCCCGGCTGCGACTTTGGCCGGCCGGTTCGCCGATGATCGATCCGGCGACGTTCTCTTATCCCGTCAAGCTGAAGTGGTTCTCCAGCGACACGCAAATGGCCAACGTGCCTTGTTTCGTCGATGGCGGCGAAGTGCCGCGGCGCGGGAGGATCTACTATCACTACGGTCTCGATTTTGGCGGTGCGGAAGGGATGGTCGACGTCCTGGCCGCCACGGCCGGTTTGGTGGTTTCGGCGGCCGGCAAGACCTTGCCCGGCTACGAAGATACGCCGGTTGCGCCGCGTTACGACGTCGTGTATGTCCTCGATGATCGCGGTTGGTTCTATCGCTACAGCCACATGCAGACTATCGATAAAGGTATTGTGCCCGGCAAAACGATCCGGCGGGGGCAGAAGATTGGCGTACTGGGCAAGGAAGGCGGCAGCGGTGGTTGGTCGCACTTGCACTTCGACGTCAAGTCGCGGCAACCTTCGGGGACGTGGGGGACCCAGGCGGCGTACGGTTTCGCATGGGAGGCGTACCAGCGAGAGTATCGGCCGGCGATTATCGCGGTCGCCCGGCCGCACCGGCTGCTTTGGGCGGGCGAATCGGCCACGCTCGATGGCAGCCGGTCGTGGAGTTCCGCCGGAGGCCTGCAATTCGAATGGACGCTCTCCGACGACAGTAAGGCTCGGGGTGCCAAGCTGACGCGGCGGTACGACAAGCCGGGCAGTTACAGCGAAATCCTCAAAGTGACCGACTCCGCGGGCCGCGTCGATTTCGACTTCCAGGTCGTACAGGTGATCGACCGGCAACGGCCGGAGCCGCTGCCACCGACAATTCACGCGGTCTACTCACCGACGTTCGGCATCCGGCCGGGTGATCCGGTCACCTTCAAGGTGCGCACGTTCCGCACCAGCGGCGGCGAGACGTGGGACTTCGGCGACGGCACGCCCCCGGTAAGCGTCAAGTCGGACGGGAACGCCCGAGTACACGCCGAAGACGGTTACGCCGTCACGACCCATTGCTTCGAGAAGCCGGGCAGGTACCTTGTCCGCGTCGAACACACCGGTGCCCGCGAGGCGAAGGCGACCGCCCGTCTGCACGTGTTGGTTGAAGCCATTTGGGGGTTAGGGGCTGGGGATTAGAGGCTGGGGGTGAAGGGCGAAAGACGGGCAAATCGTTCAGCGGGGCAGCATCGCTAAGCGAGTTCGACCTTGCACTGCAAGATCAACGGCGGCATTGCTCTCTCCAGTGCTCTTCCAACTCGAAGGCCATATCAACGACTCTCAGCCTGTCGACGTCGGCCCGGTTGCACGAAGAGGTCGGCGCCGCGGATGAGGTCTGGCCGGCGGCCGTGCCACCGACCCTCTCGATGCGTATCGCATCGGCGATGACGTAGCCGTTGGCGTCGTCGGTGAGCATCACGGTCAGCGTGTCGGTGGCGATCTCGAACGTGCCGAGCGTCTCCCAGGCCGAGCCTTCGTCGACGAAATCGTTCGGGGCCAGCGTCTGATCGACGAGGACCGTTTCCCAGGTCGCGGCGCCGTCGAAGACCGTAAACGGTGCGTCGGACGCCTGGCTCGAGCCGTACAGCCAGGTGGCGGAAACCCGATACTGGCCGGGCGTAACGTCGAAACTCCAGAACGCCCCGTCAAGCCCGAATCCCCAAGGGGTGTAGTATACGTTGTTGTTGAATCCGCCGCCTTCGTAGACCCACCAGTCGCCAATGAAATCGAATCCCGCTTCTCCGTTGTCGATGATCTGGGGGGCCGTCGGCGCGGGAGCAGCGGTCACCGTTCCGCTGATGGCGAAGTTGAAGGGGCCCTCGTCGGCGTCGTTATTGGTGAAAGAGATCTGGCCGGAAAACGTCCCGGCGGTACTCGCATCGAGGCGAACGGCGAAAGTCGTCGCCTGGCCGGCGGCCAGCGTGGTGTCGCCGAGACCGGAAACAAGCGTGAATCCTGAAGGAAGCGAGATCGCACCGCCCAGGCTCAGCGTACCGCTGCCGGTATTCGTAACGGTGAACGTTTCCGTCAGTGCGGTGCCGACCGTAGTGGCGCCGAAGTTGACGCTCCCGCTGCCGTCGGCGATGTTCGTGCCATCAATGCTCACCTGGATCTCCGGGTCTTGTGCGACATCGCCGACCCGTTCCACGCGGATCGCGTCGGCGATCACGAAATCGTCGGCGCCGTCGGAGAGCCGCACCCTCAGCGTGTTGCCGGATATGTCGAAGGTACCGAGGTTCTCCCAGGCTGCGCCGGCGTCGGTGAAGTCGTTGGGGGCCAATTCCTGGTTGAGCCGGACGGTCTGCAACGCCGAGTAGCCGTCGAGCACGGTGAACGGCGAGTCGGTCGCCCGATTTCGTCCTTGCAGCCAACTCGCGGATACCTGGTACCGGCCGGGCGTCACGTCGAACGTCCAGGTGGCCACGTCGGAGCCGTCGCCGCTGAAGCTGTAGTGGATGTCGTTCTGGTGGCCTTCTCCCGAGTACTGATACCATCCGCCGGTGGTGGTGAAGCCCGCGTCGCCGTTGTCGATGATCTCCGGATCTTGCACCAGGTCGCCGACTCGTTCCACGCGGATCGCATCGGCGATCACGAAATCGTCGGCGTTGTCCGAGAGCCGTACCCTCAGCGTGTTGCCGGTTACGTCGAAGGTGCCGAGGTCCTCCCAGCCGGCGCCGGCGTCGGTGAAGTCGTTGGGGGCCAACTCCTGGTTGAGCCGGACGGTCTGCAGCGTCGAGTAGCCGTCGAGCACGGCAAACGGCGAATCGGTCGCCCGGTTGCGACCTTGCAGCCAGCTTGCGGATACCCGGTACCGGCCGGGCGTCACGTCGAACGTCCAGGTGGCCACGTCGGAGCCGTCGCCGCTGAAACTGTAGTGGATGTCGTTCTGGTGGCCTTCTCCCGAGTACTGGTACCATCCGCCGCTGGTGGTGAAGCCGGCGTCGCCGTTGTCGATGATCTCCGCCGTGGTGGGCGTTGGAGGAGGCGCGGGAGCGGCGGCCACCGTTCCGCTGACGGAGAAGTTGAAGGGGCTCTCGTCGTCGTCGTTGTTCGCAAAGGAGACCTGGCCGGAGAACGTCCCGGCGGCGGTCGCGGCCAAACGCGCGGCGAAGGTGGTCGACTGGCCGGCGGTCAGCGTCGTGTCGCCGAAGCCGGAGACGAGCGTAAAGCCCGAGGGAAGCGAGATCGCGCCGCCCAGGCTCAGCGTGCCGCTGCCGGTGTTCGTTACGGTGAACGTTTCCGTCAGTGCAGTGCCGACCGTGGTGGCGCCGAAGTCTACGCTGCCGCTGCCGTCGGCGATGTTCGCACCGTCGAGCGTGACTTGAATCTCCGGATCTTGCACCGGGTCGCCGACCCGTTCCACGCGGATCGCGTCGGCGATCACGAAATCGTTGGCGTTGTCGGAGAGCCGCACCCTCAGCGTGTTGCCGGACACGTTGAAGGTACCGAGGTTTTCCCAGCCGACGCCGGCGTCGGTGAAGTCGTTGGGGGCCAGTTCCTGGTTGAGCCGGACGGTCTGCAGCGTCGAGTAGCCGTCGAGCACGGCAAACGGCGAATCGGTTGCCCGGTTGCGACCTTGCAGCCAGCTTGCGGATACCTGGTACTGGCCGGGCGTCACGTCGAACGTCCAGGTGGCCACGTCGGAGCCGTCGCCGCTGAAGCTGTAGTGGATGTCGTTCTGGTAGCCTTCTCCCGCGTACTGATACCATCCGTCGGTGGTGGTGAAGCCCGCGTCGCCGTTGTCGACGATTTGTCCGGAAGAGGAAGGGGAAGGCGACTGGGCCAGTCCCTGAACCACGTCGATATACCAGGCGTCACTTCCGTAGTAGTCTTGGAGGTACCATCGGCCGCCGACGTTCTCCACTTCATAGTAGCGGAGTTGGTCGGGGGCGTCGGTCAGGTGCTTGGCATCGTCGGAGTCGGTCACCCAGACGCCGTTATAGTCCGAGGGGTTCGAGGGATTGTAGTTGTATCCCCAGCAAGTGATCATGTGTCCGCCGGGCCCATAGATACCCAACGCCACTCCGTAACCGTCGTGGAGGTAGGTGTCGACGGTCGACATCACTTGCGAGGTGTTGCTGTCGAAGGTGAGGTAGTAATCGGTTAAGTCCACGTCCTGATAGAATCCTCCGCCGGGGACGTCGACTTGCGACCATCCGTCCCAACCGAGGGTGGGATTGGTTCCGTCGAACCACCACTGCCATCCGAACCCGGTCAAGCCGCCCCGGTCGGTCCAGTGATCCTCGAAGTATTGGAAGACGTCGTCGGCGTCGGAATTTCCACCGATGTGCCCCCATCCCGACCAATCGAGGATATTCGATGCGGCGGCGGCCCAGCAGAGATAGTCGTCGCCGGTGCCCGGGGCCGATCCGTCGTAATCGTCGGGCGGTTCCTTCTCGGCGTCGGACCAGCTTCCACCCCAATTATCGATGAGCATGTAGTTGGAGCCGGTAGGAGTTGCGTCTCCGGTGGGACCGGCGGCATCGGGGTTTGAGAAGAATTCGGACGTACTGCCGTCGAATCCGATCGGACCCAGTCCGGCCCGGGCGGCAACGTGCCCCGGATCCTCGCTAAGCTGTCCGGCAACGTCGGCAAAGGGAACGAGATGCTCAGTATCCTGAGGCAATGGTCGATCGATTCCCGGTGCCACGGATAGCATAAAACGCTGTTCGAGCGGTTCGATTTTCAAAAAAGCCCTGTGTTTCATCGTAATCCCCACGTTTCTGAAAGCCTCATATTTCCTCCGCCGAGACTATCATCGCCGATTGTCCGGAGAAGTTGCGGAAAAATGGCAATATGCCGGGTTCTTCAGAGCGGGGACGCGCGGATACGCACGGGGGGCCGTGTTTGCGGTCGATTCAGTCGCGAATTGCTTCGGCCGAACACGCCTCGACACCACGCCGGCGAACCAACGGCAACCAGTGCCGCAATGCGAATACGGCCAGCCGGCCGGTCAACCGCCGGGGAGCGATCGCCAGGCGGCCGATGGTGTAACTGGCCGGTTTCCAACTGGCGTGCGCTTCGGTGAGCGGTCCCATGCAGTCGAGTGCCCGGCGGTCGGATTCGCCGTAAAAGCGTTCCAGCATGGCGTATCGCAACAACTGGCCCGGCCGGTAGACGGCGAAGCGGGGATCGTAGCCCACCTTTACCGAATGGAAGACCTGCTTGGCGTTGAAGCCGTAGGCAAAGGCGATCGGTTGCTCGTCCAGTTCGAGCAGACACAGTTCCAGTTGTTCCCATTGGGCCAACTGTAGGGCCTGGCGAAGAAAGAAGTCGAAGAGCCCCGGTGTCTTCAGTACCGACGAGCCGGCCTTTCCCTTCCAACCGCGATCCTCCAACTCGAACGCTCTGCGCAGGCAAGGTTCTACCTGCACCGGCGTAAGCTCCGAGAGGATCTGGCAACGCACCTCGCCCTCGGCTGCGAGTTTTCGCGACGATGCCGCCATCTGCTGGCGGTGCTTGCGCGACCAACGTCTCTTGCAGGCTTCCCAGTCGCCGTCGATTTCGATCCGGGCAACCCGGTATTGCCGGCGACAATCGACCGGCACGGCCGCCCTGTCCAGCGCCCGGCGCAGGGCTCGCCATCGCGGTGCATCGACTGCGACTTCATCGATCCACAACAGTTGATGCGGAAGCCGGCGGATCGCTGCAACGAGTTCGTCGAGGACGCCGTCGGTGTCGGTGTCGGCATCGAGAAGCAATTCTCCGCCGGAGGCCCATTCGTTCGACGGCATGGCGGCCGCAAGCAGCCCCGCATGCTTGCGGTCCACCAGCGGTATCGCCGCCACCCATCGGCCATGATCTTCAACCACCAAGACACGAAAGGCCGCTTCGGGGGCGAACTGCTCGAGCCATTGGGCCAGCATTTCAGCGCGGAAGGTGGGTATCGTCACGTCGCTACGCCGCCACAGGTCGTCCCAGTCGGCCGCTGCCGCACGCATATCAGCTATCGAATCAAGTCGGACAAGCTTGCCCATCGGATGTCTCTCACACTTTCGTAGGACAGGTTTTCAACCTGTCTGGACAAGATGAAATCCTGTCCTACGATACAACCTTCAATACCGCGCCGGAAACAACACCGGTTCAGTGTACACCAGCAGTTGCCCTGGCCCAATTGCCCCCCCTGTCCGCCCCGTTTGCCCGGCGATTCCGACACTTGAATCCATGGCGAGTTTTACTATAATTCGGGCGTTCCGCGGTGTTTTCGACATAGAGAGAGCCCCTCGGCTTAGAAACGCCCCAACCGGGGCACATTTCGGTGCACAAGACCATGAAATCCCTCGACGGCTATCTGCTGGTGGCGTCGCCCGCACTGGTGGACCCCAACTTCGCAAAGACGGTCGTGCTGATGATCCAGCACAACGAGGAGGGGGCCTTCGGGTTGGTCTTGAATCGCCCCACCAGCAAGTCAGTCAAGGATTTATGGAAGGAAGTGAGCCAGTCGCCCTGCGACAGCCAGCAACCGGTCCACTTGGGTGGTCCCGTTTCCGGGCCGCTGATGTCGATACACGCCAATGAGGCGATGGAGGAGATCGGGATTCTGCCGGGCGTTTTCTTCTCGGCAAAAGGTCCCAGTCTGGACGAGCTTGTGCGGCAGTGTGAACATGCCTACAAGATATTCGTCGGACACGCCGGTTGGTCGCCCGGCCAACTCGAAAGCGAAATCGAAGCCGGCGGATGGCTGACCACTCCCGCCAAGGCCGAGTACGTCTTCTATGACGGCGAAGACCTGTGGGAAAAGGTGAACGGCAGTATTCGAGCTTCAACGCTGCAGGAAATGCTTAGTATCAAGCACGTTCCGGAAGACCCGTCGATGAATTGACGCCCGCCGAGTTGACGAAGAAACAGTGTTGGGAAATTGCCGGGAAGGCAGCAAGAACAAGATGGAAGTGACGATCGAACAGCTAGTGCGGTTGCCGAAACAGCGGGTAACGTGAATCCTCTCCGGCGTTTAGGTCCAGTTGTTCCTCAGTGATAACACCGGCGTCCAGACCTTTCATCAGAACATACGGCTGGAGAAGCGGATTGTGGAATTGATATCGCCACCGGTATTCTCCACCCATTCTCCTGAGAACCGGCCCCCTGCCGACGTTACAGAACTCTTTTAGATGCCTGGAAAACCGATCACTGGTGTAGTCTTCGCCTGTGATCTCTTTCATTGGGCCGCAAATGTCGTTTGGTTGGAATCGTCCAAACTCATCAGTACGGGCCATTGCGCAAGCAAGCAGCACATGGGCATGTAGCGTTTTTCGTGAACTGTAGGTTGCTTTGTCGTAGTCGGTACGGATTGTCTCTTCTGTTTGGGAAATTGCCGTCCTAATTGCGCGCTTCACATGCTCTAATGTTACCGTCAGTGTCTTGTGGTCGAGCGAGTATCGGCTGGCGTGCAATGCCAGCAGGTGAGCATACGTGGGCAAACCCTTAGACAGGCCGGTGATTTCAAACAGAGCGTTTTCCTTGATCTCCATGTCTACTTTTTTCAGGCCAAGGGTGACGATTTGCTCAAGCTCTGCCCGTGGCATGCGTGGCATGGGAATCTGTGCGAGACACCGTTCGATTGACCGGTGATCGTCGATCAACCCAGTTGCATTATCAGAAACGCCAATTACGATGAGCGTGGCGGGTACTGCACGATCCGAGAACAGCTTTATGGTATCGGCGACTAACTGACGGACATCAGGATCCTCTATCTTGTCGAACTCGTCCAGCACTACGTAAAGCAGTCCCCGGCGTGCAATTGGTTCGATTTTTCTCCGAACTTCAAATGGGGTCCACTCGGGCAATATGTTCTTGTAGGGATTACTTTCGCTCTCAAACGCGGGGCTAAGCGCAGTCTCCGATGATTCGTCACCGTTTAGGTATTCGATTTCCGAGAAGACCTTATTCCAAATCGACGAGTAGTCGTCACTGGAGTCGCAAGCAATCAACGGAGCAATGACTGGAAACGGCTCATCGGTCGTCAGTCTGGCTCGAAGCGTTTGGCCCAGCGAGGTCTTCCCCACTCCACGGCCGCCAAAGATAATCGCGTGCCGCCCTGGCTGGTTGATTGCATCGACGACCGCCCGAACTTGTGGAATCCTTCCTCGAAACAACTCATCCCTGTTAATAGGGGCAGCCGGCTGAAACACATTCGATAGTCGAAGTGCTATTGCCTCGTAATCAATCTTTGGTGTATCGCTCATCGCACCACCCCCGCACCGGACAATTTCCATCAACATTTCACATATTTTACCAATTTCACCACGGAAGGCAATACTTTCCCTCAAATAAGTACCAAAAGCGGCCCACCATTACTTGATGTAGATGGCCGCTCAAGTATAATAAGATGATAATCTCACTCTTCCGATTTTCGGGGGGGCATAGCCCCCCTCCTGACCTCCTCTGGTACGCGTCGAAGGATGAAAACATCTCCTGATGAAAGCTACTGTTTGCTGGGTGTCGGATGTGTCTGTCGCCAGGTGAAACAGTTGTCCGGTCAGCTTGACGGCGCGCGCCGCGCCGAAGACGTCGAGTGTGTACATCAGGCTCGCGTTGCCTCGAGACGACTGAGGGCCGCGTTGCGGATGTTCCGCGATTGCTTCGGTCGAAAGCAAGTCAAGCGGTGGTGCAAGGCGATCCGCGGCGTCACCAGCGGGCTGGGTGAAGCCCGCGATTGCGACGTCCAGATCGAGTTCCTCTGTGATGTGCTCCAGCGGATGACCGAGAGAAACTGCTACCCGGCGGTTGTCCAACTGATGGCCAAGATCCAGCGGCAGCGCGAGCGGCTCCAGCCGGAGGTCGTCGCCGCGGTCGATCAGTTCGAGGCGGCCGGCGTGTTGGAGGAGATGCGATCCATCGGCAAGCAAATGCTCGCCGAGGCCGAGGCCCGCCAGATCGGCCTGCAAAGCGAGGCCAGTTATCGGCAGACCGAGCAACACATCCTGGACAGCCTCAACGAGGTAATGCGCTACGAGGACAGCCTGGATGATCCGGAAGACAAGGATCAGCACCACGCTATGCGAATAGCAGTTAAGGGTTTGCGATATACGGTGGAGATTGCCAAGCCGATCCACGAGGATCGGTTGGACACGCCGATCGCCGTGATAAAGCGTCTGCAGATGATGCTCGGTGAATTGCACGATTGCGACGTGTGGATCGAGCGATTGATCGTTCACGCCAAGCAGCAACGAAAGCGGCTTCGCAAGAGATTCGAATATGCCGGTGCGTTCGAGCGGTTGAAGGCGGGCATAGAGTACCTGAAGGAAGACCGCCGACGGCAGCGTAGTCTGGTATTCGAGCAACTCGTGACCTACTGGCGACAGTTGACCCAAGAGGGCTTCTGGGAAGACTTGATTGGCGTAATCGGACGGTCCGCTCCGCAAGTCGACGAACTGCCCCCGGTGCCGCGGCTGCGTTCCGAAAAGCCGACTGAATCCCGAAACCTGGCTTATCCGCAACAACTTCTTAAGGGGGTGGCCGATAGATAACTTGCCGATATGGGGTGGCTTTGCAGGCGGCGACTCCAGTCGCCGATTGAAGCAGTTTTCGGCATCGCCGTCGGCGACTGGAGTCGCCTCCTACAGGAAACGCGATGCCGCGTCCGGCCGAAGAATTCCACCTGAGTTCCCCACTCCATGGAGGGCTGCCTTGACCGATGGCCGCCGCTGAGGACAATGGGGGGTATGGAGCAAAATGAGATATCGCTGGAAGACGCGGCAGCCAAGACGGTCGCCGCCATCGACGTGGGGGCCAACGCCCTGCGGATGGTCATTGCCGAGGTTTCGCCCGACGGTCGGATCGAGGTCTTAGAGCGGCTCCAACGAGCGGTCCGGCTGGGACAGGATACTTTTCGCCGAGGGCGCCTCGGTGGCGAGAGCATGCGGGCGGCCATCGCCGTGCTGCGAGATTATCGGCAAATGCTGGAGTTGTACCGCGTCGAGCGGGTCCGGGCCGTGGCCACTTCGGCGGCACGAGAGGCAAGCAACGCCGATACCTTCCTCGACAGGGTCTTCATGGCCACCGGTCTGCACGTCGAGGTAATCGATCCCGCCGAGGAGAGCCGCTTGACGGTCTCGGCCGTTCGCCAGGCGGTCAGCGGAGCTCTGGGCGTAGACCGCAACGAAGCCCTGATCGTCGACGTCGGCGGCGGGAGCACGCTGCTGACGCTGTTGCGCGACGGCGAGATCGTCACTTCGCAAAGCCTGCGGCTCGGCTCGATCAGGTTACAGGAAATGCTCTCTACCAGCGAGGAACCGCCGCAACGCTCCGCCGATCTGTTGCGGCACCACATCGGCAGTTCGTTTTCCACCATCCAGGGTTCGCTGGCGTTGGACCAGATTCAATCGTTTGTTGCCGTGGGGGGCGACGCCCGGTTCGCCGCCCGTGAAATCGGAAAACCGACCGAGTCGGCCGATCTGGTCATGATCGGCGCGTCGGCGTTCGACCGACTGGTCGACAAGTGCCAACGGCACACTGCGGAGGAGCTATCGAAGCGGCACGGGCTCCCGTACGCGGCGGCCGAAACTCTCAACCCCGCGTTGCTGGTCTACCAGATTCTTCTGAAAGAGACCAAGGCCGACGAGATGATCGTCTCGCACGTATCGATGCGGGACGGATTGTTGCTGGAATTGGCCCTGCAAGTTACCGGACAAGAGGACGAGGCGTTGTTGGCGGGCGTGATTCGCTCGGCGGTTACCACTGCCGGGAAGTATCGCGCCGACATGGACCATGCCCAAGCCGTGGCCGAACTCTCCGTGCGTCTGTTCGATGAGCTACAGACCGATCACGGCCTGAGTACCCGGCATCGGTTGTTATTGAGAGTGGCCGGTCTGCTGCATGAAATCGGCGCGTTCGTCAGCAGCCGCGCCCATCACAAGCACAGTTACTATCTGGTTCGCAACTCGGAGATATTCGGGCTCACCAGAACCGAGACGGAGATGGTCGCCCAGATCGCCCGCTATCATCGCCGCGCGATCCCCAAGGCGTCGCACCTGGAGTACACGGCCCTGCCGCGGGAAATAAGGGTCATTATCACCAAGCTGGCCGCCGTGCTGCGCGTGGCCGACGCATTGATACGCGGGCACACGCTGCAAGCGGCCGAGTTTCGTTTCGAGCGGCAGGGCGATGAACTGATCGTGTCGGTGCCCACCGGCACCGATCTGCTTCTGCAGCAACGCTCGATCGCTTCCAAAGGCGACCTGTTCGAGGACGTTTACGGCATGAAGGTTCGTTTGGAGGAAGGTTAGTGGCCAAGCACGATCTTACGTCGCCCGATCTCTACTTCAACCGGGAGCTAAGTTGGCTGGAGTTCAACGATCGCGTATTGCGAGAAGGGCTCTCGGAAGACTTGCCGTTGCTGGAAAGACTGAAGTTCCTGGCGATCGTCACTTCCAACCTCGACGAGTTCTTTCTCATTCGCGTGGCGGGACTGATGCAGCAGCGATCGGCCAGGGTGCGGCGCCGCGATTTCTCGGGAATGACGCCCGTCGAACAACTGACCGCAATCAGCGAGCGGACACATCGCATGATCGCCGAACAGGCCGAGGGGATTCGCGAGGCGCTCGGCAAGTTGGCCAGGCAAGGGCTGCACGTCGTCGAGCCGGAAGACTGGACGGCCGAACAGCAGCAATTCCTTCAGGCACGTTTTTCCAGGCAGATCCTGCCGATATTGACGCCGCTGGCAATGCAGGACTTGGACCCTTCACCGTTGCTGCCCGGATTGCAGTTGCACATTGCCGCGGTGATCGCCTGCGGCACCGGCGGCGAAGCCAACGAGAGGATCGTGGCCGTGCCGGTGCCGAGCCAGCTTCCGCGGTTCATCGCCATGCCGGCCGAGAAGGGCGTGCAACTGGCCCTGTTGGAAGACGTGATAGCGCGGAAGATCGCGGCGTTGTTTTCCGGATGCGACGTGCTGGCCACCGCCGGCTTCCGCATCATCCGCGACGCCGACGTGACGATGTTCGACGAAGACGCCGACGACCTGCTCCAATCGGTTGAAGACGCCGTACTCCAGCGCCGCCGCCGCGCCGCCGTACGGCTGACCATCTCGGCGCGCCCCGACCGTAGAATCAAGAAGTGGCTCACCGACCGGCTCGAACTTCGCCCCGAGGAGGTCTACGAGGTCGACGGAATTCTCGATGCTACCGCGCTTTGGGAAATCGTGGGCCGCAGCGGGTTCGGGGATCTGGAGTATCCCCAGTGGCCTCCGCAAAGGCCTCGAGATTTGATCGGCAGTGAGGACCTTTGGGTAACCCTGCAAGATCACGACGTGATGGTCTTTCAGCCCTACGAGAGCTTCGATCCGGTCGTCAATCTGGTCGAGCAGGCGGCCGACGATCCACAGGTCGTGGCCATCAAGCAGACCTTGTATCGCACCAGCGGCGATTCGCCGATCGTGCGCGCCTTGGCCCGGGCCGCCGAAAACGGCAAGGAAGTTACCGTCTTGGTCGAACTGAAGGCACGATTCGACGAAGCCCGAAACGTCACCTGGGCCCGGCGGCTCGAAGACGCGGGGTGCCACGTCATCTACGGCATCGCCGGACTGAAAACCCACGCCAAGGCCCTGCTGATCGTCCGCCGAGAGTTGAAACGCATCTGCCGCTACGTGCATCTGGCCACCGGCAATTACAACGACAAGACCGCCAAACTCTACAGCGACATCGGCCTGATGACCTGCGATCGTGACGTGGTCGCCGACGTGGCCGCCTTCTTCAATCTGTTGACCGGCTACTCGGAAACGGTCGGCTGGTCGAAACTCACGATCGCGCCCACCGGATTGAAACAGCGGATCGTCGATCTGATCGATCGAGAGATCCAGGCCTCGACGGCCGATCGGCCCGGGCTGATTATGGCCAAAATCAACTCCTTGCAGGACCCGGATATCATCCAAGCGCTGTACCGTGCCAGCCAGGCCGGCGTCGAGGTGGTGTTGAACGTTCGCGGCATCTGCTGCCTGAGACCGGGTGTTAAGGGCGTCTCCGACAACATCGAAGTCACTTCGATCATCGACCGTTTCCTCGAACACGCCCGAATCTTCTATTTCCGCAACGGCGGCCACGAAGAGGTCTATCTGGGCAGTGCCGACTGGATGCAGCGCAACATGGTCGATCGGCTGGAGATCCTCTTCCCGGTGATCGACCCGAAACTCCGCCGCCGGCTGATCGCGATACTGCGAACGTTTCGGGCCGACAACGTCAAGGCCCGGCGGCTGTTGCCCGACGGCACCTACGAACCGGTGGTGCGCAAGGGTCGACGCGTTCGCGCCCAAGAGAAGTTCTACAACGAAGCGGTAGAAGCGGTCCGCTCGGCGGAGCAAACGGCCTCACAGTTCCGGCCATTGAAGCGGCCGGAAGAGTGAGTACAATGCCTCGGACCAAGTATGCGGACATTTCCCGGGAAAGGATGATTCAAGCCGTGGAGAAGGTACGCGAGCCGAGGACTTCGTTCCCGCGACGGTGAACGTCGAAAGGACGGTGCCGGCAGCGGCGCCTTGCTTCAGAAACTGCCGACGAGTCCAACGTGACATGACGTCTCCTATTCTGGTTGAAGCGGGAATCGGGTTGCTAGGGACGGAATTCACTTTCACAGCCTCTCGCGGGAGCGCGTGCCCCGGCTGTTGCTTATCCTCCTTGGAAAGGATGGTCCCTGTTCTGTCTACCCGGCATTTACGCCACGGGTGAATTCCTATCTGCCGCTCGCCTTATACGATCACGGCTCGCGTGCTTCCACGCACAAGGCTCCTCTTAGCGCGGTGCAGCGGATCTGTTGCGGGGCGTTTTCGAGTTCGCGCAGGCGATCGTACAGCGTGCGGGCCTGTTCCTTCTCGCCCGCGGCGGCAAGCGACTCGGTGCAGCGGAACAGGCCCGGAAGTAAGTATCAAAATACTCGTATCCGACGGCCTCGATCATCTCGATCGAGACCAGCTTGCCGAACTGCCCGGCGAGCTTTCGGTAGTCTTCACAGAGCACGGTCACCCGGTCCGCCACCCGACCACTAGATTGTCTGTGTCCAGGCAAGCCTCTCCCACCCAGGGTGGGGTTCGAGGCGTCAGCGCGAGAATCGCGAGGAAGATGTGTTGGTGGTGAGCGGACTGGGAAATGGCTGACTATCTCTGGAGTACATGCCAGTTTGGCTTGACGCCGAATTTCAGCCGCCGACGTGGCTCGACGGACCCCTTCGCATAGTGTAGACTTATCGGTTACGTCCTGGAGCCGGAGTGTGAAGCGTTCTTCCGGTCGGCGCCCGGATGATGACGGTGGATCGGCTGCCGAGCGACTGTTTGCCATTCGGACGGCCGAGACTGAGCACGACCAGACTCGCTACGGGATAACCGCCGGACTTCGGCCTCACCACGCGAGTGAGTCTGCAACCATGAGCTTTCCCGATGAGTCTTTTCTCCTGCCCAACGGTGACGAGGAAACCGTTGGTAGTCTGCCTGATGGCTTGTGTTTGTTTCTCCTGTACGCCAAGGCAAGAGGAGAACGTCACAATGAAAGACCAAACGACAACAGAAGGGTTGGCTCAGACTGAAATCGCCACCTTCGGGGCCGGATGTTTCTGGTGCGTTGAGGCGGTGTTTTTGGAACTCGACGGTGTGGTGGCCGTGGAATCCGGGTATTCAGGTGGGACAGTGCCAAACCCGACCTACGAGCAGGTCTGCGCGGGCACAACTGGACACGCAGAAGTCTGTCGGGTCATTTATGACCCAGCAAAGATCGACTATGAGGATCTGCTCGAAGCCTTCTGGAAGACCCATGATCCAACGACACCCAATCGCCAGGGCGACGACGTTGGCACGCAGTATCGATCGGTCATCTTCTATCAAGACCAGCAGCAGAAGGACCTGGCCGAGAAGTACCTGCGTCAGTTGGACGCTTCGGGGGCGTTTCAGAATCCGATCGTCACCGAAATCATGCCGGCCGCGGAGTTCTACAAGGCCGAGCAATACCACCAGGACTACTATCGCGACAACCGGCAGCAGTTCTATTGCCGCGTAGTCATCAGTCCAAAGCTGGAAAAGTTCAGGAAGGCCTTCAAGGACAAGCTGAAAGCGGGCGACTAGGCAGGCTTGACCTTCCGACGCCTCACTTTCCGGCCCGCCCGCCGATCACTGCCCGAACTTCTCGGATCGGCAAGCAAAACGTTGAGATCGACGGCCGGAACCAAGGGTCTCGACGATCAGCAGTGGCTTCTGCAGTTCTCTACTCAAACTTAAAAGACGGGAGTCCGAAAATGGGGACTGGCTCCGTCGAGAGCCTGGTTTTGAAGTGGTTGAGGCGTTTGCCGACGGTGCCTGTCCCCTTTTTTGGACGCGCCATTGGCAAGCACCGTGAAAAAGTGGTCATCCAATAGAGCACGAAACGGCCCTTCGGATTTAGTGCTTCTTTATTTGTGTAGGCACTAGACAAAAATCGGGTTATCGCTGCCGGTCACGCCCGGTTGCGATAACCCTTGCTCTTCCGCGAATGCTCTTCGGACTATTCGTTTTGCGGGTTGAGCGATTCGTCGACGCAGAGCGACATGAGTTGCTCTTCCGTCGGATTGTCGAGGCCTCGAATGGCGTCAACGCTGCAAAGGTAGGTTGATCCGGAATCTGACTTGATCCACTTGAAACTCTGTCTTGAACAACTGGGGACATCTGCTGACATTTCATTTCTCCTTCTGTGTATTTCACGAGTAAGAGTTTTCCTCGATAAGCGATTGTGACGGCCACTTGCCGTTCACCAATTGATTCGTGTGGATTGGATCGTTGGATTCAGAAATCCCGTGATGGCCCAGGCCTGGTGGAATATTGATCAGCGTGCAGGTGATGTATTCATCTCTAATGATTTCCCTTCCTGAAGTTTGCCTATTGAACTTCTTACGCTATGGTCCGCCGGGCGTGAGATGCCACCGACTCGTTCTGGATTCTAGGGAAGTTGTGCCGGGTGCCATGCCGGGTGTCATGCCCACGCTTGTCGTGGGCATGTTGCATCTGTTTGTCGTCATTGCATCAAGGGGGACGCCTGATCGTCGTCGAGGATCGTCAGTGGTGGGAGGCTGTGTCGATCGATTGGCACCCGGCCACATTTCCAACCTCTCAAAACGTCCGAAATACCCAGAGAAAACAACTTCTCAGCCATTTTCGATGTTCAATCAACCCACGAATTTTGGCGAGGAGGCTTTTTCTTATTGTTGGTCCCAGAAAAGCGCGCCTGTCCCCCTTTTGCGAAGCCGCGCATGTCGGCCCGGGGTTGCCGCTTCAACAATTCCCGCACGGAATGAAATACTTCCAGAATCCGCCGGTAGTCGGCGTCGTCTTTCGTCGCAAAGACCGGCTGGCCGCAGGCCTCGGTCCCACCGGCCGAGATGGCCAGCGGCGCCAGCAGGAAGCCGTTGTTCTCCGGCTTGATCATGCGGGTGTAAAAAGTCCGCGGAACGCCCGACGGGTGGCACCCCGCGCAACGGCGCGACGAGACCTCCGATAACACGGGTTCCAACTCCGGCGGGAGCATTCGCCGGCTGCCCATTCTGCCGGGGTGATTCGACGCCGACGTGCCGTAGTAGGGAACGTTCAGGTCGATCCAAAGGTAGACGCGCCGCCGGTCTTCCTCGGCGACGTTCACCCGGGGTTTCCCCTGTTGGTCGGGATGTCCGCCGCGGATGATTTCGGCAAGCTTGCTGGCGGGCGAGCCCCAGGTGTTCGGCTCAATCTGGTGGATGTTCCGCTCCGTGCCGTTGATGGTCCAGATCCAACTGGTGTACGGGCTTTGGCCCTCTTCGCCGCTGTCGATACGCGCGTTGTGCTGCTGCGGCCGGGATTGGCCCATGGTACCCATCCGGGCGAGCACGTCGTAGGAGACGTTGAAGAAGTCGGTCTTGTCGGCGGATAGATCGATGCCGCGGGGATGGCTCCGCGCGTTGTGACACTCGACGCAGTATTTATCCCAGACGGGTTGAACCACCTCGGGATACAGAAACCCCTTCAGGCCCCACTCCGGCGGCTTCAGTTCCTGCGGCGTGCGCATCAAGGCCAGGTCGTTCATCGGGCGCGGGGCCTGCTCGCTGCGATCGGCATGGCACCCGACACAGCCTTGTATTTCGCCCGGCATCAGATGCGTAAAGGTCCGCATCCGCTGCACGGCGCGGCCTTCCGCATCGAGTGCCATGAAGTAGATCGGCACCTCCGAGGGGACCTTGAAGCAGGCCGAACCGTCTTCGGCCACGTCGGCCAGTCCGCAGACCTTCTTGGGCGAATAGGTCGCACCACACGACACCAGCGGAAACTGGTATCCGAACGCCGTGTTGGCCGCGTAGCCCTTGCCGGTGGGGACCTCGTGTATCAGCGGTGTGAAGGTGCTCTTTTCGATTTCCTGGACGACGCAGATCTGTTTTACCGCGCCGCGCCGGACGTGAGGCTCCAGCCCCCGATAGACGTCCTGGAGTACGATCACGGCCCAGGACCCCGACACGCTGCCGTCCTCGGAGAGCTTGACCGACTCGTCCAGGCGCACCGTGGAAATGGCGGGCGGGCACGGGACGGACCGAACCGGCTGGGCGCTGTAATAGCCCATGCCCTCCGTCGGGTGCAGCAGCGCGACGCCGCTGCCGTCGTAGTCGCGAAGCTGGAGCGTGCCCCCTTTCGAAACGAGATAGCGGCCGTCGTCGATCGGGAACGGCTTCTCGTAGGGGCCGCTGAGGCCGTTTCCATAGACACCGCCGACGCGGTAGATGTCGACCTCGGGCGTGACGTTTCGCACGGCCGCGCGGGCGTTGACCCCCTCGGACCGATCGACCACGCAGACTCCGCCGCGGCAGTCGCCGTTGTGGTTGGTGGCCAGGCAGAGGATCTTCTGCGTGGCCGGAATCGGCTGGGCGTCCATAAAGGTCCCCGGCGCGAGCACGCGATTGCCGTAGTAGCCGGCCAGCGCCGTTCCGTCCGGGTTGATCGACCACAGGCTCTGGATCGGACACGCCGGCCGGTCGACGTACTCCCACCGCGTGAAGATGATCCGGCCGTCGCTGAGGACCGAGGGCGTGAAGTCCATCAGGTAGTTGGCCGACAGCCGGCGCTGGTTCCGGCCGTCGCGGTCCATGCGGTACAGCACGGGCGAGGTCGTCACGAAGCAATAGGCGTAGGCCGGCTTGCGGTCGGAGATGAACGCCACGCCGCCGTCGGGGAGCCAGCAGGCGTTGAGGTTATTGTGGGGACCGCCGGTCAGTTGGGTCAGCCCGGTGCCGTCCAGGTTGATCCGATAGACCTGGTAGTTGTGGTCGGAGACGCTCCGGTCGACCTCGTCGACCGTCCGGTGGGGCTGTGCCATCTCCTGTCCGCCGCGTTTCCAGGAGAAGACGACCTGCCGGCCGTCGTACGACAGGTCGCAGTCGATGATCTCGCCTTCCGACGAGTCGACCAGCCGGCGCAGTTCTCCCCCATCGGGCCCGGGCGTGAAGACGTACAGCCCGCCGCCGCCGCGGTAGCCTTCGACGTGGTACGTGTAGACGTGAGAGAGCCGAAGATGGTGCCGGTGTATCACCAGGACGTCGCGGAATCCCATCTTGCCGGCGTATAGATCATCGGCCAGCTTCCGCGCCGCGGAAGTTCGCTCCGATCGCGGCAGATCAAAGGCCGCCAGCAACTCGTCGCCGGCGGGCGAAGAGAACACGGCGATCTCCGATGCGCCCGGGTTGTATCGCGACGTGTAGGCCGAGAGGAACTTGAGCGTGAGGCGGCGGACGCGGGTCTTGGGAACACGGATTCGCTGGGGGCCGTGCTTCATCTCGAACGTTCCCCGGACGATCGGCTGCTGCGCATCGTCGAGATAGACTTCATAGTCCTTGAAGCACTCCTCGACGATCATGGCGGTCCGGCCGAAGTAGACGATCTCGCTCACGTCGACCGCTTGGTCCCACCAGAGCGTGAAGTCGCCTTTGAATCCGGTTGCCTGGCCCCGAACCACCCAGGCGGCCCGCCGATCCTCGCCGCTGAGCAGGCGCGGCACGCTGCCGTCGACCGCGAACTTCGCGAGGTAGTTCGCGTCGTACTCATTTCCGGCACTGACGTGCGCCGTCGCCGCGAGGTTTTTTGGGACCCCTTCGGTGTCCGCTGCACGGAGTCCGGAAGCGTTGTCGGACAGCGCGAGCCCCGCCGCTAGAAACGCCGCGAAAAATGCCGCGGCGACCGTGGCTGGCAACGAGCAATCTTTCACGGGATCTTCCTCCGCATGCAGACTTCGAATCGCGCCTAGTCAACTCCCAAGTAGCACGGGCCCCCGGCCCGTGGAAGGAACTTCCAACGATTCTTGCAGGTACGAACCTCGTTGTCAATTCTTCATCAGTTGGCCTACGGACGGTTGTATTGGAGGATCGCCCGCTCGATCGCCTTGCCGGTGGCGAGCGGATCTCGCCGGGCGTCGGCATACTTGCCACCGGTCAGCGTGATCGCAGGCGCGATGTACGAGGCGACGACCAGCCCCCGCGTGCCCATCCTGTCGAACAGGGCGCGGTAGTACTCGTCGATGTAGTCGTCGCCGACGTTGAAATCGGCCGCCATGTAGACAATACCCTTCTCGGCGAGGGCGTGGCGCATCTTGGCGGCCTCGTCGAGGTTGTCGAGGTGGAGGTTCTGGATCGAGGTGAGCCCCTCGGTCTGGAGGTAGTTGTCGATGTGCTGGGTGGCCGTGCCGCAGTAGTGAATAGACCCGCCGCCGAAGGCCGTCAGCACCCGGCCGTTGTACGGCACGACGAACTCGCGGTACAGATCCGGGCCGAAGATCACGCAGTCGTCGTCCGACATCCACACACCGCCGTAGCCGCCGGGGATCTTGATCCCCAGCACGTACGCGTCGTCCTCGACACGCTGTCGGGCAACCTCTTTCTGAACGCGGACCCAATCGATCAAGGCGTCGGTGACAAGCTGCATAAGGCCGTGGATTGCCTCGGGATGGTCGTGCATCCAGTAGATCATCTTGTCGTAGCCGATGATCTGCAGGGCCGTGGTCAGCGGTCCCTGGCAGTCGGTCACGCCCACGGGCAGGTCGGTCCGCCGGCGCATCGTGCGGATCGTATTGAGCACGCGCGGCATCAGGCCGTCTTTTTCCGGATCGGGTGGCGCAAGGTCTTTGAGTTGCTCGACCTCGGAGATCGGCGGCAGATCGGCGGCCGGGTCCGTGCGGTCCTGGAAGACGATGTTGACGCCGAAGCCCGAGGCCAGCACACCCGTCCCGTACCAGGGCATCAGGAACGGGGCGTAGGCGTCGTCGTAGTTCTCGACGTGCCGCTCGATCCCTTCCAGTTGGTAGCGGATCATGCTCGTCGGGTCTTCGTCGCAGTAGTCGGGCGGGATGTGCTCCTTGACGTCGCCGAAGAGCCAATAGCCGGCGTCGTAAATCAGATACGGCGCGGTCTGGTTGTCGAACTCGAATGCCGAACGAATCGCCGCCTCGGCGGCAACGCTGCGCTGGTGGTATCGCGTGGAAGTCATCAAGACGGCGTCCCCAACAGGTTCTCGGAAAAAGGCCATGTCCTCGGCACGCGGGCGAGCGGCTACCCTATCCGGGGCTCGGCGCGACACCTCCAGTATACTGCGCGCTCCGGCCATGAAAAGAGGGCCGACAAGTACCGCTACGACGCCCTGCTGTCCGCGTTTTGTAAGGCGGTAGTAATACGTACCACTGACTTTCCGGATCAGACGATGAGCACGCAGCAACGGTCGGTGAGTAGAAACGGCAAATCTGCTCGGGAAACTGACGCTACGTCATCACCAGGCCACCATCGCGTCCTCGAACAACGCGGCCAACTCTTCCGCTCCGACCGGGCGGGGCGAGAGCTTGGTGACGCGGTGCTGCGGCAGCGTGCCTTCGACCAGGGCGGGGATATCGTCGCTGGTGTAGCCGACGGCGCTGAGACCGTTGGGGATGTTTAACTCGCGCATGAAACCGGTTGCGGCGTCGGCGAGGATCTTTCCGGCGTCGGCCGGATTGGCCCTCGATACGTCAACGCCGAGCAACTCGGCCCCTTTCAGATGACGTTCGGGACATGCCTCGCCGGTGAAGCGGAACGCGGCCGGTGCGTTGAGGATCACGGCCATGCCGTGCGGCACCAGCGGCTCGTTGCCGATGTAATCGGCCGGCCGATAGTCGCGGACCATGCCCGAAACCGGATACGACATACCGTGCGGCAGATGCACGCCCGCGTTGCCGAAGCCGATCCCGGCGAACGAAGCGGCCAAGATCAACCAGCTTCGGGCTTCCTCGTCCTCCGGATCTTTGACCGCCCGGGGAAGATACATCGCACCCAGTCGAACCGCCTCGGCCGACCAGATATCGCTGATCGGGTTACAGCCTTGATAGGCGGGCCGCAACAAAGGACGCTCGGGCCGCGGACGTTCGCTAAACGGCAACGCGGTGAACGATTCCAACGCGTGCGAGAAGATATCCAACCCGGTGGCGGCGGCGGCCATCGGCGGAAGCGTTCGCGTGTTATCCGGATCGATAATCCCCAGCGTCGGTTTCAGACGCCGATCGGCAATGCCCGTCTTGGCGTGCATGTCGATCAGGTCGAAGATCGCCACGCCGGTCGTCTCGCTTCCGGTTCCCGCGGTGGTCGGCACGGCGAACAGCGGCTTCAACTCGCCGGGAATCGGCCGTCCCTTGCCGATCGGCGCGTTGACGTAATCCAACAAGTCGGCCGGGTAGGTGGAGTAGAGGTTGGCCGCCTTGGCCGTGTCGATGGTCGATCCGCCGCCGACGGCCACGAAGGCGTCGAACGAGTCGGAATTGGCGAAATCGATCACCTCCTGAAACGACTTGTCGGTCGGCTCGACGTGTACCCGGTCGAACAGCTTGTATTCGACCTTCTCGTCTTCCAACGCCTCGAGCACGTTGGCCACCGGCGGCAGCTTGGCGAGGTTGCCGTCGGTGACGACCATCACCCGCTTCGCCCCCAGATCGGTGATGTCCATGCCGATTTCCCGGGTAACGCCGGCACCGAAGCGGACGTTGGAAGCCGTCATCTGAAACGCATATTCCTTGGCCATGGTGTGCTCCTTTGGCTTTGACTGTACAGATGCTCAACTGCCATGCGCAGCAAGAATGCCCCCAATATAGCCGGACAATCCCGTGTTGCAAGCCGTAAGGGCCGGCCGACAAACAACTTTCCGGTTTCCATCAACTCGTTTAACCCGAAGCCGAAGGCGATGGCGGTGGGTTAAGGGGCTCTTTCGCAGAACAACCGTCGCCTTCGGAGGCTGTTGGGATAGTAGCGGTGGTATTTCGAGCGGTTACGGCTGGCCGGGGAGGCGGGGGACGCGAATAATAATGAATCGAGGCGGCAATTGGTGCGAAGCGGGTTCCC
>Ga0180429_10000576_pt1 | contig 32301 bp, 18 predicted proteins | sample SS_ome_FD_132428 | JGI IMG/M metagenome (GOLD analysis project Ga0180429, IMG submission 132428) | Hypersaline lake sediment archaeal communities from the Salton Sea, California, USA - SS_1_S_1 metaG | ecosystem: Environmental > Aquatic > Non-marine Saline and Alkaline > Hypersaline > Sediment ...
CGTGGATAGGCACGTTCCACTCCGTGTGCGCGCGCATTCTGCGCCGTGAGGCCCAATGGGGATGGTGGTCGCCGTCGTTCTCGATCTACGACGACACGGACCAGACCGCGCTGGTCAAGCAGTGCATGGAGAAGGCGGGCGTCGCGTCGTCCGTGTTCTCTCCGAAGGCGATCCTGTCCGCCATCTCGAGGGCGAAGGACCGGCTGCTCACAGCCGACCAGTACCGCGGCCAGGCCTCGCGGGGATACTTCGAGGAGTGTGTGGCCAAGGTCTACGTCGAGTACGAGAAGGGCCTGGTGGAGAACAACGCGTTCGACTTCGACGACCTCATCATGCGAGCCGTCGGACTGCTGCGGGGGACACGCGAGGTGCTGGACGCCTATTCGCAGCGCTTCGAGCACATCCTCGTCGACGAGTACCAGGACACGAGCCACGCGCAGTACGAGCTTGTCAACCTGCTCTCGTCTCACCACCGCAACATCTGCGTCGTCGGCGATGACGACCAGTCAATCTACGGCTGGCGCGGCGCAGACATCTCCAACATCCTGGACTTCGAGCACGACCATCCGGACGCCGTCGTCCTCCGGCTCGAGCAGAACTACCGGTCGACCGGGAACATCCTGGACGCGGCGCACGACGTCGTGAGCATGAACGAGCGGCGCAAGGAGAAGAAGCTCTGGACAGAGCGGGAGCGTGGAAGCAGGGTCTCGCTCCTCAGGTGTTCCAACGAGTACCAGGAGGCCGATGCCATACGTGACCGCGTGGTCGCGTTGACCGCGGGCGGCCGGCGCGGTCATCACGAGTTCGCCGTGTTGTATCGCACGCACGCGCAGTCCAGGGTCATCGAGGACAGCCTGCGTCGCGCGGGCGTGCCCTACGACATCGTCGGGGGCGTTCGGTTCTACGAGCGGGCCGAGGTCAAGGACGTGCTCGCGTACGCGCGCGTGGTCTCGAACCCCGCCGATTCTGTGAGCCTGGGACGAATACTCAACGTGCCTCCACGGAAGATAGGTGACCGCTCCGTTGAGAGGCTGGAGGCGTTCGCGGAGGAGAGTGGCACGTCGCTGCTGTCGGCCCTCGGCTCGAGCGCGCAGATAGACGGCTTGCCGGCGGCCGCCCGGACCTCGGGGGAGGCCCTTGCGGGGGCGCTCCGGAGAGCGTCGGAGAGGGCGGAGCGCGACCCGGTCGACCAGGTGCTCGAGAGTCTCCTCTCGGAGACCGGCTATCTCGAGTGGCTGAAGAAGAGCGGGACGGAAGAGGCGGAGCAGCGCATAGCGAACGTGCAGGAGCTCGTCAGCGCGGCGAGCGAGTTCGTCGAGACGAGCGGTGAGGAGAGCCTGTCGGCTTTTCTCGAGCAGGTCTCGCTCGTCGCGAACATCGATCGCTGGGCCGACGGCTCCAACGCCGTCTCGCTGATGACGCTACACAACGCCAAGGGTCTGGAGTTCGGCGTCGTCATGATACCGGGTCTGGAGGACGGCCTCCTCCCGCACGAGTCGGCCTTCGCGGACGACGAGGAGCTCGAGGAGGAGCGGCGTTTGTTCTACGTCGGCATGACGAGAGCAATGGACGAGCTGTACCTCTTCGCGGCCGACACCAGAAGGCGCGCCGGAGTTATGGACCTTCGTTCGGCGTCTCGCTTCCTGGACGAGATCGATCCGGCGCACATCGAGATCGATACGCTCGCACCTCCGGCGACCGCGTTCGCCCGCCCCGGTCTCGGGCGGGCGTCGAGAGGCAGCGGGGCCGGACGGCGACCGTCGCCGTCGCGAGCGCGGACCAGTGACTTCCCCGACTACGAGAACTACTCCCAGGAGGAAGCGCAGTTCGGTCCCGGAACGCGTGTCCGTCACTCACGGTGGGGCGAGGGAGTGGTCATAGAGGTCAGCGGGTTCTCCGGCGACGCGATCGCCCGCATCCGATTCGGCGATGACGACGAGAAGCGCATCATGCTAAGGTACGGCAAGCTGGAGATCGTGACCGAATGAGCTGCCTGTCGCGGCTCGCCCCGACGGGCCGCGGCTCGACGACTCCGATCGGAGGTGGCCCGTGTCTGTCGACAGGCGTGACGTCGAACACGTAGCCGCGCTGGCGAAGCTCTCGTTCACCGACGACGAGCTCGACGCGTTCGTGGAGGAGATGAACGCCATCCTCGGTCTCTTCGCGGAGTTGAGCGAGGTGGAAACAGAGGGGGTCGAGCCCGCCTTTCGCGTCCTGAGACGGCTGGACGTCGTCAGGCCCGACGAGCCGGCGATCATGCTCTCCCGTGGCGACGCCCTGTCGAACGCCCCCGACCGCGCCGGAGACTCCTTCAGGGTGCCGGCGTTCCTGCCGGACGACCGGTCCGACCGATGAGACCCTTCGAACTGACATTCGGCGAGATCGTGAGCGGCCTGGACGAAGGCGGGCTGACGTCGCGCGAGCTCGTCCTGTCGGTCCTGGAGCGGATCGCGAGCGTCGAGCCTGTGGTGCGCGCGTTCGTCTGGGTCCGCGGCCGCGAAGAACTACTGGCCGAAGCCGATGCGGCCGACGAGAGACGAGAGCAGGGACGTCGTGAGGGTGGTGCTTCGTCGCCGCTGCTCGGCGTGCCGGTGGCCGTAAAGGACAACATCAGCACGGCCGGACTCGCGACCACCGCGGGTTCGCGGATCCTGGACGGTTACGTTCCTCCATACGACGCGACGGCGGTCGAGAGGCTCCGCGCGGCCGGAGCCATCCTCGTGGGCAAGACCAACCTCGACGAGTTCGCCATGGGTTCGTCGAACGAGAACTCCGCCCACGGTCCGACGCGCAACCCGTGGGACGTAACGCGCGTGCCGGGCGGCTCGAGCGGCGGCTCGGCCGCGGCGGTCGCGGCCGGCGAGGTCCCGCTCGCTCTCGGCTCCGACACGGGCGGGTCGGTTCGCCAGCCGGCCTCGTTCTGCGGCGTGGTCGGAGCCAAGCCGACCTACGGACGGGTCTCGCGCTACGGCCTCATCGCGTTCGCTTCGTCGCTCGACCAGATCGGCGTGTTCTCCCGAGACGTCGAAGGTGCCGCGGCGCTGCTCTCGGCGATCGCGGGGGAGGACCCGCGCGACGCGACAACGGCCGCGGAGCCCGTGCCGGACATGCTCACGGGGGGGGTCGGGCTCTCCGGGGTCCGCGTGGGCGTGCCCGAGGAGTACTTCGCTGAAGGTCTGGACCCCGAGGTCGAGTCGGCAGTCCGCGAGTCTGTCGAGGTGCTCCGCGATCTTGGAGCGACGGTCGAGTCGGTCTCCGTGCCGCACTTGAACTACGGCATCCCGGCCTATTACCTGGTGGCCGACGCCGAGGCGTCGTCGAACCTCGCGCGGTACGACGGGGTCAAGTACGGGCGAAGGGCGACGGGAGCGTCGGACATCGAGCGGCTGTACCTCGAGTCGAGGAGCGAGGGATTCGGACCTGAGGTCAAGCGGCGCGTGATGCTGGGGACCTACGCGCTCTCGGCCGGCTACTACGACGACTACTATCTCAAGGCGCAGCGAGTGCGCACGCTCATCGCCAACGACTTCGAGGCCGCGTTCGGGTCGTTCGACGCGCTGGTCTCTCCGACCAGCCCGACGACGGCGTTCGAACTGGGAGAGCGCCTGGACGATCCGATAGCCATGTACCTCTCGGACGTCTACACGGTGCCGGTCAACCTGGCAGGACACGCCGCCGTGTCCGTGCCGTGCGGTCGGGACGCCGGCGGGCTGCCCATAGGCGTGCAGATAATGGTCGCCAAGTTCAACGAGCCGCTGATGTTCCGCGTGGCGCGGGAGTACGGACGAGTGGCGGGGTTCCCGCTGCCGGTAGCGACGGTCGCCTGAACTCGGAGGTCGTCTGAACTACGAGCCCGTAATAGGATTCGAGGTTCACGCCCAGCTGACGACGCGCACCAAGCTCTTCTGCGGGTGCGCGAACGCGGTCGGCGGAGCGCCGAACTCGCGCACGTGCCCGGTGTGCCTGGGGCTACCGGGCGCTCTTCCGGTACTCAACGCGGCGGCCGTGGACGCGGCCATCAAGGTCGCGCTCGCGCTCGACGCGCGCGTCTCGCAGGTCACCGCGTTCGCGCGCAAGAATTACTTCTACCCCGACCTTCCGAAGGGCTACCAGATCACGCAGTTCGGTGAGCCTCTTGCGCGCGACGGCCGACTGGACGTGCGGACGGGAGAAGGTGTCCGCAGTGTCGGCATCCGTCAGGTGCACCTGGAGGAGGACGCCGGGAAGAGCGTGCACGCGGAGGTTGGAGGAGGTTTCGTGAGCCTGGTCGACATGAACCGCTGCGGCGTGCCGCTCGTCGAGATCGTGACGCGACCCGACCTGCGAGGGGTCGACGAGGCCGACGGCTTCCTGACGGCCTTGAGGAGGATCCTCGTCCACCTGGGCGTGACGACCGGGAAGATGCACGAGGGCAGCCTGCGCTTCGACACCAACGTGTCGCTGCGTCGCCCGGGCGAAGAGACGCTCGGAACGCAGACAGAGATCAAGAACCTCAACTCGTTCAGGTCTGTTCGGCGCGCGCTCGAGTTCGAGATCCGGCGTCAGGCAGGCGTGCTCGGAGGCGGCGGGGAGGTGCGGCACGAGACGATGCTGTGGGACGAGGCGTCCGGCCGCGCGGTGCCCATGCGGTCCAAGGAGGGGCTCTCGGACTACCGCTACTTCCCGGAGCCCGACCTGGTGGACCTGACGGTGGACCGGGCCAGGATCGACCGGGTTCGCGAGGCGATGCCGGAACTGCCCGAGGAGGCCCGCGCCAGGCTGTCCGCGGAGTACGCCCTGCCGGACTACGACGCGTCGGTCATCACCGCCGAGCCCGATACGTTGCGTCTGTACGAACTGGTCGTCACCGCAGGGAGAGGGGCGCTGGGCGAAAGCGCGCCCGCGGACCTGCCCAAGACGGTCGCGAACTGGGTCATGGGCCCACTTCTCGGGTACGTCAACTCGCGCGCGACGACGGTGGGGGACCTGGCGCGGGCCCACGCCGAGTCCGCAGGCTCGGATGGCGCGGACGTCGGACGGGAGGGAGCGACCGAGGCGCTTGAGCCGCTCGCCGGGAGGGTCGCGGACGTGGTGGTGGCGCGCGTTAGGGGAGACGTCAGCGAGCCGGCGGCCAGGACGCTCCTGGATGAGATGCTGGACACCGGCTCGCCTGTTGAGCGTCTGATAGAGACGCTGGGCATCGCCAGGGTAGGCGACGAGGGCGCGCTGGCGGAGGTGGTGGCGGAGGTGCTCGAAGCGAGCCAGGACGAGGTGCAGAGATACCGCGCGGGCGAGACGAAGCTCTTGAGGTTCTTCGTCGGGCAGGTTATGAAACGGACAGGCGGACGCGCCGACCCGGAGATCGCGGCGCGTCTGATCACCAGGAGTATCGACGGCGGGGAGGACGATTGAGTATCAGGACGACGCCGATCACAAGGACCATGGTGGTGCTCTTCGCGGTCTTCGTTGTGGTCTCGGGCTGCGGACCGGCCGACACGGAGACCGAGAAGGACGAATCGTCCGCCTGGAGGACCGACGGGACGTGGGACGCGCCCGGCGGCCGGTGGCACCTCGTGGACGGTTCCGGGCTCACGGCCGAGCAGCGGAGCGAGTTCGAGAGGCTGGAGTCCATCGGCTACCTCGCGGGGTCGACCGCGGCGCCCGTCGTGTCCGGCGTCACCGTCCACGACACGCTGCGAGCCTGCGACGGCATCAACCTGTTCGTCTCCGGCCACGAGCCGGGAGCGTTCCTGATGGACATGGAGGGGGACCTGCTCTATGCGTGGAGGTACAGCTTCATGGACGCGTGGCGCGCGGGGCCCGGCGGCGAGTTGCCGAAGTCCAGCAAGGGGTCCGGCTTCTGGCGGCGGGTCCACCTGTACGACAACGGAGACCTGCTGGCGGTCTTCGACGGGCACGCCCTCATCAAGATCGACGCGCACTCGCGTCTGTTGTGGGCGAAGTTCGGGGGGTTCCACCACGACATGGACGTGATGGAAGACGGACGCATCTACACCCTCCTGCGCGAGCCGAGGATCATCCCGCGGATAGACCCCGAACATCCCGTGCTCGAGGAGTTCGTCGTCATCCTCGACGAGAACGGCAACGAACTCGAGCGTGTGTCGCAGCTGGAGGCCATCGAACGTTCGGGGAGACTTGACCTGCTCGAGGGCATGAAAGAGCACGGCGACATATTCCACACGAACACGATCGAGGTCCTGGACGGGAGTCTGGCCGACCGCATACCCGGCTTCGAAGCGGGCAACGTACTCATCAGTATCCGTGAGCTCGACAACATCGCCGTCATTGACATGGACGATGGTATCGTCGTCTGGGGACTGGAGGGGCCGTGGCTCAAGCAGCACCAGCCCGAGGTGCTTCCGAACGGCAACATGCTCATCTTCGACAACGGCGGCAGCCGAGAGCAGTCTCGCATCCTCGAGTTCAATCCAGCGACGCTCGAGATCGTCTGGGTCTACAAGGGAGACGAGGAGAACACATTCCACTCCGCCACCTGCGGGTCGCAGCAGAGGCTTCCCAACGGCAACACGCTCATCAGCGAGACGGACCGCGGACGCGCCTTCGAGGTGACCCGCGGCGGCGAGATCGTGTGGGAGTTCGTAAGCCCGGCGCGTGCCGGCGAGGACGGGAGCTACATAGCGTCGCTCTTCGAGATGCTCCGACTGCCGAGCTCGAGCGTCGAGGGATGGCTCGTGGTCGAGTGACGTTCCGAACTGCGCGAACAGGCGGTCGCGGGACCCCGTTTCATTGACCAGCCGCCGTTTCTGTGGTATAATGGTGCAAATCGGGTGTTTCCCACAGTGCTCAGTCCCGCCGGGGAGATACGGTGGAAGGGGGTAGTATGTCCAGGTGTATCGAGGGCGCGTGGTCGACCGCCGTGCTGGGGGTGGTGCTGGCGGCTCTCGCGGCGCTCCCGGCGGTCGCCGCCCAGACCACGATCGAGGCGGACGGTTTCCTCAGGGACTACGAGGCCGTCAACTGCAAGGCCATCGATACGATCTACGACGACGCGGACCCCGACGGGAACGCTGGAGACCTGATGGCCTTCTACGCGGATCAGGGGGAGGACCGGCTGACCTTCCGTGTCGGCATGTTCATGATGGAGATGATGGACGCAAGCGGCGACTGCTTCCGCCAGGCGGGCACTCGCGTCTACGTTCTCGTCGACTATAGGAACGGTGGCACGATGGCGCTGCCGGACGGGCTTGTGGAGCGCGTCCCGATCATGTGGGACGCCTGCGTGCGGTTGGGATACGGCGAGCGCGGCGAGTTCGAGGAGGCGGTGTACGCTCCCGATCTGAACGCGACTCCTGACCTCGTACGCGGGTCGGCGGTGGTGCCGCGACTTCACACGCTCGAGGGTTCCATCCACCTGCCGCCGGGATTCGCGGGGGCGGCGGGGCTGTCCGAGGACGAGTATGTGAGGGCGGCGGGTGAGCTGGCGGACGCGGAGTCGACGCCAGTGCGCTACCACGTTGTGGCCGTCGTGGACGGCCGGGTCGTCGACGAGATCTCGGCGACCAACGAACCGCGCCGAGGCGACCACAACGTCGCGTTCGCCCAACACGGCAACCAGGGGCTGACCTACACGACCGTCTTCTGGGGAGAGAAGGGCGAGAACTCGGCCTATCCTGGCGACCCTGCGAACCCCGACGACGGCTTCGACGAGCTCCTTGACGCGCACGACTACTATGACCTGCCGGGCAACTTCCACATGGCGGGCACGCTCATCACGGGCGCCGAGTGGCACGACCCGGCCTTCAACGACTCGCTCCAGAACGGTATCGCCGAGGGTTGGGTACAGATGCTGACCTCGGCCTACGCGCAGCACATCATGCCGTTCGTCTACGACGACATGAACAGCTGGTCCGTCTACATCCACAGGCAGCTGACGAACCACTACTACGGTCAATGGCCGTTGGTAGCGTGGGTGCCCGAGCGCGTGTGGCTCGAGAGCCCGGACAACGACGGCAACGGCATCCTCGCCGACGCGTGCATCCAGGACGGCACGCTGAAGGACGACTTCTTCGACAACGACGTCGACGCGGTCATCCTCGACGACTACGTACACTGTGGCTACCTCAACGACGCGTTCAACGACCACCACGTCTATCAGATAGACAACGGTCTCAAGGTCCTGCCGATGGACAACGACTTCAACGGGCAGATGGGCTACGACGCCGGCGCCGCGATGTCGACCATCTGGGCCGGGACGTCTGACGAGATCATCCTCTACGGCAACGACTGGGAGGTCGCGGCGGAGGTCGCCGGGTTCGACATCTCGCACCCGAACGCGCTCAACAACTACATCTACGTGCTGCAGCAGTGCAGCACCTACTCGGACCAGATCAGCGTGTGGAAGCTCGAGGACGTCATCTCTAACTTCCCGGCAACATCCATCACGCTCCAGAACGGCACCTACGGTCTGCTCGGTGAGTGGTACGGGTACGGCGGCAGCAACAACTCGTGGTACTGCAACTGGTCCAGCTACACGGGCGACGACAACCTGGATGGACACGACCCGAAGTGGGGTTACCAGGGAGCGTGGCAGTTCGCGCACGACAAGGTCGTCGCGGGGCCCGACAACGACCTGGCGCAGTCGGCGTGGTATGTGATGATGTCTATGCTCCACGAGACCGGCTGGCACGACGGCGGCGACATAGCCGGCTGGGAGCACCGCTACTCGAACCACATCAAGAACGCGAATCCCTACTCCGAGGCGGCCCTGTGGGCGGAGGACGCGGGGACCTACGCGTCGAATCCCAGCGGGTGCTCGCTCTGGGACGTCGACGAGGACGGCCGCGACGAGGCGGTCATCTGGAACGACCGCGTCATGGCCGTGTTCGAGACCATCGGCGGGAAGGCAAACTGGGTCTTCGCCAAGGGCGCGGGCTACGGCTACTCCGTGGTCGGCAACTGCAACGTCTACTGGGCGGAGACCGCGGGCGACTGGAACGAGACCAACCACACTGCCGGTCTGTCGGACGTCAGCGTCGCGGGGCTCGACCGTGAGCACGACGACTACTACATGGAGGTCGTGTCCGGCTCCGGCAGCACGGTCGAGCTCAAGCTGACGCACTCCGGCGGGGCCGTCGAGAAGCGAGTCAGTCTCACTACGGGTGACCCGTACCTCGACGTCGTCTACGACGTGGGTGGTTCGACAGCCTACATCAAGAGCGGATGGACGCCCGACCTCGTCGACCTGATCTGGGACCCCGAACTCGACCGCGTGTGGGACCCGGGCACCGGCAGCTACTGCGGACGGAGAAACACTTCGTCCGGCGCGACCGCCGCGTACGTTCTGGGCAGCGGCGGCGCCGCGCACAACCTGACGACGACCGCGACCCTGCTCGAGGTCGACGAGATAGTGGGCACGGGCCAGTTCGAGTTCTACATCTACGCCGGCTTCACGAGCGCGCCGGTCGCGGGTGAGATCGCCGAGCTCGAGGCGCTCTCGGCGGGGCTGTCGGACGAGCTTCCTCCGGTGCCGGTCGTGGCGAACTACTACCCGGGCGCGGACAGGCTTGACATCACCTTCAATGAGATGGTGAAGCACGACAGCTACGATCTGACCGGCGTGGGCGTCGATGACGACGAGGACGGGGTGCCCGACGTTCTGCTCTCGCCGGCGTGCGTGGTGCTGAACGACGAGGACTCGGTGACGATCAAGATCGAGCTGGACCCCGTCACTGCGGCGCTCATAGAGGCGCTCGAGCAGGAGGCGGCCGAGCTGGACATGAACGTCGACTCTTTCTTCGATGTGTGGTTCAACGGGAATCCGGACACGGACCACTCGGACAACGTCCCGGTCATCTACAGCCCGGACACGGGCGTCACGGTCGACGGTGCGTTCGACCCCGGCGAGTGGGCGCCCTTCACGCTCGTCTGCGACGACGCGGACGACGACTCGGCGTGGCACCCCGGCGGCGACCCTCTGATGAACGAACTCTACGGGCTTCACGTAACCTGGGACGCCGACTTCCTCTACATCGGGCTCAACGGACAGGTCCAGAGCAACAGCTGGATCATCTACTTCGATACGGGAGCGGGCGGCGAGACCGACCTGACGGCCATCGACGCGTGGGAGCGAGGAACGACCTTCACCGGAGGGTTCGAGGCGAACTTCCAGTACGGCTGCTACCAGCACCAGGGCGCGTACGATTCCGACAGCTTCTTCTCGATAGACTCGCCGACGACCACGACCGATCTCTCGAGCTCGATAGCGTCCGCCTTCGACTCCCAGCACACGAACGGGACCGACGGCGGAAGCGAGCTGGCCATTCCGTGGGACGTTCTCTACGGTCTGGGCCCCGGGGTCGTTCCTCCGAACGCGCAGCTCTCGCTCGTAGCGTCCATCTGCTGGGACCCCGAGCCCGACGGCGAGCTCGGAGGCGACTCGGTGCCGTCGAACAGCTCGGCCTCGCTTCCGGTCCTCGACTCGTCCTGCATGGTCACGGTCGACGGTGACGGCGACGGCCTGCCGGACGAGGGCGGAACGGGCGTCGAGGGCGACGAGGTGGTCTCGGGCGGGAGCTTCCTCAGGCAGAACCAGCCCAACCCGTTCAATCCGAGCACGAGGGTTTCCTTCTTCGTGGCTGGAACGCAGCGGCGCGACGTCAGTCTCGAGGTCTTCGACCTGAGGGGCGCGCGCGTCGCCACGCTGGCCGACGGCGCATTCGAGCCCGGCGACCACGCGGTCGTCTGGGACGGCTGCGACTCGAGCGGACGCGTCGTTTCGTCGGGCGTCTACTTCGCGAAGCTGACGGTCGACGGCGCGACCGACGCGGCCAAGATGACCGTGCTGAAGTAGCGGTATCCCGACAGCCACCGCCGGGCAGTACTGAGAGGCGCGCCGTCCGCGATGGACGGCGCGCTTCTTTGTCGGCGCGCGTCTGGGCGCTTCTCCCGTTGACGCCCCCGGTGACGAGGCCTATATTGACACACGATGAGCGGAGGCTGACGTTCTCAGGGAGGTTCCCATGGAGAAGGGCAGTATCGGCGAGGTCTCCGGTATAGACGGGTACCTTTTCCGTCTGATAGCGACCTTCGAGGCCGCCGCCATGCAGCAGCTCGGGAAGATCGCGCATCCGCTGACGGGCGACGTAGAGGTGGACCTGTCCGGCGCTAGCGACTCGATAGAGATGCTCTCCGCGATCCAGAGGAAGACGGAGGGCAATCTCAACGCGGACGAGAAGCGGCTGCTAGATCACGTGCTCTATCAGCTGCGCATGAACTACGTCGACGTTGCGAAAGAACAGGGAGGGTCGAGCGGAGGCGCGCAGGAGGGCGGCGCGGCCGATGGGTCCGACTCGGGGCCGGCGGGACAGAACGGCCAGGCCGCGGAACCGGGCGGTGAGGCGGCGGGACAGGACGGCGAGGCGGCGGGACCGGGCGGTGAGGCGGCGCAACAGAACGGCGAGGCCGCGGAACCGGACGGCGTCGAAGGAGAAGAGGACCGGTCTTGAACTCCGGGAGAAGAACGATCTCGCGCATCACAACGGCGACGCTCGCGGCGCTGCTGGTCTTCGCCGTGACGCCGGTCTCGGGGGCTCCTGGGAATCCGTCGGGCGCCCTGCCGGGCGGCGCCGATCTGATCGGCGTGCGGACGGCCAATCTTCAGAGCAGGGGCGTCCTCACTATCGGTCTGGCTGCAGACTACTTCGAGTCGTCCGACGCGTCAGCGCTCTTCGGCGATGACGCGGCGGGGGAGTACACCACCATACGCCTCGGCGCCCGCTACGGGCTGACGCCCTGGCTCGAGGTGTGCGCGGACCTCCCGGCGCGCCGCGCCGCGTGGGACGAGACGCCGTACGGAGCGAAGGACGCCACGGGTCTCGACAAACCCGTCGTAGGGCTCAAGCTCGCCGTGCCAACGGGCGGATCCGTGCTGAAATTGGCGCTGAACGCCAACGTGGCGCTGCCTCTCGCCGACGAGATGGTGGTCGACGACGGCGACGGAGCGAGCTTCCAGCTCGCAGGTGGTTCGGGCGTCGACATAGAGGGGACGGTCCTGGTGACCGCCGACCTCACGGAGTACGTGCCCGTCAGGCTTCACGCAAACGCCGGCATAGCGCTCAACCGCAGTGAGGAGACCGGCAGGCGCTTCTACCCCGACTACTACCTTGCCCGTGCCGACGGCGGTGATGCGTCCGACAACGACGTCCTGGTCCTTCGCGGCGCAGTTGAGTTCCCTGGGCGGAACGTCGATCTCTTCACGGAGTTCCAGGGGGACCTCTTCAACGACCGCGACGCCATCGCGCTCAAAGAGAACCCGCTCACGGTTACCCCCGGAGTGCGGGTTCGCTTTGGAGGAGGCTGGATCGCAACAGGGGGCGTCGGTATAAGCATGTCCGGCGACGACCGCGACACGCCCGATTTCGACCCCCACGACGCATACCCGGACTGGCGCGCGACCGTCGTCTTCGCGTACGCGTGGCCGGTCTTCGCCGCCGACACGGACTCTGACGGGATCCCCGACTTCAGAGACGAGTGCCCTACGGTCGCAGAGGACCTGGATGGGTTCAGCGACGAGGACGGATGCCCCGATCTCGACAACGACCTCGACGGCGTCCCCGACGGGTTCGACGGACGTCCTCTTCTGATGGAGGACTACGACGGGTTCCAGGACGAGGACGGCGTCCCCGATCTGGACAACGACGGTGACGGCATCGTAGACGAGCGGGACATGTGTCCGGACGAAGCCGAGGACCTCGACGGGTTCGAGGACGGAGACGGATGCCCGGACGACTAGCCGACGACGCCGCGAAGGCCTACCGCAATCCGATACCCACGGTCGACATCATCATCGAGCGCGAGGGAGGGATCGTCCTCGTGGAGCGGAAGAACCCGCCGCACGGGTGGGCGCTTCCCGGCGGCTTCGTCGACTACGGCGAGAGCGTGGAGGACGCCGCCGTCAGAGAGGCGGCGGAGGAGACAGGGCTCTCCCTCGAGGACCTCCGCCAGTTCCACGTGTACTCGGACCCGGGGCGGGACCCACGCTTCCACACGCTGACGACGGTGTTCGTCGCGCGCGGCCGAGGGACGCTCGAGGCGGCCGACGACGCGGCGAGCGCGCGCGTGTTCTCCCCGGACGACCTGCCGTCCGATATCGCGTTCGATCACCGAGGTATAATAGAGGACTACGCATCAGGAAGGTGGGTGCGCACCGGGTGACACAGCCCGCGGCCGACCGGTGAGTCTCCGGTCGTCGGGTCCTAGTCGAGCTCCTCTTGTTCCTTCGCCTCGTTCCAGACCTCGTCCATGGCCTCGAGACCGACCTCCTTCAGGTCCTTCCCGCGGAAGCGGTCCTCGATGACGGCGAACCGTCTCCGGAACTTGAGGTTGGTCTTGCGCAGCGCGGCCTCCGGGTCGACGCCCACCGTTCGCGCGATGTTGACGACGGCGAAGAGGAGGTCACCGAGTTCCTCCTCGTACCGTTCGTCCCGCCGGTCGGCGATCTCCGTTCGAAGCTCCGCGAGCTCCTCGTCGACCTTGGCCATCACGTCCGCCATATCGTCCCAGTCGAAGCCGACGGCCGCGGCCTTCTCCTGCAGGCGCCTCGCTGCGAGCAAAGCGGGGAAGTCTCTCGGCAGCCCGTCGAGGATCGACGACCTGTCCGCGTGGCTCTTCTCGCTGAGCTTCGTCGTCTCCCACTGAGCGCGCACGGCGTCGGGCGTCGAGGCCGTCTTGTCTCCGAAGACGTGCGGGTGCCTGCGAAGCAGCTTCCGCTCGATGCCCTCGATGACACGTGCCAGGTCGAAGCGTCCCTCCTCCTCGGTCATGCGCGAGATGAACACGATGAGGAAGAGAAGGTCGCCCAACTCGTCGCGAAGCTCCTCGTCGTCCTCCGCGTCGAGTGCCTCGAGTACCTCGTGAAACTCCTCGACCAGGTGCGGACGGATGGTCGATACGGTCTGCGCTCTGTCCCACGCACAGCCGTCCGGAGAACGAAGGGTCTCAGTGAGCTCCACCAGTCTGCGGAACGCCTCGCTTGCTTTGCTCGACATCCGGTGTGTCCCTCCAGGGAACCCAGCTCGGGGCTCCGGGTCGGCGGCGCGACGCTCGTATCGCGGCCAGTTTAAGAAAGACACAAAGTCTATAGTGTGTGTTCGACGCGGGTTCGACCGTGGCGCGAGGGTGCAACGATACTACCGGCCGCTCATGATTTCAATCGCAAGTCGCGTCCCCGTGCCCTTCTGCGCGAATCCGGCGCCAAAGGGGCGACGGCCGCTGGGCCGTGTAATGTGCTCGTAACTGCCGTCATAGAAAGAGGTTACAGGAACACATACCCGCTGGCACGTGGATTGCACATTCGGGGCGCCGAAGAGCCGCAGATAGGGCGCTTTGGGGACATCGGGCGCCTTGAGGGGTTCTTCACACGGGCCCTCTGAGCTTCGGCGGGAGAGGGCTCGCACGCTATTGCTCTTTGACAGCGTCAGACGGGTACGAGCGGCGCCCCGGGCCGAAAGAACTTGCGAGCCCGCGGGTGCTGTGCTACTAGGTATGACCTTGGTTCGGCTCCCTCGAGCCACTGGAGAGAGGATTTCCGGCCGTGCGATTCTCCACCTGGGTCGAGATCGACCTCGACGCGCTCACTCACAACATCGGCGAGGTGCGCTCGCGAGTAGGCGAGGGGCAGCGACTGCTGCTTGTTGTCAAGGCCGACGCGTACGGGCACGGAGCGGTGGAAGTGGCGCGGGCCGCGGTGGCGGCAGGCGTGGACATGCTTGGGGTGGCGACGCTCCAGGAGGGGATCGAGCTGCGACAGGCAGGCATAGAGGCGCAGGTCCTGATCCTCAGTCCCCCGATGGAGAACGAGACGCGCGACGTGATCGAGTACGATCTGGCGTGCAGCGTTCCGAGTCTGGGAATCGCCAGGGCGCTCTCGCGCATCTGTGTTGAGAGGGGCAGGAGCGGTTCCGTCCACGTGGAGGTAGACACGGGGATGGGCAGGAGCGGCGTGGGGCTGGATGAGGCGCTCCCGTTCGTGACGGCCGTGGGCAAGCTCCCAGGGCTGTCCCTGGATGGTGTATACACCCACTTCCCGGCATCGGACGATGACGCCGAGTTCACGAGCAGGCAGGTCGGGGACTTCGTGGAGTTCCTGATGAGGCTTGAGCGGAAGGGGATAGAGGTTCCCCTCCGTCACGCGGCGAACAGCGGAGCTGTGCTGGGGGTGCCGGAGTCGGTGGAGACGCCGCTCAACATGGTTCGCCCCGGCATCATGATATACGGTCTGAGACCGTCGTCGCGCGTGGCGGGCGCGTCGGAACTCGAGCCGGTCATGAGCTTCAAGTCTCGCATCGCTCAGATCAGGGAGCTGCCCGAGGGGCACCCGATCAGCTACGGCATGACCTATCGTACGCCGCGCGCTATGCGAGTGGCTGTGATCCCGGTCGGCTACGGCCACGGGTACAGCTGGAGGCTGTCGAACAAGGGCGAGGTGCTGGTCCACGGGGAGAGGGTTCCGATAGTCGGGCGGGTGACGATGGACGTGACCCTCGTGGACATCGACCGACTGCCGGACGCGCGCGTGGGGGACGAGGTCGTGCTCTTCGGCAGGCAGGGTGACGCGGAGATCACGGTCGACGAGGTCGCGCAGACGGTGGGAACGATCAGCTACGAGATCATCTGCGGAATCGGCAAGCGGGTCACAAGGGCCTATATAAGGAGTGGTGAGACCATCGGGATGAGGACGCTCACGGAGCGGAGGGCCGTCGGACGACGGCATCCCGGTGGCGGCAGCTGAGCATCGTGAGCTGTCGACGGGTCGCCAGCGGCGACTGAACACCGCTTCAGTAGAGACCGAACGGCGGTCGGAATGAGGGTCGGCCGGATTCCGTAACTTGACAAGACACCCGGTGTTTGGCGGTTCGGCGGGTGCAGTAATGGCACAGAAAAGAATGTTGACAGATTTTGAAGGCCTGTGCTAGATTGCCCCAAGCCCCGGCGGGGATGGGGCCTGTAGAGGCTAAGGAGCAGCATAAAACTGTGGGTTCCTACGTTCGGAGGCCGCCCATGTGGCGGCATATCCAACGTCGAAGAGGAGGTGAAACAGGGGAGTTTTAGGACGGTGAAGGTAAGAGACGGATCGCCACCTGGAGAGGTGGTGAGTGCTCTTCGCCTGCGGTGTTCATGTACGCAGAGCGGAGTTCCGGGTTGCGGTTGCCCGTTCACTTGGGCGCTGCCTCGGAGTGGACATGCCCTTCTAGGAGGTTGTCGGATGGCAAGAGAGAACCGCAGCGACAGAGGCGCGATGCTTGCGCTCGCTTCTCTTCTGGTCGTGTTCTCGCTGACGTTGGCTCTGGCCACTCCTGCCGGTGCGTATTTCTACGACACGGACGGAGACGGGCTGCCGGACTTCTACGAGGCGAAGCACGGCATTCACGGAGACACGAGCGACGAGAGTAGCGACTGGGACGATGACGGTCTCCTCGACATTGAGGAGGACGTCAACGGCAACGGTATCGTCGATGTCGGCGAGACGGACCCGGCCAACCCTGATACGGACGGGGACGGCATCATTGACGGCATCGAGGGTCTGGTCGACAGCGCCGAGGACGAGGATCTGCTGATCAATGCCCTCGACTGGGACTCCGACGGTGACTTCATACCGGACGGTGTCGAGGACGCTGACCACGACGGATACCAGGACCCCGGTGAGACCGACCCGCTCGACGCGGACAGCGACGACGACGGTCTGATCGACGGTTGGGAGGCCATGTGGTCTTGCGACCCGCTCGATCCTAACGGCGACGGTGACGCCTGGAACGACTTTGAGGAAGTCACCATCTCCGGGACGGACCCGAACAACGACGACACGGACGGAGACGGCCGTATCGACGGCGTCGGGAACGAAGGCCTCGATGACTCCGATGGCGACGGCGCCATCAACGCGCTTGACTTCGACAGTGACAACGACGGCGCGACGGACAGCCAGGAGGACTTCAACGAGGACGGCGTTGTTGATCAGACGCCCGGCCCGCCGGTCGAGGGCGAGACCGATCCGACCCTCTACGACACCGACGGCGACGGCTACAGCGACGGCTACGAGCTCTACCACGCGCTGAGCGACCCGCTGAACGGTCAGGACGCGGACGGCGACGGCTGGTACGATGGCGAGGAAGTTGCCATCTACAAGACCGACCCGAACGACGTCGACACTGACGGCGACGGTCGTTGGGACGGCGCCGGCAACGAGGGGTCCGCGGACTCCGACGGCGACGGCCTGATCAACGCGCTCGATCTCGACAGTGACAACGACGGGATCGATGACGCGGACGAGGACCCCGACGGAGATGCGGTGGTTGACGCCGGCGAGACCGACCCGACGGACGCTGATACCGACGGCGACGGGCTGGACGACAACCACGAGTACAACATCTACGGTTCGGACCCGACCGACGCGAGCGATCCGTACGACACGGATGGTCTCGACCCGGGTGATGAGATGTACACCTACGAGACCAACTTCGACATGAACGACACCGATGGTGACGGGGTGGACGAGGGGATGTCGGGCACCGGTGTTGACTGGGTGACGAGCAACTACGACGCCTTCAGGCCGAAGCCCTTCGGCGACTCGAGCTACAACGCGCTCGACCGTGACGCCGACGGCGACGGCATCTGGGACGGTGACGAGGCCACCTACGGCACGAGCATGGTGGACTGGGACTCCGACGATGACGGCCTCCTCGACGGCGAGGAAGTCCACATCTGGGGCACCGACCCGGCTGATGACGACACGGACGGCGACGGTCTCGATGACGGGGACGAGGTCGACACATACTGGACCGATCCTCTCGTCATGAACACCGACGGCGACTACGTCGACGACGGCGTCGAGGTGAACGACTGGGGTTCGAACCCGCTCGATCCCGACACCGACGGTGACGGTATACTCGACGGCGAGACGCTCACCGGCACCTACATGGACGCCGACGGCGTCGAGCAGCAGTGGACCTTCGTCGAGGACGACAGCGACGCCGAGCTCGGCGGTGGCGGCGACACGTTCCCGAACGTGCTCGACACCGACTCCGACTGGCGCGAGACGCAGCTGCCTCTGGGCACGTATCAGTTCCTGCACGACAGGACCGAGCTGGCCTACGCGGACTGGGTCTCTGTGAGGAACTCCCGAGAGGGAACTCGCTGGCACATCGGCGGGCTGGATCCGGGCAACCCGGACACCGACGGTGACACGATCGACGACGCGCAGGAGATCGCGAACTACTCCGATCCTCTCGACGCGCGCGACACGGTCAGCAATCCCGCTCCCGCGATCGACTCGGACGGCGACGGCCTCTATGACATCGAGGAGTACATCCTCGAGGGCGTCGGTGCTCCGACGATGCACCTGACCGCGGACTACGACGGCGACGGTCTCTGGGACGGCGACGAGGTGCACCCGAACTGGTTCGCGCTCGACGCCGTGCCGCAGACGATCCCGACCGACCCGCTCGACGACGACATGGACAACGACGGTCTGGACGACGACGTCGAGATCGGCCTGGGCACGAACCCGCACTACGGGGACACGGACGGTGACGGCATCGTCGACGACGATGACAACAACTGGTACGATGCCCTCAATCCGGACTTCGACCTTGACGGCCTCTACGATGGTTACGAGGACGCCAACAAGAACGGCCTGTGGCAGGCCGGAAGTCCCTACTTCGAGACGGGCGCCGCTGACGGTGACTCCGACGACGACGGTATCGGCGACGGAGACGAGCTGATCTTCGGCGTCGACCCGCTCGACATGGATAGCGACGGCGACACCCTGATCGACGGCCTCGAGGTCGGATACAACGCCGGGAACATCGTCACGGACACCGGCGCTCCCGACTTCCTGCCGTGGACGGACGCTCCGACGTTCGGCGCGGGTGACCAGGACACGAACACCAAGACGGATCCGCGACTTGTCGACAGTGACTTCGACAGCTGGGACGACAACGTCGAGGACGCCAACGGTAACGGCCTGGCGGACGCGGGCGAGACCGACGCGGCCGACCGCGACACGGACGACGACGGGCTGCCGGACTACTACGAGGGCTACGGGAACTCCCCGACGGCTCCGTACTCCAGCGGCTGGGTCGACAACTCTCTGAACTCGACGGACCCGACCCTCACTGACACGGACATCGACGGACTCGAGGACAACCACGAGTACGGTCAGGAGACGGATCCGAACGGTACGGACAGCGACTCCGACACCTACCTCGACGGTGACGAGTACTACAGCTACGGCACCGACCCGACGAACATGGACACGGACAGCGACGGGTGCGACGAGGGCACGGTCGAAGACGCTACGAACGACAACGACAACGATGGCATCAACGATGCCATGGACGTCGACAGCGACAACGACTGGATCTGGGACTGCGACGGCGACGAGGACTACGTCCAGGACACGGACGGCGACGGCATTGTCAACGTCTGGGACAACGACACCGACAATGACAACCTGTCCGACGTCCAGGAGATGGGTCTCGACACCTGGCACGAGTATGCGGACAACGACCGTGACTTCGACGAGGACGGTATCCTCGACGGAGACGAGTACTACCAGGTGCTCCACCAGCCGCACACCGGCGAGGTGGGATTCGAGGCCTCGGATCCGAAGCTGTTCGACACGGACAGCGACGGTCTCCACGACGGTTTCGAGCGCGGCATGACCGCGGCCATCCCGGTCGACCCGGTCTACGGCGGCACGAACCCCGATCCGGGCTTCTGGGACGCTGACGGCATCGACAACTCGCATCCGTCGCTCCCCGATACCGACATGGACGGGTGGACCGACTACGTCGAGGACTTCGATCTCGACGGTGACAACGCCGACATCGGCGTCGGGAACACTGAGCCCGACCCGCGTGACGACGACACCGACGACGACGGTCTCATCGACGGCTACGAGGCTCCGCAGCCTTTCGGTCCCGGCACCGACATGCTGGTTTGGGACACGGACGTCGACGGTCTCCAGGACGGTCTGGAGTGGGGTCTCCTCGAGGCGATGGGTAGCGACACCGGTGTCAATCCCTGGCCCGGTCATGCTCGCTACGACGTGGTCGAGGACGGCGCCTACACGACCGACCCGCTGGACGACGACACGGACGACGACGCGCTCCTCGACGGCGAGGAGGACGACGACTGGGACGGCTATCGCGACGGTAACGATCCGTACGACGCCGTTTCCGACTGGGGCGGTGCCGGTGAGACCGACCCGAACGTCTGTGACACGGACCACGGCGGCGTCGATGACGGCACCGAGGTCGCGAACGGTGACGACCCGCTGCTGTGGGCCGACGGTGACTGGGACATCGATATCGACAACGACGGCGGCGACGCTGTAGGCAACATCCTCGTCATCGGCGTCGAGAACGTCGGCATCGCGCCCTGGAACTCCGGCAACGGCGACATCGTCGTCTGGCACACCGACGGTGGGAACAACCCCGACTCGGGCGATGGTCCGTCAGAGGCCGCCTTCCCGATCGACGACGTCTACCTTGTGGCGACGTCGCTGCACTGGGCCGGCGAGCACGGCGGTGCGAGCTTCAACCCGACACCTGACGACCAGGACTGGATCCACTACTCCTACGTCAGCTTCAGCATCGACGACATCGACGGCTTCGCCGTTGGCGCGTCGCAGCTGGTGACGGTCACGGTGGACGTGCCCGAGGGCGCTCTGCCCGGCTACTACGTGGGCTACGTCATGGTCGAGACCGAGCGTGAGAACGACGCTTGGGCTGGAGACTGCATCTCGCAGCAGGAGCTGCCGGATGACTGGATCGAGCTGAGGGTCTGGGTTGGCCCGCACAAGGACATCGACATCTGTGACGACGATCTTGACCCGCTGGGTGTCGGCCTCGAGAGCGACCCCTACGACTTCTACGAGCCTTCGGCGATCGGCGAGATGCACCTGATGGGCGCGCCGATGCACCCGAACGGCATCATGGGCATGTTCAGGGTCGCGAACCCGAACACGTATCCCGACGGCGACTGGCCGTGGCCCGGTCACTCGCCCGATGGCGTGAACGACTTCAACGGTATGCCCGCCGTGCCGCACATCTGGCGCGATTGGGACCTGAACACGTTCGATGCCCAGGGCAACATCGACCTCGAGTACGACATCGAGGCCGAGTACTACTACACGGGCGGCTCGGCGATCGACCCGACCTTCGCGGTCAGCTTCGACTCGCCGATGAAGGCTGGGCTCGAGCTGGCGACGTTCGACTCCTTCTACGTCTACATCGATACGTCGACGCTGCCGTTCGGCACCTACGAGGGGACCGTGAGGGTGTTCGAGGACATCCCGCACCCGCCGTTCGGACCGAACGGATACTGGGACGGCGATGAGGTCTACGACGACTTCGTCCTCAAGTTCCAGCTCGTGCTGCCCGACTTCGATATCGACGACGACTACGCGAACATGTCCGGTAACGAGCTCACGATCGATGTGGACCCGGGCGACGTCGATATCATGATCGGTGAGTTCCAGTGCTACGCGGCCGGGATGTCCACGAACGTGGACGACTGGGACGGCCCGGGTACGGAGAGCATCTTCGACCTGGCCTACTACGATCCGGGCGACGACACGCTGGAGAAGATCCCGGCGGACGGTTCGGGCTACGTGAGCATCTACCCCGAGCTTCCTGACGGATCGCACTCGATCGAGGTGCGGCTCAGCGGTGTGATGGGCGACACGCTCATCCTGAACGGCCCGTCCAAGCTCTACCGCCTGATGGTGGCGGACGTGCCGCTCGACCTGCCTGCCGGCACCTATCGTATGGACCACCCGGGCACGTGGCCGCCTGGCGACGGCACAGTGCCGATCGCTGCCCGCGGTCTCGACACCGGAATGGGCTGGCTCGCGGGCGAGGCGGGACCGGCCGTCGTCTACGACCCGGACATCGCGGCCGTTGCGACTCTGATGGACTTCTTCCATCTGACGATCAACGTCGCGGCTCTGATCGACGTCGAGTTCGACACGTCGAGTTGGAGCATGACGGGTGATCCTGGTGACGTGCTCTGCGGAGACGTGGTCATCGACAACATCGGCAACGCCGAGGCTGACGACGTCCACTTCGAGGCGGGCAACCTCATCGGGCAGTCCACGGGCGAGGTCATCAACTCGTTCGCGGTCGGCTTTGATCCGGCGAGCGTGATCATCGCGCTCGACGGCAGCGCCACGGTTGAGCTGTGCGTCGCGGTTCCGACGGACGCGAGGGCCGATACCTACGAAGGCACGGTCTTCCTCCTCGCGGACGGCGAGACGCAGTTCGACGAGCTGCCCATAACGGTCACCGTGAACTGCATCCCGGAGATGGACGTCACGGCTGACATCAGCGTGATCAATCTCCTGGATATGGGCGAGGTGGCCGAGAACAGCAGGGTGTTCGACCTCGAGAACGAGGGCAACTGCGACCTGACCAACGTCAGCGGTTCGGTTGAGATCGACGACGACTTCTCGACGCTCGTTGCGGTCGATGCGACCATCGACTACGGCGCGACCGAGGAAGGCTACGTCACGATCACGGCCGACAAGACCGTCCTTGCCGGAACCTACCTCGGCACGGTCACGCTGATCGCGGACGGTGGGGCCACGGACAGCTTCCCGATCACGGTAAGCATGCCGGAGTTCCCCGCCGTGGCGTTCGACGGCGAGGGCACTGACACGCATGCCGACGGCATGCCGGGTGAGTCGGTGGTCCTGGACGTCGCGCTGATGAACACGGGCAACGTTGCCATCGACTCGGGCATCTCGTTCGTAATGGAAGACCTGATGGGCGACATCACGGGCGCCGTGATTCCTGGCGACGACGTGATCTTCCCCGAGGGTCTGGCCATTCCTTACGACGACGACGTGACGTTCCACGTGACCATTCCGGTTCCGGAGGGCCTGCTCGGCCAGGACTACACCGGCACGCTGCAGGTTCTGCTCGACGGCTCCGAGATGGACACTGCCGAGATCACGATCTCGCTCCCGAGGGGTGATGACTACGTGAGGATCTTCCCGAACCCGGCCAACATGGGTGAGGTGGACCACATGTGGATCGCTCTGGGTGAGATGGACAGCGCTCCGACGGTCATGATCTATGACATGTTCGGCGGTCTTGTGACCGAGCTGTCCTCCGAGGCGCGCGGCGAGATGGCGTGGGACTTCAAGAACGACGACGGTAAGACCGTGGCCAGTGGTATGTATATCGTCACGATCGACACCGGCGACGAGGTTATCACGCGGAAGATCATGGTCATCAAGTAGAGACCGTACTTGCCAGAGGGCGGGAGGGCATCCTCCCGCCCCCTGGAATCAAGGAGGTTAGCGCATGACTAGAAAGTTCGGTCTTCCTCTCATGCTGGTCGCCGCTCTGCTGATGTCGACCGTGGCTTGGGCGGAAGACGGTACGGCGGGAAGCACCTATCTGGACGTCTTCGGGATCGGTGTCGGAGCGGCGCCCAGCGCCATGGCCGCCTACACCGGTGCTCCTGGCGACCTCTGGAGCCTCACGTACAACCCGGCTGGTCTCTACAACGTGGAGAGGGTGAACGTGGGCGTGAGCGTGGTCGACTGGATCGAAGACACCAACTACAACTACCTGGGGCTGGCGATGCCGGCCGGTAGTGGTGCTATCGGTCTGGGTCTGGCCTACTTCGATCTCGGTGGTGTCCCGATCACGGACATCCACGGGACCGACACGGGCGAGACCGCCGAGGCCGACAATGTCGGCGTCGTCGCGGGCTACGGCACACAGTGGCCGAACGTCTGCGAGCTGTCCATCGGTGTCTCGGGTCACCTGATCCGCGGCAGCCTGTACGAGGACTCGGCGACGGCTCTCGGCCTGAACTTCGGTGTCCTGTACTCCATGATGGAGGAGCAGTTCCACCTCGGCGCGGCCGTGCGGAACATGGGCACCAAGTTCAAGTTCGACGAGGAAGAGGACGAGCAGACGATGACCTTCGCGGGTGGTCTGTCGTACACGCCGGACCTCGGCGATACGCCGGCGGACATCCTGATCGGTCTCGATGCTCTGATGCCGAAGGACCGCGACATGGTCGTGGCCGTGGGTGGTGAGGTGTGGCTGGTCGACATGCTGGCGCTGCGTGCCGGTTACAAGACCGGCGTCGAGATGGGCAACCTCTCGTTCGGCGCGGGTTTCAAGATCAGCGACTTCCAGCTCGACTACACCTACACCGACCACGAGGATCACGGCTCCAGCAACCGTCTCTCGCTCGCGGTGGGATTCGGAAGCTAGGTCCGGTTCCAAAGCACGTGATTCCCGGGAACGGGGGTGGCGCCCTCAGGCGTGCCCCCGTTTCTGTTGTACGACGGTAGCCCCGAGCTCTCCCGTGGCCGGCCCGGCGGTGTTTCCGTGTTGAGACGACGGGCGCCCGCGTGATACCATCCTGCTCACACGGGAGCGTACGAAGGAGGACGAAGCGGTTGAGCGACGACGAACTGGTGGGTATGGCGAGGGAGGCGATGGAGAGGGCGTACGCGCCCTACTCGGGTTTCCGCGTGGGGGCGGCTCTCCTGTCCCGCGATGGCCGCGTGTTCACGGGCGTCAACGTCGAGAACGCCTCCATCGGGCTCTCGGTCTGCGCCGAGAGGAACGCCATCGCTCGCGCCGTCGTTGAGGGCGCGAGCGACTTCGAGAAACTGGCCATAGTCACCGACCCGACCGAGGAACCGACCATGCCCTGCGGGGTGTGCCGTCAGGTCATCTGGGAGTTCTCCCACGACCTGCCGATCATAGTGGAGTCCGGGGAAAGCAGGGTCGAGACCTCGATCACGGAGCTCTTCCCGAGACCGTTCACGTCCTACAGAAGCTGATCCTCCTCTTGGCGCCTTCTTCGCCGGGAGTGCACCCGCATGGACAGAGAGCACATCGAGAAGGTCGTACGAGAGGTCCTCGACTCGACCGCGAGATCCGGGGACGCGCCGTCTCCAACTCAGGCGGAACCCGGCACGGCGGCCGGACCCCCGGGCGCCGCTGTTGCGAGAGAGCGGATGTTCGTCGCGATGGGCTCCGACCACGGTGGTTTCGAGCTCAAGGAAGTCCTCAGGAGATACCTCACGGACGAGCTGGGCGTCCGCGTCAAGGACGTCGGGACGAACGACACTTCGGCCTGCGACTACCCCGACTACGCAAACAGGGTGGCCCGAGCCGTGGCGAGCGGCGAGTGTGACCGCGGGATCGTCATCGACGGAGCGGGCATTGGTTCGTCCATGGCCGCCAACCGCGTCCCGGGCGTCCTGGCCGCCTGCTGCCACGACGTCAAGACGGTCATCAACAGCCGCGAGCACAACAACGCCAACGTCCTGACGATGGGGTCGGGCGTGGTGGGCCGCGGCCTCGCGCGGCAGATGGTCCGCGTTTGGTTGTCTACGGAGTTCGCGGGCGGCAGGCACGAGCGTCGAGTCCGGAAGATCCTGGACCTGGAGAAGCTATGGACAGAGAAGAGCTAGTCGCCAGGGTCACCAACGAGGTGATGGCGCGCCTCGGGCTCTCGGGCGAGCGCGCGGCCGATTCCGGAGCCACCGCGACCGGCGCGCTGTGCGACCCATGCACGGCATGCGGGCTCTGCGTGGAGAAGCGACCGGAGGATGTCGACTCCATAATAGCTTCCGGCGCCTCGCGGATCAGCGCGACGAGCGGTCTCGGTGACTCCGCGGTCCGCGTGGCGTCCATGATAGACCACACGATACTCAAGCCTCAGGCAACGCGTCAGGAGGTAGAGACCCTCTGCGAGGAGGCCAGGCGCTATCTCTTCGCCTCGGTGTGCATAAACCCGTGCTACGTGCCTCTCTGTGCGCAGATGCTGCGGATGACGAACGTGAAGGTCTGCACGGTGGTCGGATTCCCGCTGGGCGCGAATCGCCCCGAGGTAAAAGCGTTCGAGACCGAGCGGGCCATATGTGACGGGGCGCAGGAAGTCGACATGGTCATCAACGTCGGCGCGCTGAAGTCCCGCGACCTCGAACTCGTCGAGCGGGACATCCGGGCCGTGGTCGAGGCCTGCCGGAGCATCGTCGTGTCGAAGGTCATAATCGAAGCCGCTCTGCTGTCGGACGAGGAGAAGGTGGAGGCCTGCAGGCTCGCCAAGGCGGCGGGCGCGGACTTCGTCAAGACGTCGACGGGATTCGGTCCGGGCGGCGCCACGGCGCACGACGTCGCTCTAATGCGAGCCACGGTGGGGGCCGACATGGGTGTCAAGGCCGCGGGAGGGATACGGGACGCAGAGACCGCTCGTCAGATGATAGAAGCTGGGGCGTCGCGCATAGGCGCGAGCGCCAGCGTCAAGATCGTGGAGGGGTAGGAGAGGCGCCGGGTCCCGGCCGGGACCGGCACCGTCAGAAGGGAAGCGAGCACCGGGCCGGCGCCAGCGCCGGTTCCGCGTTTGGGGGAGCCATTGAACGCCTACGAGATCATCCTCGGGAAGCGCGACGGCCGGGAACTCACTGTCGGGGAACTCGAGTACATGGTGCTCGGATTCCTCGACGGCCGCGTCGAGGACTACCAGATGTCCGCCTTCCTGATGGCGGTCTTCTTCAGGGGAGCGACGGACGCCGAGACCGAGGCCCTGACGAGGATCATGCTCGATTCGGGCGAGGTCCTCGACACGCGCTCGGTGGGCGGACCCAAGGTCGATAAGCACTCCACCGGCGGCGTCGGCGACAAGCTCTCCCTCATCATCGCGCCCGTCGCGGCCGCGGCGGGTGTCCGCGTCCCCATGCTCTCGGGACGGGGGCTTGGCCACACCGGCGGCACGCTGGACAAGCTTGAGTCCATCCCGGGCATGCGGACGGACCTGCCGCCCGAGCGGTTCGCCGCTGTCGTGGAGGAGGTCGGGATGTCAATCGTCGGTCAGTCTCTCGAGCTGGCCCCGGCCGACCGCAAGATGTACGCACTGAGGGACGTGACGGCGACCGTGGAGTGCGTTCCGCTCATCGTCGCCAGCATCCTTTCGAAGAAGCTCGCCGCGGGTCTGGACGCGCTCGTTCTCGACGTCAAGGTGGGGCGCGGCGCTTTCATGGGCACGCTGGAACGAGCGCGCGAGCTCGCGAACGCCCTCGTTCGCACGTCGGGCGATCTGGGGCTGCCCGCGAGCGCGTTGCTGACCGACATGTCGGCGCCGCTCGGTCGGACCGTGGGCAACGCGCTGGAGGTAAGAGAGTCTATCGAGGTGCTGAAGGGTGGCGGTCCGGACGACGTCCGTAAGACCAGTCTGGCGCTGGCCTCCCGCATGGCGCTCATGGCGGGTGTCGAGTCCGACCCGGGCGCCGCCGAGGCCGCGACGGAGGACGCACTGACGAGCGGACGCGCCCTCGAGGTCTTCTCTCGATTCGTGGAGGCGCAGGGCGGCGACGCTGGTGTCGTTGACGACACGGCGCGTCTGCCGAGTGCCGACGTGGTCCTTGGGGTGAGCGCTGCTTCTGAGGGGTTCGTGACGTCCATAGACGCCCTGACGGTAGGTCTGGCGGCCACCGGCCTCGGCGCCGGCCGCCGCGCGGTCGATGAGTCGGTCGACCCGGCCGTCGGCATCGAGATCGAGGCGCCGGTCGGCTCGCGAGTGGAGCGCGGCGGGACGGTCGCGCTGGTCCACGCGAGGGGCGAAGATGAAGCGGCCGCCGCCGCGAGCAGGGTCGCGGACGCCTTCGAATACGGAGACGCGGCCCCGGAGGTCGGGAGCCGCGTTCTTGAGGTCCTCGAGTAGTCGCCCCTGAGCCCGCGGTGTTTGCGGGGCGCCGGTCCCGAAGAGGCGTCGCGGGGCGCAGGGCCTAGCTTCTGCTCCTTCCGAACAGCCTGCCGAGCCCGCTCCTTCCCGTATGGAGCCTGCACTGCCTGACGGGCTCGGTCCCCTGGATGAACACCTCTTCCACGGTGTCCTCGCATTCGGTCCCTGCGAGTTCTCCTGACTGAGCGCAGATCCTGCGGACCACCACACCCGGCGGCATGTCGAATCCGGACTTCGGCAGGTCGTCGTGGGCGGCCTTCATGAACTCCGTCCACACCGGAAGCGCGACCCTGGCGCCGGTCATTCGGTCTCCCAGTGACCGTCTGTCGTCGAACCCGCCCCATACGCCGCACACCACGTGCGGCGTGAAGCCGATGAACCAGGCGTCCGTGCAGTCGTTGGTAGTGCCCGTCTTGCCGGCGGCCGGGTGCGTAAACCCGAGCGAGCGCGCGGACCAGCCGGTCCCGCTGTTGACTACGCTCTCCATCATGTTCGTGACGACATACGCGGTCGCCGGGGGCAGCGCCTCGTAGCTCGACGCCATGTGGTTCATCAGCACTCGGCCGCTTCTGTCCTCGATCCTCTCGACCGAGTAGGGCTCGAGCCGCGTTCCCTGATTGGCGAGCACGCTGTAGGCCTTGACCATGTCGTAGAGCGTGACCTCACCGCTCCCAAGCGCCAGCGAGTACACGCTCGCCAGCTGCGTCGTGATGCCCATGTCGCGCGCGTAGGCGGCCACCTGGTCGGGCCCGAGCACGATGCCGAGCTTGATTGCGGGTATGTTGATGGACTTCTTGAGGGCGTGCCGGAGCGTCACTGTGCCGTGGAACTCGCGCGAGTAGTTCTCGGGCATCCAGTCCGTGGGCTCCTCTATGGTAAGGTCCTCGTCCTCGAGTCCCTCCAGCTTCCACATGGCCCCCGAGGCGGGTATCAGGAGCGGCGCATCCATGATGGTGTCCGAGGGCGCGAAACCGTTGTCGATCGCCGCCGTGTAAACGAACGGTTTGAATCCGGACCCCGGCTGCCGCGGCGCCTGAGTCGCGTGGTTGAACTGGCTGTCCCCGAAGTCGCGGCCGCCGACCATTGCGAGGATCCCGCCGGTCGAGACGTCGACCGCCAGAAGCGCCCCCTCGACGTAGGGTGTGTGGGACAGCGTGTCGGCGTCGTACGCGTCCCCGCGCTTGACAGGGAAGTTGTAGTCCCTCTCCAGGGCGGCGAAGCGCTCCTCTACGAGACGGTCCGCCGTCCGCTGCAGCTCGGCGTCGAGAGTCGTGTAGATCTTGAGCCCCCCGGCGTAGAGCAGCTCGGCCCCGTACTCGGCGATCACCTCCCGCCGGACGTGTTCGATGAAGTGCGCGCCGGCCGGCGTGTCGTCCGCCCTCTCGAGAACGTCGAGGGCCATCGTGTCGGCGGCGGCCGCCTCTTCCTTCGTTATCACTCCGTCGTCGACCATCATCGAGAGCACGAGGCTGCGCCGCAGGAGCGCCCTGTCCGGGTGCCTCCTTGGCGAATAGCCGCTCGGGTTCTTCGGCAGTCCAGCGAGCAGCGCCGCCTGGGCCAGGTCCAACTCGGACGCCGGGATGCCGTACAGGCTCTGCGCGGCCGCTTCGATGCCGTAGGCGCCCGACCCGAAGTAGATCTGATTGAGGTAGAGCTCGATGATGCGGTCCTTGGAGTACGTCTGCTCGATCCTCAGCGCGAGCAGAGCCTCCTTGAGCTTCCGGGTGATGGTGACGTCCTGCGTAAGAAAGAGGCTGCGCGCCAGCTGCTGGGTGATCGTGCTGGCGCCCTGGACCACGCGGCCGGCTCGAACGTTGGCGAAGGCGGCGCGTACGATGCCGAAGACGTCGACGCCCCAGTGGCTGCGAAACTCCCGGTCCTCCGTGGCGACGATCGCGTCGACGAAATAGGGTGATATCAGGTCGAGGTCGACGACCACGCGGTTCTCTCTGTAGAACTCGTGTATGACCTCGCCGTGCCTGTCGTAGACGGTCGTCCCGACGGTCGGCTCGATGGACTCGAGGAGCGAGGGGGAGGGAAGGTCGCGGGAGAGCCACACGACGGCCCCTATGAATGTCAGGGAGATGGCGACCAGCACCACAGCGAACGTGATGAGCCAGCTTCTCAGCAACACTGCCTCCTGTTGAAGCGGGCCTCTTGGGGGCCCGAGAGGACGTTACCCCAGTCAATGGACGGTGTCAAGGCGCCGAGGGGCGTCACTCGTGCGCCCTGTCCCGGTGGGCGCGCCCCGCCTGCTGAGGCCCGGAGCCGTCCCTGAGCGCGGGCCTTTTCGCTTGCCTGCCGCACCCCTTGTTGGTATGTACTTTGCAGCAACGGGCCTCTCCGGCAGAGCATGAGACGCCGGGGAGGCGATTTCACTTCGCTGCACCGGCAACAGGAGAAGGAGGGCGAAAGTGCCCAGCGCCAGGGAACAACTCGACGCGCTGATGGACGGCGTCGTGGAGGTGATCAAGGAGGAAGAGCTTCTTGACAAGCTGGAGCGGGCCTCGAGTGAGGGCCGACAGCTCGTCATCAAGCAGGGCTTCGACCCGTCGGCGCCCGACCTCCACCTCGGGCACGCGATAGGGCTCCGGAAGCTTCGCCAGTTCCAGGACTTCGGTCACAAGGTCGTCGTCATCATCGGCGACTACACGGGCATGGTGGGTGACCCGACAGAGCGGGCAGAGACCAGACCGAGGCTCACGCACGAACAGGTGGTGGCGAACGCCGAGAGCTACAAGCAGCAGGTCTTCAAGATCGTAGATCCCGACCCGTCGCACCTTGAGATCGTCATGAACGGCGACTGGTTCAGCAGGATGAGCTTCGGCGACGTCATGGAACTCGCGGGGAAGTACACGGTCGCGCGCATCCTCGAGCGCGACGACTTCTCCGAGCGTTTCAAGAACGAACAGCCCATCAGCATCCACGAGCTCTTCTACCCGCTGATGCAGGGATACGACTCGGTGATGATAAGGTCAGACGTCGAACTCGGCGCAACCGAGCAGAAGTTCAACTGCCTCGTCGGGCGCCACCTGATGAAGGCCCACGACCTGGAGCCGCAGTGTGTCATGCTGCTGCCGGTCCTCGAGGGTACGGACGGCGTCAAGCGCATGAGCAAGAGCACCGGCAACTACATCGGCATCAGCGAGTCTCCGAAGGAGATCTACGGGAAGACGATGTCGATACCGGACACGATGATCATGCGCTACTTCGAGCTTGCGACGACGTCGTCGCCGACGGAACTCGAGTCGTTCCGGAGGACGCTTGCCGACCCCGACACGAATCCGCGCGACCTCAAGCGGAGGCTCGCGAGCGTCATCGTCACCATGTACCACGGGCCGGACGCCGCGGAGAGCGCGCAGGAGGAGTTCGACCGCATCTTCGCCAAGGGCGGGCTGCCCGACGAGATCCCGGAGCCCGAGCTGACACTCGAGGGGCAGTCCGACAGGGGGGCCGTCTGGCTGGTGGCGCTCCTGGTGGCGGCCGGTCTGGCACGGAGCAACGGGGCCGCCCGGCGGCTCATCCAGCAGGGAGGAATTAGGGTTGACGGGAACGTGGTATCTGATGTAGACTCCGTCCTTGCCGTGTACGACCCGCACCTCCTTCAAGCGGGGAAGCGAAGGTTCGTCCGGATCGTCCCCGAGAACCTCAAGCTCTCGGGTGAGTAGCGACCGGCCGGCCAGCACGAAAAAAAGTGGGTCGAGAGCCACAAATCGCTTGACAGGGATTAGGGGCCCGACTACACTAACAGGGTTGCCACGCAACTTGGCAGCTAGCCTGCCAAGAGCGGGAACATTTAGCTCTTTGACATTTGAATAGCGTGCTTGTCGAGTAGCTTGATGTGGGCCCTGACTCCGGCCGCTTCGGTGGCTGGTGAACAGGGTAACCTTGCACTCAATTCCGAACAACGTGACCACCCACGGTGTGGGTGGAAGCTATAGGAATCGAACTACAACGGAGAGTTTGATCCTGGCTCAGAATGAACGCTGGCGGCGTGGATTAGGCATGCAAGTCGAACGCGAACGGGAATCTTCGGAATCCCTAGTAGAGTGGCGAACTGGTGAGTAGCGCTTGGAGAACTTGCCCTCGAGTGGGGTACATGCCCGAAAGGCGTAAATCCCGCATAACATCTTCCGCTCGCATGTGTGGAAGATCAAAGGTGCCCTCTGTTTCATGGTGCCGCTTGAGGATGGCTCCGAGTCCTATTAGCTTGTTGGTGGGGTAACGGCTCACCAAGGCGATGATGGGTAGCTGGCCTGAGAGGGTGGTCAGCCACACTGGGACTGAGATACGGCCCAGACTCCTAAGGGAGGCAGCAGTCGAGAGGCATCCGCAATGGGCGAAAGCCCGACGGTGCGACGCCGCGTGGACGATGAAGGCCTTCGGGTTGTAAAGTCCTGTCACAGGGGGGAGAACAACATCCATCTGAATAGGATGGGTGTCTGACGTTGCCCCTGTAGAAAGACCCGGCTAACTCCGTGCCAGCAGCCGCGGTAATACGGAGGGGTCGAGCGTTATTCGGATTCACTGGGCGTAAAGGGCGCGTAGGCGGGATCGTGGGTCGGC